>FRDC01001270.1_pt1 | contig 31181 bp, 31 predicted proteins | sample 1106171 | NCBI WGS metagenome assembly FRDC01 (sample SAMEA3930566, study PRJEB13176) | freshwater metagenome | biome: Drinking water system; feature: drinking water; material: water | place: Singapore | collected 2014-12-20 | reverse complement strand
GGGAGCGGGGCGGGGGCGGGCGAGGCCGCGGCGTCGGTGGGCGCGTCGGCCGGCGAGGACACCGGCGGGTTGAGCGCGGCAAGAGCGAGCAACTGGGCGGCGGCGGCGGCGAGCTGCTCGCAGGCCTGGGCGACCGGCGGACCGTCCTGGGCGCTCGTGTCGAGCGGCGAAGGGGTGGGGAAAGTCTGGTCGAGGAACTCGGATTCACTCGGCGGCGGAGCCGAGGGCTCGGGGAGTTCGGCGACGGCGTCGGTTTCGAGGCTGGACGCGACGTCGAGGACCGGCGTCGGGGCGGCTTCTGGCGCGGCCGGGGCGGAGAGGACCGGCTCGGGAGGGACTTCGGGGGCGGCGGGTTCGGGGGCCGCTGAGGAATCGGCGGGCGGGGGCGCGTCGGAGGGCGGATCGGCGGCGGACAGGTCGGCGGTGAGGACGTCGAGCGGCGCGGCGGTGGCGATGAGCAGAGCGGGTTCGGATGCGGCGAGGGGGAAGGTGAGGCCGGGGTCGGCAAAGTCGTCGGGGCGGGGCGCGGGATCGAGCGTGTCGAGGGGCGCAGGCGGGAGGGCCGCGGGGCGTGATTCGCCGTTGGCGGCGGGCTGGTCGGGGGCGAGGAAGCCGGCGTCGGCGTCGACGAAGGACGCGGCCTCGGCGGCCTCGGCGGGCGCGGCGTCTGGTGCGGCTGGGGCGGCTGGGGCGATGGACTCGGGAGTTGTTGACGCCGACAGCGCGGGCTCGGCCCGCTCGGCGGTGATGACGGCGGGCGGCGCGGAGGCTTCGGGCGGCGCGGAGGCCTCGGACGAGGCGGAGGCGGAGGCTTCGGGCGGCGCGTCGAGGGTCGGATCGCTGGGGAAGGCGGTGATGAGTTCGACTTCGAGGCGTGGCGGTGTGGGTGGCGCCAGCGCGAGGACGGCGTCGGCGGAGAGGAACTCGTCGTCGGTCGGCGCGGGAGCTTGGTGGGCGGGAACGGTCGCGGGCTCGGCGGGAGCGACGGCGGATGTGGCGGTGTCGGCGGCGAGCGTGGGCGGTGAGGGGGATGCGGGGGTGTCCGCCGGCGCAGGGGGGTTGGCGGATGAGCGGAGGAGGTCGGCGATCTGGGCCAGGCCGTCGGCGAGGAGGGTGAGGCAGGCGGGCTCGGCGGCGAGGGGCGCGGAGGCGGGATCGGAGAGGAGTTCGCGGAGGCGTGAGGCGGCGGAGGCGACCGGGAGGAGCTTGGCGCGGGCGGCGTCGGCGGCGACGTCGGCGAGCCAGTGCGCGGCGAGGTCGAGGACTTCGGCGCGGGCGGGCTGGGCGGCGGGGGACGCGGCGGCGGCGAGGCGGCGGGCTTCGGACGCGAGCTGGGCGGCGAGGCCGGCGTCGCGCTCGATGAGCTGTGCGGAGTAGTCGGTCGGCTCTGGCACGGTAGGCCCCTCGGGCGGAGTGATCGCCCCGGCGGAGTATCGGCGCGGGTGGTGTGGGGTGTTGGGGAGCGGTGGCGGAGCGGCGCGAAAGACCACCCGCGCGGGTTGATTGCGGGGCAAGGGAGCGGATGCGTGGGGTGCGTGCTTGGGGAGGGGCGGGAGCGGGCCGATGGGATGGCGAGCGAGCCGTCGGCGTGGCCGAGGGCGGCGCGGGACCGCGTGGCGCGGCGGGCGGATCGGGCCTTGAGCGCCAGGAGAACGGCGATGCTGGAACGAGCGATCGAGGTGCTCACGCGGCGGGAGTTCGGGGACGAGATCCGGGAGTCGCTGCTGTCGTGGGACGGGGCGGACCCGGCGAAGGTGGCGCGGACGGTGGCGTGGGTGCTGCACCTGCGCGAGGACCTGGTGGTGCTGCTGAAGACGATCGATGACCCGGAGCAGATCGCGGAGACGCTGGCGATCAACTACATCGAGTTGAAGACGCGGTGGATCGCGCTGAACACGAAGATCAACTACCAGATGTTCCGGACGGGTGCGCCCGACGCGGAGACGGCGTGCCGGGGCTCGGCGTGCAGCATGCTGCTGGCGGACGTGGAGCGGCTGCTGAACGAGGGGGACATCACGAAGATCACGGAGTTCCTGGCGCAGCCGGTGAATCGCGCGGCGGCGTGAGAGGGGCTCCGGGGGGAGCATGAACAACCACGCCGGTCTTGTGCCGCGGGACCGGGCCTGGCGGGAACGCCCAAACGACGCGGAAGACCAGTAAGGAGCAAGACATGCAGGAAGAAGCGCAAGGCACGATGGAGGACCAGCTCCAGACGGTGTATGCCGAGAAGGAATGGCTGGCGCAGGAGATCGGGGTCTGCGATGCGGAGAGCATCGTGGACATGGTGCGGAACCTGGAGGGGCAGCTGCACGACCTGTACAAGACGTACGGGTCGGTGCCGCCGGTCTCGAACCAGGCGACGCTGCAGCTGCTGAACACCGTGCAGGAGCTGAGCCAGCACCTGGACGGGATGTACAGCGAGAAGACCGTGACGTTCGCGATCGAGAACGAGCAGCCCGTGATCCGGGCGACGTGGAAAGAAACGCACCCGCAGCAAGGAGACGCTCGATGAGCACGATGCTTCGCAGCCAGATCATGAACCGTGGCGCCGCCCCCGCGGCGAGCGCCTCCTTTGTTCCCAGCGAGCTGTTCGGCATGCTGGGCAACCTGGGCCGCAACGACGCGGATTCGATGGACTTCGGCATCGTGAAGCTGGACGACAGCGGCAAGGTGCTGATGGTCAACCGGTACCAGTCGGAGCTGGGCGGGGTGCCGGTGCCGCAGTTCGAGGGCAAGCACTACTTCACGCAGATCGCGCCGTGCACGAACAACGGGCTGTTCTACGGCTCGTTCCGCAAGGGCGTGGCGGCAAACAGCCTCAACATCACCTTCCCGTACACCTTCAACTTCAAGATGAAGCCGACGAACGTCCGGGTGCACATGTACCGCGACCCGGCGAGCCGCACGAACTGGGCCTTCATCCAGCGGGCCTGAGTTGGTGAGTGAGCAGAACCATCACGGCCCGCCTGCCTTGCCGGCGGGCGGGCCGCTTTCGTTGATGGGGCGTTGAGTTCTCGCCCCTTCGCCAGTCCCCCCCACTGCCACCTGTCTGTGAATCACGAGAAGCGAGAGCGGCCATGACGACGATCCCCGGCGCGATCCGTGAGGTGTTCCCGGCGGCGACGACTTGCGAGCTGGGCGAGGCGCGGGCGCACGCGCTGGGGGCGGGGACGGCGCTCTCGTGCGAGGATGTCGAGCGGCTGGCGACCAACGCGCGGATCGGGCTGGCGTTGTCGGCCGAGGCGCGCGAGGCGGTGGCGCGGAGCGCCGAATGTCTGCGGGCGGCGCACGGGCGCGGGGACGCGATCTATGGCCTGACGACCGGGTTCGGGCCGCACGTGAAGTTTGGGGCCGACGCGTCGGCGGACCTGCAGGGCGCGGGGCTGATTGCGCACCTGGCGGCGGGGTGCGGCTCGCTGGCGCCGGCGGCGGCGGTGCGGGCGAGCATGCTGATCCGGGCGCACGCGCTGGGGCAGGGGTTGTCGGGGATCAGCGCGGGGGCGCTCTCGTCGCTGCTGGAGTTGTACAACGCGGGGGTTGTGCCGGCGGTGCCCGAGGTGGGGTCGGTGGGGGCGAGCGGGGATCTGATCCCGCTGGCGCACGTGGCGCGGGTGATCACGGGGGAGGGGTTTGCGTGCCGGGAGGGGCGGCGGGTGCCGGCGGGTGAGGCGCTGCGTGAAGCGGGACTGACGCCTCGGGAGTTGCCCGGGCGTGACGCCTTGGCGCTGGTGAATGGGACGGCGTTCATGACGGCGTACGCGGCGCTGGCGGTGGCGCGGGGCGAGCGGCTGATCGCGTCGGCGGAGCGGCTGACGGGCTGGCTGTACCGGCTGCTGGGGTGCCGGGCGCAGGCGCTGGACGCGCGGCTGCACGCGGCTCGGGGGCACCGGAACCAGTGCGAGAGCGCGGCCAGGATCGCGCACGAGGCGGAGCGGCTGGGGGCGTACGAGGACGCGACTCGGCCGCTGCAGGAGGTGTACTCGCTGCGGTGTGCGCCGCAGGTGCTGGGGGCGTGCCGGGACAATTTGGAGCACGCGCGGCGGCTGATCGAGCAGGAGATCAACGGGGTGAGCGACAACCCGGTGGTGACCGGGACGCCCGAGGACCCGTGCGTGCTGCACGGGGGGAACTTCCAGGGGCAGCAGGTGGCGTTCGCGGCCGACGCGCTGAACGCGGCGCTGGTGCAGACGGCGGTGCTGGTGGAGCGGCAACTGGATGTGCTGGCCAACCCGGAGCTCAACGGCGGCGCCCCCCTGCTGCTGGCGTGGCAGCCCGGCGCGACCAGCGGGCTGGCGGGCGCGCAGCTGACGGCGACGGCGGTGGTGGCTGAGATGCGCCAGCACGGCGGGCCGGCGGCGACGGCGAGCATCCCGACCAACGGACGCAATCAGGATGTCGTGTCGATGGGCACGACGGCGGCGCGGCTGGCGTTCGGGCAGACCGATCGGCTGGCGACGGTGCTGGGGATCACGGCGATCGGGGCGTCGCAGCTGAACTTTCTGCGCGAGCGCGGGCGGGCGGCGGGCCGGGTGGCGGAGCCGATGGAGGGGCTGCCGCGGTTTGATGGGCTGGTGCGGGATCGGGCGCTGTGGGCGGATATTGAGGCGTTTGCGGCGGCGATGGGGGCGTGAGGGGCGGGGGGCCGAGGCAAACGGCATTCGGCAACCGGCATTCGGCATTCGGCGCCGAGGCGGAAGCGCTCTTCACTGTGCGGTTTGCTTTCGTTGAACTCGTCGCTGGTCGTGCTCTGCCGCCTGGGGCGACCACCTGAGCGGACCAGCCCGCGCGCCGCACGGGTCTGACCACGTCGCGGAGCGGGGACTCGGCGTTCAGTGGACTGGATGGGCGGCGTCGAAGCGCACCGGCGGGACGCCGGTGCCACTGGGTGCGGTCGCGGCGGCGGGGTCGGGGTCGGTGACGAAGTCGAAGGGGGGGGTGGGGCCGCGGAGGGCGGGGGCGAGGGCGGCGAGGTCGTCGCGGGCGGAGCGCGGGGCGAGGAGGGCGACGCGCGGCGTGGGCAGGAGCGGCGTGGCGGGGAGGACGCGGGTTTCGCGGGCGAGCGCGAGGGCGTGTGGGAAGCGGTGACGGGCCGCGGCGAGGAGCGACTCGGGCGGGGCGGACTCGGCGTCGACGCGGTGCTTGAGGGCGCGGAGATAGGCGACGCCGGGCGGGGAGGCTGTGGTGGAGGGTGATGTCGTGGTGGTCGCGGCCGCGGCGGGCGTGAGGCGGAGGGTCCACTGGTCGCAGCCGGCGACGCGGTCGAGCTGGGCGAGCAGGTGCTCGGCGCGGGCGGCGAGGGCGCGCTCGGCGGCGGGGTCATCGGGCAGCGGCGAGGCGAGGCAGCCGGGGATGATGGTGGCGGCTTCGTGCAGGGATGCGATGGTTGCGTCGGCGGCGCGGAGCCAGGCGGCGTCGCGCGTGGCGGGGACGGGCTGGGTGACGGCCGCGAGGTCGGCGTGGAAGAGCATGTCGAGCGCGGGGACGGCGGCGCGGAGGGCGGCGGCGTCGTCGGCTCGCGCGATGGCCAGGACGATTAGTGGGCCGGGCACGGGGCGGCCTCCGCCGGGGCGTCGAGGTTGGGGCAGAAGGAGTACGGCGGCCAGGGGCCGGTGACGTCGATGGAGAGGCCGTCGTCGGCGAGGGCGGGGCGTGCGGCGTCGGCCCAAGCCAGGAGGTCGGCGGCTTCGGTGGGCGTGGCGAGGACAGCGGCGAGGGCGACGGGCTCGGGGCCTTCGGCGCGGCGGGCGGGGGCGCGGGTGATGAGCCGGCGCGGGCCGGGGGGCAGCGTGCCGAGGGTGTGCATCGAGCGCTCGAGGAGCCAGTCGCTGACGCGGGCGGCGGCGTCGGCCTGGAGCTTGCGGGCGAGGAGGTAGCCGGCGCCGCTGGCGAGGTTCAGCCCGCGGGCGCAGGCGGTGGCCTGCACCAGGCGGTCGGTGGCGCGGGCGCGGTCGGCGACGATGCGGACGGTCCACTCGTCGCGGGCGGTGACGGCGTCGAGGAAGGCGAGGATGGTGCCCTCGTGGGCGGCGAGGCGGGCGGCGATCGAGGACTCAGCGCGGAAGATGGTGCCGAAGCGGGCGGGGAGGACGGGGACAGCGTGGCCGTCGGCCGGGTGGCGGCAGGATTCGATGAGGGCTTCGTGGCGGGCAGCGCGGGGGGCGAGCCACTCGAGGTCGGCGAGGTGGCGTTCGCTGGCGTCGCCTGTGAAGTCGGCGGCGTCGATGTCGGAGACGACGGCGGCGAGGGGGCCGGCGAGGACGGTGCGGGCGGGGGTGTGGGGTTCGAGGCCGGGGGGCGGGGAGCTGGCGGGCTGGGAAGCCCGCCCCACCAGGGCGACGTCGGCGGGCTGGGAAGCCCGCCCCACCAAGGAGGAGCTGGCGGACGGGGAAGGCTGGCCCACCAGGGCCGCGGGAAGGTCGGCGGCGCGGGCGATGAGGCTGAGGAAGAGGGCGGGGTCGCGCGCGGGGCGGTCGTGGGCGGGCGGTTGGGGCTTGGGTTCGATGACGCCGGGCATGGGGGCGGCTCCGTGGACGCGTGCGGGGCCTGGGGTCAGGCAGCGAGGACGCGTTCGAGGGCGCGGTCGAAATCGGCGCGGGTGAGGCGGAGGGCTTCGGGCTCGGGGGACTCGATCCCGGCGGCGACGGCGCGGCGGACGGCTTCCATCGCGGCCTGGGCGCAGACGGCGGCGATCTCCGCGCCGCTGGCGCCGGGGCTGCGACGGGCGAGGTCGGCAGCGTCGATGCCGGGCTCGAGGGGGCGGCTCGCGAGGTGGACGGCGTAGATGGCGGCGCGGGCGCGGTCGTCGGGCGGCGGGATTTCGATCACGTGATCGAAGCGGCCCGGGCGGAGCATGGCGGCGTCGAGGAGGTCGAGGCGGTTGGTGGCGCCGAGGACCAGGACGTTCTTGAGCTCTTCGACGCCGTCCATCTCGGCGAGGAACTGGGCGAGGACGCGGTTGGCGACGGCGGAGGACTCGCCGCCCGAGCGGCTGGGGATGAGGGCGTCGATCTCGTCGAAGAAGATGATGCAGGGGGCGGCGCGGCGGGCCTTGCGGAAGACCTCGCGGACGCCTTTCTCGCTGTCGCCCACGAACTTGCTGAGGAGTTCGGGGCCCTTGACGCTGATGAAGTTGGCCTCGGTCTGCGTGGCGACCGCCTTGGCGAGGAGGGTTTTGCCGACGCCCGGCGGGCCGACGAGGAGGATGCCCTTGGGCGGGCGGACGTTGGCGGCGGAGAAGAGGGCGGCGTGCTTGAGGGGCCACTCGACGGCTTCGACGAGGCGCTGCTTGACGGGCTCGAGGCCGCCGACCTGGTCCCAGCGGACGTCGGGGACTTCGACGAAGACCTCGCGGACGGCGGAGGGCTCGATCTCGGCGAGGGCCTGGGCGAAGTGGTCCATGCGGACCTCGAGGCGGGCGAGGGTGTCGTAGGGGATGCTGGAGCCGGAGAAGTCGATCTCGTGCATGACGCTGCGGAGGCAGGCCATGGCGGCCTCGCGGCAGAGGGCTTCGAGGTCGGCGCCGACGAAGCCGTGGGACTGGTCGGCGAGGCGGTCGAGGTTGACGTCGTCGGCCAGGGGCATGCCGCGGGAGTGGATTTCGAGGATGTGGCGGCGGGCCGGGCGGTCGGGAATGGGGATGGCGATCTCGCGGTCGAAGCGGCCCGGGCGGCGGAGGGCGGGGTCGATGTTGTTGGGGAGGTTGGTGGCGGCGATGACCATCACGTTGGCGCGGCGGGTGAGGCCGTCCATGAGCGAGAGAAGCTGCGCGACAACGCGCTTTTCAACTTCGCCCTGGGCGTTCTCGCGCTTGGGGGCGATGGAGTCGATCTCGTCCAAGAAGATGATGCTGGGGCCGCGGCGGGTGGCCTCGTCCCAGATGCGGCGGAGGGCGGCCTCGCTCTCGCCGTAGAACTTGTGGATGATCTCCGGGCCGGAGATGGAGAAGAAGCGGGCGTCGGTCTCGTGGGCGATGGCGCGGGCGATGAGGGTTTTGCCGCAGCCGGGGGGCCCGTGGAGGAGGACGCCCTTGGGCGGGTCGATGCCGAGGCGCTCGAAGACCTCGGGGTAGCGGAGCGGGAGCTCGATCATCTCGCGGATGCGGGCGACTTGGGAACGCAGGCCGCCGATGTCTTCGTACGAGATGCGGCCCTCGCGTTCCTTGGACTCGGCGGCGTCGCGCGAGCCGGAGGCGGAGGCGACCATGAGGCGGGTCTGGGCGGTGATGACGACGGGGCCGGCGGGGGTGGTGCGTTCGACCTTGAAGTCGGCGGAGCGGCTGCCGAAGAGGGCGGCGCGGATCTTGTCGCCCGGCTGGACGGTGAGGCCGTCGAGCAGGCTGCCGATGTAGGCGAGGTCGCGTTCTTTGGGGACGACGGAGAGCGGCGCGATGGTGACGGTCTCGGCGGGGCGGGCGGCGATGCGGGCGACGGTGGCGCGCTCGTCGAGGCCGGCGCCGGCGTTGTCGCGCGAGAGGCCGTCGAGCTGGACGAGGCCCTGACCCCGGCGGTCCTTGTGCGTCGGCATGACGCGGCAGACGGTCGAGCGTTTGCCGGCGACGGCGACGGGGTCACCGATCTTGAGGCCCAGCCGGTCGATGAGTTCAGGGTCGATGCGTGCGACGGCGCGGCCCACGTCGGTGGTGAGCGACTCGGCGACGCGGAGGGTGAGGCCATTGGGCTGGGCGGCGTCGTCGCGCGCGGGGGCGGAGGGCGCGGGAGGGCGCGGGAGCGGCGCGGGCGCGGACGAATTGGCGTCGGCGGGCGGGGGCCTTCTGATCACGGTGACGGCTCCGGGCGCGGTGGGGCGGATCAGGTGGTGAGGCGGATCAGGCGGCGGGGCGGCAGCAGATCTCGACGATGCCGCTGTGGCTGGCGACGGTGGTGCGGGCGGGGTCGAAGGTCTTGCCGCCGGGGAGCATGAGTTCCTTGCGGAAGCGCTTCGGGCCGGAGGCGGCTTCGACGGTGAGCAGGTCGCCGTCGAGGGTGGTCTTGACGTTGGCGGCGTCGATGCCGGGCATCTCGAGGAGGACCTTGACGTGGTCGTCTTCTTCGAGGACGTCGGCGACGGGCTCGCGGACGGGCTGGACGGTGGTCTCGCCCGTGTCGCGGTCGCGGTGGAGGTTGCCGAAGGGCTCGACGCGGACGTCGCGGCCGGAGTTCATGGTGCGGACGTTGAGGCCGTACTGGAAGCTGACCTCGCGGCCGTCGGGCGTGGTGAACTGGCCGGACTTGCGGAGTTCTTCGCCCTTTTCAGCGAGTTCGCCCAGGGCGCGGAGGAGGCCCGAGAGGCCGCCGAAGAGGCCGTCGACGCCGCCCGCGCGGGGCTGGTGGGTGTTCTGGCCGGCGTTCTGCCCGCCGAGGGAGAAGTTGAAGCCGATATTGGCGAAGGGGTTGTTCTTGTCGTCGCGCGGGGACTCGCGGCGGGGCTGGCGGTCAGTGGATCCGGACATGGGTGGCTCCTGATCGGGCCGGGGCGAGGCCCGGGCGGCCCAGGGGGTGATCGACGGTGAAGTCGCGCGGGAGGAACGGCAGCGGGTCGTGGAGGGCGCCGAGCAGCAGGACGCCCGCGCCGCCGGGGGGCAGCGTGGCGGCGATGCGGTCGGCGATGAAGCGGTCGCGGAGTTCGAGGATGGCCTTCTGGCGGGCCTCGCGGCGCGGGTCGGGGCGCTCGGCGGCCAGGGCGGCGCGGGCGAGTTCGTACTCGCGGACGAGGAGTTCGGCGCTCTCGGTGCCGACGAGGACGGCCCCCCGCTGCTCGAGGGCGGCGATCAACTGGTGGTTGCGGCTGCCCTGGGCGGCGAGATCGGCGACGAGGCGGGACTCGCTGACGCCGGGGGTTTGGCAGACGGGGAGGGCGTCTTGGTAGATGCGGAGGGCGTGGCCGCCGTGCTGGGTGGGGAGGGCGTCGAGGTAGTCGGCGACGGCTTGCCAGAAGCGGTCGATGGCTTGGCGTTTGGCGGCGCGGGCGTCGTCGGAGATGGGGGCGCGGTCGCGGACGGCGTGGGCGAGCGAGCCGAGGTCGGCCTCGGCGTGGAGGATGGGGAGGTGATGGAGGACGCGCGGGGCGAGCACGGAGAACCTATCGGCCGTAGCGCGCGAGGAGTGGATTTCGGGCGGCGCGGGTTACACGCCGGGCGTGGGAATCCCCTGCGCGGGCGGGCGCCAGGGGCGTGCGGGCTCGGGAGGCGGGGGCGCGGCGGGAAGGGCGGGGCGGGCGCGGGCGTCGGCGAGCTCGGTCTCGAGGCGGGCGAGGCGGGCCTGGAGTTCTTCGATCGTCGCGCTGGTGGCGGCGGTGGTCTTGGCGGGCTCGATGATGGGCTGGTTGGCCCACCAGTCCATGCCCATTTCCTTGGCCTTGTCGACGGAGCAGATGACCAGTCGGATCTGGATGGTGAGCAGCTCGATGTCGACGAGCTTGACCTTGACGTCGCCGGCGATGACGACGCCCTTGTCGAGCACGCGCTCGAGCAGGTCGGCGAGGTTCGAGGTGTTGAGGGCCTGTCCGGCCCCACGGCTGCTCATGCCCGATCCGGCTCCCAACGCTCGATGCCCCACGTCCGGCTGCGCGTTAGAGCAGCCGGCCCAAGGGGCCGAGGTCGAGGTTCAGATCGGCCTCTTCGATCCCGAACTCGCGGCAGAGGGAGCGGATTTCTCGGGCCTGGAGCATGAGCGTGGTGCCGAGGCGTTCGAGCTGTTCGTCGCTGAGCGAGCCGGATTCCATGCGGCGGACGGCCTGGCGTTCGAGGACTTCGTGAAGGAGCTTGACGAGGGTGAGGACCACGCGGCCGAGCCCGCGGCGGACCTCGGCGGGGTCGACGTTCAGGCGCTGCTGGCCGGCGCGATCCCCCGCGCGGGTGATCTGGTCGATGAGGCGATCGGGGTCGGCGGCGGCGGAGAGGTCGCTGAAGAGCGCGAGCGGGGCGTCGGCGGCGAGCAGCTTGGGCTCGCACTCGGCGGCGGGGAGCGGGTTGTGCGTCACGGGCGGACCTCCGGCTGGAGCGACGCGGCGGCGCCGGCGGAGAGGGCGAGCGCGGGGCGCGAGGCGTCGCGGAAGCGGCGGGCGGTGTCGGTGGAGGCGAGCAGGACCTGGAGGCTGAGATAGACCAGTTCGATGTCGGCGACGGAGATGGCGATCTCGCCGCGCAGGACAACGCCTTTGTGGAGGAGGCGGTCGATGGCCTCACAGAGGGAGAGGTGCTCGTCGGTGGATGGGGTGGTGGCGGGGGCGGGGTGGGGATCGCGCACCGGCGGGACGCCGGTGCCACTATCACCGGTGCCACTATCACCGGTGCCACTGTCACCGGGGCCACTGTCGCCCGTGCCACTGGTGGGTGTGTGGCTCATGCGGCGATCCTCGGGGCGTGGGCGGCGGGGATGGTGAAGGCGGCGTCGGCGAGGGCGGCGAGGCGGTCGATGCCGCGGGGTTCTTCGCCGCGATGGATGATGACGGGCGGAGCAGCGAGGTGCGGGGCGAGCCGCTGCAACACGCTCGCCTCGCGGGCGGACACGGCGTTCAGGAGGTTGTTGGAGGCGGAAGAGTCTGGCGGCGGGGTGACGAGGTTGACGACCACGCCGGCGACGGGCAGGCCGCGGCGGCGGCAGGTATCGAGGAGGTCGACGGTCTCGGCGAGGGCGAGCTCGGTGGGGATGGTGACGGTGAGCAGGCTGGTGGCGTGCGGGTCGGCGAGCCAGGCGCGGAGGCGCTTGAGGCCCTTGGAGAGCGTGACGAGGCGGGCCTGCAGGCGTGGGAGCTTGACGACGCGCTGGTGCTTGAGGAGCACGCGGAAGATGCCGGCGAGCCACTGCTCGATGGTCTCGGGGAGGGCGAGCAGGCGGAGGCTGTGGCCGCTGGGGGCGGTGTCGAGGACGAGGCGGTCGAAGCGGTGGGCTTCGTCCTTGGCGTCGTCGAGCAGTTCGATGACGCGGACGAGGGCCATGACTTCATCGAGGCCGGGTGGGGCGAGGTCGAGCAGGCGTTCGAGGACGTCGCGGTCGAAAGCGAGGTCGGCGCCGTCCATGAGGCGGTCGAGGAAGCCGGACAGTTCCTCCTGATAGGCGCGGCGGAAGGTTTCGAACTCGGCGGCGGCGTCGAGCTCCATGGCCCAGAGGCCGGGAGCGACGGGCGTCGGGGCGGGGGCGATGCGGAGGTCGAGCGCGTCGGAAACGGAGTGGGCGGGATCGACGGAGACGAGCAGCGTGCGGCCACCGGTGTGGCGGGCGGCGGCGAGGGCGGCGGCGCAGGAGACGGTGGTCTTGCCGACACCGCCCTTGCCGACGACGATGTGGAGGCGGGCCGCGGGCGTGAGCGCGAGGCGGCCATCGACCTCCGGCGCGGCGAGGTCGGGACGCGGTTGGGCCACGGCGGCGCGGGCCCAGGCGGCGAGGGCGTCGGCGTCCATCGCGGCGGAGAAGAGCGTGGTGAGGCGGTCGACGCCGACACACTCGTCGGCGCGGAGCGCGAGGCCGCGGAGGGTGCGGAGTGACCACGGCGAGCCGGGAGACGCGGACTTCGCGGCGAGGATGGGCGTGAGCTGGCTGGCCTGGTCGGCGCGCTGGGCGGCGAGCGCGGGGGCGGACTCGGCGGAGGGGATCAGGCGGTTGACGATCGCCTCGGGGGCGGCGATGGCGAGGCGGTCGAGCGCGGCGAGCAGGTCGGCGGTCTCGGCGAGGCTCATGGCCTCGGCGAGCAGGACCGGCACGAAGTGCGTGCGGCGGTGGTCGGTGAGGAGGTCTCGGACGGCGGCGGTCTCGGCGCGGAAGCGGTCGAGGAACGCCTCGCAGCGGTCGGACGGCGCGGCGCGGCGGCCGAAGAGCGAGAGCATGTAGCGGTGCTTGGCGAGCAGGGCGTCGACGGCGTCGAGCCACTGATCGACGAGGCGGGGCAGCTCGAGCAGGCGGAGGGCGTGGCCCGTGGGCGCGGTGTCGACGATGACGCAGGCGTAGCGGCCCGAGGCGGTCCACTCGCTGATGCGGAGGAACGCGGCGAGCTCGTCGACGCCCGGCAGCGAGAGGCGGAGAAACTGGTCGATGTCGGCCTTGTCGAGGAACGTGCCGCGGGTGGCGATCTCGGAGAGGGTGGCGGCGTGCTCGGCCATGAAGGCTTCGCGCTCGGCTTCGCCGTCGATCTCGACCAGCGTGAGGTTGGCGGGGAGCGGGGCGTCGGGCCCGCCCAGGGCGTCGCGGGTCGAGTGGGCGGGGTCGGTGGAGGCGAGCAGGAACTGCTCGCTGGGGCGGGCACGGGCGAGGGCGACGGCGGCCGCGGTGGCGCAGGTGGTTTTGCCCACGCCGCCCTTTCCGCCGAAGACGAGCAGGCGGAGGGCGTGATCGGCGAGGAAGGCGGGGGCCGGGGTGGTCACGGGCGGTCCTTGTCGGGCAGCGGCTCGGCGGTGGTGTTGAGTTCAGTGAGGTCGGTGGTTGCGTCGGCCTCGATGTCGCTGTCGTGGTCTACGTCGTCCGCGTCTTCGTCTTTGTCTTCGTCCTCGTCTTCGACGGAGTCGAGGGTGTCGTCGTCCTCGTCGACGTCGCTGGCCTCGGCGGTTTCGTTCTCGCCGTCATCGGGCTCGGTGGCGTCCGGCTCGCCGCGGGCGGCGATCTCGTCGAGGCGGTCGAGGATGGCGCGTTCCTGCTCGTCGAACTGAGCCTGGGTGATCTGGCCGGTCTCGAGCTGCATGTAGAGCGTGCTGAGGCGGGCGGTGAGCTCGTCGGACTCACCGGCGACCTGCTCGTCGGCGGCCTTCTGCACTTCGCGCAGGATCCAGAGGAAGCCTTTGGCGGGGGCGAGCAGGATGTCGTCGAGCAGGAACATCAGTCGCCGCTCCCCGCGGGGGCGAGGCTGAGCTTGACGTCGACAAAGGAGAACGCGGGCCAGGGGCCGCTGAACTCGAGGGCGTGGCGGTCGTCGAAGTGCTCGGCGACGGCGTGCACGGCGTGCTCGAAGGCGTCGAGCCGGTCGCGCGGGACGAGCACGGCGAGGTTCACGAGGTCGCGCTCGGTGCGGAGCGTGCCGGGACGGAGCTCGGCGGCGACGGGCTCGAGGGCGGTCGAGAGCGAGGCGAGGGCGGCGTCGCGGCGCTCGGCGAGCAGGCTCTCGAAGCGGCGACCGGCACGCATCTTGATCTCGTGCGACGCGGAGCCGGCGGCGATCTGGGCGGCGAGGTGCTTGAGCTCGGCGTCGTCTTCGACGTACGCGCGGACGGCCAGCGCGGCGTCGAGGCCGAGGCGGACGGTCATCTCGACGCGGCCGCGGACGCGGTCGAGTTCGCCGCGGAGGGCGTCGGCGTGCTCGTCGAGCAGGTCGCGGACGGCGGACTCGCTAGGGGCGACGACGCCGAAGGCCATGGGCAGCAGCGAGCAGGAACGGGCGACGGCCTGCAGCACGGCCTGGTGGGCCGCGAGGTGACGGCGCTCGGGGCGCAGGCGGCCGGGGGGCGGCGGGCTGACGAGGGCGACGACACCGGCGTGCGCGAAGGTCGCGAGCGGGGCGCTGGCGAGGCCGGCGAGGCCAGAGGGGATGGATTCGTCGGCGGCGACGATGCCGTAGAGGTAGCGGGCTTTGGTCGCGGCGGGTGCGGGGGCGTCCACGGGGCGGCTCCTCGTCGGCGGGCAGGGAATCAGGCGGCCAGGCGCGTGGGGCCGGGGTCGGGGGCCGCGGTGTTGATGGGGATGGTGACGGGGAACGGCTGCGCGGCGGCGGGCGCGGTCGTCGGCGCCGGAGCGGGCGCGGCGGCCTGCGGCGCGGGCTGGGCGGCGAAGCTGAAGGGGCGGACGGCGCGGACCTGGCCGTCCTGGGTGCGGATGTCGAGCAGGCCGCGGCAGGTGGAGCAGCGGACGGCGCCTTCGTAGTCGTCGTAGGCCTTGCCGAGGTCGAAGCGGTGGCCGCAGTGCAGGCAGTTGACTTGCATCGGGGTGGCTCCCGGGTGGTGCTGGATGTGCGTGTGGGGGGTGCGGGGTGATCAGTACAGGTGCGTGAGCGAGCGGGCGGCGGGGCGAGCGCTCACGCGCGGCTTGACCTCGCGGACGGGCGGGATCGAGCCGGAGGCGATGACGCGCTTCTGGATGACTTCGAGCAGGGCGCGGACCTCTTCCTCGATGGCGATGCAGCGGGCCTCGCAGCGGCGGGCGCGCTCGAGGGCGACGTTGCGCTCCTGGTCGCGGCGGTAGCGCTCCATTTCCAGGGCGCAGAGGCGCATGTGCAGCTTGTGGGGCAGGACCTCCGTGCCCGAGCCGCTGAGTGCGGCGGCGCTGGTGCGCATGTCCTGGAGGCCCTTGAGGGTCTGGACCTGGCGGTTGGCGGCTTGCTTGGACATCGCGGGCCTCCGGGGCGGAGAGCGTGTGCGGACGGGGCGGCGGATCAGGCGGACTTGCGCTTGCGGGCGGGCTGGCTTTCGCCGCCGAGGGCGGAGAACACCTCGCTCGCGAGCTGGTCCATGATCGGGCGGGTGAAGGGGCGCTTGTCGGGGCCGATCTCGGCGCCGACGCCCAGCAGATCCCACGCGGCATCGAGGAAGAACGGGTCGCCCGGGTTGGCGGTGGCGGAGCGGCGCTGGAGGGCGCGGCCGAGGGCGATGCAGGCGCGGATGGTCGGGCGGTTGCTGTCGCCGGTCAGCTCGCGGACGGCGCGGGCGAGCTCGACGATGAAGCGGGCGGAGTGGGTGTCGACGCCGGACTTGGCGCAGGTGACGTCCTGCTCGGTCTGCGCGTCGTAGTGGTCGACCTTGATGGTGACGAGGCGGTCGAGGAGGGCGTCCTGGGTTTTGTGGGTGCCGGCGTATTCCTCGGGGTTGCTGGTGAAGATGGCGCGGAACTGGGGGTGGACCTTCATGTAGCCGTCGCCGCCGCTGCGCGGGAGGTCGAGGATGCCTTCTTCGAGGATGGAGAGCAGGGTGTTGTTGGCCTCGGGGCGTGAGCGGTTGAACTCGTCGTAGATGAGGGTGTGGCCGTGCTCGCAGGCGGTGGTGAGGCGGTTGTCGGTCCAGTGGACGTCCATGCGTTCCTCGGTCTTGAGGACCGAGCGGATGTAGTTGTCGACGAGGGTGCTCTTGCGGTAGCCGGCGTCCTTGCCGACGAGGTCGCTGGTGCCGAACTCGTCGTTGCCGTGGAGCAGTGTGACGGGGCGGCCGAGCTGGGCGGCGATGTGGAAGGCGAGGGTGGTTTTGCCGGTGCCGGCGGGGCCGGCGAGGTGGACGGCGTAGCCGCACTCGATGTAGGTGAGGGCGCGGTCGGTGATGGCCTGGACGGCGGGGGTGAGGACGAAGCTGGCGCCGGCGCGGGGGATCATCACGCCGCCGGGCCCGACGCGGGCGGGCGTGTCGGCGGCGAGGGGGAGGGTGTCCTTCGGCTCTACGCGGGTTTCAGCGGTCATGCGGGGGCTATCGACGGCGGGCTTGGTGCGCTGAAGCGGGCGTGGCGTGGTGGTGACGATTTGGGGAGCGGTGCGCGTCCGTTTGCGCGCGTGCGCGGGGCGCGCGAAGGTGATGCGGGCGGGGGCGCTCGCCCGCGCGGGGGAGCGCGTGGCGGTCACGCACGCGGCCGCGGATGCATGCCGGACGCGAGCGGAATGCACAGCGACCACCCGGGCGGGTGGTCGCTGGTGGAGGCTTGGAATGGAGTTGTGCTTCGGTGGATTCAGCGCGAGCGGCGGCTGCCGCGGGATGACGCGCGGTCGGGCACTTCGCGGATCAGTCGCTGCACGGTGGTGGCGGGCGAGTTGTCCGCGGGCGGCTCGGTCGTGGTGCGGGCGGCGGGCTGGGTGGTCCAGCCGTTGAAGGTCGCGATCAGCTGCTCGACGTGGCTGCGGATGGCGGAGAGGGCCTCGTGGCGGTCCTGGGTGCTGGCGTTGATGGTCTCTTCGTACGCGGCGCGGCGGGCGTCGGCGGCCTTGCGGATCTCGGTGCGGAGCGAGCCCACCCACTCCTGCACGCCGGCGACGGCGTCGGCGCGGTCGCGGGCGGAGCGGCGGGCGGCAGAGGCCTGGTGCTTGCGGACCTGGCCCAGGAACGACACGAGGTCGCCGCGGAGGGCGGCGACGTGGTCGGCGATGGCGCCCAGGTGCTTGGCGCGGGCGGCGGAGTCGGCGCGGGTGGCGCGGGTGCGTTCCTGGGCGAAGGCGCCGAGGAGGGACTCGACCTCGCGGCCGATCTCGGCGACGCGGCGCGCGTGGGGCGAGGTGCCGCCGCGGTGGGTGCGGGCGGGGGCTTTACGCGTGGCGGCGGGGCGCGACATGGGCGTGCTCCTTGGAGCGAGGCGGTGGAGGCCCGGACGAGCGGGCCCGATTGGGAACGGCCACGGACCGCCGGTGGGCGGCCCGCGCCTGGAACGCCATTACGCGGGCCGGCTTCAGGCCGGGTTGGCCGCGGTCGCCGTCAGGCCGATGGCCTCGGCGTACTTGAGGTAGGTCTCGACGCTGGCGACGACCACGCGGGCCTCGACCGAGAGCAGCTCGATGCCGACGAGGGACACCTTCGCGAAGGCGTCGATCACGATGCCCTTGTCGAGGATGCGGTCAACGACCTCGGCGAGGGACGACGAATCCGTGGACTTCTGAACCTTGGCCATGTTCAAGCCTCCGAGCCTGGCGTCAGCAAGCCCCGGCGTGTTTGACGCCGGCCTACGCGGTCCGTGCGCCCCAAGGCCGCTTGCCGTACTCGCTGGCTGGATCGACGGGCGGGGGCGTTGCGTTGCGCGGGGCGAGGTGGTGCGGTCGCGGCGCGGGTGGTGGCGTGCGGCACAGACGGCACAGTCGAAGGCGCGCCCGCCCGCGCCGGTGAACGGCGGCCCGCCCGCGCGGGGGAGGCCGCGCAGGCTCGGCGCGGTTCGTCTACGCTGAAACGGGGACTCCATGCACGAACACCGCCGGCCGGCCGCCATCAAGTTTGTTTTCCTGACGCTGCTGCTCGACGTGCTGGGCTTCGGGCTGCTGATCCCCGTGGCGCCGCGGCTGGTCGAGCGGCTTCAGGGCGGGGGCGACGCGGCCGGGGCGTCGACGTACGGGCTGCTGATCGCGACGTACGCGGTGATGCAGTTCATCTTCGCGCCGATCCTGGGTGCGCTCTCGGACCGTTTCGGTCGGCGGCCGGTGATCCTGCTCTCGCTGCTGGGGTCGGGGCTTGATTACTTCGCGCAGGCGGTGGCGCCGAGCGTGGCGCTGCTGTTCATCACGCGGGCGCTCAACGGGGTGTCGGGCGCGAACATCACGGCGTGCAACGCCTACATCGCGGACGTCACGCCGCCCGAGAAGCGGGCGGGGGCGTATGGGCTCGTGGGCGCGGCGTTCGGGCTGGGCTTCATCATCGGGCCGCTGCTGGGGGGCGTGCTGGGGCAGTACGACATCCGCCTGCCGTTCTATGTGGCGGGCGGGCTGACACTGCTCAACTGGCTGTACGGGTACTTCGTGCTGCCGGAGTCGCTGCCGGCGGATCGGCGGCGGGCTTTCAGCCTGAAGCGGGCGAACCCGCTGGGGACGTTCGCGCACCTGTCGCGGTACCCGCTGGTGCTCAGCCTGGCGGGGGCGCTGTTCCTGTTCAACCTGGCGATGTTCGGGCTGCACGCGACGTGGGTGCTGTACACCAAGCACCGCTACGAGTGGAGCGAGACGCAGACCGGGGCTTCGCTGGCGCTGGTGGGGCTCGGGGCGGCGATCGTGCAGGGCGGGCTGGCGCGGAAGCTGATCCCGAGGCTGGGCGAGCCGCGGTCGCTGCTGATCGGGCTGTCGATCGGCGTGCTGTCGTACATGGGTTATGCGCTGGCGACCGAGGGGTGGATGATCTACGCGATGATCGCGGTGGCGTCGCTGGGCGGGATCGCCGGGCCGGCGGGGCAGGCGATCATCACCAAGAGCGTGCTGCCGACGGAGCAGGGCGAGGTGCAGGGGGCGCTGACGAGCCTGCAGGGCGTGGCGCAGATCGTGGGGCCGCTGGTGGGCTCGCAGTTGTTCGCGTACTTCATCTCCGAGCGGGCACCGGTGTACTTGCCGGGCGCACCGTACTTCGCCAGCGCCCTGCTGGCCGCCATGGGCCTGGGGGTGGCGGCGTGGTCGCTGCGGCGGCACGCGGCGCCGGCGGCGGGCGAGCAGCGGGGCGAGCCGGCGCGGGGGGGCTGATGGGTGGGTCGGGGCCGTCGTCGCGCGACCGAGAACCGGGGCGCGGGGACACCCTGAGCGCCGGCGCAGGGCGTGAGGCGAACTTGATTCGGCCAAGAGTTACGCGATTCCCGCGGCAAGCCGATCGGCCACGCGTGCGGCGTGCGTTCACCGTCGTGGAGCTGATCGTGGTGCTGGTGATCCTGGGGATCATCGCGGCGATCGCCGTGCCCCGGCTGTCGCACGCGGCGGCGACGGCGGCGGAGACGCACCTTGAGGCGGACCGGCGTGCGATCCAGAACGCGGTCGGGCTGTATCAGGGCGAGCACCTCGAGCGGACGCCCGCGCACTGGCCCGACGGCACGGTGGACACCGATGGATCACGGTTCATCGAGCGGCTGACAGGGCGGACCGACGAGTACGGAGCGGTCGGCGCGGACGGGGCGCTGGGGCCGTACCTTGCGGCGTTCCCGATCAACGCGAACACCGCGTGCCGGATGGTGCAGATCGGGGACATGAACTCGGTGACGGACTGCGCGTGGCGGTTTGAGCCGGCGACGCTGCGGCTGCGGCCCGATCACGACGGGGTGAACCTCGCGGATCCGCGGTGGTGACCGGCTCGCGTGATCGCGGTCGGGGCCGCCTCAGCGGTGGAGCAGGGCGCGGCGCTCGGCGGTGTGGACGACGTTCTCGAGCAGCATGGCGACGGTGACCGGGCCGACGCCGCCGGGGACGGGGCTGATCCAGCCTTCTTCGCCGATGCGGGCGCGGCACTGGTCGAAGGCGACGTCGCCGACGGTGCGGGTCTTGCCGTCGGGGCCGGTGACGCGGTTGACGCCGACGTCGAGGACGACGGCACCGGGCTTGACCATGTCGGGCTCGATCAGGTTGGGCACGCCGGCGGCGGCGATGAGCACATCCGCGCCGCGGCAGAGGTCCTTGATGCCCGGGGTGAACTTGTTGCACGAGATGACGGTCGCCTCGTGGCGCATGAGCAGGACGGCGATGGGCTTGCCGACGTGGTCGGACGCGCCGACGACGACCGCGACCTTTCCGCGCAGGCCGCCGTCGTTGGTGCGGCCGGTGGATTCGAGCATGCGGAGGACGGCGAGGGCGGTGCAGGGGGCGAGGCTGGAGCGGCCGTAGACGATGTTGCCGATGTTGGCGGGGTTGACGCCCTCGACGTCTTTCTCCGGGGCGATCAGGCGCTGGATGAGGTAGGGCTCCACGCCCGGCGGGGGCGGGAGGTGCAGCATGATGGCGGTGACGCCCGGGTCGTCGTTGAGCGATTCGATGCGGGCGGTCAGGTCGTCGAGGGTCGCGGTCTCCGGAAGTTCGTGGAGGGTGTACGCGATGCCGACGGCGGCGGCGGTCTTGGCCTGGTTGTGGGCGTAGACGTGGGCGGCGTCGTCCTCGCGGCCGCAGATGACGGCGTCGAGGCGGACGGGCTGGCCGCGGGCCTGGAGGGCGGCGGCGCGCGTGGCGATCTTGGCGCGGAGCGATTCGGCGAGGGCCTTGCCATCGAGGAGCCGGGCGGGCATCGGCGGAGCATATTGCGTCGGGGTTGATGGCGGCGGGCGGGCGGTACGATCGCCCCGTGAGCGATCGGAGCGACCACGCACGCGAGCGGGCCCGGGTGGATGAGCTGCGTGATCTGCTGGAGCGGGCGAACCGGGCGTACTACGTCGACGCCGAGCCGCTGATGAGCGACGCGGAGTACGACCGGCTGCTGGCCGAGCTGGCGGGGATCGAGCAGCGGCATCCGGCGTGGGCGGACCCGGCGTCGCCCACGGCGCGGGTGGGCGGCGGGCTGGTCAAGGGCTTCACGACCGCCCGGCATGCGCAACCGATGCTGAGCATCGACAACACGTACGACCTCACGGCGCTGCGGGAGTGGCACGCGCGGGTGGTCCGCGGGCTGGGCGTCGGCGCATCCGCCGGGGCGGCGTCGCTGTTCGCGGCGGAGGCCATGGGCGAGAAGCCCGTGCTGGTGGCGGACGCGAAGATCGATGGCGTGGCGATGTCGCTGCGGTACGAGGGCGGGCGGCTGGTGCGGGCGCTGACGCGAGGCGACGGCGTCACGGGCGACGACGTGACGGCGAACGTGCGGACGATCCGCGCGGTGCCGCTGAAGCTGGGCGGGGACGCCACGAGCCGAGGGGCCAAAGGCGTGCCGGACGTGCTGGAGGTGCGGGGCGAGGTGTATTTCCCGCTGGAGGAGTTCACGCGGGTCAACGCCGAGCGCGAGGCCGCGGGCGACGAGGTGTTCATGAACCCGCGGAACGCCGTCGCGGGGACGCTCAAGCAGCTGGACCCGTCGGTGACGGCGTCGCGGCGGCTGGCGTTCGCGGGGCACGGGCGGGGCGAGGTGAGCGACCCGGCGTTCGCGCGGTCGCACACGGAGTTTCTCGACCGGCTGGCGGGGCTGGGCGTGCCGGTCAACCGGCCGCTGGCGGTGTCGGCGGACCTTGAGCAGATCGTCGGAGCGATCGAGCGGTTCGCGAAGGAGCGGCACGGCGTGGGGTTCGCGGTCGACGGCGTGGTCGTGCGTGTGGACGCGTGGGCGGCGCAGGACCGGCTGGGCGTGACGGCCAAGAGCCCGCGCTGGGTGGTCGCGTTCAAGTACCCGGCGGAGCGGAAGACGACGGTCTTGGTGCGCGTGGACCACCAGGTGGGCAAGACCGGGAAGATCACGCCGCGGGCGGTGATGGAGCCGGTGCTGCTGGCGGGGACGGTGGTCGAGCACGCGACGCTGCACAACTACGGCCGGGTGCGTGACGCGCGGACGGAGCCGGACAACGCGGGCTCGCCACGGACGGACATCCGCCTGGGCGACACGGTGTATATCGAGAAGGCGGGCGAGGTGATCCCGTACGTGGCGGGCGTGGTGCTGGAGAAGCGCCCGCGGGGGGCGCGGGCGATCGAGGCGCCGGAGCGGTGCCCGGAGTGCGGCGGGCCGGTGGAGGTCGAGCCGCCCGGGAGCGCCGGGACGGCGGCCGAGACGGTGCGGACGTGCGTGAACCCCGAGTGCCCGGCGCAGGTGCGCGAGAAGCTCATCTGGTTCTGCGGGCGGAAGCAGATGGATATCGAACGGCTGGGCGAGAAGACGGTGGATCAGGTGCGGGCGTCGGCGATCCCGCTGAACACGTTTGCCGACATATTCCGGCTGGGCGAGCACCGGGCCGCGCTACTCGAATTGGACAGGATGGGCGAGAAGAAGGTCGAGAACCTGCTCGCGGGGATCGAGGCGGCGAAGGGACGCGGGCTGGCGCGCGTGCTCGCGGGCATGGGCATCCGGCACGTGGGGGACGTGACGGCGAAGATGCTCGCGCGGCAGTTCCGCGACCTTGATGACCTGCTGGCCGCGACGGAGCCGCGGCTGCGGCCCAAGACGCTCAAGAAGGATGAGGCGACGGCGCTCGGGCTCGCGGCGGACGTCGGCGCGCGGCCCGAGACCGGGCTGGGCAAGGACACCGCGCCGGCGGTGCACGCGTACTTGCACTCGGCGGCCGCGGCGCGGACGTTCCGCGAGCTGGTGGCGACGGGCGTTGACCTCACGAGCCACGATTTCATCGAGCCGGGCGAGACGGCGGGCGGGAGCGGGCCGTTCGCGGGGAAGACCGTGGTCATCACCGGGACGCTGGAGCGCTTCGAGCGCGAGGCGCTGAAGGAAGTCCTCGAGCGTCTCGGGGCGAAGGTGACGGGGTCGGTCTCGGCGAAGACGGATCTGCTGGTGGTGGGAGCGAACGCGGGATCGAAGCTCGACAAGGCCCGAGAACTGGGCGTGGCGGTCATGGAGGAGCCGGAACTGCTGCGGACGCTCGGCGAGGCCGGTGTCGAGCCGCCAGCGAACTGAGTGGAACGCCGATGAGCCAGCCGGAAGCCATGCAGAACGTGGAATACAAGGCCGAGCTGCGCGACCTGGCGCTGGCCCGCGGGATCGCGGGGCGGGTGGGGTGCCGGTTCGTCGAGACGCTGTGGCAGACGGACACGTACTTCAAGCTCGCGGACGCGCGGCTGAAGAAGCGGCAGTGCGACGGGCGGCCCGATGAGTACATTTTCTACGCCCGCGACAACGCGGCCAAGCCCCGGCTGTCGCGGTTCAAGATCTACTCGGCGATGGAGGCGGTCGAGCGGTTCGGGTCGATCGACCTGCCGACGTGGGTGGTGGTGAAGAAGTGCCGCGAGGTGTGGCTGTTCGAGTCGGTGCGGGTGCACCTGGACGTGGTCGAGCGGCTGGGGACGTTCTTTGAGCTGGAGGCGATGGTGACGCCCCGGCAGAATCTGCCGCGGTGCTACGAGCTGGTGAACCAGCTCAAGGGGCAGTTCGGGCCGGCGCTGGGCGAGCCGCTGAGCAAGAGCTACAGCGACCTGATCGCGGGCGATCCGGAGGTGGCGGAGACGGATGAGATTGTGAGCTGAGAGGGCGGTCTCTTGCCGCACCGGCGGGACGCCGGTGCCACCGCTCTCTGATTCCGCACCGGCGGGACGCCGGTGCCACCGGCGCCGGTGCCACCGGCTTCTGTGGCTCGCGGCTTCGGCGGTCAGCGGTGGCGGGCTTGCCAGCGGGCGACGAAGGCTTCGTACTGCTCGGGGGTGTCGATGCCCGCGTGGGCGGCGGCGACGAGCCCGACGGCGATGGTGTGGCCGTGCTCCAGGACGCGGAGCTGCTCCAGTTGCTCGGCCCGCTCCAGCGGTGTGGACGGCAGGCGGTGGTACTGATCGAGGAACGACCGGCGGTAGGCGTAGACGCCCACGTGGCGCAGCGGGCGGGCGGCGTCCTCGCGGCGGGCGTCGCGGTCGTGCGGGATCGGCGCGCGGGAGAAGTACAGCGCCCGGCCGTCGAGCCCGCGCACGACCTTGACCACGTTGGGGTTGGCGAAGTCGGCCTCGGGCAGCGGGGCGGCGGCGGTGCCCACGCTCGCGCCGGGCGTCGCGAGCAGGGCACGGACGGCGGCGTCGATCACGTCGCCCGCGAGTTCGGGCTCGTCGCCCTGCGCGTTCACCACGACCTGGTCGGGCGGGAGGTTGAGCGCGGCGGCGGCCTCGGCGAGGCGGCTGGTGCCGTTGGGGTGGTCGCCGCGGGTCATCACGACCCGCGTGCCGAAGGGGACGAGGGCGGCGGCGATGCGGGGGTCGTCGGCCGCGACCACGACCGATGCGGCGGAGCGGGCGGCGGCGGCGGCCTCGGCGACGTGCTGCACGAGCGGCTTGCCCGTGCGGGCGGCGAGGACTTTCTCCGGGAAGCGCGTGGACGCGAGCCGCGCGGGAACGATCACCACGGCCGCGCGGTCGATGCTCGGCGTGGAGATGCTCGGCGTGGTTTGCGGCAACGCGGGCACGGGGCGCTCAGCTCGCGGCGCCGCTCGCGGGGGCGGCGCCCGACTTGAGCTGGACGAGCAGCTGCTTGATCTGGTCGCGGCGGGCCCGGATGTCCTTGAACGAGATCTGCTGGATGGCGATGGCGGAGGCGAGCTTGGCGGCTTCCTCAGCGCTGGCGAGGTCGCGCATCTCCGCGGCCCGGCGCTGCAGGCACACGCACAGGCCGTAGCGGAGCTCCATGCCGGCGGCGTCGTTGCCCTCGGGGTGGCCTTCGATCGCCTGACGGTACGTCTCGATGGCCTCGTCGTCGAAGCCGAGGGCGGAGAAGGCCTCGGCCAAGTGGCGGAGCGAGCCGGACTTGAGCCGGCCGTCGTTCTTGCTCTGCTGGAAGAGGTCGATGGCTTCCTCGCTGCGGCCCAGCTCGAGGAGGCGCTTGCCCAGCTCGAACTTCAGCGGAAGGTCGGTGGGGTAGGCGTTGACGCGGAGCTGGTACTCCGAGGCTTCGAGTTCCACGAGCTGGCGCTGGGCGGCGGCGAGGGCGTCGCGCTGGCCGGCGTCGCCGGCTTCGACCGCGGCGGCGATGGCCTTGACGCCGCGGCGGGTCTGGCGGATGCGGATGTCGCCCACGAGCTGCCGGAAGCGGAATTCCTGGGTGTCGGCGTGGGCCTTGGTGAGCAGGTTGACGGCGGCGGACTCGTCCTCGGGCGTGCCGCGGTCGAGCAGGGCCTTGGCGTACTTCGTGATCGCGGGCTTGTCGTGCGGGGCGGCGTCGTACTCGGCCTTGGCCGAGTCGACCAGGCGGTCGATGGTCGAGGCGCTCTTGACCAGGCGTTCCTGCTCCTCGAGCTGGCGCTGCTTGTCGAGGTCGCGGACGTTGGAGCGGAACCCCCCCGCTTCGCCCGTCTGGTCGAAGCCGCCGCGGGACATGGTCGACTGGGCGGCGAGGTTGCGGACCTCGGCCTGGAGCGGTGTGTCGGTGGGGTCGAGGCGGATGGCGGCCTCGCCGGCGGCGGTGGCGAGGTCGAGCTTGCCAATCTTCTGGAAGATCCGCATGAGCTCGGTGAAGCTGCTCTTCTTGGCCTTGGGGTCGCGGAGGACGAGCTTGAGCACGCTGGGGGCGAGGTAGTCGACGACCTCGGTGAGGCCGAGGCCGCCGGCGGCGACGACGGTCTTCTGCCCGAGTGAGGCGTTGCCGAGCTCGCAGCCCCAGAGCAGGAGGTTGCCGAGAAACTTGTCGACGTCGGTGCGGCCCTCGGCGGCCTTGATCATGTCGCGGGTCGGGGCCTTGCCGTACTTGCCGGCGGCGTTGAGGAAGCCCTTGAGGCCGTCGATGTTGTTGGGCTCGAAGCGGAGGCCGCTGAGGTAGCAGGTGCAGGCGTACTCGAAGTTCTCGCTGCCCTCGGCGGTGGAGGCGTGGCGGAACCAACTGGCGGCCTTGACGGGGCTGAACTCGATGGCGGGCCGGGCCTCGGGGGCCGGGGCCGAGCCGTCCTGAGTCTTCTCGTCCTTCTTGCCCCAGCCGAAGATGGCCAACGCCGTGCTCCTTGTCCGTGGGTGCGCCCGATGGGCCGGGCGCGGGTCGACGGGGATGGTAGCGGCAGGCCCGGGTGCGGACGGCCGGGCCTACGGTTGCCCGATGGGCGTTTCGCTCGCGGACCTGCGCATCCTGGAGTACCCCGACGCCGGGGGCCTGCTGCGGAAGAAGGCCCAGCCGGTGGCGGCGGTGACGGCCGAAGTCCGGGACGTGGCGGCGCGGATGATCGACCTCATGCACGAAGCCGAGGGGATCGGGCTGGCGGCGCCGCAGGTGGGCGTCCTGTGGCGGATGTTCGTGGTGGAGATCGACGCGGACGCCGAAGCGGGCCGGTCGGCGGGCGCGGACCCGGCGAGCGCGACGCGGGGGCCGGTGGTGTACATCAACCCGACGTTCACCGCCGTCGAGGGGGGCCTGGAAACCCACGAGGAGGGCTGCCTGAGCCTGCCCGACCTTCGGGGTGATGTGCTGCGGCCCGCGCGGATCACGATCCACGCGACCGGGCTGGACGGGAAGCCGTTCACGCAGCGCGGCGAGGGGTTGCTGGCCCGGTGCTGGCAGCACGAGATGGACCACCTCGACGGCGTGCTGATCCTGGACCGGTTCACGCAGCAGTCGCGGCTGAAGCTGCGGCGGCAGTTGCGCGAGCTGGAGGGGCGGCGGTAGACGAAAGCTCCGGCTGAAGTGCCCCTAAGCTGCGTTCGTGCCGGGGCCTGATCGACACATCTTCGCCGCCACGCCCGAGACGCTCGCCGACTGGTGCGGTTCGCGGGGGATGCCGCCGTTCCGGGCCAAGCAGGTGCTGGAGTGGGTGTACCAGCGCGGGGTGATCGACCCGGCCCACATGACGAACCTGTCGAAGCGCGACCGGGATGCGCTCGCGGCGGACTGGACGTTCCTGTCGGGCGATGTAGTCGCGCGGAAATCGGCGACGGACGGGGTCGAGAAACTGCTGATCCAGTGGCGCGACCCGGCCGACGTCCCGACCAGCCCGGACGGGGCGATCCGGCTGCCGGTGGTCACGCCCGACGCGACGCCGATGCCCGACCCGGCGAGGCAGACCGAGTGCGTCATGATCCCCGCGCTGCCCGGCACCGAGGACGAGCGGCGGCGTACGGCGTGCATCTCTTCGCAGATCGGCTGCCCGGTGGGCTGCAAGTTCTGTGCGTCGGGCCTGGGCGGGCTTGACGGGAACCTGTCGGTGGGGCGGATCGTCGAGCAGGTGTGGCGGCTGCGGGAGGTGCTGCGGCAGACTGAAGGTTCGCCCGGCGACCCGTTCCCGCGGATCACCAACGTCGTGTTCATGGGCATGGGCGAGCCGCTCGCGAACTTCGCGAACGTGACGGCCGCGATCCGAACACTCAACGCGCTGTGGGGCCTGGGGATCTCGGCGCGGAAGATCACCATCAGCACGGTGGGCCTGCCCGCGGCGATCGAGAAACTGGCGGAGCAGTTCGACCTGCCGGTGACACTCGCGCTGTCGCTGCACGCGCCGTTCGACGACCTGCGGCGGGAGCTGATCCCGTGGGCCCAGTACTCGACGATCAAGGACCTGCTGGCGGCGTGTCAGAAGTGGTTCGAGAAGACCGGGCGCGAGATCACGCTGGAGTACACGCTGCTCCGCGGCGTGAACGACCGGCCCGAGCACGCGGAGGAACTGTCGCGGCTCGCGCGGACGCTGCGGGCGAACGTCAACCTCATCCGCTACAACGAGGTCTCGGGGCTGCCCTTCCAGCGACCCGAGACCGACGACGTGCGGGCGTTCCAGGGCGTTCTGCGCGACCGCGGCGTGAACGCGCACATCCGGGCGTCACGCGGGCGGGATATCGCGGCGGCGTGCGGGCAGCTCCGCCACGAGCACGCGGCGAGCGGGGCGTGAGCGGCGGTGGGCGGCTTGCTGGCCCAGCTTGATGCGGCGCCGGGACCGTGGGACGCGTTCGGCATGTTCTCGCCGATGCACGGGGCGGTGGTGGTGATCTGCGGCGGGATCATCGGGCTGGCGTGCGTGCTCGGGCGGCGGTGGCGCGGGACGGAGCGTGAACGGTGGCTGCGGAGCGGCGTGGCGGGGCTGTCGCTGGGGATCTACGCGGTGTACGTGGGCGAGGGGTTCCTGCCCGAGCGGTTCTCGTGGGGGTACAGCCTGCCGCTGCACGTGTGCGACCTGATGGGCATACTGGCGACGGCGGTGATGGTCGTGCCGCGGCGGTGGTCGCGCGGGCTGCTCTATTACTTTGGCCTGGGCCTGTGCACGCAGGGGTTCATCACGCCGATCGTGACGAGCGGGCCGGCGCACCTGCATTTCTGGCTATTTTTCTGGCTGCACACGTGGATCGTCGGGGCGGCGGTGTACGACCTCGTGGTCGGCGGGTTCAGGCCGACATGGGCGGACTATCGCCGGAGCATGGGGATCGGGTTGGCGTACGTCGCGCTGCTGATGGGCTTCAACGTGGGCATGGGCACGAACTACGGGTACATCGGGCCATCGAACCCGGCGGTGCCGACGCTGGTGGATCACCTCGGGGCGTGGCCCGGGCGGGTGGGCTTGATGGTGCTGATGGGGGGCGTGGTGTTCGCGCTGCTGACGCTGCCGTGGGCGGGCGTGGGGACGCGGCGGGCGACGCCGGGCTCCGGCTCGCCGGTGGGAACGTAAAGCACGCGTTGTTCGTACACTCGCCGATCGCATGGTCGGCCTGACGTTGCTGCTGCTGCCGGTGGCCTTTGTCCTCAGCGCGGTGCTGACCGCCGGGCTGGTGCGGCTGGGGCATGCGCTGCGGACGTTCGACTCGGCGGGCGTCGCCGGGCAGGTGAAGGCCGAGCGGCGGACGGTGCCCAACACGGGCGGGGTGGCGATCGTGTGGGCGGTGCTGGTGCCGCTGGGGACGGCGCTGCTCGCGGCGGCGGTGCTGGAGCCGGGATCGCTCCCGGCGTTCCTCGCGTCGGCGGGGCCGTACTGGTCCGGCGTGCGTGAGGAGCTCGCGCCGGCGACGGCGCTGGCGGGGTGCGTGCTCGTGCTGCACGGGCTGGGCCTGCTCGACGATCGCCGGCCGCTGGGGCCGTGGGTCAAGTTCGCGGTGATGTTCGCGGTGGCGGGCGCGGTGGTCTACGGCACGGGGTCGCGGCTGATGACGTTCCTCGATGCGCCCGCGGGCGGGCCCTGGCTGTCGGCGGGGCTCACGGTGGTGTGGATCGTGGTGGTCACCAACGCGCTGAACTTCCTCGACAACATGGACGGCTTGAGCGCGGGTGTCGCGGCGATCGCCGGGGCGTGCTTCCTCGCGGCGACGCTGATCCAGGGGCAGTGGTTCATCGGGGCGATGCTCGCGCTGCTCGTGGGCGCGCTGCTGGGGTTCCTGCTGTTCAACTTCCCGTTCCGGGCACGGACGCCCGACGGCCGGGGCGGGGCGCTCATCTTCATGGGCGACGGCGGGTCGCTGGTGGTGGGCTTTCTGCTCGCGGTGCTCACCGTGCGGACGACCTATGTCGGCCCGGAGCTGGGCGGCGGGTGGTACGGGTTGCTGATGCCCGTGCTCGTGCTGGCGGTGCCGCTGTACGACCTGGTGGCGGTCTCGGTGATCCGACTGCGGCACGAACGGTCGCCGCTGGTGGGTGATCTCAACCACCTGAGCCACCGGCTCGAGCGGCGCGGCCTTTCGCGCCGCGGGGCGGTGCTGGTCATTTATGGCCTGACGGCCGCGACGGCGCTCCCGAGCATCGGGCTGGGTGCGCTCAGGCCCTGGCAGGCGGCGCTGGTCGGTCTGCAGGCGGTCGTCCTGCTGGGAGTGATCGCGCTGCTGGAGGCGCGGGCGGACTTTGGCCGGACGGTGCGGTTCTCCGAGTCTCGCGGCGGGGGCGACGCGTGAGCGAGGACCGCCCGGGCGCGTGGACGGTGCGCGACACGCTGTCGGCGTCGGCGGTCGTGCTGGTGCTCGCCCCCCTGCTGCTGCGGGCGGTGCAGCCGGTGTCGACGCTGCCGGGCTGGGAGCTTGACCCGCTGGTGCTGCCGGTGGTGGCGTCGGGCCTGGGGCCGGGCGGGTCGATGCTGGTGGACGCGGTAGGGCTGCTGGGGGCGGCGCTGGCGATCGCGGTCGCGGGCGTCGGGCGGCGGGAGGCGGCGCTGGCGCTGCTGGGCGCGGTGCCGATCCTGTGGCACGGCTGGCTGAAGCCCGGCGGCCCCAGCCTGCACGACCAGCGGATCGGGCTGGCGTGGGCGGCGGGGATGATCGGGGCGGTGGGGCTGCGGGCCCTGGCGGGCGATCGGCGCTGGCGGGCGGTGATCCTCGGCGTGCTGATCGGCGCGGTCGGGGCGATGGCCGTCCGCGCGGGCGTGCAGGCGTTCATCGAGCACCCGGCCACCGTCGCGGAGTTCCAGCGGCATCGCGAGCAGATCTTCGCGGCCCAGGGCTGGTCGCCCGAGTCCTCGATGGCGAAGGCTTACGAGCGGCGGCTGATGCAGAACGACGCTTCGGCGTGGTTCGGGCTGAGCAACGTGCTCGCGAGCGTGTCGGCGGCCGCGGTCGTCGCGAGCGCGGGGCTGGCGTTGTCGGGATGGAAGCGGGCGGGGGCGATGGGGCGGAGCGGGCTCGCGCTGGCGGTCGGGGCGGCGGCGCTGGCGCTCGCGCTCACGCAGAGCAAGGGCGGCGTGGGAACGCTGGTCGTGGGGCTCGCCGCGGCGGGATCGCTGGCGGTGGTTCGCCGCGGGGGCTGGATCGGGCCGGCGTTCATCGCGTTGGCGCTGGCAGGCGTCATCGCGCGTGGCTTCGTCGGCGAGCGCCTCGGCGAGCTGTCGATCTATTTCAGGTGGTTCTATGTGACGGCCGCGGCGAAGATCGGTGCGCACGCCCCGTGGCTGGGCGTCGGGCCGGACGGGTTCAAGGACGCGTTCCTGCTGGCGAAAGACCCGCTGTGCCCCGAAGAAGTCGCGAGCCCGCACAGCGTGTTTTTCGACTGGTGGGCGTGCCTCGGGCTGGGCGGGCTGGCGTGGGCGGCGCTGCTGGTGGCGTGGAGCGCGCGGGTCGGCGCGGTGGCCCATGACGAGCCGGGCGAGGGCGACCGGCCGCCGGCGACGCGGGCGCTGGTGCGGGTCGCGGTGGCGGTCCCCGTGGTGGTGACGCTGGCGGCGGCGGTGATGGAGGGCGAGTCCTTCGGGCCGGCCAACGCGGCGGTTCGGCTGGGCGGGCTGGTGCTCTGGTCGGTGGTCGCGGGCGCGGTGACGGTCGCGGTGCTCCGCGGCGCGGGGCGGCTCGTGGGGGTG
>FRDC01003354.1_pt1 | contig 31198 bp, 26 predicted proteins | sample 1106171 | NCBI WGS metagenome assembly FRDC01 (sample SAMEA3930566, study PRJEB13176) | freshwater metagenome | biome: Drinking water system; feature: drinking water; material: water | place: Singapore | collected 2014-12-20 | reverse complement strand
GTCGTCCCTGTTTCAGTCGCGTCTGCCGCAATGCAGTGCCACTGGAATGTCTTGAATCGATTACTCCTGAGCAGGTGGTGGCGGCCGTTGTGTCTCAACAGTCCTGCCGTGCGGTGTCACGATGAATGTGCTCATTGTGCGTCCCGACGGGATCGGGGATCTGGTGCTCTCGCTACCTGTTGCCGCGCAATTGCGCCAATTAATGCCCGGCGTTCGCATCGGCGTGCTCGCGAATCCGATCGCCGCGCCGATTCTGGAGCACCATCCGGATGTCGATTATGTCCGCACGGTTTCCCTGCAGGCGCCGATCCCCGACATGATAAAGGTGTTTTCCGGCGGCATTGATGCGGTCATTTTTCTCAAGCCGTTCCGGCGCCTGATGTGGGCCGCCTGGCGGGCCGGCATTCCGCTTCGCGTGGCCACAGGCTTTCGCTGGCAGAGCGTGTTGGCGAATCGCTGGATTCATGAACACCGAAGCAGTTTTCAGAAACATGAATCAGACTGCAATGTGGAGATGCTCAAGGGGCTGCGGCTGACGCCGTTACCTGTGGCGGCGCCTACGCTTCAACTCACCGAGGTGGAGCGAGTCGAGGGGGGGCGACGATGGGTCGGTGCTGCATTGCCGCGAGTCGTCATCCATCCCGGTGGTGTGTCGGCCAGGCATTGGCGACCGGCACAGTATCGAGATCTTGCTCAGACGTTGGCGAAACAAGGGTATGCGGTGGTGTTGACCGGCAGCCAGGTCGAACGCGATCAATTCCAGAGCGAGGCGTTGGACGGTATCGTCCTCCATCCCGAGATCAATAATCTCATGGGGCAACTTGCCATTCGGGAGTTAATGGCGGTGATTGGGGCTGCTCATGTCGTGGTATCTGGCGCAACCGGCCCAGCCCATCTCGCTGCCGCGTTGCATGTGCCTACGGTTAGTCTGTTTGATCCGCGCCGGAACAATTCACCGACGCGTTGGAAGCCTTTGGGTCGGGGCGTGCTGCTTCTCCCGGACGTCCCGACCTGTGATAAATGTATCGGCGAGGCCTGCGCGTATTGGGATTGTCTCGATCGATTTTCCGTTGAGGATATCGCTGCTCGACTCGGTGCCGTGGTTCGATCCGCCCAGCCGTTAACGATTCACCATATCTAGTCGCCCCCGACTTGGCCAATCTTTCCCCTAGCTCGTTGATATCCCTACCTATTGTGGAATTCATTCTTGACTCCCTCTCCTAATTGTGTTCATATCCTGAACGTTTTTCCGTGGAGCCTCTAAATGAGATGAATCTTCAGGGACAACGAGACCTTATTCTGCTCACGGAGTTAGAGCGAGACGGTGCGGTCACGCAACGCTCCCTCGCCACGAAATTAGGTGTGGCACTTGGTCTCACGAATCTGTACCTCAAACGACTCGCGAGGAAAGGGTACGTCAAGATCACGACCATCCCATCTCACCGGATTCGTTATCTGCTGACGCCTCAAGGATTTGCCGAGAAGTCCCGTCTTACCTACCTCTACATGCAGTATTCCCTGTCTCACTATCGGGATATGCGCGCCCGGCTGCGCGATGTCCTGTCTCGTGTCACCGTAGCAGGGGGGAGGCGGATTGTGATCTTTGGAACCAGCGAATTTGCCGAAATGGCCTATCTCTCTTTGCGGGAGATGGATATGGAGCTAGTAGGGTTTGTGAACGACGGGACGGCTGGAACGTTTCTCTCGTATCCCGTCTCGCATCCGAGCGTGTTGAAAGAGTGGGAGTTTGATGCCGTGGTGCTCGCCGATCTCGACCGGTCGCACGAACACGGTGAAATGCTGGTGCAGTACAAGGTTCCAAACGGCAAGGTGCTCGCGCTCGGACCAACGGTTTGAGTAGGCCGTAAGTTCAGGTCGTTTTTTTGTGTTCACTGTAAGTGAGAGGGCGAAGCTGTGCGTGAGGCCTCTTCCCAATCTCAGTGGTATGCGCTTCGGACGAAGTCGCGCCACGAGAAGCTGGTGCGGGATCAGCTGGAAAAGCAGGGGATTGAACCGTTGCTGCCGACCGTCAAGCGGCTCAGTCAGTGGAAAGATCGTAAGAAGGAGATCGAAGTCCCGTTGTTTTCTGGCTATTGTTTTGTGCGGCTGTCACAGCAAAGCCGACTGCCTGCTCAGAAGGTTTCTGGTGTGGTTGAAGTGGTGGGGAGCGGGAGTCGCCCTGAGCCGATTCCGGATGAAGAAATTGAAGCCCTCCGGACCCTCATGACCAGTGTGTTGCCCTATGATCCCCATCCGTATCTTCATGAAGGCATGCAGGTGGAAGTGGTGCGGGGACCCTTGCAAGGTGTGCAGGGTATCCTGTTACGCAAAGAAAAACGCCACCGGCTGGTCATCGGTGTTCGGTTGATCCAGCAGGCGGCCGCAGTGGAGATCGACGTACGGGACGTGGTGCCGGTTTAACGGCGGTGAAGCTTGTTTTTACTTATGCAGGCTACCAGAGCGAGATAAGGTAGAGTCTTGATCGATAAGTCACCGTAACAGGGTTTGCTGTATGTCTTCTTGGGTTGTGATAAGGGTAATCTCATGAGAGACATTAAGGAAATTTTTCAGCCTGACCAGGCTCCATTTGTGATCGCGGAGGTTGGCTTGGGGCATGACGGCAGTTTGGGGATGGCCCACGCATTCATAGATGCCGTAGCTCGAACAGGTGTAGACGCGATCAAGTATCAAACACATATCGCTGAGGCTGAGAGTTCGCCGTTCGAATCGTTTCGGGTTCTATTCAGCAAGGCCGATTCTACCCGCGCAGACTACTGGAAACGCACAGCGTTCACTGAGTCGCAATGGGCAGGGCTCAAGGCTCATGCGGAAAACAAAAATCTGGTGTTTCTCTCTTCGCCGTTTTCGCTCGAAGCAGTGGAACTGCTTGATCGTATCGGGGTTGCGGCATGGAAGGTGCCATCTGGCGAGATAAACTCCAGAAGAATGGTCGAGCGAATGGCGCAAACGGGGCGGCCGCTTCTTGTATCAACTGGGATGAGTTCATACAAAGAAGTTGATGCACTGATTGGTCGGCTTGAGGAGTGCAGTCCGAAGAGGTATGCAGTTTTTCAGTGTACAACTCAATATCCGACGTCACCCGAGGTCGTGGGTATGAACGTACTCGAGGAGTATGTTCGTCGCTATCGGTGCCCAGTAGGGCTATCAGATCATTCCGGTACCATTGTGCCTTCTCTTATTGCCACATGGGTAGGGGCCCGTATCATTGAGATACATGTGACGATGAGCAGAGACATGTTCGGGCCTGACGTCTCTTCCTCGCTGACTGTGAATCAATTAACCGAGTTGGTTGAAGGGGTTCGGTTTGTACATCTGATGAGGCAGAATCCTGTGGAGAAGGATGTGATGGCGGCAGGAAAGCGCGATCTTCGACGCCTGTTCGGGAAAAGTGCCGTAGCTGTTCGAGAGCTGTGCGTGGGTGATGTGGTGAAGGAGGAGGATGTGGCATTCAGAAAGCCTGGACATGGGCTCCCTGAGTTGCAGTTTGATGCATATTTCGGGAGGAAATTAGCGCGCCATGTTACCCAAGGCAAGTTTTTTGAAGAGGAGGATTTTGAATGAGCCGAAAGCGCAAGGTATGCGTCGTTGTTGCGTCGAGGGCTAACTATGGACGCATTAAGTCATTCCTGAAGGCGGCAAAGGAACGTGATGATCTGGAGCTTCAAATCGTGGCAACTGCCTCAGCACTGTTGTTCCGATTTGGCAAGGTTGTGGATATCATGCGTGAGGATGGATTCCCACCCGATGCACAAGTGCATGTCGCGCTCGAAGGCGACTCTCCTTTGACCATGGTAAAGTCCACGGGCATTGCCACATCGGAGCTGGCTACGGTGTTTGATCTCTTGAAGCCGGATATCGTCTTAACGGTGGCCGATCGCTACGAAACCCTGGCCACGGCAATTGCGGCATCCTATATGAATATCCATGTTGCTCATACGCAAGGCGGAGAAGTAACCGGATCAATCGACGAGTCTGTTAGGCACGCCATTACCAAGTTGTCGCATCTACATTTTGTCACGACTGACTTGTCTCGCCAGCGGGTCTTGCAGATGGGAGAAGATCCCTCACGCGTGTTTTTGTCCGGGTGTCCATCCATTGATGCCATTGCAGGCATCGACATGGCTATTTCTCCAAAGATGTTCGATCGGTATGGGGGAGTAGGGGCGAGTGTTGACCCGATGAAACCTTTTTTGCTTGTAATGCAACATCCTGTGACCACCGAATATGACCTGGCCGCCGCACAAATTCGGGCAACCATCGAAGCAGTTTCTCGTGTTTCTCTGCCGACTGTGTGGCTTTGGCCAAACATTGACGCAGGGACTGATGCGATTGCACATGAATTGAGGCGGTTTCGTGAGGTACATCGGCCGTCTTGGTTGCGCATGCATAGGAACTTTGCCGTGGAGGATTATGCACGGCTTATGAACGCTTGTGCCTGTATGGTTGGCAACTCATCGAGCGCGCTGAGGGAGGGGGCCTTCCTCGGTACGCCGGCCGTTAACATCGGAACTCGCCAGTCAAATCGTGAACGAGGCGAGAATGTGATGGATGTTGTGCCTGACGCAGACGAGATAGAAGCGGCTATTCGGGCGCAGTTAGCACATGGGCGATATCCCAAGAATGCCTTGTTCGGGACCGGTTCGGCCGGCGTGGCCATTGCCGAAACGCTTAGCGCGATCGAGTTAGCCTCACCTCAGAAGGAATTTCAGGACATTGTCGGCATGGCGACTGGCCGACTGTGATGGGGCAGAGCGGGCTTGGGCATATTCTTGCTGTGATTACGGCGCGTGGTGGATCTAAGCGTGTTGTTCGTAAAAATCTTAGACCCTTGGGAGGCAAGCCACTATTGGCATGGACCGTGGCCGCGGCGATGCAAGTGAAGGATCGATTGTGCAGCATCATCGTCAGTACCGAAGATCGGGAGATCGCCGCCGTTGCCAGAGAATGTGGAGCTGATGTTCCATTTCTGAGGCCCACTGAGTTGGCCAGCGACAAAGCAAGATCCCTGCCCGTTCTACAGCACGCGGTAAATTTTATCGAGTCCCGTGATTCGATACGAATCGGATGGGTCCTTCTTCTGCAACCCACCTCCCCATTTCGAACTGCTTCAGATATCGTTGCATGCATTGATCTGGCGCAGGAACATGTCTGTGACTCCGTGATTTCCGTGTGCGAAATGTACGACCATCCTGTCTTTGCCAAACGCATTGGGGCAGACGGGTATCTTGTGCCATTTTGCCTTGATGAAGTTGAGGGGATCAGGAGGCAGGATGTGAGCCCGCCCGCATTCAAAAGGAATGGTGCCATCTATTTGACTCAGCGTGATGTTTTGATGAAGCAGGAATCAATTTACGGGGCACGGGTTTTACCCTATGTGATGCCGGTCGAACGGTCTATTGATATAGATTCAGAGGTTGATCTTCTGGTTGCGGAAGCGCTTCTCAAGGCCGGGGTGCGGAAGTGATAGATCCTGTGGCATTCGGTGTCGTCAGGGAGTCAGCCGAGGATGAGAATAGCGAGTGGACGGCTCGGTCAGGAAACAGCATATGAGGGGTAAATCGGAGGACCTGTAAGCGATGTGTGGTTTATTGGGGATCATCGATAATTCCGGTGTCGATCTCTCGCGGGCAATGGGGGGGCTGCGTGACTTGCACCATCGCGGCCCGGATGCTGCCGGACAGGTCCTTCTTGACAAGGGCCGTCTGTTTCTCGGCCACACTCGCTTGAAGGTCATCGATATGTCGGATGGAGCCAACCAGCCATTCGTCTCCCCCTGCGGGCGGTATACCATTGTTTTCAACGGAGAAATCGTCAACTTCGAAGAGTTAAGGAAGTCGGTCTCCGACTGGCGCTGGCGCACGAAAAGCGATACGGAAGTGCTGCTCGCGCTCTATGCGCGTTTCGGAATGGACATGCTGAGGCGGTTGAACGGCATGTTTGCCTTCTGCATCTACGATGAGGAACGACGGCGGACCATCCTGGGAAGAGATCGTTTCGGAATCAAGCCCTTATATTACGTTCGACTGAAGAATGGGTGGGCGTTTGGCAGCGAAATTCCTCCCCTCTTGCGACAGCTCGATCGTGTCGCCGCCGACCGGCGCATGATCCGCACGTACCTTGAAACGGCCTTGTATGATTTCGGGCCTAACACCTTTTTTGAGCATGTGAAGACACTTGAGCCTGGATGTTGGTTGGAATTCAATCATGAGACGGGAACGGTAATCCAAGAGCGGTGGTATCGATTGGCCGACCAGGTGCCAGATCTTACGTCGGCGACGGAAGAGGAGCTTATCGAGGAGACGGAACGACTCGTGCGCGTGGCGATCAAAGATCATCTGGTGGCTGACGTCACGGTTGGTCTCAATGTGTCAGGGGGGGTGGATTCCTCTGTATTGGTGCGGGTGGCATTGGAGCAGTTGGGGCACGCCCATCTCTTCACCCAGGACTATGAAGGGTACAGCGAAGAGCCGTGGGTTCGCGAGATCGCGGATGGCGGCACGTTGCATGTGGAACGGTTGACCCTGGAGTCCATCGATTCGGTCCTGCGGGACGTCGTCCGGTCGCAAGGCGAGCCCTTCGGAGGAGTTCTTGTCTGCGGGTATCACTATTTGTATGCCGCCGCGGAGCATGCGGGGGTGACTGTGTTGCTGGACGGCAATGGTGTGGATGAGTGTTTTTTGGGATACAAGAAGTATCACCAACAGTATGTCTCCACGGCATCTTCGGCCACGCCCGCTTTCGTCGACGAGTACAGGCATTTCTGGGGCGAGGCTCCTCGGGTTCAGCCGCGTCCGGACGGCAGCCACGTCGCGGTGGATGGCACGCTTCCGACTTGTACGGAAACAATCTCAGCGGCCCTGCTCCGCGACGTTATCCCGTATCAGATCCCCAGTGCCCAGGAGTTTTCCGATCCGGTCAAGAATGCCGCGGCCTCCGATCTGTTGTACAGCCGCATACCTCGTGGCCTCCGTTTCAACGATAGGATTTCGATGGCGTCTTCGAAGGAGTTGCGTGTCCCGTTCTTGGACTACCGCTTGGTGGAGTTCGGAATGGGCGTGCCGACGAAGTTTTTGCTCAATGGGAGCGGCTCAAAGGCGCTCTTCCGAAAAGCGGCGGCACGAATGATCCCCAGATCGGTCGCGTTTGCCTCAAAGCGCACGGTTCAATCTCCCCAACGGGAGTGGTTGGTTCAAGGATGGCGACCGTTCATGGATGAGTTGTTGTCCTCGGATTCTTTCCGCTCCCGCGGGTGGGTTGATGTCTCGCGTGCGCAACAGGTCTACCGGAAGGCTTGTGAAACGGGACTCGACAACTCGTTTTTCCTGTGGCAATGGCTTAACCTTGAGCTCTGGGCGCGGCAATATCTTACGGATTAGCTTGTGACGAGAATGGGCCTTGCGCGCAACGGCGTCGTGGCGTTCGGCGGGACGGTCAGGGGGAAGCGGCTCTCTTGAATGATGGCGCGATTGGCTGATTGATTGTGAGGAGTTTTTTTGACGATTTGTGGAGACTGCTGCCGGGAGATCGGAAGGAATTTGTTGTCTTGGTGCTGCTGTTTCTCGTCAACACGGGCTTGGACCTGCTCGGTATTGGATTAATCGGACAATACGTATCAAGTCTCGTCTCCGGGCAGCCGATCCTGAACCTTTCCGTCGACTGGCTGCCGGACTCTCGGGCCACCCAGTCGATCGGTCTATTCCTCCTTGCGGTATTTATCCTCAAGACCTTGATGAGCAATGTTTCGAATTATCTCATTCAGAGTGTGGCTGCAGGGATCGAATCCAATCTCACCGCCGATCTGCTCCGGAGGTACCAAGCGTTGCCCTACGGGCAATGGCTCATGCGGAATTCATCCGAATACATCAATGCTGTAAATGTCTGGGTACCTCAGTATACGAGAAGTGTGCTGATTCCATTTATTCGTCTCATCGGGGATGGTCTGGTGGCAGTCTTTGTTCTAGGGTTTTTCGCGTATGCGGATTGGCGCGCATTTGTCGTGTTCGGGGCGCTCCTCTTGGGGTTGGGCGTGCTTTATGATCTTGTTGTCCGTGGCAGGTTGGCGAGATATAGTGGGCGGTACAAGGAGCTAAGCGTGCAGGTGGTAACGGATGTGCGCAATGCCATGGAAGGGTTCAAAGAGATTCGAATCTTAGGCGCGGAGCAGCATTTCAATGATCGGATCAGGCGCAACTCCAGCGAGTTATGTTCCATGCTCGCTCGGATGAATACTCTGTCCCAGGCACCTCGGTATCTTATCGAGTTGGCAATTGTGGGGTTTGCTGTGCTGACCGTGGCCGTGATCACGGCATCCGGACGAAATCCCGCCACAGTTATCCCGGTGTTTGGCGTGTTTGCGGCCGGAGCCATCAGGCTCGTCCCGATGATGAGTCTTGTTTCGAGTATGACGACCAATGCTCGGTTCTATAAGGATGCGGTGCATTCATTGGCCGATGATTACGCGATGCCTGTTCAGGTATCACCGGTTCAGCGGTCGGAAGGTACCGAAAGCCTGGAGCCCTTTCGCAAATTGGAAACCAGCGGCCTCTTTTTTCGATACGATAATGGAGCCGATTGGGCACTCAAGAATGTCAATATTCGAATCTCTGCCGGGGAAACAGTTGTATTTGTCGGGAAGTCCGGAGCCGGAAAGACGACCTTGGTCGACCTGCTTCTAGGCCTGCTTCAGCCGACAGAAGGCCGTGTCGTGATCAACGGCATGGCCCAACCGTCTTCTGCCAATCTGCTGCGAGGTAAGGTCGCCTATTTGCCGCAAATGGCTTTTCTGCTTGACGATACATTGCGTCGTAACGTTGCATTAGGTGTGCAGGATAGCCAGGTTGACGACGAACGAGTCTGCGCCTCGTTGAGCCAGGCCATGCTGGGTGGTTTGATCAGGGGCTTGCCGAAAGGGCTGGATGAGACAATTGGCGATCGAGGAGTGCGTTTGTCTGGAGGGCAGCGTCAACGGTTGGCGCTTGCCAGAGCCTTTTATTTTTGCCGTGAAATCATTGTCTTGGACGAAGCCACAAGTGCCGTCGATGAAGAAACGGAGCAGTCCATTGTTGATGAAGTATTAGCCTTGAGGGCTGGACGAACATTAATTGCCATCACGCATCGCCCCAGCGTGGCGAAACGGTTCGACAGGATTTATACGCTGATGGACGGGGAAGTTGTCGCTAACGGATTATCTCCTGGAAACAGCTGACGACGGATCTGTGTAGATATATCTTTGAGGAGGTCATTCCCATGAAGAAGCCGATATATTTGATGGATCTTACGCACAACACCCCCTTGGGATATGGCAGCGATACGATGCCTATGCAACTTGGTTTGGTTGCCGGTTATTGTCTGCAATCCCTGGCCGATCGAGTGGATATCCAGATTTTCAAGTTTGTTGATGAACTCATGGAGGCAGTCAAGATGCGCCCGCCGTTTATCCTGGGGGCATCCAACTATGTGTGGAATCTTGACCTGACTTATCAGGTGACCTCGGCCATCAAGGAGCGATACCCTGAGACGCTCGTGGTGTACGGCGGACCTAACTATCCGGATGTCGATGAAGAGCAGACAGAGTGGCTGGCCCAGTATCCCAATATCGATCTTCATGTGTTTCGCGATGGTGAGGTGCCTTTTTCCAGGATCGTTCGCCACATGCTGGAGGGAGGGGATGTGCAATCTGTCCGGCGAGCGAACCTGCCAAGCTGCCACGCGCTCGTGGATGGACAGCCGTACATCGGTCCGCTCGAACCTCGACTTAAAGAGCTGGATAGTATTCCGTCGCCCTATGTGCTGGGTCTGATGGATAAGTTTTTCGACCAAAAGCTCATTCCTGCCATTCGTACGAACCGAGGCTGTCCGTTCCCTTGCACCTTTTGCGCTGAGGGGCATGACTACTACAATAAAGTTTATAAGACGTCGTTTGATTGGAAAAAAGAAGAGATTGATTATATTGCCGCGAGGGTCAAGCACACCAAGACCTTGCGGATCGCCGACTCGAACTTTGGCATGTACAAAGACGATATCGAGTTCTGCCGGTATCTCGGCGAAATACAAGCCAAGACCGGGTATCCCGAATATATTAACTGCGCGACCGGCAAGAACAAGAAGGAACTCGTGCTTGAGTGCAATAAGCTCGTCAAAGGAGCCATGAGGCTGACGGCGTCGGTGCAGTCCTTAAACCTCGTTGTCCTTGAGAATACGAAGAGGAACAATATCTCAGTGGATGCAATCATGGCATTGTCCGACGCGGTAAGCGATACGGATACCCATGCCTATTCGGAAATTATCCTGGCTTTACCGGGGGATTCCTTGTCAGCAGAAAAGGAAACGTTTGCAGGGCTCATAAAGTCAGGAATTGGTAATATTACTCAGCATCAGTTGTCGCTTATCCCAGGTACGGAAATGGCCTCCAAAGCGGACAAAGAGAAATATCAGATGAAGAGCATGTTCCGGCCCATCCAGCGCTGTCTTGGTCAATACCAAGTGTTTGATCGGGTAATCACCTCAATTGAAGTTGAAGATGTGTGCGTGGCGAATAGTACCTTACCGTTCGAAGATTACCTTGAGGCCCGGCGACTGTATTTGACGGTTGGTCTTTTCTACAATGACCGTGTCTTCGGGGAGATCCACGGGCTGCTTCGTATCTTGCATTTATCGACGTGGGAGTGGTTGATTCGAATTCATGACAATATCGCATCACTGCCACAAGAAATCAGGACGCTCTATGACGAGTTCACACAGGACACACAGCATGAACTGTGGCCTGATCGGGCTCAATTGATGCGGGAGGTATCCGCCGAGATCGATCAGTATGTAGCCGGTAAGAGTGGGGGGAACCTTATCTATAAATATCGGGCAAAGGCGCTCGTTCAGCATTATGATCAGCTTCACGACACAGCCTTCAAATTTCTTCGCCAGTACTTGATGGAGATGTCCATGCTTAATGAGGAGCTTGTCAGTGATGTGGCCAGGTTCTCCCGGTGTCAAAAAGGAGATTTGTTCAACACGGGTCGTGAGACCACGGAATTGTTCGGATTCGATCTTGTCCGGCTTATCAAAGAGCCTGCCCTTGCTCGACAAGGGAAAGGGCTGGATGAGATCCGGTATCCCAACAAGATTCATATCCACCATACGAGTAACCAGAAGGCGGCGATTCAGCGCGAGATCGGGTTCTACGGAAAAAGTACAGCCGGGCTGACGATGCTGCTGTCGCGGTATCCTGTAAAAAGATTTTATCGGGTCGCAGAAATGCAGCCACTCTGACCTGCCTGATGTGTTCGGGTAGCTGGTTGGTCGGTATGAGATGAAAGGGAGCTCAGCTCTTCACTGGCCGTTTTCTAGGTTTGCCCCACATTGTCCCGTGCCATTTTTATATAGTCTGATGTGTGGTTTTCCCACTTATTAGGTGGGATACCAGCCAGCCCCCAATATATTCTGATGTAAGCAGCGATGGCCTCAGTAGAGTATTCTACTGCTGCGTAGAAGTAGAGATTCGAGCATGTCGGTATTGATCCATATTCCCAGCAGTTTTCAGACGCCTGAGTTTGAAATCATGCTTGCGCGAGTGCAAAGTGAGATTGATAAAGGGGAGAACGCAATCGTTGTTGGTTGTCGAGGAGGGGGAGGGCTGGCCTGCTCTTTTAATATTCATGGGTTGGTTCCGATTTGTTTCATATGTCATCGACAACGACGTCGAGGATTGAGCCTCCTAAAAGGCACGTTTTCTTATTTGGATGGACCCGAGGCAGATCGGTATTCATCTTCTGTTTCTGTGCAACCAGAAAGGTTGAATAGTCGTTGGACCACGAAAGTGTTGATGTATCGTGGTGTTGATGTCGGCCAGGCAGCTTATTCCAGTTATATTGGTTCAACCAGAGATTTAGATCTTGAGGGGGTATTGGCCAGACGGGCCCTGAGGAGACTGATTCAAACATCTGAAGCTCTCACCGAGTATTTCTTTGAGCTATTGCTGGAGGGGAACTTTTCCAAAGTCATACTATTCAATGGTAGACAAAATCAGAGCAGACCATTGCTTCGTGTGGCTCAACAGCTTGGCATTCGGGCTGAGGTCATGGAAGCGGCGGGGCGCGATGCGCATTGTGTTTATCAGTTTGATGATTGCCTACCACAGGATCTAAAGAAGCTTGCTGTGGCTATCGAGCGCAATTGGGATAGTTATGAAGGGAATAGGGAGGCTGATGCCCAGCAGTATTTTGACTATAAACGGCAGGGAGGAGCCATCAATGATCGTTCTTATGTGCAAGGGCAACAGGAAGGATTGTTGCCGGATGGCTGGGATCCCTCTCTCCACAATATAGTAATCTTCAATAGTTCAGAGGATGAACTCGCGGCACTCGGCGGTGAATATGATGAGGTGGTGTACCCGAGTCAGTTTATTGCCATCAATAGAATATGTGAGTCCCTCGCAGACAAATCAGGAATTCGTATCTATCTACGTGTGCATCCCAATCTTGGGACTGTACGGTGGGCGTTTGCTGAAGGACTCAAGCAACTGCATGCAGTCTATCCCAATGCCGAAATTATTTCTGCTGAAAGCCCCGTCAGTTCTTACGCACTTCTCGATGCGTGTAGTGTGATTCTTAGCTTTGGGTCGACAATTGGGATTGAGGCTGCGTATTGGGGAAAGCCCTCGATACTGGTTGGCCGTAGTCTTTATGAAAATACCGGCTCTGTGTATGCCCCTAGGTCACATGAAGCAGTGGTCGAGTTGCTCCAGAATCGTAATCTGCCTCCGCTCGGGAATTTAGGTGCGAAGAAAGTCGGACTTTTTTGGGCACAGGGAGGGAAAACTATCAATCATTTCGGTGGTTCACGGGATGGCGGGTTCACTTTTGATGGCCAATGTATCCGAAAGCCCGTGCTTGAAAGAGTGTTCTATATGATATGGAAAGGTATCGAGAGATGGATTATTGGAGATCTTATCAATTATCACGCCGGGCGATGGTGGTTCATTCGGAAACGCCGGCTGAAGCAAACGTCTGAGCTGGTTTAGCGTCGAGGGCCTCCCATCCCCTTCCCCCAATGATTTACCCATTTGCACTACAGCTTAATAGCTCCGCCTCGATGATTGTTGTGGTTATTCTCGGGCTCGTTCATCAGTCGGTTCTTGCTGCAGATATTGCTGTGGTACATAGTGCTACGCTTGCGCTGCTGCTGTCCTTTGCTGCGAACGCGAGAAGTATCATCCTCAATTCGGAGTCGAGTCACTCATTTGAAACGTTTGTGAGCACGCGTTTGTTGCTGTGGCTTCCTCTTGCCGGAGGCGCACTTGCCCTGTCGATGTTGTTTTCGGATGTTGTGTTTGTGTTGGCGATCACGGTGGTCATACGTCGATCCTCAGAATGGTTTGCGGAGTTGGTGATCAGTGAGGCTGAACGGATTCGACACAAGTCGGTAGTTGTTTGGTTCATAATCACAGAGTTGATTGGTCTGATTGCTGTAACCGGGAGTCTGGTTTTCGGTTTATCTTGGGCGGCCCTTGCTTTGGGTGTTTGGGCCGTGTTGCCGTTTGCAGCAAGTTGGCCGATGCTCAGGCCCGTGTTATTTGCCAGAAAAGGCCGATTGCAGGCGCTACATCTCCTCCCACATTTCGGTTCTTCTCTGGTCCTGGGTACTTCAACTTATGTTTTTCGTGTGCTCATTGTTTTGCTTGTAGGAAAAGAAATTGCTGGAAGTCTATTTGCGGCTTTTGCGATAGGGAGCATGGCTGGAACTACCTTCAGTACAGGAATAGGCCCAACCCTCGCTTTGAGGAGCAAGGAGGGAAGGGTGTCTGGCCTACAGATCGTACGATTGACCAGTATTTCCCTCATTTGTGTGGGGAGCGTCGTGATTTGGGGTGCATTGTTCTGGGGAGAGGCGGACTCGATCGTGCAGACATTTTGGTATGCGACGGGTCTGTCGTTAATAGGGGGCGCATTGATGGTGCATGCCCAATTCTACCGTCTGAAGCAGTTGCAAGGAGCTGCCAGTCGAAGCGTATTTTCTGAAGACGTTCTGGCCAACATCCTTGCCGTGGCTGTCTTGCCCTCCCTTTATTTTGTGTCCAAAGGGAAGCTTGTTGTAGCTGCGTATTTGATCAATGCGGTGATTGCGCTAGTTATCTACTGGCACGCATCACGTCGGCAGGAGGGAATGCTCTCACGATCGTCACGTAGCACTGAGTTGTTGGGAGTTATGTACGCGTTTCTCTTGTTGCCTGTGTTCATTCAGCCTGGATCTGGAATTTTCAGAGATCCGGCGTTCTTGTTTGATTCCGGTGGATCAATCATGCGCCTGCCGATTCCTCTGTCAATCATTGCATGCGGCCTCGGATATATTTTGTTGAGAGGATTCGAATACGCACAATTTTCTCTCGCTCTTATTTTCTTCACATTTTTGGCATTAATCATAGCTGGAATCGCAGGGACCGCACATCAGTTGGCGGATCAGTCTCGTAAGCTGACATTGGCAACGCAGTTTCTGCTTCCAATGTTTGCAATGCCCCTTGGCCAGATAGTTGGCCGTGATGGGCTTTCATTGGCTCGACTTGCAAGGTCGTTCCTCTACGTGTTGATGCTTGTGGCACCCGCACAGATTTTAGCTACCTGGCTGAGTGGGAGTATGGTGCTTCAGCCGTACGTGGGTTTATTCTCAGTCTATCAGCACCTCCAGTACGTGCCCGTGATCTTTGTCGCCGCGTATGTTTTGGCACTATTTTCTCTGTATGGAAGGCCTGAGGAGGGACGGCTCGAACGAATGCTGCTAATGGCAGGAGGACCGTTGATTGGGATATATGTTTTGTTGGCTGGATCGCTCCTGGGCTTTGTCGGGCTTGTGTTTGGGTTGTTGTGGTTCGTGGCGATACGCTGGCGCAGACAAATGTTTCGGCCTGCCTCTCTAATGGTTTGTGTGACAGTTGTGATCATGTTGGTTGGATATTTGTCGGGACTTGGCAGTCAACGGCTTTTTAAATTGGATGCAGGGGGTGGTAGGGGAATATCTTCTTGGGCTGAAGAACGGTTGGGAATTTGGGAGTACTATATATCTAGTTCCACTCAGAATTTTTCTACGTTGAGCATCGGCAACCCTGTCATGCCAGATCGTTCGAGATTTCCTAGCGCGCATAATTACTATCTTGACCTGCTGTACCACTTTGGTCTTTTAGGCCTGACTCCCATAGTTGTTGCCATCATAGCCACAGGGAAAATAGTCGTACGTAATTGGACTGCGATTTCACGCAGCTTGGAATGGCAAGCGTTACTTGCCGTTGTACTGTTTTTACTAATAGCCGACAACTCTTTGAAAGTGGGACTGCGGCAACCTTATCCTGGTATCTTTTCTTTCTTTTTATGGGGTGTGTTGGTTTCTTGGTGTTGTATGTATATTCCGCGAGATGGACAGGCGTTGGACGCCGCTGGGGGCGGACTGGAATTCAAGGCGTGATGAAGTACCTCGTGATTGAGGCTGTGGGGATCAACCCGCATCTGGAGACCGCTGGAGAGGTTGTACTGCGGTTTGTGGAAGAGGGGCACTTGGTTCAGTTTGTGTTTGTCGGAGAAGGACTTCCGTGGGTTGATTGCGCGTTTCCCAGCTGGTTGAAGTGGTTTGGGTGCTCTCTGGAAAAGCGGGTAGCTCAATTCGAAGCGATAATTGCTAATCGCGGAGCTCGGATCATTGGCTGCCCTCAGCTAAGCGAACAGGGTATGCGTGCCTGCCGAATGTTTTCGGATGGTTTCTCTGGAAGGTTGAAAGATCTTAAAGCCTATCGGTATGGCTGTGTTCAACTAGGTATGGGGGTTGCGTCTTCACTGATCTCTTGGGCCGGAGATAGTCAATATGATGTCGTCGGAAACCGTCAGGTCGCAAGGCGAGCATTACTGGCTGCGGCAATGACGTATGAACGGGCGTTGGTCGCGATTCAGTCTGAACGACCTGATGCTGTGGTGACTTTTAATGGGCGGTTTGCAACGTGTAGAGCTATTGTTGAGGCGGCGGCCACTGCGCAGGTTCCGGTTCTCCGCCACGAGCGAGGTGCTGTTTTTGATAAATTTGAATTATTCAGTGAACCGCTTCATTCGTTTGCGTATGTCCGTCGGCGGATCATGGAGGCTTGGGAGAGGGCTAATCCAGACACACGGGAAGAGGTTGGACATTCATTCTTTGCCCGACGTCGCAGTGGAGATGGAATTGGCTGGTATTCGTTTGTGAAAGGTCAAGTTCACGGGAATGTTCCAGAGCGTGTGCCGGGAGTCAGGCGTGTGGTCTATTTTTCATCAAGCGACGATGAGTATGCGGCCATTTCTGATACGGTAGAGCCGGGCTGTTGGGGAGAGCAGCTTGAGACGGTTCATGCCTTGATAAAGGTTTGTGAAGGTTATAGTGATCTTGAATTGATTGTTCGTGTCCATCCGCATATCCGGATAAAGTCGACAGCGGAACGCACACGTTGGGGAAGGATTCGCGGGAGGAATCTGCGCGTCATTGGCCCTGACAGCAAGGTTGACTCCTACGGGCTCCTTGACTCAGCAGATGTGGTGGTCACCTATGGCTCAACAATTGGAATTGAAGCAACCTACTGGGGTAAGCCGAGTATCCTGCTTGGGCCATCTACCTACGCTGGTATTGATGCTTGTTTTGAGCCAAGAACAGAGTTAGATTTGGCCCGGCTGCTTGCTGGTAAAGATCGAATTTACGCGCAACCGAGAGAGCGATGCTTGCCATATGGGCACTATTATCTCACCTATGGGAAGCAATATAGCCACTACAATCCAGAATCTCTTTCAGCGGGAACGTTTTTGGGCCACCGACTTGACTGGGACGTGTTTCCCATAAGATTGTTCCGTAAGTTTGGTTTGGGTGGATTGTATAACAGAATTATCCAAGTGATGCGGTGATGCACAAGATTGCGGTGCTGACAAAGGCCGGCTTGTATCTAAGCTCAGCAATTGACACAAGACCCACAATGCCTTCCGTTTCTGAAGAAGGGGAATTACTGGATGGCAGGAGTTTTCTGCTCAGCAATACATGCGGTGTGCAGCCACTTCTAAACCCGTTCCCGCGCTATGTGTTCGCGGGATGAGAGCTCGCCTGCCCCTTCAGTGGTTGTGTTGGCAACCTACTCCGTATAATAACCTGCTTTTTCGTGGGCTGGCGTCGGACTCGCGTTTCGATCTGACTGTCCATTTCATTGCGCCGGTGCTTTCCAGCCATCCGTGGCAATCGGTCACATCTGAAGGATTTACTTCTCGTTATTTCAAACTGAGGTGCGGAATTGATTGGCATTTGATTGGCCGTGCGATAGGCGATCGAAGGCACATGTTTGTGATCGCGGGTTGGCATGATCTGACCATGCAACTTGTGACTGCAATCTTAACTCTTCGCCGCCGCCCGTTTCTTTTGTGGACTGATACTCCCGATATGCGTCATCGCAGGGGATGGGTGAAAGCCGCTGTTAGAAATCACTGGCTTCAATGGATTTTCTCCCAAGCGACAAGGGTTATGGGAACTGGTTGTACGGCACTTGCTGCGTTGCGTGAAATGGGGTGTCCAGAAGAAAAGTTAGTTAATCTGCCGTACCTTGTCGATCTTGTTCGGTTCTCTCCGGCGCTCAGGTACACGGAAGGGACTACGAGAGTGTACGGCTCATCGGGTCGCCTTTCGCACGAGAAGGGGTATGACCTGGCATTGGAGGCGCTGGCAAGGGCATATGCAGGACAGTTGGATTCGTTCAAGTATCGTCTTGCTGGCATCGGACCTGAAAAACTTCGCTTAGAACAGAAAGCCAGGCAACTCGGTATCGATCATCGAGTAGAGTTTTTGGGGTGGCTTGAGCCGGATCATCTTCCTGATTTTTATGCCTCAGTAGATGTGTTTTTGCACCCGGCTCGTTATGAGCCGTATGGAGTTGCAGTTTTGGAAGCGATGGCTTCAGGGGTAATCGTCATCGGGTCGGATGCGACAGGAGTTGTGGTCGATCGAATCTGTAATGGTGTAAACGGTTTTGTCCATCGCTCAGACAATGCTAATGACTTGGCCTCTCGAATCGAAGAGATTCGTGAGAATTGGGACGGCATGCAACAAGTCAGAATTGCCGCTCGGGTGGCAGCCGAGGATTGGCCGGCTTCGCGAGGAGTTGAGTTGATTGCGTCAATAGCCGAACAGGCTCTTTGTTGAGAAGCATATGTGGGTAACGAGCAAGAACAAACAGGAAGCAAGTAAATAATCGAACCATGTGTGGCATTGTAGGCGTAGCATCTAGAAATGTACCCGTGCGCATTGATGTGCTTTCGAACATGCGTGACACCCTCAACCATCGTGGCCCTGACGATGCTGGCGTGTGGGTGTCGAAAGATGGGAATGTGGTGCTGGGCCATCGAAGGCTTGCGGTTATCGACCTTTCTCCAGGAGGCCATCAGCCGATGGAGGATGAAAAGGGTGAGCTCTGCATCGTCTTTAATGGGGAAATCTACAACTACCGAGAAGTCCGTCATGAACTTGAGCAATCCGGTTTTCAGTTTAAGACGGCAAGCGATACCGAAGTGATTCTGATGGCCTATCGCGCGTGGGGCGTTGATTGCCTACGCCGGTTGAACGGTATGTTTGCTTTCGGCTTGTATGACAAGGTTCGGCAGAGGATGTTTTTGGCTCGTGATCGGGCCGGTGAAAAACCGCTCTTCTATGCGCATTTGGCAGGTCGGCTCATGTTTGCCTCGGAACTGAAGGCGCTGATGGCTGACCCGACGTTCCCGCGCCAGCTAGATCTGACGGCGCTTCAGTACTACCTGGCGTATGGTTATGTGCCTGGCGAACTCTGCATATTGAAAGGTGTGCAGAAGTTGGGGCAAGGGCAAGCGGTGCTCTACGATCTTATATCAGATGAGATTCATCGCTGGCGCTATTGGGAATTACCTCCCCCAGGAGTCATAGCAGCCGCATCCCTCGAGGATCTTGAATCGGAACTAGAGATGCTGTTGCTTGACTCTGTCAGGTTGCGCATGATTGCCGATGTTCCGGTCGGGATCCTGTTAAGCGGCGGCATCGATTCCAGTTTGATCACGGCCATGGCTGCTCGTGTATCGACGAAGCCAGTCAAGACGTTCACCATCTCATTTCCCGGTCATGGGACCTACGATGAGGGACCCTATGCCAGAATAGTCGCGGAACATTTTGGAACCGAGCATCTGGAGTTGGCCGCGGAACCTGCGGCAGTCAAATTATTGCCGGAACTTGCGAAACAATACGACGAGCCGATGGCTGACTCCTCAATGGTTCCGACCTATCTTGTTTCCCGGCTAGTACGCCAACATGCGACGGTCGCGCTGGGGGGAGACGGAGGAGACGAGCTTTTTGGGGGCTATCCCCACTACTCCTGGATTCAACAACAGGAGCAGATTCGTCGGTATATTCCTAAGTTTCTTAGGGGGGCAGTTGGCTATGGGGCGGCGGCGTGGATGCCTGTGGGATTACGGGGAAGGAATTATCTTTTGGGATTTACGGCCGATCTTCAGATGAGCATCGCTCATGTGAATCTTTATTTCGACCGAGTGACGAGGACGCGTCTGCTCCGCCCGCTAATCCAGCAGGAGGTTCTGTCAGACGGCGCCCCGGAAGCCTATCGTATGGCGTTATGCAATCCTGCGTATTCCGAATTGCGGCAGGCATCGGAAGCCGATTTCCGTACAACCATGGTTGATGCATATTTGGTCAAGGTAGATCGGGCCAGCATGCTGGCGTCGCTGGAGGTGAGAGTTCCGTGGCTTGATCATCGCCTCATCGAATTTGCATATGGGAAAGTTCCTGATTCATTCAAGGCGACGAAGTCCGCACGCAAGATTCTTCTTCGGCGTATGGCGCAGCGAATTCTTCCGGCATCGCTTGACTTGACCAGAAAACAAGGGTTTTCACTCCCGCTGGCTTCATGGCTCAAAGGTGAATGGGGGGTATTTATGCGGGAGATTCTAGAGAGCGCAGATAGGCGTCTTTTCGATCCTCAGATGATCCATTCGTTATTGGATGGGCAGAAACAAGGGCTTTCAAATACGGCGCGGCTCTATGCTTTGACAATATTTGAACTTTGGAGACGTGAGTACCGTGTTCAGCTTCCTCCCTCCAGGGTGTTCCCGCAACAAGGGGCTGCATGAAGAGGGTTCTGCTTAGCGTGTTGTGTTGTCTTGTGTGTGCTGGGCTGCTTGAGCCTCACGATTCCACGGAGACCGATAGAGAGCATCAGTGGACGATTGGTCTGTCAGGCTGGACAGCATGCTTACCCCATCACTCGAGGAGTTCCCCGATTTGTTGGTAGTGAGAACTAGACTTCAAATTTTGGTTTCCAGTGGAATCACTTCCGTCGAACCCAACTCGATAGCTGCTCAGGGTTGTCTATTTCCCGGGATCGGCTTCTGCGGCAGGTCGGATGGTCGGCAACGGATTTCGCAGGGAAAACGGTTCTGGCTGTGGGTTGCGGGAATGGACGATTTGCTGAAGTGGCTCTTTCATTCGGCGCGCACGTCGTTGTGCTGGACGGCTCGTCTTCCGTAGATGCCTGTTGGGACTATTTGAAAGCAAGTGACAGGCTGAAAGTGGTGCAGGCTGACATCTACGCGCTCCCGTTTCGAAGAAGAAGTTTTGATCTCGTCTATTGCCTGGAAATGCTGCAACCTACCTCGGATGTGAAACACTCGTTCGCATCACTTCCGCCGCTTGTGGCAGAAGGTGGGCTACTGGTGGTGGATTCTTATCTCTGGTCGTTGCGGAGCCTATGTCATTCACGGTTCCTGCTTCGAGTCGTTACTAAATGGATACGCCCCGAAAAGTTGTTCCCTGTGGTCCAAGCCTTGGCGCCGCCTTTGCTTATGCTCAGCAGGCTCCTCGACCGCAGCCCAGTAGTTGGGCGGTATCTAAAAGATTGATTCCTGTTGCGAACTACGAAGGATCTTATTCTCTCACAGAACGGCAGTTAGTCGAATGGGGAACATTGGATCTGTTGATTGGCTTTCCCCGGGTTATGATTAGCCGCAATCGCCGGACGTTTTGCCGCCGTGGTTTAAAGAAGCCGGTATGATGGACATTGAAGTGTTTTTATCGGCTCACCTCACGGCGCGTGGTTGGCGCCAGCGATCAGCTCCACCGATTCCAATGAAGTAGGTATCGGGTTCATTTTGCATGACCCAACGATGCATTGTATTTGATGGACTGGTGGTTATCACCGGCGGGCAAGTCACTAGGGCGACGGCATTTCTGCGACGGTTTCGGAACTATGACCGTATCTCTCGGTTGGTTGTCCTCCGAAGCCAGGGAGACTGGATCCCTGACGATGAACGCTTGAGTCTAGAGATCATTGATGTCGCGATTCCGAGAGGGAGGTTTCGTGCGGCGGGGCGGATGCTATGGCAGAATCTTAGACTGCCGTGGCTGCTTAAGCAGCTCCATGCTGATGTATACCTCTCTTTTTCTCACTATCTGCCGAGGACTCTCCCGAGCGGACTGATGACTATCATGGGGGTTACTAATTTTGCGCCTTTCTCCGATTTGGCCATGCAGGCCGAAATTGCTGCGCAGAGTAAACTGCGGCTGGTCATGTTGAAGCGAACCATTCTGAGTTCTGCAACTCGTGCGCATCGAGTCGTCGCCTTATCAGGGGCATTGCGGCGCAGCTTGGTGCAGCTAGGAGTCGATGAGAAAAAGATCAGTGTCATTCCGAACGGCGTTGATGTGTCCTCGGATCCTGGTTTAGATGCCGCGGGGAAAAGAGAGCGCGACCACTGCGGTGTGAACGGAAAATTCCTCCTTTATGTTTCCCACTTCTATCGGTACAAGAATTTTGAGCGGCTGATTAAAGCCTATGCAGGTCTATCGCTTGAATTGCGAGATCAATTTTTGCTCGTGCTGATTGGGGAGCCGCGAGATGCAGGGTATTACCGGGAAATTAACGCATTGATTGAAACCTTGGGGATGACCAGTCGTGTTGTGGTCATCCCGGGACTTTCCAGCGCCGACCTCGTAGAATTTTATCGCTCTGCCAGCGTATTTGTCTTCCCCTCACTGGTTGAGAACAGCCCGAATGTGCTCCTGGAAGCAATGGCTCATGGTGTGGCGGTGCTCGCAAGTCAGATCCAGCCGATCCCGGAATTCGGGCAAGATGCTGTGAGATATGTCGACCCGCTTAATGTTGAGGTGATGACAAAAGAGATCGGCGCGTTGCTGAGTGACCAGGAAACCAGGAATGAATTGGCCAAGCGAGCCCGTATCCAGGCGCAGCGGTTCAGTTGGGACGAGTTTACCTCCAGAGTTGTGAATCTCTATGCTCAGGCCTGAGTCTGAGCCAGAGTTAGTTTCATAAATGTGCCTCGCATGAATCTTCTCATCATTACGCAATATTTCTTTCCTGAAAATTTCAGAATTAATGATCTTGCTGTAGAGTTTCAGCGTCGCGGGCATGTCGTGACAGTCTTGACGGGATTGCCGAATTACCCGGCGGGGACTTTCTCTTCAGGGTATGGGCTCAGCGGGCCATATCGAGAATATTACGAGGGGGTAGAGGTAATCCGGTGCCCCCTATTTCCCCGCGGCAGTGCGACGGGAGTGCGCCTGGCCCTCAACTATCTCTCTTTTGCTGTGATGGCGACGCTCAGGGGGATGCTGAACTGCCGAAAAAAATACGACCTGATTTTTGTCCATGAGCCATCGCCGATGACGGTGGGATTCCCTGCTCTTGCGCTCAAAGCGCTGACGCGAGCTCCCATATTGTTCTGGGTGCTGGATTTGTGGCCCGAGAGTGTGTCTGCCACACAAGCGATCCGGTCGGCTCGTGTGCTCCGGTGGATCGACGGCATGGTGCGGTTCATCTATCGGCATTGCGATCGGATACTGGTGCAGTCGCAGGCGTTTGTCCCTCATGTTGAACGGCAACAGGTCCCATCAGAGAAAATCCTGTATTTCCCGAGCTGGGCGGAAGCACTCTATGAGACTGCAGTTGGTCGATTGTCTGTGCCGGAGGGCGTCCATTTGCCGGAAGGGTTTCGGGTCATGTTCGCTGGGAATGTGGGCGCCGCACAGGACTTTGACACTATATTGACGGCAGCGGAACGTTTACAGTCGAGACGTGACATTCACTGGATCATTGTCGGTGATGGACGCGTGTTGAGCTGGGCTCAGGCTGAAGTGGAACGACGGCAGTTAGCCGGCACCGTACATTTTCTTGGCCGGCATCCACTTGAAACTATGCCGGCGTTTTTTGCGCAGGCCGATGCCATGCTGGTGACTCTCCGGCGTGAACCTATTTTTGCTTTGACAATTCCCGGGAAGGTGCAGTCCTATCTGGCTTCGGGGCGTCCGATTATTGCCGCACTTGACGGGGAAGGGGCCCGGATTGTTCGGGAGGCGAGCGCAGGTCTCGTCTGTTCAGCCGAGCAGCCGGAGGCTTTGGCCGATGCTGTGCTGAGAATGGCGGAGACTCCGCGAGAAGCCAGAGAGTTGATGGGCCGCCGCGGAGCGGAATACTACGTCGCGCATTTTGACCGGACGATGTTATTTGATCAGCTTGAGAAATGGATGCAGGAGTTAGTCGAAAGGCAAGGGAACATACGGGCGTCGGCTGCATCCGAATCGGCCTTGTCGACTGAAAGGGGAAGACCTTCATGAGCGATGTGTTGAAGGGGAAAACGGTGTTGATTACCGGGGGAACCGGATCATTTGGTCGGGCATTTGTGGATATTCTCCGGCCTCGTGACGTCAAAGAAATCCGCATTTTCAGTCGCGATGAATTGAAACAAGAAATGATGCGGATCGAGCTGAACGAACCGCGTCTTAAATTTCACATCGGCGATGTCAGGAGCCGCGAGAGTGTGGATGCGGTCATGCAAGGCGCGGACTTCGTCTTCCACGCCGCGGCCCTGAAACAAGTGCCGTCTTGTGATTTTTTCCCCATGCAGGCTGTCTATACCAATGTCATCGGCAGCCACAATGTGGTTGATTCTGCCATCAAGCACGGGGCGACGAAGGTCATCTGTCTGAGCACGGACAAGGCGGTGTATCCGATCAATGCGATGGGTATGACGAAGGCTTTGATGGAGAAGGTGGCTCAGGCTGCCGCCCGCACGACCGGTCCCGGCGCAACGGTGGTGAGTACGGTGCGGTATGGGAATGTGATGTACTCGCGTGGCTCGGTCATTCCCCTATTCGTGCAACAGATCAAAGGTCAACAGGCGTTGACCATCACCGAACCAGGTATGACGCGATTCTTGCTTCCACTATCGGAGGCGGTGGATCTCGTTCTCTTTGCTTTCGAGCACGGACGCCAGGGGGACATTTTAATTCGTAAAGCGCCTGCCTGTACAGTGGCCGACTTGGCTGCGGCTATGAAAGCGGTATTTCAGTCCACGGTTCCTGTGAAAGTGATCGGCGTTCGTCATGGTGAAAAACTCTATGAAACGCTGGCGACTCGTGAAGAGCTGCGTCGGGCGGACGATATGAAGGCCTATTATCGGGTTGCGATGGATTCGCGAGATCTCAATTATAGCAAGTATTTTACAGAGGGAGATTTGCAGGAGGCTGAGGTGGATGACTACACGTCCCATAATACGCAACGGCTGACGGTGAAGGAGGTCGAGGCGTTGCTGCGCACGTTGCCGGAAATTCAGCAGGTGCTGGCAGGGCGATGATCGACGCTTTCGTGGTTTCCGCAGTTCGTTCCGCAGGTAGGTTTTCTTAATGACAACGATAGCCATTACAGGGTCCGGCGGATTTCTCGGTTGGCATCTACAGGTACATTGCCACGCCAAACCTGAGCTCACGATTCTTCAGATTGATCGGGAAGGTTTTCGCGATCCTGCCCACTTCCAGCAAGTGGTCCGACAAGCAGATGCGGTTGTGCATCTGGCAGGCTTGAATCGTGGCAATGATCAGGACATCGAGCGTGTCAACGTCGAGCTCACAAAGCAGCTGATCGCTGTCTGCAGGCAAACCGGTGCGCGTCCTCATGTCCTCCTGGCCAATTCGACCCATCAGAACCGGGATACGGCCTATGGACGATCAAAACGGGAAAGCGCCAGCTTGTTAGGGGCCTGGGCATCAGAATCAGGAGCCGTGTTTACGGACCTTGTTGTCCCCAATGTATATGGGGAGGGAGGGCGCCCGTTTTACAATTCCGTCGTGGCTACATTTTGCCACCAACTTGCCTCAGGAGAGGAGACAAAGATCATTCAAGACGGGCAGCTCGAGTTGGTGCATGCACAGCGGGTGTCACGCGCCATCGTTGCAGCCATAGAGGGTCGTGTATCGGGTCAGGTACGGGTGGAAGGAGAGCGGCTATCTGTGTCGGAATGCCTTTCGAAGTTGCAGGGGTTTGATCGGTGCTACCGAGCACATCTTGTTCCCGATCTGAAAGCTGATCTAGACCTGGACCTGTTCAATACCTACCGATCGTTTCTCTATCCGCGTTATTATCCGGTGACACTCCATCTGCACAGCGATGCGAGGGGGCATCTGTTCGAGGCAGTCAAGAGTCTACACGGTGGGCAGTGTTTTATTTCGACGACGAAACCTGGCATCACCCGGGGTAACCACTATCACACCAAGAAGTTTGAACGGTTCTTGGTCCTGGGTGGGGATGCGGTCATTCGAATTCGGAAATTGCTGACGAGGGATATCGTGGAATTCAAAGTGTCGGGAACTGTCCCGCAGTATATCGATATGCCGACGTTCTGCACTCATGACATCACCAATACCGGTCAGGCGGAGCTCACGACTTTGTTTTGGGCTCACGAGGTCTTCGATCCACAACGATCCGATACGATTCGGGAGCCTGTAGACTTATGAAAAAGCTCAAAGTGATGACGGTGGTGGGCACCCGCCCTGAGATCATTCGATTGTCTCGAGTCTTGAATGCCCTCGATCGCTATACCGATCATTGCTTGGTGCACACCGGTCAGAATTATGATTACGAGCTGAACGAAATCTTCTTCAAGGAGTTGGAGCTTCGGAGCCCCGACTATGTCTTGGGCGCTGCCGGGCAATCGGTTGCGGAAACGATTGGAACCATTCTGATCAAGATCGATCCGATCTTGGCCAAGGAGAACCCCGATGCGCTCTTGGTACTGGGCGATACCAATAGCTGTCTGGCCGTCATCGTCGCCAAGCGCCGGAAGATTCCGGTGTTTCATATGGAAGCGGGGAATCGATGCTTCGATCAACGCGTTCCGGAAGAGTTGAACCGGAAGATCGTCGACCATCTGAGCGATATCAATATGACGTACAGCGAGTTGGCTCGTGAGTATCTGCTCAGGGAAGGATTGCCCCCTGAGCGGGTGATCAAGACCGGCAGCCCTATGTATGAAGTCTTGTCGCATTATCAGGGAAAGATCCGCCGGGCGAAGGTGCTGAAAGCGCTCCGCCTTTCAGCGAACGGGTATTTTGTTGTGAGTGCTCACCGGGAAGAAAATGTCGATTCGCCGGCGCAGTTCAAAAAGCTCGTCGACTTGCTGAAGGCTCTCGCCGAGCTGTTTGGGCAGCGGGTGATCTGCTCCACGCATCCGCGTACGCGGGCGCGAATTGAATCGGAGAAGGTGAAATTGCCGGCATTGGTGGAGCTTCACAAGCCTTTCGGATTATTTGATTACGTTCATTTGGAGATGCAGGCTCGTGCGGTCTTATCCGATAGCGGGACGATCACCGAAGAGTCTTCGATTCTTAACTTTCCCGCGGTGAATATCCGCGAGGCGCACGAGCGGCCGGAAGGCATGGAAGAAGGCGCGGTAATGATGACGGGGCTGGATAGGGACCGAGTACTTCAGGCCTTGTCGATTTTGGAGGCCCAGCCTCGCGGCGACGAACGCGGGTTGCGGATTGTTCGGGATTACGATGTGCCGAACGTTTCGGAAAAAGTCGTCCGCATTATTCTCAGTTATACGGACTATGTGAATCGATTGGTCTGGCACAAGTGAGAGGATCCCTTCTTGCTGTAGGCTCGCGGGTGTTGGTCACGGGCGCAACCGGATTTGTGGGGACCGCCCTTTGCCGCCGTCTTCGGGAGCAGGGATTCCTTGTGAGGATGGCCGTTCGCGATTTGTCGAGGCTGCCCGGTGGAGTCACAGGCTGCATCGATCATGAATGGGTTGTGCTTCACGATCGATCAAATGAGGTTGAAGCCGCGCATGTGTGTCAGGGGGTGGGCGCCATCATTCATCTGGCAGCAAGAGTGCATGTCATGACCGACCATGCAGCCGATCCGCTTCATGAGTTTCGTCGGGTGAATACGGATTGGACGGAGCGGCTGGCGCGAACGGCTGCCTCGCAAGGTGTTCGTCGATTCGTGTATCTGAGCTCAATCAAGGTCAACGGGGAACAGAGCCAGATTCCGTTTGCCGAGCCGCATCCTCCGCGCCCGCAGGATCCGTATGGGGTGTCAAAGTGGGAAGCGGAACAGGCTCTTGCGAGAGTATCGACGCAGACAGATCTGGAGATCGTCGTTATCCGGTCACCGCTCGTGTATGGACCCGGTGTCGGAGGCAACTTTCTTCAACTGCTGAAAATTCTGCGTCGGGGTGTGCCATTGCCCCTGGCCAGTGTTCACAATCAGCGTAGTCTTATCTATCGAGAGAATTTAGTTAATGCGCTAGTCTGTTGTGCGCAGGACATGCGGGCTGCCGGGCAAACGTATCTGGTTAGTGACGGGGAGGACCTTTCCACTGCTGAATTAATCCGGCGGCTTGGCAAGGTGCTTGGGGTATCTGAACACCTGTGGCCGATGCCAGTAGCCCTCCTTCGCTTCCTGGGGACGCTCCTAGGAAAGCAGGCTGCCATCGATCGGTTGCTCGGTTCGTTGCAGATCAACTCGTCAAAGATCAGGCAGGAGTTGGACTGGCAGCCACCATTCTCAGTAGACGAGGGACTTACTGAGACAGCGGCCTGGTACACTCGGGGGCCTGTTGTAAATTCCCTCAGGTCGGCCTAACCAGATGTCTCCGTGTTATGTACATCGATCTCATGAGTAGTGTCATCCCTGGTTACCTTCTTATTTCTCCCTTGATTGCTTTTGGAATTGCCTGGATCGTAATTAGGGGATTGCTTCGCCATTTTTCCAGTCATCTTCTCGACCATCCCAACGAACGATCACTCCATGAACGGCCTGTACCGAGAACGGGAGGTATCGGCGTCACGGCTGGTATTGCCGTGAGTGTGTTGCTGATTTCTCCAGTTTCGTGGTGGCCGTTATGGATCGGGGCAGCGCTGCTGGTGGCGATTTCTTTTCTGGATGATCTCGGGAACCTTCCGATCGTTTTCCGGCTGGTCGTGCATTTCGTTGCGGCGACCGGATTTGTGTGGGGGGTGCTTTTGTGGCAGATCGGATTGGGCTGGTCCGCTGCTGCGGTGATTGCTATCGTGTGGATGATCAATCTCTATAATTTCATGGATGGGATGGACGGGCTTGCCGGCGGCATGGCCATGATCGGGTTCAGCTTCCTGTCGGTTGCGGCGTGGCTTGGCGAAAGTAGTTCGCTTGCGCTTGTGAGCGCATCGATAGCGGCTGCATCAGGAGCATTCTTACTCTTCAATTTTTTTCCAGCCAGGGTGTTTCTTGGGGATGCCGGCTCAACCACGTTAGGTTTTCTCGCAGCCGGGCTGGGCCTCATCGGGTGGAGGGATGGAGTCTGGTCGCTCTGGTTCCCGGTGCTCGTCTTTTCACCGTTCATTATTGATGCCTCTGTGACGCTGCTGAAGCGGATTGCGCGCGGTGAGCGATTCTGGAAGGCTCATCGCGAACACTGGTATCAACGGCTGATCCTCAGCGGGTGGAGTCATCGCAAGACGGCTTTGGCGGAGTACGGCCTCATGTGTGTGTGTGGTACCGGGGCATTGGTGTTTCAGTGGGCCGCTCCCAATATCCGAGTTGCCATCTTGGGATGTTGGATTTTGCTGGTTGCGGCTCTTGCTCTAGTGGTGTCCATGGTCGAGCGGCGAGATGTACTTCGTGAAGGTTGAAGGTGTGAGGCCTGCCTTTGCCATGTGTTCGATGTGTAATCGGGCACATGGTTTACTCGTGTGTGGTCAGGTATGACTGGGCTGGAATGTTACCGGAAGGAGCCGAGGCTTGATGGCGTATTCGTCATCAACCCTAGAGACTTTGTAGAACGCCGGCGGAGCATCGAGCGGCAGCTTCAGGCGGTTGGTCTCGCGTACGAATTCATTCATTCCTTTGACATCTGCGATTTGGATAATGCGACAACAAAACCGTATTTCAAAAACTCCCTTCTCAGTCCAGGACAGCGATCGTGTGCGTTGAAGCATCTGCAGGCCTTGCGCCTCATCGTGGAGCGCGATTGGCAACGCGCCCTGGTATTGGAGGATGATGCCATCCTTGGGGCAGGGTTTCTGCAGGGGGTGCGGGAGTCGCTCTGCGAGTCAGCTGGATTTGAATCCCCACATGTCCTGTTTATTGGCAGCGGAGGGAATCAGTATACCCCTCGTCGTTTGCGCGTTCCGGGGCAACGGCTCTATAGAACTGACAGAGGGCGGCTGGGAGAAGCTTACGTGTTGGGAAGCCAGGTGGCTCGTTTACGGGTCGAGTGGATTGAATCTCAAGGAATTCAGCTACCCATCGATAACCTTTTTGAACAGATCGATCGGGAGTGCGGGGTTGCAATGTATTGGCTTGAACCTCCAATTGTGGAACAGGGGAGCAAGAACGGGCGGTTTCGATCAGTCCTGGAGCAGGCCCCTCCCAACTTTGTCCGGCGTGTGACGTCTGTGCTACAGAAACTTCGGCGAAAGTATCTCTATTAGCGTCTGTATATACGAATGACAGCGATTTCTTCCCAACGGCTGATTGATCTTGCTCGGATCGCAGCGATTATTGCTTGTGTGGGGCTCTTGTATTCCCCTTCTGTGGGTACGATCGGCCTGGTCCTAGCTTATGTAGCGTTTCTAGTAAGTGGTCAGGCTGTTCACCGGTTCAAGCAAGTGCTGGATCGGCCGTCAAGTTATTGGGGTATCGTCTTTCTTGGGGTTGTCTTGGTGGGGGTATTCTATGCCTCAGTAGCGTGGTCTGACCGATGGATCGATTTGCTTAAGTGGCGTACTATTTTCTGGTTGTTTCTGACGTTAGCCATATTTGATGAGGCTCGATGGAGGGATCGGCTGTTGGCTACGTTTCTCATTGGAACAGTCGTGGGGGTTGCCGGTTCGTTTGCAGCCGCTACTGGTTTAGTGACTCTCTGGCGTGGCCCTGCTGATCTGCTGCGGAACTATGGCACGCAAGGGATGGCGTTTGCCTGCGCTGCATTGATTTGTGCTTGGACGATATTGGAAAAGAAGAACCTTGGTATAGCTTCTTGGGTCTGGCTCATGCTTGGAGTTTTCTTCGTCACGAACATTGTATTTATTACGGATTCGAGAAGTGGGTATGTTGTATTGGGACTTGGATTAAGCATCTTGTTGGCGTGGAAAGCGTCGTGGAAGCATCGGGTACTCATTCTCCTCGGACTCTTCCTGGCTGCCGGCTTGGCTTTTGCCGTCTCTCCTAAAGTTCAGGGGAAAATGAGCAAGGCCATAACTGAATGGACCCATGAGTCTGAGTTGGAAAGCTATACTGGATTCGGTACCAGGCGTGTGTTCTATGCCAATACGATTGAAATCATCGGCGAGCATTGGATGTTTGGTGTTGGCACGGGAGGATTCCCTCAAGCGTATCGTGAGCATATCACCGGTAAGTATCCTTCCAACGATTGGCGAGCCGAGCCGACGGGAGATCCACACAATCAGTATTTGGCCGTTTTCGTTGAGCACGGGATCGTCGGCATTCTAGTTTTTATAGGGTGGTTATTTGCATTGGGTTTTGATCGTGGCGGTCCTCAAGCCTACCGGGGGTTGGCCATCGCCATCCTCATTGGATGGTGTGTCACTAGCCTCTTCAGCTCACATTTTAGAACGTTTGCCGAGGGACATCTCTTGGCCACGTTTCTTGGGGTGCTCCTGGCTGTAGAGGCTCACCCTAAGGAAACGCCACCGGTTTCCGTGAGCCTGCCTCAGGCATAGGACAAAGGAATGCAGAAAATATCCGTCTACATCATCGCCTATAACGAAGCCGCAAAAATCGCCGACACGATCAACAGTGTCTTGTGGGCGGATGAGATCGTGCTGGCGGATTCTGCCAGCACCGACGGGACGGACCGGATCGCCGCGG
>FRDC01002024.1_pt1 | contig 31199 bp, 34 predicted proteins | sample 1106171 | NCBI WGS metagenome assembly FRDC01 (sample SAMEA3930566, study PRJEB13176) | freshwater metagenome | biome: Drinking water system; feature: drinking water; material: water | place: Singapore | collected 2014-12-20 | reverse complement strand
CGGGATGACGGATTCCTATTTCAAACGGCTATAAGTCTAAAAAGGAGCGGAAGGACCCGGGCCTTGTTTTTTCGTTTTCTGCTCGTCCTGCCAGACCCGGTGTTTCTTGGCCAGCGTATCGGGGATGCGCATGTCGTTTTGCTCGGCGCCGGCGCGTAAAAGAACGTTGATGACCGCCTCGGCGCTGGCTTCAGCCTGTTCCATTTTCTGCTTGTAACCCGGGCGCCACGGTTTCTTGACGTATTTTTGTCCGCCGAAATTCTGATACATCATGATGGCGTAATCGAGCGGTGTGCGCTTGGCCGCATCCTTGGCATCCAACTGCGCGCCTTTTTGCACGAGCAATTCGGCAATCTCGGCCTGCGGGTAAAAAGCGATCAGATGAAGCGCCGTGGTGTTTTTGGGATAATCGACGTCTTCGGCCATGCCCAGCAAGGTTTTAGGGCCCGATCCCTGATTGATATTGGCGCCGGCTTCAAGCAATTTTTCGATCTTCTCACGATCATGATTGATCACCGCGTGCAAAAGGGGCGTCAAACCCAGGCGGTCATACTGATGGGGATCCTGGTTGGTCGTATCCGGCTTCTTGCTGAAAAAATCCTTAAGGCTGCCCACGATTGCTGACGCTCCTTCTCGTGTTTTTAGATTCGGTTTTCTTGAACAGAGAAAATCTAGTGCTTTCCCGGTGGCGCTGTCAATCCATTATGAAAAGATTGGGGATTTCATTCTATTTATGTATATAAAAACCGCTCTTGCCTGTTGTCATAGGGAAATGATCGCCCTACACTCTTGGCCACAACAACACTTTAAAAGTTATCCGGGTATTGGCCGTCATGAACGACATCCTCAATGAAATCGATGAAGACCTGCGCACACAGAAACTGAAGGCTTTCTGGAAGGAAAACGGCGTTGCCATCATCGGCGGGGTTATCCTGGCCTTGATCATGACAGCGGGTCTTTCCTTCTGGCGCGACTGGCGCGATGCGCGCAACATGAAGGAAACGGCCGCGTTGATGGACGTTCTTTATCAGGAGAACATTGAAAAGCTTTCTTCCTATGCCCAGGAAGCAAAATCCGACCACAAGGCTTTCGCCCGTTTTCTTGAGGCCGGGCTCCTGATTCAGCGCAAGGAAAAAGAAAAAGCCATCGCCCGGTACGATGAAATCGCCAAAGACCGCAAGGTCGATACCATCTGGCGCAATCTGGCAAGGTTGCAATCCGTGACCCTGCAGCTTGACAGCGGCGACCCGAAGAAACTTCAGGAAGATCTGACTGATATGATCTCGGCCAAAAAAAACCCGTGGAAATGGTCCGCGCTTGAACTGCAAGCCTTGCTTTTCGCCCGCACCGGCGATTACGCGCGCGCCGCCAAAAACCTTGAAGACATCGTGTCCAGCAGCGACGCGCCGGACGGCCTGAAAAGCCGGGCGGCGGCCCTGCGCGATCTTTATCTTGGCCGGAAAAAAGAAGGGTAAAGGAACATCATGGTACGCCTTGAAAAAACCGGGGCCGTTTTTCTGGCCGTCCTTCTTCTGGCCGGCTGCGCCGGCGATGAAGACAAAAAAGTACTGACGGGGGAGCGCATTTCCGCGCTTGAATTTCAGCGCGAACTCGAACCCGACCCCGTCCTGGCCGTCAGTCACATGAGCTTGCCGGAGGCCTGGAACAACCAGTTTTGGCCCCAGGCCGGAGGATACCCCAGCCACACGATGGGGCATCTGGTTCTTGGCGACACCCTTTCCAAGGCCTGGGAAATTTCCATCGGCGCGGGCGGCGACCGCGATGCCCCGCTTATCAGCCGCCCCGTCGTGGCCGACGGTTTGGTATTTACGCTTGACGTCAAACAACGTCTCTCGGCTTTTGACGTTAAAACCGGGCGCGAAAAGTGGAGCGTATCGCTCGTGCCCCCCAAGGAAAAAAAGCATGAAATGCCTGGCGGCGGCCTTGCCTATGCCGGCGGCAGAATCTATGTAACGACAACCTATCAGCGCCTTCTGGCCGTGGATCCCGCGAATGGAAAAACGTTGTGGGAAACCATCCTTCCCTCCTTGAGCCGCTCGGCCCCGGCTGTGGCTTCCGACCGCATCTTTGTAACGACCTTTGACAACCGCCTCCTCTGTCACTCGACACAGACGGGTGAGCCTATCTGGAATTACACGGGCCTTGCCGAAACCACGAACGTGCTGGGAAGCTCCAGCCCCGCGGTCGACCAGTCCGTCGCCGTTGCCGCTTTCTCGTCAGGCGAGCTTGGCGCCTTTCGCGTGGAAAACGGCCAATCGCTTTGGTCCGACAATCTTTCCGCCGTGCGCAAGACGGGACCTTTGGCCTCAATCGCCGACATCCGCGGCTTGCCTGTGATCGACCAGGGGCTTGTTTTCGCCATCAGCTTCTCCGGCCGTCTGGTGGCCATCGACCTTAAAACCGGCGACCGCATCTGGCAGCGCGAGATTGGCGGCGGCGAAACGCCTTATGCCGTCGGCGATACCGTGTTCCTGATCACCTCGGACCAGCAGCTTCTGGCCGTATCGCGCACCAACGGCAGCATACGCTGGGTCAGCCCGCTTCCTTCATACGAAGACCCCGATCAGCGCAAAAGCCCCATCGTCTGGACCGGCCCGGTTCTGGCCGGCGGACGCCTGATCATTGCCAGCAACGCGGGCGAAGTCATGGAAATGAGCCCGGCTGACGGAAAAAAAATCCGCGCCTGGGAAACCGAGGGTCCCGTCACCATACCGCCCATCGTGGCCGACGCCACGCTTTTCATCCTGTCCGGCGACGGGCATCTGACCGCGTACCGCTAGAAAAAAAATCATGGTTTTCACCCTTGCCATCGTCGGACGTCCCAATGTCGGGAAATCCACCTTCTTCAACCGTCTGGCCGGCAAACGGCTGGCAATCGTCAATGACCGCCCGGGCGTGACCCGCGACTGGCGCGAAGCCCCGGCCCAATTCATGGGCCTTACCTTCCGCGTCATCGACACGGCCGGTCTTGAAGACGTGGCCGATGATGAAACACTGGCCTCCCGTGTGCGCAAAAATGCCGAGGCCGCGCTTAAAAAAGCCGACGCGCTTGTCTTCATGATCGACGGACGCGAGGGTCTGACCGAAACCGACAAAGCCATAGCCCGCTTCCTGCGCCGCCAGAAAATCCCGATTATTCTGGCCGCCAACAAATGCGAAAGCAAAAAAGGCCTGGCCGGGTTTTACGAGACATATGAACTGGGCTTTGGCGAGCCCCTGGCCCTTTCGTCGGAGCATGGGATCGGTTTTGAAGACCTTTATGAACGCCTGAAACCCATGATCGAGGCCAAGGACGGCCCGGCCATCGACGCCGAGGAAATGGAACATGAAGAAGAAACCGCGTACGAAGAAGGCTCGGGCTTGGGCTTGGGCGACGAGGAAGCGCCGGCCGAGGATCTTTCAAAACCCATCAAGCTTGCCATCGTCGGACGTCCCAACGCCGGGAAATCGACGCTGATGAACGCCCTTCTGGGCGAGGAGAGGTCGATGACGGGCCCCGAACCCGGCGTAACCCGCGACGCCGTAACCGTCGACTGGGAATGGGCAAACCGGAAAATACGCCTTGTCGACACGGCCGGCATGCGAAAACGCGGACGCATTGTCGACGTTGTCGAGAAAATGGCGGTCGAGGACAGCTTGCGCGCCATCCGCCTGGCGCAGGTCGTGATCGTCGTGATCGATGCCACGGCCCCGTTCGAACGGCAGGACCTGGCCATTGCCGATCTTGTCATCCGCGAAGGCCGTTGCCTTGTGATCGCCGTCAACAAATGGGACCTGATCAAGGACAAGGACAAGGCGCTGGACGACCTGAAATACGAACTGGGACGTTCGCTCGCGCAGGTCGCCGACATTCCGATGATCACCCTTTCGGCCGAGCGTAAAACAGGCCTCAAACGCCTCATGGACAGCGTGCTTGAAACTTATGCCATCTGGAACAAGCGCGTGCCGACGGGCAAGCTCAACCGCTGGCTGGGCTTCATGGAGCAGCAGAACCCCGCGCCGCTGGTCGACGGCCGCCATAACCGTTTAAGATATATGACGCAGATCAAGACAAGGCCGCCGACTTTCATGCTCTGGCTTTCCCGCCCCGACGAACTTCCCGGCGGGCACGAGCGCTTTCTGCTCAACGGCCTGCGCCGCGATTTCGACATGCCCGGCGTGCCGATCCGCTTCGTCCTGAAGAAAACGAAAAACCCTTTTGCGGATTAATGTTTTAGGGATGAGGTCAGGAAACCCGTCATCCCGGAGATTTGGTGCGCTACTGGACCCCGTACGTTCAAAGTTTGACGAAGGCCTTCGGCCCGTCAAACCTACGGGGTGACCGCCCATTGGGTTCTTGTTTTAAAGGACTATAAAATCTTCAGCATCGCGGGCGTGGCCGGCGGCCGGTGGATGGTCGAAGCTTCGTTTTCTTCCTGGCTTGCGGTCTTGATCTTGGGCAGCTGAAATTCCGGCCATTTTTTCTCCAGAACAAACTCGAACTGGTCTGTTCCAAGGTTATAGGGGCCGCCGGAAACAATCTTGAACACAGGAGCCAGCTTTCTTGTATCGCCTTCGATCTCCGCCTTCATATTCAGGAAACAAGAGCGGGAATCCTTATTGGCAGCCGCCTTCTGAAATGTTTTTCTTAGTTTGTCTTCCATCCTTTCAAGCGCACAGTGTACCAGATGGGCAGATTCAATTTCCTGTTTTGCCTCGTTGTTCCAAATATACGGCCGGCGTGAATGTCGCTGCTGGAGGCCGATACTCCCAACAATGGTTCCAGAAGTAATCAGACAGGTAAGCCCTGTAAACACCCCGCCCGTCAAAAGAAGATCAACCACCAGCCCCAGAGGAGCACCAACCGTACCACCGAGGAAGGCTGCCTGCGCTGTCACGTCCAAATAATCTCTTTCAAAAAGGCCTATGTATTTCTTAAGGACCTCCTTGATTTCCTTTTTCTGTTCCTTGGTCGGTTGTTGCATGTGAATGTCTCTACATGATTTTCAGCATTGCGGGCGTGGCCGGCGGGTGACTGACGGCCGAGACCTTGTTCTGCTCCGCATTCATGATCCCGATCTTGGAAAAAAATTCGAAATTTTCCGTTCCAAGTCTATGGGGACCGCCAGAGACGATCTGAAATGCCGGAGAAAGTTTTTTGACGTCGGCTTCGATTTCTGTCGCTATATTTTGAAACTCCGTATAAGAATGCGTCTTGGCCGCCGCTTGCTGAAAGCTTTTTTCAAATTTATCTTCCATTCCCAGCAAGGCGAGCCAAACCGCTCGCGTTGTTTTTACTTCCTGTCCTGCCCGATTGGCCCAAACATCGGGTTTTTTTCGCGCTTTATATTGTCCAAAACCGATGCCCGCCGCCGAACCTGCTGAAATTACAAGATAGCTAAGCGCTGGACTGGCAGCACCGGTCAAAAAAACACCGCCGGCCAGCGCCACGAGCATGCCTGTGAAAAAACCATCAATGGCCCCAATCATGGAATCTTCCACATGGGCCCTCTGGCCACGGGTTGTATATTTTTTCAAAACCCCTTTGATCTCTTTTTTCTGTTCCTTGGTCAGTTTTTGCATGACGAATCTCCTGTCCCTTAACGACTGAGAGCAGGTTATCATATTTCATAATATGAATCAATGATTATGAAAATATATATTTAAGTATTTGGTATATCAGTATTTTTTAACTCTCTCGTCCAGCCTGTGATCCTCGATCCCGGCGGGTTCCTGGTGAATCAGGACTTCGGCCCTGGGGAAGGCCTTATAGACCAGCATCTCGATCTCTTCAGTCACATCGTGCGCTTTGGCAAGGGTCATATGCCCGTCCATCTCAAGATGGAACTCGATAAAAACATGGTGCCCGGTCGTGCGGGTGCGAAGATCGTGCATGGCGCGCACTTCAGGATGCTTGATGACGATATTGTAAATGGTTTCGCGGTCTTCCGCCGGGATCTCCCTGTCCATCAGAATATCGTAGGACGAGCGGCTGATTTCCCAGGCGCTTTTCAAAAGCAGCGCGCCTATGCCCAGCGCAAACACAGGGTCAATCCACATCCATCCCGTGTATTTTCCGATAACAAGCGCCGCGATGACGCTGGCGTTCATCAAGAGGTCGCCCTTATAGTGCAGGTGATCCGCTTCGATTGCGACGGAACCTGTTTTCTTGACAACATGGCGTTGAAACAAGACAAGCAACAAGGTAAGCCCGATCGACAGCAGCATAACGGCGACGCCGATGCCCGTCTCCGCCACCGGGTGAGGGTTTATGAAGCGAAACAGGGCTTCGTAAAACAAGAATGTGGCCGACCCGGTAATAAAAATGGCCTGTCCCAGCGCCGAAAGCGATTCCAGCTTGCCATGACCGTAGCGGTGCGATTCATCGGCAGGTTCTGCCGCATGACGGATGCTGATCATGGTGACAACCGACGCCACGGCGTCGAGGGTTGAATCCATCAAAGACGACAAAAGACTGACGGAATCCGTCATCAGATAGGCGCCGAGCTTGGCCGCGATCAAGGTAAAGGCAACCGTCACGCTGGCGGTCGCCGCCCAGCGCCGGAGCTTTGGGTCTTCGGCCGTATGATGCGACAGGGATTGCTGAAACGGATTGGCGATGCTCATCGTGTCTTCAGGCGGCCCTCTGGGCTTTTTCAATTCGTCCGGTCTGGGTTAGATCCGGCGCGGCCAGGCGGATGAAGGTTTCAACAATTTCCTCCGGCGGCGGCAGGCTTTCGGGATTTTCTCCCGGAAAAGCCTCGGCCCGCATGGCCGTGCGCACGATGCCGGGATCAAGAATATTTACTTTAAGCGGGCTGTAGGCCACTTCCGCCGCATAGGTTTTGGCCATGGCTTCCAGCGCTGCCTTGCTTGACGCATAGGCCCCCCAATGCGGCAAATTCATGTTGGCCACGGCGGAGGTCACAAAAATCGCGCGCCCCGCATCGGAGCCGCGTAAAAGCGGGTCCACGCTTGCCACCAGCCGCTGGATCGACAGGACATTCAGGCGGTAAACCCCGTCCCACATTTTTGGGTCGGAAAGCGCAACAGGCCCCAGGGACCCCAGCATCGCGGCATTGGCAACCAGAATGTCCAGGCGGCGGAATTTCTGCGCAATCGCAGGACCAATTTGTTCAATTTTATCCAGGTCCAGGAAATTAAACGGCATGACGGTGGAAGACCCGCCCGCCTTGCGGATGGCGTCGTCCACTTCGGCAAGACCGCCCAGCGTGCGCGCCATCAGGATCACATGGGCGCCTTCGGCAGCGTAGGCTTTTGCGGCAGCGGCGCCTATGCCGCGCGACGCGCCGGTCACAAGCGCAACGCGCCCCGCCAGTCTTTTCTCCAAACCCTTAGATTGAACCGTCACTTTATTCACCTTCGGCGCTGCGGTTAATCAGCCGCTCGAGCTCGCCGCGGTCCTTATCGTCGTAAGTGGAAAAAAAGCTTCCGCCCTTGCTTTCTTTTTTATCATCCCCGCCGAAAAGGCTGAAAAAAGAATCTGCCGCGCGGTCCGCGGTCTTGCTCCGCTCACGGCGGCTTTTATCATCCTCAATGCCCAGATATTCGTTCACAACGTCAACCGAATAGGCCAAAACCGGCAGGGTCCGCGATTCCTTTGTCCACTTCGGAAATTCTTCTTCCGTCAACATGATGGAGAAAGGAAGATAAAGAAGGACCAAAAGGGCAAAGCCGCGCGCAAGGCCAAAGACGACCCCCAGCGAGCGGTCCATGAAATTAAGCCCCATTTCCTGCGCCACTTTCGAGATAAAAAAGCTGACGACGGTCAAAACGATAAACACGCCGATAAAAATACTGCCGTAAGAAAGAGCGGTCGCCATGACATCCGCCGGGATCAGGTCCCAAAAAAGGCGTTTTTCTTCTTTCTCGCCCTCCGCCGTGCCGGACAAAACGCTGGTGAACCAGGGTTCGACCGCAGGCGCCAGGCTGTATGACGCAACCGTCGCGCCGATAAGTCCCGCGATGGTCAGGACCTCCTTGATAAAGCCGCGCATGAAGGCAATGATGGCCGACAAAGCCAGAATGGCAAGAACGGTTATATCAAGAGCTACAGCCGACATGTTACAAAACCTCCCCCTCAAAGGGTTACTGTGTAAAAAGCGGCACAAGCTCCTTCAATCGGGAAAGCCCGGTCAAGCCTATATCCGCGCGGTCGATATTACCAGATTTTCCAGCCGGGACCAGCGCCCGTTTGAAGCCCAGTTTTGCCGCTTCTTTCAGGCGGGTAGCGGCTTGTCCCACATTGCGGACCTCGCCCGAAAGGCCGATTTCGCCAAAAATCACGGTATCGACCGGAACCGGGACATTGGAAAGCGAGCTTAAAAGCGCGGCGGCAACGGCAAGGTCCGCTGCGGGCTCCGTCACTTTCAGGCCGCCCACGACGTTGAGATAAACATCGTTCATGCCGATCGTCACGCCGCAGCGCGCTTCAAGCACCGCCATGACCATGGCAAGCCGTCCGGCGTCCCAGCCGATGACCGCGCGGCGCGGCGTACCAAGGGCCGAGGGCGCAACCAGCGCCTGGATTTCAACCAGCACAGGCCTTGTGCCTTCCATGCCGGCGAAAACGGCGCTGCCCGACACCTGCCCCTGGCGCTCGGCCAGGAAAAGGGCGGAAGGATTGGAAACTTCGGCCAAACCGCCGTCACCCATTTCAAAAACGCCGATTTCGTCCGTGGGGCCAAAACGGTTCTTGACGGCGCGCAGGATGCGGAACTGATGGCCGCGGTCGCCTTCGAAATACAAAACCGTATCAACCATGTGTTCAAGGACGCGCGGGCCCGCGATCTGCCCGTCCTTTGTCACATGCCCTACGAAAATGACGGAAATACCGCGTTTTTTAGCAATTCGGATCAGCTCCTGCGCCGAGGCGCGGACCTGCGACACGGTGCCAGGCGCGGCTTCGAGCGTGTCGAGATACATGGTCTGAATGGAATCAATGATGACAACGTCCGCGTTTGTTTTTTCAAGCGTCGCCGCTATATCGCGCACATTGGTGACGGAGGCAAGGCTGACCGGATGTTTTTCAAGCGCAAGGCGTGTGGCGCGCATGCGGATCTGATCGACCGCTTCCTCGCCCGAGATATAAATGCAGGAAACCCCCCGCTGCGCCAGAGCCGCCACGGCCTGAAGAAGCAAGGTGGATTTGCCGATGCCCGGATCGCCGCCAATCAGGATGGCCGAACCCGGAACCAGCCCGCCGCCCGTCACGCGGTCAAATTCGGCAATCCCCGAAATTTTGCGCGGCAAGGTTTTCTCGGCGCCTTCAAGGCCGGTAAATTCGATCACCCGGCCTTTGAGCTTGTTGCCAAGACCCTTGGGCACGGCGTCGTTGGCCGCTTCCTCGGACAGGCTGTTCCAGCCCCCGCAGCCTTCGCACTTTCCCGACCATTTGCTGTGTACCGCACCGCAGGACTGACATATGTAGTGATGAGCTGCCTTGGCCATGAATGTTCTCCTATTGTTCTTTTTATCATGGCCTAAAAACGAAATAAATACAAAGAATTGAGTTTTTTAATTGACATAGCTCACATATATTTATTATTATGTCTAATATTTAAGGGAGAATCGGGTCGTGGCTTATACCTATAGGTACGGACAAAAAACCTTTGGGCAAAAGATGAAAGGCTTCCTGAAAAAATCCGCCCTGGTATCGGCCTTTGCCATGGCGGCCGGCGGATTTGGTTATCATCATTTTGGAACAACCGAAACCATCAATGTCACCGTGACTTCGACCGAAGACCTTTCCACGGCTGATCATGCCAAAATAAAAGTTGAAACCGACAAAGGCACGTTCATGAACGAGCCAAGCTGGCTGCACCTGAAGGGTGAAACAGCCACCGAACGTATCGCCCATAAAATCCATCCGGGCGCGCATCTGAAACTCCGCGTTTATGGCTTTAATCCCACGGTCGGACAGATGACGCTCGATGACTTTGGCATTCACCGCAATATCTGGAAGATTGAAGACGGAACATCCCAGCAATCGATGCCAGATAGCGCTCCGCAGACAGAGCAACCTGCAGCAGAACCCGGGGCCGCGCAAAAGCCCCAAACCACCGCACTTCCGGTCCCTCCACCCGAAATCACAGAAAAAGATTCTGCGCCCGGCGTTTGCGCCAGAAATGCCGATCTTGACGGAATCCGTCGCTCCGCGCCGCAACTGGCGCGCGATCTGGACATCATGGAAAAACTGCCCCTGACCGGAAAGCCCGTTTGGGATATTCTGAAAGACCCAAAACACGATATTCAATCATGTCTTTTTCCGGTACCGGATGGATATATTCCGGTCAAAAACTACTATGAAGGGAAACAGCTTAATATTTCACGCGGCGCAGGTTCAAAAAACGTTATTCATGAAGCTTTTCATGCGGCACAGGATATGCGCAAAGTCAAGAATGGTGTACATGATTTGATTTTACGCGACTATGCGCTCGGCTCATTTCTGCAGGAAGCCACCGCCGTGGCCTATGAACTTGCCGCCAGCAAAGAGGCAGAAGTGTCGGGCATCGGCCTTGCCAAAAACCATTTCCCCGTCGAATCCGCCAGCGACAGACAGGACACCATGGATGTCTTTGATACTGTTTTCGATGCTGAAATAAATCAGGGAAAAACGCTTCAGCAGGCTTTGTCTGCCGCCGGGAAAAATGTCGTCCGTCGTCTTTTATCCGGTGAAGATAAGATGTGGAAAACGGCCTATATCGAGCAGACCATTTCAAATGCGTCACGCAACCATTTATTCATTGCAAATAACAGGGAAGGCAATCAGTATCCGGCCACGCGCGCGGAAACTTACAGTCGACTTGGTCATGTAGCGCCGGGGATTAATTTCACCCCTGAAGAATATCTGGGCGCGGACGCCGTCGTTCATATCGATGGAACCCTAAAAAATCTTGGGATTGAAATTGCGCCAGCCGCCCCAAAAACAAAAGGGCCTTTTCCGGGGGCATAAATAAAAAGGCCAGGAACAAATAACTACGGAGCGCAAATTGCGTCACATAAAAAAACCAGCCTTGATTACGGTTTTTACCCTCGCCATCACTGCTGCGGGGATGGGCGGATGTTCCCCCCCTGGGCGGAACGTGACTATTCCCCCTCCTGATCAGGGATGCGCAAAAATATCTGAATCCGAAAAGCTTCTGGTCGTCGTGCCGCAGATGGACCGGGACAGGGGCCTTATGACCCGCCTGTCAGCCACGGGGAAACCACTGGTGGATATCCTGGAAAATCCGGCCAATGATCTTCGCGCCTGCGCTTTCCCCATGAACAAAAAAACAAGAATAGCCGGTTATTATTCCTACGATAAGAAAATCATTCATCTCGGCGTAAGCAGTGACAGCAAGACAACGTTTCATGAAAGCTTTCACGCCGCCCAGGATATAAACAAATTCGCGGGCGGTGAACACAGCCTGACCCCGCGCGACTTTATCCTGGGCTGGCTTCTTAAGGAAGCCACGGCCATGGCTTACCAGTTTGTCATTGAAAAAGAGGCCGACATCATGCGCGTGGAGCTTACCCCGTCGGACCTTTGGGATACCAGCGACGACACGTACAATAAGTCGCTTTTCAACAACGCCTATAATTCCCAAATCGCCGCCGGAAAATCTTTCGAGGAGGCGCTGTCTTCCGCCGGAAAGTCCATGGTACGCCGCCTGCTGTCGGGGGCTGATAAAAGCTGGCGGGAATTTTATTCCGATCAAGCCATTTTTAATTTTGAACAAAACAGGCAACACATCCTAAATAACAAAGAAAGCCCGGATTATCCTCAAAAACGGCGCGAGATCCTGAAGCGCCTTGGCGCGGTATCCGATGCCATCAATCTGACACCGGATGAATTTCTGGGCGAAACCGCGGATGCGCATATAACGAAAACGATCGATCTTTCCGGCATTGAGATATATTCCTCATCCTCAGGCCGCGGCCCCATTGTGCAACGTTCCGGGTTTCAGCCCCTGAGATAAAAAAGGCCCGGAATGACCCGGGCCTTTTTAACTTCTTGAGACAAAAACTTATCTTTCGATCAGGCGGCTTTTTTCGAAAGCCCCGTTTTCGCCTGTTCCGCCAGCTTGGTGAAAGCGGCGGCATCGGCATGCGCGATGTCGGCCAGAACCTTGCGGTCCAGCGTGACACCGGCTTTTTTCAGGCCGCTGATGAACTGCGAATAGGTCAGGCCGTTCAGGCGCGCGCCCGCGTTGATCCGCTGAATCCAAAGGCCGCGGAAGTTGCGCTTCTTGGCCCGGCGGTCGCGATAGGCATACTGCATCGCCTTTTCAGCGCGCTCATGCGCCGGGCGATAGCATTTGCCAGCACGACCACGAAAGCCCTTGCTGAGTTTGAGTACTTTTCTGTGACGACGGCGGCTGGTGACGCCACCTTTTACACGTGCCATGTTATGCGCCCTCCTTCACGGTTTTGGGTTTGGCCGAGCGCAAACGGCGGGCATAGGGCATGAAATATGTGCGGACCTTTTCCTGGTCGGCCTTGAACATCACGATCGTGCCACGCGCCTTGCGTTTCATTTTCTTGGGTTTGTTGGTCATCATGTGGCGGGAAAAGGCCTGTTTGGATTTAACCTTGCCGCGCCCGGTAACCATAAAGCGCTTTTTTGCGCCTGACTTGGTTTTCATTTTTGGCATTTTTCTCTCCTTTTTACTAATTAAAACAAATGCTTAAAAACATCTGCCGGCTGCTTCAGGCATGCCATTAATCGCCACGCCGCCTTCGATTCGACACAAGAACACCCTGTATCGGTCGGGTTTTATACGCTTTTCCTGCCTTTTTTGTCAAGTTTTTGATATACTCTGGGCACGGAATAAGGGTTGACTCAAAAGAAAAACTTTGGTCATAATGCCACAAGCCCTTAAACTTTAAGAAAGAAAGAGATTCGCCATGAAGGAAATGATCGGAAAAATACTGGGAAGCCTTGGTCTTAACGACGAAGAAGCTCAAGCCCCTTCACCGTCCAGCCGCCGCAAACATCAGCGCCTTTCGGGCGAGGGAACCGTTTTGATGCTCGATGATAAAACTTTTACAATTGGCGACTGGAGCCAAAACGGCGTCTTCATCAACGCAACCCATTCGGGCCTGGCTCTGGGGGACAGTTTTGATTTCATTCTCAAGTTCAAGCTGCCGCACGACACCATCGCCGTCCTGCACAAGGCGCGCGTCGTACGCACGACACGCCAGGGCATTGCCGCAGAATTTGCGCCCCTGACGGATGCGCTTCAGCGTCAGTTCCGCCGTGCGCTGGACGGGTTTTATTCTCAGAACTTCAGCAATTCGCAAGCGGTTGCTTAAAATTTAAATACGCGCCTTGTAAGATCAAACAGGGGAGACAAATGGGGCCGATTATTCTTTTTCTCATTCTCATGGCCGGTTTTTGTACGCTTGTCTTTTTCAAGTGGCCGCCGGAATATTACAAAGAGAAAAAAGTGATCAGCGTCTACAACTGGTCCGTCATGGGGCTTTCCGCCATGGTTTGCGGGGCCTGGATATTTAAAACCTATGCCCTTTACAACACGGACCCGCGCTGGAAATTGATTGCTTCGGGCGGCGCGCTCGGGCTTTTGTGCGTTATCCTGCTGGTTGCTTTTCTGGCCCGGAATTTCTGGATCTTCCGCGCCCCGCGCCAGGGAGGGTTTTTTTAGAGCATGACGCTGCCCGGTGTTTATGATCGATCCATTGCGCTTAAGACCGCCCGGATTCTTCTCGACATTGGCGCCATCACGGTCAATGCCGAGAATCCCTTTACCCTGACATCCGGCCGCAAAAGCCCGGTTTATATCGATTGCCGTAAAATCATCTCTTTCCCGGCCGAGCGGCGGCAGATCATGGATTTTGCCGTCGATGTCCTGAAAAATGCCGGTGTGCTGGAGCGCCTGGACCTGGTGGCCGGCGGCGAAACGGCCGGTATCGCCTATGCCGCCTGGATTGCGGAGAAACTGGACCTGCCCATGCTTTACGTCCGAAAAAAACCCAAAGGCTTCGGCCGCATGGCGCAAATCGAAGGCAGCATGGAAAAAGACGGCCAGCGCGTCTTGCTGGTTGAAGATCTGGCAACCGACGGCGCGAGCAAAATCGCCTTTTGCGACGTTCTTCGCAAAGCCGGGGCCAGCGTCACGGATGCCTTTTGCATTTTTTATTACGGTATTTTTCCTTACAGCCGTCAACTTCTTGATGATGCCCGGCTTAAGCTTCATTTTTTAACCACCTGGTGGAACGTTCTTGAAGTGATCAAGGAGGACGCGTCTTTCGACCGCAAGACCCTGGGCGAGATAGAGCGTTTTCTGGCCGATCCCGACGGCTGGACGGCGGCTCAGATGGACCGGGTGTCCGCTTCCTCAACCTCTTCTGTTTCGGGCTTTTGACGCAGGAGGCTTTCCTGGTCAAGCCGATACGTGATTGACACGTAATTTAGAATATCGCGCAGCAGAACGACCCCGACCCATTTGTTTTCTTCTGAAACCATCAGCTGGTCGGAACCGATGCGCTGCATAAGGTCAAGCGCATCGGCCGCGGGCATGGCGGCGGGCACGCTTGTATCGGCCGAAACTTTTTCCATGACGCTCGACACATGTATCCAATGCCAGCGGTCGCGCGACGTTTTAAGAATGTCATGCACGGAAACAATGCCGACCAGTTTTTCCCGGTCCGTCACCGGAAAGGTTTTCTGATAGAACTTGTAAATATAATCATTGACCAGGGACGTAACCGTAATGTCCGGGGAAACGGATATAAAATCCGTTCGAATAAAGCGCCGGACATGAAGATTGTTTAACAGCTCCCTTGATTCCATTTGCCGCACGGCATAACGCCCGGCGGCAAGGGTGAATATGCCCAAAAGCCCCATCCAGATGCCGCCGACCATGTCCGCGCGGTAAGTGACGAGGAAGCAACCCCAGGCCATGAGCAGATAGGCGAAAAGCCCGCCCAGACCGGAAGCAACCCTTGTCGCGACGACAATATTGCCGCCATATTTCCAGATCGCGGCCCTTAAAGCACGGCCGCCGTCGAGAGGAAAAGCCGGCATGATATTAAAAACGGCAATCAACATATTGATGGCGCTTAAAAAGGCCAAAACCTGTGAAACCGGATCCGGGCCGAAAAAAGAATTGTAAAGAAACTGCAGCGCATAAAAGAAAAGCGCCATAAAACCGCTCATCACGGGGCCTGCGATGGCCATTAAAAACTCCCCCTTGGGATGGCTGGGGGGACGCGTCATTTCCGCGACGCCGCCAAAAACGTAAAGAATGATGCCGGAAATAGGCATATGATAATGTTCCGCAATAATTGCATGTGCGAGTTCATGGGCAAGAATGGAAAGAAAAACGCCTGCAACCGATACTATGCCCATAAACTGATAAACATCTTCGTCATAGCCCGGAAAATGGGCCGGAAAAAGCTGCGAAGATAAAGTCCAGCTGATAAAAATCGCCAGCAAGATCCAGCTGGCATCGGCTTTTATTTTAAAACCGAAAAATCTGAAAAGCGTGTAACGATTGTAAAACATCCATTTATTCTTATAGTATAATGGTTCTAATGGAAAGGGCTGACCGTTTCATGCGCAAGATTGTTCCCGTTGCTTGTATTCTTTTACCGCTTTTGACCAGCGGCTGTATCAAGATACCCGGAGTAGGTACGCCCGAACTTGAACTGCCTGCGCCGGGCATGGAACTGGCAAAGGCCGCGCAACCCGAAATATCTCCCGCCGCTCCAAAAGCGAAGATTTATTGTGCCGTTGAAAAAGGAACGGCCCTTTTTGGAAAAAATTGGCATGACATTTCACAAGCCAAATTTGACCTGATTCAGGGGGAAAAAACGCTTGTGAACATTCATAACACAAAATCGAATGCCGAGATGGTCTTGCAGGCCAGGTTCGACGATAACGGGCAGAAAATGGTTTTTTGTCCGGTCCGGGAAGACCTGCCGCCCGAAGCGCGTATCACCTGCGCCAGCATCTATGCGCTGGAAGATGACTTCAAAATGGGTATCAAGCGCACATTGGACGTGCCGCAATCCCTGCGCAGCGGAATATTACGCTGCGGTTACACCCCCCTGAAAAAGGGCTAACGTCTTAGCCGGGCTTAAGATCGGGGTTGACGATCGCCATTATAACAATGACGATCATCAGCGCCGTCGGCACTTCATTCATGATCCTGTAGTACTTTGCCGACTGATCGTTCCGGTCGCGTTCGAACTTCTTCCAATGGAAAACAAAGACATGATGCAATGCGGTCATGATCAAAACACAAGTCAGCTTCAGGTGCATCCAGGGCGCCTCGAAAAGAAGCGGATTGGCGTATAGCATGAGGCCGCCGAATATCCACGCAAAAATCATGGCCGGATTCATGATGATGCGTATCAGACGCCTTTCCATGAGCTTGAATGTCTCCGACATCTGGGAACCCTTGGCCGCGCCCGTGTGATAAACAAAAAGCCGGGGCAAATAAAGCATCCCTGCCATCCATGCCATGACACTGATGAGATGAAACGCACGGATCCAAAGATAATACTGGTCTATAAATTCACGCATATTTTTTCTTCCCTTCAGAAATCATGTTCGGACAACCTGCTTTTTTAGCAAGGCAGCCGGTTTTTTTACCGTCAGCGCCGGTTGCCGCCTGTTTTGCAAGACGGGAAAGCCCCGCGATGAAAAGCGGATGCGTTCCCACCGTGCTGACACGAATATAAAACGGCACGCCCATATTCCTGGCCTTTTCCCGGTACATCTGATCAAGTTCAACCAGCGTTTCAGCATGTTCGGACACAAAGGCCTGGGGATAGATAACAACGCCTTTTTTATCCTTCGCCGCGCGCTGCAATTCTTCTTCCACCGACGGGCCTATCCATTTTAGGGGGCCAACGCGGCTCTGATAGGCAAAGGACCAGTCAAGACCCTGGATGTCCATTTTTTTAACGATCGCATGTCCCGTGGCTTCCACCTGGGCTTGATAAGGATCGCCTTTTTTAATCGTTCTTTCAGGCAATCCGTGCGCCGAAAATATAAGCCTAAAATCCTTTTGACCACTTACAGCCCGGTGGATTAATTCGGCCGACGCATCTATAAACCCTTCTTCCACGGGCCAGCAGCAGATATCGGAAACGTCGGCTGTATTGCCCGCTCGTCCAAGCTCGGCATAAAATTCTTCAAATGAAGACCGGGTGGTGGCGGTTGAATATTGCGGATAGAGGGGGAGAAGAACGATGCGCTTGGCGCCCCAGGCGGTTATTTCCCGTACCGTTTGGGCCGCGCGAGGATGCCAATAGCGCATGGCGACAAAGACCCGCGCATCCATGCCGTCCCTGACAAGCTCTTGTTCCAAGGCTGCGGCCTGGCTTTGCGTGTTTTCAAGCAAAGGCGACTTTCCACCCAGCGCCATATAGGTTTCATGAGCCTCGCCCCGTGCCCTTTTTGCGGCCATTCTTTTGGCAAGGGGCAAGCGAATAAAAGAAGGAAGTGAAATGATGTTTTTGTCGGAAAAAAAGTTCCTTAAGTAAGGCTCGATCGCGTCAGGAGCTGACGGGCCGCCAAGATTCAAAAGAACAACAGCCGTCTTCTCAGACATTGCGCTGCCCTCGCAAGAAATCGCAAAGCCGGGCCATATGCTCCGGTGGCGTTTCCTTGATGATTCCATGCCCCAGATTGAACACGAAAGGCCCCTGCCCCAGCGCAGACGAGATCTCCCTTGCCTTTGTCAGCAAGGCATCGCCTCCCTGAAGGAGGATTTCCGGTGAAAGATTTCCCTGCACCGTACAGATTTTTTGCAACTCTGCCGCATCCGTCAGTGAAAAGGACGGATCAAGGGATATGCCGTCGACTTTCGTTTTTTCGGCATAGGCAAAGCAAAAACGCCCGGCGCCGCGCGGAAAACCGATGATCGGGACGGACGGGTATTTTTTCTTCAGCGCCGAAACTATTTTCGCAGTCGGAGCGATAATCCGGTTTTCAAAATCATCTCCATCGACAAGCCCTGCCCAGCTGTCAAAAATCTGGATGGCATCGACGCCCGCCTCAATCTGTTTTGAAAGATAATCGATGGTCGATTTCGTCAGTATGTCGATCAGTCTTGAAAAATCTTCGGTATTTTTATCCGCAAACGATTTTACTTTCGCAAAATCACGGCTGCCGCCGCCTTCGATCATGTAACAAGCTACCGTCCAGGGCGCACCCGAAAACCCTATCAGGGCCGTATCCGGGGAAAGCCCCTCCCTGACCTTTGCGATGGTCTCAAACACAGGGGAAAGCTTTTCCGTGACGCGGTTTATTTGTTTTTCATGAAACGAAATATCGAGCAGGCCCAGTTTTGGCCCTTCCCCTTCCTGAAAGGAAAGGTCTTGTCCCAACGCATAAGGAATAACCAATATATCCGAAAACAATATGGCCGCATCCATGCCAAAGCGGCGAACGGGCTGAAGCGTGACTTCGGCCGCAAGCCCAGGGTTAAAACAAAGGTCCAGAAAGCTTCCAGCCTGGGCTCTTATTTTGCGATATTCAGGCAGGTAGCGGCCGGCCTGGCGCATGAACCAGAAAGGCGGCCGGACGGTTTTCTTTCCGGCAAGCGCTTCAAGAAAAAGGCTTTGATCCGCAGCTTTTGCGGTTCTTTCAGCTTTAAGAATCTGTCCTGTCATGGCATGCATCTTGAGCGCTTTTTAAAAAGGTGCAAGCTTTTAAATCCACGCTTTAAACTTCTATTAATTATTTAGACTCTGTATTTGAAGTAAGTGGAAGGGCTTAATTACGGGGATAAAATAAAATCACATCTTTTTCACACATAAAATAATTATTAAAGCATTGATTATAATATATAATTTAGATTATATCACAGGCTGTTGAAAAGCCAGCGACAGGGAAAAACAGGCGGCAATGGCTGTTGAAAAACAAATTTCACTTTTTACGGCGGGTTTTCCAACAGGGTTATCCACAAATCATTTTTCATTTTTTTAACAATGCCGTATCATTTACTATTGTTGCGGGGGGTTTGAAATAAACAAAATGAATGAAGTTTGGGAAAAACTGGCAGGTGATGAAGCTAAAGCCGTTCTGGCCATCATCAACCCGTTCATCGACCCCGTCCCGTTTGATCCCGAAACCACAACCGTTCGGCGGCAACATCTTGGTTTCTACGACGACTATTCCGTGTATGAACTTACGGATCTTTCGGCCATTCCCAGCGCCAGAAAATACGCATTGGCCAGAATGGGCGGAAAAGAAAAGCCGGACGTCAGGATTATAACCTGGACCAACCAGGCTATTTACGAGGTTAATGAAATCGCCCCTGTCCGGCTTGATGATCGAAACGTTCTTGAGTACGTAAAATTTTTCTTCAACTATGTGCGCGGCCGCTATGGACGCTTTGTGGTTGTCGAAACGGTCGACGACATTCGCTGGCAGGTGGAACCGCCGCTTCAGGGGCGCAAGGTGATGCAGGAAATGCTCTCGCCCGTTTCAGTGCTTGGCAAGGATGAAAGCGATGCCTGGCTTCTTGAAGCGTGCATGATTTTCAAGGATTCCCTGTTCCGCACGAAAATCCATGTGCAGCGCAACGGCCAGGTGGCGATGTCGGACGAAGAACTTAAAATTGAAGGAATGCCCGTCATTCCAGATGCTATTGTTGCCTGATGCTTGAAAAGCGCGCGGAATTAATTTTTCCGCATCCCTGCCCAAAAAAGCCCGCAGACCGCCCGCTTTGGAAGGATGTTCCTGGCGCCCTTGTTGCGAAAATTGAGGGTGTTCTGGGCGGAAAAATCGCTTCAGCCGCGGGTGTTTTGGGCGGTTATGGGCCATCGGCCTGTTTTTCCGTCATGCTTGAAAATCACGCCCGTTTTTTCTTAAAAGGCACGCACCCGGGACAAGAAGCGCATGGGAAAAAAGCGCTGGAGCAAGAAATCCAAGCCTACGAAAGACTTGCCGATTTTTCCTTGTTTATGCCCCGTTATATCGGACAGGTGGGACAAGGTGACGATGATGACTGGCATCTGGGAATTTTCAGCTATATCGACAAGGCGCAATCACCCCTACCCTGGACGGAGAAAAAAATTGTTTCGGTATTTTTGCTGCTTGGAAAAATCCACGGGAAGACTGGAAGTTCCCTGCCGCATATAACTGACTGCAATTTTATCGCCGGGTTTTTATCTCCCGAGGAATGCGGCTGGATCCGTCTGGCAAGGGAAGAGGCCGTTCGCCAACGGTTTTTGTCAATTTTTTCAAATGTCGATCCCGCAAAAACATGGCTTGATAGAGCTTTACCGCTGTTTTTAAACTGCTCCAAAGAATTGAGTGATCTTCTCAAAAGCCATCCAGGAATTTTTCATGGCGACCTGCGGTCGGATAATATTTTGCTTGATGAAAATGGAAAATTTTTTCTTGTCGACTGGACGAATGCCTGCGAAGGACCTGTTATTTTAGATCTTGTTTTCTTTATCTGCGGTCTTTCGGCGGAAACCGGTTATTCAGGCAAGGATCTTCTGTCTCTTTATACGCGCGTAACCGGCATTTCCTTTTCAAGGTCTGATGTTCAAAAAGCGCTGGTTTCGGCATCGGGCTATTACGCTTTGCAGGCGGGAAAACCTGTTCCCAAACGTTTGCCGCAATTGCGCTGGGTGCAAAAACAGCATCTTTGGGGGGCGCTGCATTGGCTTGCAGATGTATTTGATATTCCCCCTCCCCCATACTTTTCTGCATAAAAGCCCTCATTCCATTGTAATAAAAGAGGTTTTTTGCCGTTTTTTATAGAATCATTATATTTCAATGCTTTAATTAAAAAGAAAACGCCCCCACGCCCAAATATTTATCATAATAATATAACATGGTTTCATTTTAATGATATTCGGTAAAGTTTTAGGGGCTCGAAGCAAGTTATTAACCTTACTCAGGCATGATCGAGGTATGGGAGATGCTTTTTGTTTTTGTGTGAAACAAAAGGCCGGGAAGCACCTAAAGAGTGAGTGGTTCGGGAATGGATAACGAAGAAAAACACGATGGTGTGACTTTCTCCACAAAACCCGTAACAAAAAGATTCAAGGAAACAACAAAGCGTCTGCGCCGCGAGCGAAAAGGGCGCGTGGGCCATAGGCCAAGCATCGACTGGGCGCAGGACATGCATCGCATTTCCGAACCGTTTGGCGATGTTGTTGATTATGTAGGAACCGACATGATTTTTAACCTGCTTGAAAAAAGCAGGACGGGACAGGCTCTTTTTGAAGGCGCGGGCCGGCCAAAAATGATTTTTGATCCGCAGACGATCGGGGCGCAATACTATCCGAAAGAACATCTCATTGCGCTTCATCCGCACCGGATGAAGGCCGAGCTTGTGCATCTTTTTATCCGCGAACTTCGCCGTGCCTGGCACAAGGAGCAGGGGACGCTGGCCAACCCGCTGGAATTTGACCCGGACGGCGCAATTCTTGTCAATCGCGCCCAGGCGGCCGACGCTTTCATGATGGCCGTGCGTGTGTCCTGGGAACTGAAACTGCGCGACGAGCCGGAAGCATGGGACTACCTGATCCGCTCCCCGATGGGCGATATAGGCCGCATCTTCGAAAATCACGCTCAGACCGATTTTCGAACGCTCAATAACGGCGTTGCGGCGCGCGCGGCCTACGATAAATGGTTTGACGACAGTCGTACGAAGATAGCGGACAAGCGTGTCATTCACCAAATGCTTCTGGACGATGTCGGTTATATTTCTTCAAGAAAAGAACTTAAAAAAGCCGATCGCGTTCTGCTGGCCAGGGTCGGCGACCAGCCGTTTGGCGTTAATTATCTGTCTATTTCCGGCTGCAAATCGCCGGTGGACCGCGATTATGCGGCAGTTGACGACCGCTCGAACGCCAATTTCCTCTGGTTTGTGAAATTCGAACGCAGCTTTCAGGAAAAAGAACGGCAAATGGTTGAGGCGGCGGTTAAGGCTTCGGCCGAAGTGGTCGATTTCGCACGGAAGCTTAAAGAATCAAGCGAAAAGAAAAACGGTCCGTCACCTCGGATGTAAGATCGTCTTCAAAATCCTCAGAGCTTCGGTATACCAAAACGGTGGCGTGGCCATCGCGTTCAGAATAAGCACCAAAGAAACAGCCGCGCCGAAAACAGCCCAAAACCCGTATTTTCCGGCGGACGGCAAACCCCGTGATTGAGCCATGACATCGGCCGGAAGAATCCGGCGCAGGGAACGGATTGTCATGATTTTGACGGTGTAGAGTGAGAAATAAAGCCCGGCCAGAATGGCTGTCATATCAACGGTGACGGAAAATTCAGGCGGCAACCGATTCAGGAACAAGGCTCTTGCCCCTTGTGAAAAGTAAAGCCCGAAGGCGGTTCCGGCCGCCAGAATCCCAAGTCCGGCGCCGATTATGCGCGGCTTGACCGAGATTTTCTTAAGCGCCTTATCGGCATATTGAACCGCAGCCTTGGCGTATTTTTCCGAGATGCCGAAGGGATGCTTTTTAAAAATCCTGTGATAGGCCTGCCGCCGCGACATATGGGCCAGAAAACCCAGGACCTCGCGCAGCAATTCGTATTTGCAGGCCTTTTCAATCAGGGCCTGTGTGGCAAGGGGACCCTCGGATATTTTTTGCAGGGCAACGATACCGGGTTTTATAAGCTTGTCCAAAAACGGGTCTGAAGACACAATGCGCCCCTGTTGCCCCAAAATAACGGCATTTATTTCTTCTCGTTCCAGCATGAAGCAAACCCGCGCGGCGGGAAAGCGGGTCTGGTATTCCATACGAAGCGGAAAGCTTTCAGGCACGGGATTGGCTTTCGATATATCTGCATCCTTGCGCTCGAATAATTTCTTCAGGGGCTCTTTTCTTAATACGTCCCGAATAAAATCGGGGAGTTTCTTAAGATCGGCTTCAAAGGTAAAAAGCGCGTCAAAAATAACCGTGATAACGTTTGAAATCCAGCCGGTCGCGGCGCAGGGCGGGCAATTTTCGGTTCTGGCGCCGCTGCATCTTGGACACATGACGGAAGTTTTGGCATTGCAGCGCGCGCAAATCAGGAAGCCGTTTTCGTGGCATTGCTGGCATGGTTGCGGCCCTTCCGCTGTCGTGATGGTTCTAGTGCCTCTGCAGCCGGGGCAAACCATGCGCCCCTGTCCCTGGCAGGCGGGACAGGCAACGACACCCAGCGCATTGCAATCGGCACAATTTCTTTGCCCCGTGCCGCTGCATTCCTGGCATTTTTCCGGCAGTGTTATTTCGGCTTTGGTTTCATGCAGGGTTATCCCGTGCCCTTTTTCCATGTCAAACCCGCCGGCATGTTGCTGGCTGAGATAGGCATCAATGGCCTTGAGAACGACAGGATTTTCAGCCGCGGACTTTTCAAATTCTTGTATCGTTTTGGCAAGTTCAAGCCGGTTGGCGACTTCGCGCCCGTGGATGTTTTTTCCTTCCACGGCGATCTCAGTGGCTTGAGGCCTGAAATTGACGATGATACCGGAAGGAAAGGCGTAAATGCCGCCGCTGGCCCGTTCAAACCGCAGGCTTTGCGGATCGGCGCCGTTGCCTTCAAGGGCCTGGGCGATGGCCAGGCGCGCGACCTCGGCTATCTCCTTGAGTATTTCCTCGGCAAGAATTTCTTCGGGCGGTTGTTCCGGTTTTGACATGGAGTCTACCGGGTTTGGGAATCCGGCTCGGTCAAATGGGTGGCCAGAAAATCAGCGGTTCGATAATTGGCAAGGGCGGCCGCTTCGGAATTGAAGTTTTTTCCCTTGATCCGGGCAAAGGCATGGTCAACGCCTTCATAGACAAAAAACGTGACATGCGGATGTTTTTTCAGGGTTGAGGTGATGTTCTTTTGGGCGGCAGGCGGAACATAAGAATCTTTCTCGGCAATATGCATGAGAAGGCTTTTTTTGATGCCGCCGGCTTCACCCAGGTGACTTTCGATATCGACGCCGTAATAGCTGACGGAGCAGTCGATTTCAGAACGCGCGGCCATCAAAAAGGCAAGTTTCCCGCCCAGGCAATAGCCCACGGAGCCGACCTTGCCGCTGCAATCAGGTTGTTTTCGCAAATATTCAAGGGTGGAAATCAGGTCTTCAATTCCCTTGTCGATATTAAAACCTTTGTATAGTTCGAAAGCTTGTTGCCATTCGGCATCGGTTTGATCCGTCAGGTCAACGCCGGGTTTTTGACGCCAGAAAAGGTCCGGGCATATGCCGATGTAACCCATGCGGCTTATATTTTCGCAAATGTTGCGCATATTTTCATTAACGCCGAATATTTCCTGAATGACGATGACGGCGGGGCTGGGAATATCCGTGACAGGCCAGGTCATATAGGCCGAAAACATGCCGCCGTCTTTGGCGCGGATGGCCACATCCCGACCAATGATTTTTGTGCTTTCCATGGACTTTCTCCCCATGGCGAGTATACATGCTTTGACGCCCGATCAACAGGAGCTAAACTGTTCTGCTTCAAAACCATGCGAGGAGTTTAAAGTTTTTATGTCATTTTACAAAAGCCATGTCTTTTTTTGCACCAATGAGAGGCCACAGGACAATCCCAAAGGATGCTGCAAATCGAAAGGTTCTGAAAAACTGCGCAATTACATGAAGGCGCGCGGGAAGGAGCTGGGTCTTGATGACGTGCGGATCAATACGGCGGGATGTCTTGACCGCTGTGCTTTTGGACCCGTCGTTGTCATTTATCCTGAAGCGGTTTGGTACTCATGCAAAACCCAGGAAGATGCCGAGGAGATTTTGCAAAAGCACCTGATCGGCGGCGGCCGTGTCGAACGCCTGATGCTTTCCGATGACGCAAAGTAACCAAACTATCTTTGCCTTGTCGTCGGCGCCGGGACGCGGCGGCGTGGCCGTCGTGCGCGCATCCGGCCCGGCGGCGCTTGAGGGTTTGAAGAAACTGGCGTTCAACAGGGCATTTCCCGAGCGAAACGCTGTTTTTTGCGGTTTTTACGATGAAGGCCGGAAAATCGATCAGGGGCTTGCCCTTTATTTCAAGGGTCCCGCCAGTTTTACAGGCGAGGACGTTGTCGAATATCACATTCATGGCGGCCGCGCGGTTACGGATGCGCTTTTGAAGGCATTGGGAAAACTGGCCGGACACCGGCCGGCGGAGCCGGGCGAGTTCACAAAGCGCGCTTTTGAAAACGGCAAGCTTGACCTGACAGCGGCCGAAGCGGTGGCGGACCTGATCAATGCCGAAACTCAAAGCCAGCGCGAGCAGGCTTTGTTCCAGATGGATGGCGCGCTGGAAGGGCTCTACAGCGGCTGGGCCGGGCGTCTTAAAAAGGCGCTCGCGCATCAGGAGGCCGAAATCGAATTTCCCGAGGATGATATGCCATCGGGCATTGCCGAGAGCTTAAAGCCAGAGCTTGAGAAAATTCATGCCGAAATCAAGGAGCATCTGGATGATAAAAGGCGCGGCGAGCGGCTGCGCGAGGGGATTTCAATTGCGATTGTGGGCGCGCCCAACGCCGGGAAATCAAGCCTTCTGAACGCGTTGGCCCGGCGGGAGGCGGCCATTGTGTCGGAGCAGGCAGGCACGACGCGCGATGTGATTGAGGTGCATCTGGATCTGGGCGGTTTTCCGGTGATCGTGGCCGACACGGCGGGCCTGCGTGAAAAGACGGATGATGCAATTGAGGTCGAGGGTATGCGGCGCGCGCGTAAAAGGGCCGAAGAAGCGGATTTCAGGCTGGCGGTTTTTGACGCGACAAAAGAACCTGATCGGGAAACGCTTGAATTTTTAAAGGATGGAGAAAATACACTGGTGGTCCTGAATAAAACAGACCTTGTTCTTGATCCATCGCGTGTCCTTGCGGAGGCAGGGACCCATGGGATACCGAAAGAATGGGCTCCTGCCTCCGCAGGAGCGCCAGCTTGTTCTGTCATAGCCGTTTCAGCAAAGACTGGTAAAGGCATGATAGAGCTTTTGGATGCCCTGACAAAAAAGATCGCTGATCTTTATGGCTCGGAACAAAGAAAAACGCCTCGGTTAACAAGACCAAGACACCGGCTTCTTGCCCAAGAGTGCAGGGCTCATGTTGAAAGAGCGCTGAAAGCAACGCTTCCCGAATTGGCGGCCGAGGATTTAAGGTTGGCCACGCGCGCGCTGGGTAAACTTACGGGGCGCGTCGATGTCGAGGATTTGCTCGACGTCATTTTCCGTGATTTTTGTATTGGGAAGTAAGTTTCTTATAAGGATGGGCGGATAAACCTTGCTTCCGCCTGGCGCACCAAGGGTTTTGCAAGCGCGGGTTCAACGGAAAGAAGAGTTTCCTTCCTTTCGGCAAAATCCTTCAGGGCTTTCATATGTTCGGGGCTGCGCAGGTAATGGGTTAAGCTCAGCTTTTCCCAGCGCGGGCGGGCCTTGAATTTGGCCTCCTCTTTCGTCAGACGTTCGGCGGCGTTGTTAAAAGTGGCAAGGGCTTTTTTGGCGCTGCGTCCAGCCGCCATCGTGAAGGCATGTTCGAGCTCGGGCTTTTTCGAGTTTTTAGCCCGGACTTTTTCAAAGTCGCTGCCGAGTTTGTTTTTCTTGTCCACCATAACCACTTTACCTAATTAATTATCATTCTAGGCCATTTTAACCAAGAAAAGGTTAACAAAAGGTTAATTTTTGTTAATTATTATGCAAATTATTGATTTCTAAAGAAAAAAACCCGTTGCGCTTAAAAATTAATTATGATAAATATAGCCGTTATGACCCAAAAATTCGATGTCATAGTCATCGGCGGCGGACACGCAGGCTGTGAAGCGGCGGCGGCCTCGGCCAGGCTTGGCGCTAAAACCCTGCTTTTGACGCATAAGATCGACACTATTGGCGCCATGTCCTGCAACCCGGCCATCGGGGGTCTGGGCAAAGGTCACCTGGTGCGTGAGATCGACGCTCTTGATGGCGTTATGGGCCGTGTGATCGACCGGGCCGGAATCCAGTTTCGGATCTTGAACGCCAGCAAGGGGCCCGCCGTACGCGGCCCGCGCGCGCAGGCCGACCGCAAACTTTATCGCCAGAATATGCAGGCGCTTTTGCAGGATTATCCGGGCCTTTCGATCATGGAAGGCGGGGCGGAGGATCTGATTGTCGATGACGCGGGCCGTATTGCCGGTGTTGTGACGGGAGCGGGTCAGGAAGTTTCCTGCGGCGCGGTTGTTGTGACAACCGGGACTTTTTTACGCGGGCTTATCCATTGCGGCGAAAAGAAAACACCCGCCGGTCGCGTGGGCGAGGCCCCGTCGATGGGGCTTTCAAAAACTTTCGAGCGCTTTGATCTTCCGCTCAAGCGCTTTAAAACCGGCACGCCCGCGCGTCTTGATGGCCGCACGATCAACTGGGCTATTCTGGAAGAGCAAAAAGGCGACGACCCGCCCAAGCCTTTTTCCTTCATGTCGAAAAAGATCGATGTGCCGCAGATTTCCTGCCACATCACCTATACGAATGATGAAACGCACAAGATCATCCGCGACAATATTCACCGCGCGCCGATGTATTCGGGTCAGATTCAAAGCCGCGGACCCCGCTATTGCCCGTCAATCGAGGATAAGGTCGTGCGCTTTGCCGACAAGACGCGGCATCAGATCTTCCTCGAGCCCGAGGGTCTCGACGATCCCACGGTCTATCCCAACGGGATTTCAACCTCGCTGCCCGAGGAAGTGCAGGCCGCACTCCTGAAAACCATTCCGGGACTTGAAGACGCGGTCATCTTGCAACCCGGCTATGCCATTGAATACGATTTTATTGATCCCCGTGCCTTGAAACCCACGCTGGAAACCAAAAAAATTTCCGGGCTTTTTCTGGCGGGCCAGATCAACGGCACGACAGGCTATGAGGAAGCGGCTGCGCAAGGTCTGGTCGCGGGGTTGAATGCGGCGGCCAAGGCGGCGGGATCGCCCGCGATCACTTTCGACCGGGCCGATGGTTACATCGGCGTCCTGATCGATGACCTGATCACCTTCGGCGTGACCGAACCTTACCGCATGTTCACGGCCCGCGCTGAATACCGCCTGATGTTGCGGGCGGACAATGCCGACCAGCGTCTGACACCCAAGGGGGTTTCCATCGGCTGTGTCGGCCGTGAGCGAGAAATTTGTTTTAAGGAAAAACAGGGCGTGCTTGCTCAAGGCTCTAAAATTATGAAAAAAAATCTTGCCACGCCTTTTGAGCTTGAAAAATATGGAATTAAAATAAATCAGGACGGTATCCGGCGCTCGGCATTTGACCTGATCCGCTACCCGGACATATCCATGGAAAAGCTATGTGAAATATGGCCGGAAATTAAAACCATCGAAAAAGATATACTGGAGCAAATTGAAACAGACGCTCTTTATGTCGGCTATGTTGCCCGTCAGGAGGCCGATATCGTCGCCTTTCGCAAGGACGAAGCTTTGGAGATACCCTCTGACATCGACTACACCTCCATCGGTAGTCTTTCAAACGAGGTCCGCAGCAAGCTGATTGAAATTAAACCCGCAACGCTTGGTGCCGCGGCCCGCATCCCTGGCATTACGCCCGCGGCTCTTGTGATTTTGCTCCGCTATGTCAGAAAGCAGCCGGATGCTGACGCCGCCTGAGTTCCAGAAAAAAAGCGGTGTTTCACGTGAAACGCTTGAGAAGTTTCAGGCCTATGAAGCGCTGCTGAGAAAGTGGCAGGTCGCGATCAATCTGGTGGGACCCAATACGCTCGACGATATATGGGGTCGTCATTTCATGGATTCGGCCCAGCTTTTCCCGTTGCTTCCCAAGGATGGAAAAGCGCTGGTCGATATGGGCGCGGGGGCCGGATTTCCGGGCCTTGTTCTGGCCATCATGGGAATCCTGAACGTCCATTTGATCGAGTCCGACCAGCGTAAAGCCACCTTCCTGCGCGAGGTTGCGCGAAGTGTTTCCGTTCCTGTGACGGTTCACGCCAAACGGGTCGAGGATGTGGTTGTCGATCAATCCGTCGGCATTGTGACGGCGCGGGCTTTGGCATCGCTGGATGCGCTTCTTGATCTTGGAAAAAAATGGCTGATATATGGGGCTACCGGATTCTTTTTAAAGGGAAAAACGGCTATAGAAGAAATAGAGGCGGCGCAAAAAAAACATTCTTTTGAATACGAGATCAAAGAAAGTCAGACCGATCCCGACGCCCGCATTGTCAAAGTTTTTCACGTGAAACATTGACGCCTGTCCGTCTTTTGGGTTAGTTATAGATCATCATGACCCAACCATCCCATCCCCGCTATCTCTGCGTTGCCAATCAAAAGGGCGGCGTCGGCAAGACAACAACGACGGTCAATCTGGCCACGGCGCTGGCGGCGGTTGGGAAGAAGGTTTTAATTGTCGATCTGGACCCGCAGGGAAATGCTTCAACGGGCTTTGGGATCAACAGGATAGAGCGTACCAACGGCACGTACGAAGTTCTCTTTGGTGAATGTCCGGTTGATCAGGCGGCGGCGCCGACGCGTGTTCCAAATCTTTTCATCGTTCCGGCCTCCATTCACTTGTCGGGCGCGGAGATCGAGCTGGTTGACGCCAAGCGCCGCGAATCAAGGCTGAAGAAAGCTCTGGAAGAATGTAAGACACAGTTTGATTATGTCTTGTTTGACTGCCCCCCGTCACTCAATCTTCTTACGTTAAATGCCTTCGTCGCGTCTGATGCTGTCGTGGTTCCCCTGCAGTGCGAGTTTTACGCGCTGGAGGGTTTGAGCCACCTGATCAAGACGATCGAGCGGGTGCGTAACACATTTAATCCGAAACTTGAATTGCAAGGCATTGTGCTGACCATGTTCGACCGGCGCAACAAGCTCTCCGAACAGGTGTCCGCCGACGTGCGCGCCCACTTCGGCGATAAGGTTTACGAGACAGTCATTCCGCGCAACGTACGGATTTCGGAGGCGCCGTCTTTTGGGTTGCCGGCCATTCTTTACGACCTGCACTGCACGGGATCGCAGGCTTACATTCATCTCGCGCGCGAAATGCTCAAGCGCGAAAAAGTGATTAATGAAAAACCGCTGGTTCAGGAACAAAGCGGCGGACAGTCCGAAGGACCAGAAGAAGGCAAGGAGCAGGCGGCATGACAGCGGCGGACGCAACGAAAAAACGGGGTCTGGGACGCGGGCTTGATGCGCTTTTTTCCTCGGGCGAAAACGCCTATTACCAGCGCAGTTCCGATACCGGTGTCGTGCTTGAAACGAAAGCGGCCGTGCCCATGGCGGAAACAGCAGCTGTAATCACGTCCGGCGGCCTTAAAACATTGCCGATCGGACAATTGGTGCCGGGCAAGTTCCAGCCGCGCACGCATTTTGACGATGCGGAAATAGAAAACCTGGCAGCCTCCATCAAGACGCATGGGATATTGCAGCCGCTTCTCGTGCGGCCGCTGACGTCGAACACCTATGAAATCATCGCGGGCGAACGCCGTTGGCGCGCGGCGCAAAAGGCAAAACTTCACCAGGTGCCGGTGCGCATCGAGAATTTCAGCGATTCCGAAACGCTTGAAATCGCGCTGGTTGAAAACCTGCAGCGCCAGGATTTAAGCGCGATCGAGGAAGCCGAGGGCTATCAGCGCCTGATCGACGAGTTCGAGCATACGCAGGACGTACTGGCCCAGCATTTGGGAAAGAGCCGCAGTCATATCGCCAATACGCTGCGTCTTTTGAAATTGCCCGACAGCGTCAAGGAAATGATTGCCGATGGAAAATTAAGCGCGGGTCATGCGCGCGCGCTTATTACCGCGAAAGATCCGGTGGCTCTGGCGCGCGAAGTCGTGTCAAAAGGCCTCTCCGTCCGCGAGACCGAGCGTCTGGCCGCGCGCGCCGAGGGTTTTGACGACGGCAAAAAACGCGCTGGAAAAAATATCGGCAAGGTCAAGGGTCTTGTCACAAAGGATGTCGACACGCTGGCCTGCGAGGAAAAACTGTCTTCCAAACTGGGTCTGCGCGTGACAATCGACGTGCAAGGTCAGGGCCCCGCGGGCCGGCTTGTGATCGATTACAAAACGCTCGACCAGCTTGATGCTGTGATCAAGAAGCTGATGCTGTAAACGAACGGCCCTAAGTCGTGACCTTTTTTTGTCATGCCGGGCTTGGTCGCGGCATCCAAGAAAGCGCGTTAAGCCCGCCGCATGTTGTATATGCGCCACAGATGTGGCGCATTGAACCCCGGAACAGGTCCGGGGTGACGACACTTTTTAAGATAACATATGGTCGTTTGAAATAGGAATCCGTCATCCCGGAGAT
>FRDC01001170.1_pt1 | contig 31201 bp, 48 predicted proteins | sample 1106171 | NCBI WGS metagenome assembly FRDC01 (sample SAMEA3930566, study PRJEB13176) | freshwater metagenome | biome: Drinking water system; feature: drinking water; material: water | place: Singapore | collected 2014-12-20 | reverse complement strand
ATATCGGCCAAGGTAGCTTCGGCGGTTTGCCCGGTGAGCCGACGCGAGATGAAGTTCAGACCCAGGATCAGATCGGAGCCAACGTCGCGAACGCTCTCAACGACTATAACAACGTCGGAAATTCACCCGCCGAAAATGCTGGCAATGGTCTGGCGGGCCTCTTTGGCTTCAACGAGATCGATCCTACGGCGCCCGGTTTTAGTCAGCCGGGAATGCCCGGCACTACGGGTCAAGCGGATTGGGGCTTCGACCCCGCTGGGTTAATCGGCGGGGCGGCTCTGGGCGCTGCCGGTGTTCCCATTGTGGGCGGCTTTATCGCTGACCAAATCTCCGCCGGATTGGGCCGCCCCCTCGAAGTCAATCTCGGCCCTTCCGTTTTCGGCGGCGAAATTGTTGATCCAGAAACCGGAGCGGTCACCGCATCGGGGGGTAAGACCTACAACGGCAGCAACGTGGTGGTCCGCGATCCAGGTGACCACGACACTGCGGTTGGCGTGTCTCCCCAAGCCAATTCCTTCCTGGGGGGTTTGAACGCGGCGGCACAGCCTGCGGCGCCGGCCTCTAGCACCTACACCGGTGCCAATCCGGCGATCGCAGAGCCGGCCGCCCCGGCGCCAACCACCCCGCAGCTGCCCGATGTGACCGCCCCTGGTCCAATTGACGCCGGCAATGTGTCTGTCGACACGGGCAACTCAGGTCTGACCGGAACTCAGCTGACCGATCTGTTCACTCAGGCAATGCTACCGAAGACCTACAAGGGTCGGAACCGAAACACGGTCGTCGTGTAATTTTATTGCTTGCAGTGTCCGTTCTGTTGGTAGTATATAACCAACAGCAACCACCAACGCCGTGATGGCAGTTGGACATCCCAGGATCGAAAGGTCCGGAAGGAAGCGTAATGACGGAATCGCTCCCGTCGGAAAGCGGCTCGGCGCCCGCGACCTCAAGCGAGGCGTCACAGGCACCGGCCGCAACCGAATCGCAGGACGTAAATTCCACCAGCACGTCTTCTGGTGACGACAAAGGCGCAAAGGCGTCTTCGGTCTTTGAGGCCGTCAACTCGGCCCTGACCGAAGGCAAAGCCTCCGGGGATTCGCCTGCTCCGAACAGTCCGGCAACCGATGCTCCGACAGAGGCAGAACTTCTCTCGGACGAGGTGAGCAAGGACGAGTTGAATCGCTACCACTCGCGAACGCGAAAGCGCATTCAGCACTTCATCGAGCGGACCAAGGGTCAGGCCACCGAGATTGGCCGTCTGAAGCCCCTCGCGGAGCAAGCTGAACGACTGAACGGCTTCGTGCAGCAGTCGGGCCTGGATTGGGACGAAGTGAACTCGGGTTTCGAGCTCATGCGCCTCATGAAGACGAACCCGATCGAAGCGCGCGAAAAACTCGAGCCGATCTGGAACGCGCTGAACCGGGCGTGTGGTTTTGAGCTCACACCCGAGCTGAAGCAGAAGGTCGATCTGGGTTACGTGGATGAAGCCACGGCTCAGCAGCTGTCCCAAGCTCAGGCTCGCGCGCACATCGTCCAGAACGCGAACCAGCGCACGGTCGAGCAGATTCAACAGGCGCAGCAAGAGGCCACTCACCGACAGGCCACCCAGAGCGTCAAGTCCGCAGTCTCCACGTTCGAAAGCCAATGGAAGAAATCGGATCCGGACTTCGCGGCGAAATACCCGCGGGTCATGGAGAAGGTCGAACTGACCCTCTCGCGCAAGGCGATGAAAGGCGAACGCCTCACCTCGCCAGCGGATGCGGTGAAGATCATCGAAGACGCCAAGAAGGCCGTCGAAGCTGAGTTGAAGCCCTACGTCCAGAAGCGCGAGCCAATCGCTCCACTCCCCAACGGTGCCATCGCCGCAAACGGAAGCCCCCGACCGAAGTCCATGGCGGACGCGGTCGCGATGGGGCTCCGGGGCTGACGTCATCGATGAGGAAATAAGATGGCCGAATTTACCGCGGCACAGCTGGAGAACGCCTTTAACTCCGCTCTCGCCTACTTCATGGACAAGGGCAACACGCTGGATCAGTCGATCCAGGACAAGCCGCTGATGACGTGGCTTGAGAGCGCGTCGAAGTCGTTCCCCGGCGGCAACCGCACGATCGAGCGCCGCATCGTGGGCGACTACACCACGACCCTGATGGGCTACACCAACGACGACACCGTCTCCTACGGCAACCCGACCAACACGAAGGTCCTCTCCTATCCCTGGAAGGAACTCCATGTCGGTATCAAGGTGCCGCACACCGAGCTGAAGATCGACGGCATCTCCGTCACCGACAGCGCGACCGGTAAGAGCACCAGCGACCACAGCGGCGCCGACGTGCAGCGCCTGGCCGGCATCTTCGAAAACAAGCTCGCCGACATGGCCGAAGGCTATGCGCGCGACTTCAACTCGATGCTCTGGAAGGATGGCACCCAGGACTCCAAGCAGATCCCGGGCATCCTGTCGTTCATCCTGGACGATCCGACTTCCGCGACCATCGTGGCCGGTATCGACCAGGCGTCGAACACCTGGTGGAGGAACTATTCGAAACTGCTGATCAACACCGGCACGCCGGCGAACATGAACATCAGCAACGCCCTCCAGGTCGGTCTGCGCCAGATGCGGCGCTATGGTGGCAAGCCGAAGCGCGGCTTCGCCGGCTCAGCCTTCCTCGAAGCTTACGAGACCGAACTGCGCAGCAAGGGCACCATCACTCTTGATGGCTGGACGAACACGCAGGACTCCTCGGTCGGCGACATCAGCTTCAAGAAGATCCCGATCGACTACGACCCGACGCTCGATGACCTGGGTCGCAGCAAGTATCTCTACCTGTTCGATCCCGCCACCATCCAGCTGATGCCGATGCAGGGGGAAGACCGCAAGGTCCACAACCCGGCGCGCCCCGAGGACAAGTATGTCCTCTATCGCGCCATGACCTACACCGGCGGCCTCGTCTGCTGGAAGCGCAACGCCAACGGCGTGTTCTCGATCGCCTAAGAGGAGAAGCAATCCATGTCTTACGATGCAGTCACCTTCTACCTCGCCGCTGATCTGGCCGCCGCAGGCACCGTCACGGTGAACTACCCGTCGGGTCGCTCCAAGGGCAACTACTCGTTGTCCCCGGGCCGTCACACGCTGATCGCTCGCGGGTCCAACAAGTATACCGCGCCCGAAGACTTCACGCTGACGTTCAACGCCAACTCGTCGAACATCACGCTGACGTGGGGCACCGGCAAGCCGACCCTCGTGGCCGGCTCGCGCATGGTCCTTGGCATCGATCGCCAGGGTCAGGATGACGGTCGCCCGAACGATCCGGCGCCGCAGGCGGTCACCAAGATGGCTGACGCCCGCGTCTACGAGATCGACCTGGGCTCGCCCAACGCGCCGTCGGCCAACGCCGTCGCGTTGTCGCAGTCGGTCGCCAGCACCACGTTCGTCCTGAACGGCGCTCTGGTGGCGGGCGGTGTCGCAACGTTCGATGTCCCGCGTGCTGTTGTGGCCGCGTGGACCAACACCGCGATCATCACCATCACCGGCACCGACGAATACGGCCGCACGATGTCCGAAGTCTCGGCCTCGGGCATCTCGCACGCCGGCAAGAAGGCTTTCAAGACCATCACCAGTGTCAGCGCGAACGCCTCGATCACCGGCGCGACCGTGGGCACCGGCGATGTCCTGGGTCTGCCGGTCTTCCTGCCGTCCACGGCCTTGATCCTCAAGGAGCTGGAAGACGGCGCCGCCGCGACTGCGGGCACTGCGGTGGCCGGGATCGTCACGAAGTCGACCACGTCTTCGGGTGACGTCCGCGGGACCTACGATCCCAACTCGGCCTGCGACGGTTCGAAGGGCTTCAAGCTCATCGTGGCTCTCGCAGATCCGACCGCTCTGGGCGTTGCCCAGGCGTAACTGTGACTCCAGGGGCGGGCGCTGTGCTCGCCCCTGAATTTCTCCTGTAAGCCAACTCGGAGGTGGCAATGGACATCTACAAAGGGAAGATCCGTCTGTCCGGCGACATGCGGAACGAAGTGCGCAAGGAAGGCCTGACCGCGCCGGAAGTGATCTTGCTCAAGCGCATCCACGGCGACGACGCCTTCGTCGAGATCGAGAAGACGGGTCGCGAACCGCGCAATCACTACGACGAGCGCCAGCGCCTCTACACCGAGTATCCGGCGGCGATCAACACCGACGCCAAGCGCCACTACATCGAGGAGCTGTTCGGTCCGAATCATCAGGATCTGCCGAGCACGGTCCCCGGTGTGACGCTCAGCCCGTCGCCCAACGAGATCAACGTCAAAGAACTCATGGAGTAATCCGGTATGGCGCGCGGCACGCAACTGCTGCAACTGGTCGCGAAGCTGCGCGCCGAAACCGGCCGATCCGATAACGTCTCCGCGGGGCGGAATGAGGAGACGGCGCTGAAGACGCGCCTCGCCGCCGTGCAGGAAGACCTCTACCAGGCCTACGACTGGCCGTTCCTTCGGACCGAGACCACGATTCCGATGCAGGCCGGCGAGCGGTATTACGACTGGCCGAACCTGCTCAATTCGGATCGCCTGACGAAAATCAAACTGCGCTGGAACAACTCCTGGTATGGGGTTGAGCGCGGTATTGGCGAGAACGAATACAACAGCTACGATTCGATCAACGACGAACGCGCCGATCCGGTGCTGCGTTTCGACGTGCGATCGACCGGCGCCGATCTCGCGACCCAAGTCGAGCAGGTCGAAGTCTGGCCGATCCCCGCCAGCAATACGCCGGTGCTGTATCTCTGGGGCCTGCGCCCGCTAAAGCCTTTGATTGCCAACACCGACGTCTGCGATCTCGATGACAACCTGATCGTCTGGACGCTGGCCGCCGAGATCCTGGCCCGTCAGAAATCGGCCGACGCCGGTCGCACGCTCACCAAGGCGCAGAACCTCTTTGCGAAGCTGACCGGAAATAGCCAGGGCGGTGGCGGCAATCTGTCGCTGCTCTCCGGCGCCCGTCCCCGCAAGGTCGTTGGCACGATCATCCGGGTGGCCTGATGGCCTATATCCTGGTCGAGAACTTCAATCTCGGTGTCGACCGACGCAAGAAGCGCGTCTCCGGTCTCCCCGGGTCTCTGTGGACCGGCAAGAACATCCACCTGACCCGCGGCGGGGAGATCGAATCCCGGAAGAAGTTCGTCCCAAAATACCAGCTTCCCGCCGGCACGTTCGGCCTGCATGCGCTGGCCGGCGACCTCTACACTTTCGGTGGCGGCATCGATCCCGGCGTGCCCGCCGGCGTGACTTATCAGCGGCTGGCGCACACCAACGGCATCACCGATATGCGCAAGCTGCTGAAGGCGGAGAACTTCGACGGTCACATTTACGCGATTGCAGAGTTCGTAGACGGCAGCGTCTTTCACTATTTCAACGGTCAGCGCGTCACCAGCTGGGATGGCATCGCGATCAACGTGCTCGACATCAACTCGGTAGCGAACTCGCTTGCGCTGCAGATCGACGCCAGTCCGACCTTCAACGCCGGTGCGTCCACGAACGTGGTCACGATCACCGCCGCAACGCCAGGCACGCCATTTACGATCGCGTCTTTCACTCTGAATTACGCCGCGGTCAACGATTCAGCGATCACCCTGGCCCAGACCCAAGCGAATGTGACCGCGCTGAACGAAGTCGCTCCCGTCGCCACCTTCACGATCACTGGCGGCACGGCCGGCGGCGGCAACCAGGTCAGCAATGTGAAGATCGACGGAATCGATCTCATGTCCGGCGCGGTCGCTTGGACGACGAGTAACGCCACCACGGCCGCCGCGGTTGCGAGCGCGATCAACAGCTTCTCCTCGAGCCCCGATTACACCGCCGTGGCGAATGGTCCGAACATCACGATCTCCGCGGCGGCCGGTGTCGGCTCGTCTGGTAACGGTCTGGTGATCAGCGTCACTGTCGGCGGCACAGTCACTGTCGGTAGCCTCATCAATATGTCCGGTGGCGTCACCGCGCGCGCCGCGCAGGCGCAGGTCTACACCGCGACGATCACCGGCACCTTCGAAGCCGCGGACGTCTACGGCATCCTGCTGAATGGCACGGAGTTCTCGACCAGCGGCTTCTCCGCCGGCCCTGGCCGCACGGCCTTGACGTTCAAGAACAAGCTCTATTCGACGACGTCGAACCTGATTTACTTCAGCGCCCTCAACATCCCGACGCAGTGGGGCTCTGGCGTCGGCTCCGGCTTCATCAGCATTTCGAGCGGCGACAGTGGCTCCGACGACCTGACGGCTCTGGAAGCCTATCAGAACTTCATGGCGATCTTCGCCCGCGAGGCGATCCAGATTTACTTCATGGATCCGGACCCGGCGCAGAACGCTCAGATCCAGACCTTGCGCAAGACCGGCACCCGATCGCCCCGTGGCGTGCAGGCGTTCGGCAGCAACGATGTCTTCTATCTCTCCGATTCAGGCGTGCGATCGCTCCGTGCCCGCGACTCCTCGAATGCGGCCTACGTGAACGACGTCGGCACCGCGATCGACACACCGCTCCTGGAATATCTCGCCACCTTGACCGAGACGCAGATCGTCAACGCGGTGACGGTGCTGGAACCGGAGTCAGACCGCTTCTGGCTAGCGGTGGGCCAGCGCATCTACGTCTTCAGCTATTTCCCCGGCGGCAAGATCAGCGCCTGGTCCTGGTATGAGCCGGGCTTCGAAATCAGCGACTTCGCCCGCGCCACCGGACGGCTCTACGCCCGGGCCGGGGACACGATCTATCTCTATGGCGGTGACGACAATCGCACCTACCCGACCAAAGGCGAGACGACTTACGAGGCACATCTGCCGTTCCTCACGGCGAACAAGCCGGCGACGCGCAAAGGGCTGATGGGTGTCGACCTCGCTTGCGAAGGTGTTTGGACCTTCAAGGCGCTGATCGACCCGGCGGACGAAACGGTTGAACTCGATCTCGGGACGTTCCATGGGACCACCTATTACGACGAGCGAGAAGGGGCGATCGCCGATTTCACTCACATCGCCCCGGTCCTGACGTGCTCCGACGGCGGCTACGCCTCGGTCAGCAACATCTGCATCCACTACGACGGCGAAAACGAGGCGGGCTGATGGACGACCTCGCCGCGCTGTTTGCTCAACATATGGGCTACGCGAAGCAGAGCCCCACGGGCTATCAAACCCGGCTCCCGCCCCCGCTAGAGCGGGAGTTTCGAGGGTGGGCTGCTGCGCACCGGGTGCCGTTCGACGTGAACGCCGCCGGACCCACGGATTACGACATGCGTGGATTCTTCCAAGCGCTGCAACGGGGCGACCCGCGGGCGATGACCGCCGTCAACCCGAATGACGGTCGGATGCACTATCCCGACTATTGGAAGACGCCGGGCCACCGGACGTTCTCAGCCGAAAGCCAATGGGCGGCGCCCGGCGCGCCGAATTGGAACGCGGTGGATCAGCTGGTGCTCCCGAACGGAAAAGTCGTTTTCGATGAGAGGGCGCAGCCCTGATGGAAACCGTCGCTTTCACTGCGGAGAATGCGGTCCCTATTCTCCGCAACCTCTGCGATCGCAGCAGGAAGGAAGTCTTGGCCTATTTCGCCAAGGTCGATCCATGGCCGCTGTTCTGGGCGATCCGGGAGCCGGCCGACATCGGATGGGTCTTCCGAAAAGGCACCTGTGGGGTGTTACTGACCGCCACAAAGCGGGAAAACGCCGTCTGGTCGATCAGCATGTTGACGACCGACAACTTCAGACAGCTAGCAAAACCGCTGACAAAGCACATTAAAGGCCATATAATCCCCCTGCTCGGCCAGCTTGGCGCCAAACGCCTGGAGTGCTGTTCCCTCGCGGAACCATGGCCGACGCACAAATGGATGCGCCATCTCGGCGCGCGGCAGGACTCCGTGCTTCGCCAGCACGGTCGCAACAAAGAAGACTTCATCCTGTTCGCGTGGGATCTCTGAGATGTGTCTAGGCGGTAGCAACAAGAAAGCCAAGAAACAGGCGAAAAAGGCGCGTCGGGAAGCCGAACACGCTGAGCAGGACCGCGTCCGGAAGGTCAATGAAGGGCGCGCGAAGATCGACGAGTCCTTCGCGAAGTTCGACGACCCGTATTTCCAGCAGATCGGCGACTCCTTCAACGGCTATTACCTGCCGCAGCTGGACGACCAGTATGAAGACGCGCGCAAGCAGCTTGTCTATTCACTGGCCCGGAAGGGCAACCTCGCGAGCCAAGCCGGCGCTGACGAACTTGGGAAGGCGCAGACCGAATACGACCGTCAGAAGGTCCGGATCGGCTCTCAGGCGCAGGACCGTATCGCCGCGGCGCGTGCCGACGTCGAGCAGAACCGTAGCGACCTCTATGCACTGAACCAGGCGTCCGCCGACCCGGATGCGATCGCCAGCGCCACGGCATCGCGGGCGGCGAGCATCCAGCCGACCCAGCAGCTTTCCCCGCTGGAGAACACCTTCGCCACGTTCCTCAACTCCCCGGCGACGTCGATGGCCGCCTATCAGTATGGCGCCAACCGGCCGCTTTCGCCGACGCTGTTCAATCCGGGCAAATCCGTGAAGGTGGTCAACTAATGTGCCTCGGTCCTGAAGTCCTGGCCGCCCTGGCGCTCGGCGCCGCGGGAACGGCTTTCAACGCGCACCAGCAGAACAAGCAGCAGAACGACGCTTCCACCGCGGCGAGCAAGGCGACGATCGACAACTTGCGCAAGCAGCGTGAACAGGCGCAGCGGTCCCGCGAGCTCTTCCTGCAGCAAGTGCCGTCGCAGAGCGCACCGCAACAGCAGCAGAACCTGGACACCGCGACGGCCAAGCGCAGCGACGCAATCAAGGCCAATCTCGGTCCGGCGACAGCGGACTATGCCCCGACCCAAGCTAGCGCACCCAAGGTCGTCGGCCAAGCCCAGAGCCGTGCGAATGAAGAAGGCCGTGCCAAGGTGGACAAGGAGGCCGCGGCGCTCGCCCGAATGGGCGGATGGGGCGACACCCAGCAGAGCAACCGCTTCGCCACCAACCGCACGGCTGGTCAGATCAGCGAGAATAATCGGAACGTCCAGGGCATCGCCAACTTGCTCCCCGCGGAACAGCAGTATCGGGTCGGCAAGGTCTACTCGAAGCCGCTGTCCCCGGTGGGTGACATCGCGCAGCAGGCCGGCGCCGCGGGCGTGCAGTATTTCTGGCCACAGGCGGAGATCCCGACCTTCGCGGACGTGATGGGAATGAAGAAACCGATGAATTCGAAGGCGGGGACGATCTGATGGCGAGCACTCGACCGAACCCGTTTGGCTCCGCTACTCCGCTCGGCGAAGGACTGTCGAACGTCTTCGGCGCGTTCATGGCCGCACCGACGCCGGAGGATCGCGCGAAGTCGGCTTTGCAGATTTACGGGCTGCAGGCGCAGGGGCAACGTGATTTGGCTGCAGCCGGATACGACACCTCGCGCACTGCGGGCCAGGACATCCAGAACAAGGCGAACGCGGCGTTGCCCACGCTCGATTTCAACTCTCCGGAAGCCTTGGGGACGGTCATGCAGGCCGGCGGTGCGCAGGGCTACGGCAATCTCGCCGATGTCTTCGCGACCCATCAGGCGCTTCAGCCGGGGGCCACGCCGGAGTCGATGGATCCGATCGTCTTCGCGAAGACCGGCAACGCGGGCAACACCTTCGCCGGGTTTAATGCCGATCAGCAGCGCCAACGCGACAAGGCGGCGCTCGAAGCCAATACGCAGCGTTATGGCTATGACACCCAGGCGGCCACCAGTCGCGCCAATAACGATGCGGACAACGCTCGCGCGTTGGTGGAGCGTAAGCTGATCGAGGGCGGACTCGACGCGCGCAATGCCGCAACTTTGGCGAACAATATCGTGCTCGAGCAGATCAAGCAGGCCGGTGAAAACGGTCGCGCCACCGTTAATGCTGGTGCCGGTGATACTGTGTTTACGTCGCCGACCGGTCCGTTCAATGGTCAGACGTTCAAAGGCAACTCCACGCCGCAAACCGTCCAGGGCAACATCGCCCAGAAGTTCATCGACGACGGCGGGAACGTCAACCAGCCGCTCAATCCGCAGACGCCCTTGGGCGCCGCGTTCGACACCAAGAACCCGAGTGACGGCGGATTGTCACTGACCGTCGGCAAAGACGGCAGTGTTCAGATGACACAGGGTGGAGCAGGACAGACGGTCCCCTCCTCGGTCGTGGGTGATAATCTTGCCGCGCAGGATGCGATCCAGACCTATCTCCGCACGTCGAAAGAACTGCGGACCGTGGCGGCGAGCGATCCGACCTTGTTCGGCACGGTGGGCAACGTCCGCCGCCTGTTCCAGGCGACCGCGTCGCAAGCGGATCTCGCGCTTCAGATGTTCGGCAAGTCTAATCCGGGTGCGGCCAAAGATGCGGACACCGTTTTCGAAACTGTGCTTGCGGACCTGGCGTCCGCCGGCGTGACGGATCCGACGATCTATGACCCGAACCTGACCGACATCGACAAGATGGCGATCCTGGCCGCCTATCAGGCCGCCGGCGCGATCGCCGGGCAGGAGGGTCGCGGGTTGTCGAATGAGGACTTCCAGAAGTTCCGCACCATCGTCGGCGACCCCACCGCGTGGGGTTCCAATCAGCAGTCGTTCCTCGCCGGCCTGAACCGGCTGGACGGCATGGCAGTGGGCGAGCTCAATGCACGCCGCCAGCGGCTCGGCCAGCCGCCGATCGATCCGAATGGAGCTCCGGCACCGACCGATCAGCAAGGGTCGGAGACCAAGACGATCAATGGAAAGCAATACATGAAGGTCAACGGGCAGTGGTTTGAGGTTCTTCCGTGACCAGCCTGAAACCGGTCAGCGATCCCTCACTGCTGCAGCAACTCAACGGAGCCCCCGGTTCTCAGACTGGTGGGCTTAAGCCGGTGACGGATCCGACAGTGTTGCAACAGCTGAACGGAGCGCCGACGGTGCCGCAATCCGCCGGACCGCTTCCGTCGGGTGCGTTGCCCGGACCGCCCTTTAACCGACTGGTGACGCCGAGTGCAGGCGTCACCGCGCCGGGCTTCGGCATGAACGACGCCAAATACCTGATCGACGAAGGTCTCGTCGGCGGTATCGATCACATCGCCGGTGCTCCCGTCGATTTGGCGACCCTGCTGATGAACTCGGTCATGAAGGGCGGCGAGCTCGCGGCTAATCTGGTGCTGCCCGATGAATATGAAGTAACGGCTCCGCAAATCGAGAACCCGAAGTTTGGGAGCAAGTGGCTGCACGACATGTATCTGGAAGGAGAGCGACAGGCGGGAAAGCCCGTCATCTCGCCGGATCAGGTCGGTATGACCACGCGCGTTGGCGCGAACGCACTGGATTTTGCGACGCAGGGCGCGACTGGCGGAACCGCACTCGCGGCGCACGCCGGCAAGAAAGCGACGGAGCAGGGTGTTGAAGCCCTGGTGCCGATGATGCAGGCTTACGCCAAGCGCCCGGTCGCGACCACTGTCGTCGATACAGCGGCCGGCGCTGGCGCGGGTGTCGCCGATCAGGCCGCGAAAGAGAACGGGATCGACAATCCGCTCGTGCGCTTCCTGCTGGCATCCGCCGGCGGTTACGGTGGCGCGCGCCTGGTGCAGGGGGCGGTTTCGCCCGTTGCCGCCACCCAAGCGATCATGGATCGGGTCTTGATGGACCCGAATGTCCCGACTGACTCCGTGCTCGGCTTCGGAACTCGCACCTCTCGCGCCGACACTCTATCGGCCGCCCAGCGATTGCAGGAAGCGGCGATCGATCCGGAGAGCGCGGTCAGCAACATCAAGAACACGGCCGCGGAAGCCCGCGCGGAAGGCATCACGCCGCCCACCTCCGGTCAGATGTCCAATGATCCCGGCTTGCTCTATCTTGAGAAGCGTGCCCGGCTGGCGTCCCCTTCCATCGACGTCAAGGACCCCCGTGGCGGCTCTGCGCAGTTCGTTGAGCGCGACCGTCAGGTTCAGCAGGATCTGTCCGGCGCGGTAAAGCAACTCGGACCGGAGGATGCCAACCCGCGCACTCCGACCGATCAGGTCACCCAGGAGGTGAAAGGGAAGCTCTCTCAGTTCGACGAACAGCGCCGCGGTGCCGTTCAGGCGCAGAGCGAAGCGCAGGCGCAAACCGCGCAGCGCCAGGCGGAAATCGCCCAGGAGCGCGAGCAGCAGGTCCTCGCCGCGCGTCAGCGCGAACAGCGCGCCGCACAAGCCGGTGAAGAAGCGATTGAAACCGAGAAGGCGCTTGGTTCGCGCGTGCAAGCCAATCAAGGCGGCAAAACCGCCGCGAGCGAAAACCTCTCGACGGCGGTCGGAGAGGCGAAGGAAGCCGATCAGACGGTCAAGTCCGGTCTCTACAAGGACGCCGAGCGACTGGCGACCGGCCAGGTCGATGCACGGCAATATGCGGCGGGAGTCGCCGACATCAAGCGCAAGCTGCAGCCACTGGCCTCGACCGACAAGTCGGTTGCGAATGCGATGCCGGATTTCGATGCGCTCCTGGACCCGGCGACGGGGGCGGGGCAGATCGGGGTCCGCGATCTCATTCAGATGCTCCCGCGCCTGTCCGCCGCGCAGAAGGCGGCGGTTGCCAACATGCGGGGCGATGTGGCGGAGGCTATCGGCCGGATCTCCGACAAGATCAAGGGCGACCTGACCGAACGCGCCAAAGGCGGCGATCCGGCGGCACTAGCGTGGTCTGGTGCGGAGCGCAACTTCCAGAACAATTTCGCGCCCAAGTATCGCGAGGGTGTCGGGCAGAAGCTCGATCAGGCCGAACGCCGTGGGCAGCCGGTGCCGCCATCGGCGCAGGCGGGTCTGTTCCTGAAACCGCGCGGCGGCGGGAAAGAGGCGGCGGCCGACCTCAACCGCATTCTCAAGGACGCACCTTCCGAAGCGGCAGGCAAAGCTGCGGCGCGGGACTACGTCATGGCCGATCTCGCCACGCTGGTTGGCGAGAAAGGAACGATCAATCCGAACCGGTTGAAAGCCTGGCGCGCCAACCACGAAGGGATGCTCTCCCAGCTGCCAGAGGTCCGCGCCGAAGTCGACAAGCTCATCGTCGACGTGGTCAATCGCCGTGAGGCGACCAACGCGACCAAGAAGGCACTGGACGCCGCGGTCAGCGAGCGCAAAGGCATCAAGCTGGCGCTCGATCGACGCGAAAAGGAGGTGATGGCGGACTCCCGTCTCAACGAGAAGCAGAAGACGGCCGAGATCGCCAAGATCGACCAGGAGCGCGCCACCTACGAGCGGGACCTGCAGGACAATGCGGTCCGCCACTTGGTCGACGCGGACCCGCGCAACGCGGTGTCCAATGTCATGGGGTCGCGCGATCCCGAACGCGCGATGGCGCAAGTCACCGACAAGTTCAAGGGCGACAAAGAAGCCACCGCCGGGTGGAAGCGCGCGGTCAGTGATTGGCTCTACGAGAAAGCGTCTCTGGCGGGGTCTCCGAACACGACCGGCGGACTGGATCCGGTGTCGCTCAACAAGGTATCGACCTTGCTGCGCCAGCACCGCGCCACCCTGGCGAAGGTGTTCTCGCCGGCCGAGATGCAGACGCTGCAGCGCGTCGAGAAGATGCTCGACGTATCGGCGCGCAAGGGAATCGGCTCGACCACCGGCTCGCAGACGGCGGAAAACCTCAACGCCATGAACATGGCCGAGCTCGCCATGAAGTTCTTCCTGGGCAACCTGGAGGGCGGCGGGCGCATGCGCCAGTTGAAGCTGTCGCTCAGCATGCTCCCTGGCACCCCGAAAGGCGCCCGGATCGACCGGTTGGTCGAACGCGCCATGCTGGATCCGGAACTGATGAATTACCTCCTGACGGTCCCGGTTAAGGAAAGCATGATCCCGCAGTGGAACCGGACCCTCACCCGGATGCTGGCGGCGCGCAACACCTTCGCCGATGAATAATCCGTTCTGTAGCTAGTTGTTGACAGACAACTACGGACAAAGCATCCTCCAGCCAATGGAGGGACCAGCATGGCGTTGATCGCGGATCCAAATCTCGAGAAATATGCCACGCCCCGGCAATGGGAATATCTGCAGGCGATCGCAGAGCATGGATCCGTCTACGCCGCCGCCAAGGCGCTGAACGTCGATAAGACGACGGTTCGCCAAGCCCGCGACAGTGTCAAGCGCCGCGCCGCTCAGCAGGGTTACGCACCCGAATATGGCCTGACCTACGAGCTGCCAAAGGGCATGACGTCAAAGGGGACCTCGGTCCGCTATGGCCCCGACGGAGAGATCGAGCAATTTTGGAACAAGTCGAAGATGGCGGGGCGGCCCGAAGAAGAATCCGTCCATGTTCCAGACCCTAAGAAGATCGTCAAAGTTTCAACTCTTTACGATCAACAGGGCGAAGTAACTCAACAGTGGGTCAGCGAAAAGCCGGAGGATGTGCAGCGAGAGAAGCTGTGGCTGGCGTTCCAGGAAGAGCTCTTGGCGAAACTCGAACCCCTCGCCCCGCAGCCGGCGCCGGAGAGCACCAACGCTGACCTGCTCGCAGTTTACCCTGTCGGCGACCAGCACAACGGTATGCTGGCGTGGGAAGTAGAAACGGGCGAATCCTGGGATCTGAAGCTCAGCGAACAGACATTCATCGACTGCTACGGTCATTTGGTTCATGCGGCTCCGGCCTGCGATACTGCGCTTTTGGCCTTTCTTGGCGATTTCCAGCACTACGACAGCTTCAAGCCCATCACGCCGGCTCACGGCCATCTGCTCGACGCCGATAGTCGATTCCCGAAGATGGTTCGCTCCACGTTGCGCATCTTCCGCCGCGCGATCGATCTTGCGTTGACGAAACATGCCAACGTCCACGTCATCCTCGAATTTGGCAATCATGACCCGTCCAGCACGGTGTTCCTGATGGAAGGACTGGCCCTACTCTATGAGAATGAACCTCGTGTCACGATCGACACCTCGCCGCGGTTCTTCCACTATTTCCGTTTCGGTAAAGTGCTGATAGGCACCAATCACGGGGACAAGGTCAAAGGCGATCGCCTGCCGCTGATCATGGCGCATGACCGCAAAGAGGATTGGGGGCTGACCGAGTTCCGCCTGTGGCTGTGCGGTCATGTCCACCATTTCAGCGCCAAAGATCACCCCGGCTGCACCGTCGAAACAGCGGAGGTTCTGCCGCCGGAAGATGCTCATGCGCACCAGAGCGGGTATCGTTCAAAGCGCGGCATGAAGTGCATCATTTTCGATCGAAACGAAGGCGAAGTCGGTCGCCATTTCGCGCGCCCGTCTATGTTCCGGAGGGCCGCCTGATGGAGCGCCGTTTCGTCTCCTTCAACTTCGAGCGCGGCACGATCAGCGCCTACGTGGCGATCGCCGGAAATCGACCGCTGCGGGCGCATCGACTGGACTGCGGCAGCGAAGAGCAGATGCGTCTCTCCGCCTTCACGCCGGCGCAGATTGAGGATTACCGGCAGAACCCGACGCAGTTCGGTCGCGTCCCAGAAGGGAACGCAGCGGCATGAGGCGTCCACAGAAGCCAGTTGAGCCAAGGGACTTGAACGGAATCGCCGCTCTGATGGCTGCTGAATCGACCTACCTGCGCAAGAAGGCCGGTGAGCGCGACACCGAGTTCGTCAAGCGGATCGTCTGCGCCTATCTCAACGCCGAACGCAATCCGACCATCGCGAGGCTGGGATGATCAATACGTCACGTCGTGGCTTTCTCGCTGGTGTTGGCGCACTTCTGGCGGCACCGACGATCGTGCGCGTGGCCTCGATAATGCCGGTTCGGCCCATCGATCCGATGGTCGATTTTGCCCGCCTCATCGATCTGAAGATGAAGGAGCTGGAAGCGAAATTGGCTCACGACATCGCCACGCTGACGGTGTGGGGCAACGACGCATACGGAAACTTCGGGTCCGAAACCCTTCTACTACCGGGGGCGCGACCGTCCCACGTTGCACCCAGCAAGTATGTCTGGAAGCAAATTTCCGACTTTGTCGCGGTGACAGCTTGAACATCTCGCCGGCGATGCTCCACGCTGGCTATGAATACCTGCGGACGTGTCCGCCGTTCCGTGGCTGGAAACTGCCGCATGCCGATCACGTTGAGTTTCACGTAACCCGATTCAAGGACCGCACCGGCGATTGTGACTGCTGGAGCAATGGCACCCACATCGTCCGTGTGTCCTCATGCCTGGTGGGGTGGACCGATAGCCTGCTGCGCGCCCTGGCGCACGAGATGGTGCATATCCATCTCGACCGAAAGGGCGTCCGCGGTCACCACGGGCGAGACTTTACCCGTTGCGCCGCCCAGGTCTGCCGCCACCACGGCTTTGATCCGAAGTTGTTCTAACAGATTGACCAACAACTACGGACAGATCATACTGCCCTCTAACCCTGCGTCCGATTAGAGGAGAATGCCCCATGCTTGAATGGTTTACCGCAGAGCACATCACCGCTCTGCTCCTTGGCGTCCTGGCCGTCCTGAAGGGTCTGGAGCTCCTGGCGAAGCTGACCCCGACCACCAAGGACGACGAATGGATCGCGCGTCTGGAAGCGGTTCTGTCCGGCGTCGCGGGCACCGCGGCCAAGAAGTAACTTCGTGTCTCTCTACATCTGGGCGGCCGTCATCTTCGCCGTAATTGGCGCGGTGGCGGCCGTTTACTTTTCGGGCCGCAACGCCGGCGCTACGAGGGTCGAGAACAAGGTTCTGACCAAGACGGCCGAAGCGCAGCAGAAGCAGCTGCAGGCGGCCACAGAGGCGCCCAAGGGGAAGACGCAGGTCGTCAGCCGCATTCGGGAGAAGGGGCTGTGAGGCTCATCCTGATCCTCTCCGCGATCGCTCTCGCCGTGTGGGCCATCGCCGGCTGTTCAGCGGTCAATCCCGGCCCATGCCCGCCCCTTAAGGCGTATACGGCCGAAGAGAACAACCGCCTTGCTGACGAGCTCGACGCGCTTCCCGAAGGGTCGATCACCATCGACGTGATCGCCGATTACATGGTGCTGCGCGACCAGGTAAGGGCGTGTCAGTGACCGCCGACGAGCCCGGCACGACCGGTAGCGTGCGGACCGGCGCCAGTCCCCGCAGAGAACCGCCCAAGCCCGCCTGGTGGCGCCGCGCCCTGGTGTGGGCGCTGGAACGCTGGTTGCCCAAGGACGTCGACAAGAAGCTGGGCGGCGGTTGACGCGCATGCCCCTCGATAGCCGCTCCCTGGCCCGCCTGAAAGGCGTTCATCCAGATCTGGTCCGAGTCGTGATGCGCGCCGCGGAGATCACCGCTGTGCCCTTCATTGTTACAGAAGGGCTGCGCACCCTCGCGCGACAGAAGCAGCTGGTCGCCGCCGGCGCCAGCCGCACCCTGAACAGCCGGCACCTGACAGGCCACGCCGTCGATCTCGCGGCAAAGGTCGGAAACGAAGTGCGCTGGGACTGGCCGCTTTACGCGCGTCTGGCGGAGGCCATGAAGACCGCGGCGGCACAGGAAAACGTCCCGATCGAATGGGGCGGGGACTGGACGAAATTGAAAGACGGACCACATTTTCAGCTGCCAGCCAAGACATACCGGGCTGTATAACTCCCTCATTAACATTCGATATCTGCCGATTTTGTCACTTGAAGTTGGTTGACAACTACCAACATAGGGTCGCATGGTAGCTGCATCGCTACTGCGACTGAGGGGATAAAACAGGTGGCACGCCGCACGGTGGGCGCGACTAAGGCCCAATCCAAAAAGAAGAGCCTGGAAAAGCAAGGATCGCCCACTTGGGGCGCCGCGCCAATCGCTCGGTCGCGAGACGAGATCGCACTATCGCAAATGGATGCTTCGGAAGTCGCTTTGCGTCGAGACTTCTCCGCTCGGCTGGTGGACCGCTTAAACCGCGAGAGATGGAACGGCGCCGAACTGGCCCGGAGATCCGGTCTGGGTCGCGACGCGATCTCGCGCTACATCCGCGGCACCGCGATCCCATACCGCTCCAGTTTAGAGAAAATCGCTGCTGCCCTGAATTGCCAACCGGACGATCTTATTCCGCCCGCAGCACATAATCCGACCAAGACGATACTTCCAGAAACCGACATGCAGTCCGCCGAGCCCGGGATGGCCTGGGTGCGGGTCAACAAGAAGCTGCCGTGGGAGTTGGCCCTGAAGATCATGAAATTGGCCAACTCGACCGAATAATGACCCTGACCCCGAAAGAATTCGCCTCCGCGTGCGAGGTGTCAAAACGCACGATCGAGCGGTTGGTAGTTGTCGGGTTATTGGAACCGACATTTCGGACACCTGGCGGACACGCCCGGTATTCTCTTGAGCAAGTGGAGACGGTGAGATGCCTAGGAAAGCGCGCAAGGTCCCGTGGCTCGACTGGCGCGACGGAATCGCCTATGCCAACTGGTATGATCCCGCGACCCTACGGACGAAGCGCCTCAGCCTTCGTTCGAGCGACCCTGGCGAAGCGCAGGCTCGTTTCGCTGCCTTCCTCGCCGAAGGGACCGAAGCCTACGCACCGGCCGCATCCAACCGTTCAGTAGACATCAGTCTGGCCGCCGCGCTGGAGTTCTATTTCAACGAGCACCGGCGCAACACCGTCCGCGGTCAGCTGGATTTTCCGTCGCAGAAGGGCCACCTCCTGCGGGTGTTCGGCCCGACCATGGTGTTCAAGGACATCGACAAGCAGAACTCAAAGGCCTACGCCGATCAGCGGCGGGCAGAGGGCGCGTCGGAAGGCACGATCCGCAACGAATTGGTGAGCGTCGTCGCGGCCTCCAACTGGCTCCTGGAGAACAAGGACCCTGACACCAAGCTGAAGCGGCTGAAGCCGGAGGATGCGCCTGTGGTGGCTCTGCCAGGCCGGTCCGACCCTCGAGATCGCTGGCTGACCCACGGGGAGCTCCAGACCCTGCGCGCCGCGGCGATCCCCGATGTGCGCGATTTCATCGACCTCTGCTACTGGACCCTGTCCCGGAAGACGGCCATCATCACGATGACCAAGTTTCAGGTCGACGTGGATCAGCGCCGGATCCGGCTGGCGAAGCCCAAGGAGCGGAAGACGACGAAGCGCCGGCCGATCGTCCCGATCGCCCCGGAGCTCCTACCGGTGGTGGAGCGGCTGATGAGAGAGACGCCGGGGGCGAATCTGTTGCCGACTCGCGACTACACCTACGGTTTCCAGGAGGCGGTCAAAAACGCCAAGCTGGCGGATGTGACCCCGCATACCTTGCGACACACCGGGATCACCCACCGGCTGCAGCAGGGCGTGAATCCATGGGTGGTGGGCGGCATGGCGGGGCTGACCCTGCAGACCCTGACGACGGTCTACGGCCACCACTGCCCGGACTTCATGGCGGAGGCGATCAAGGCGGGTTTGACCGGCGAGAATCCCGGCGCGTAACGCCCCATTTGCTGTCCGTAGTTGTCGCTTCTGAACTTGCAACAAAGTAACGGTTTCATACAGATAGGGCGGTTTTAGGTAGCGACACGCCTTGCAAAGGGAAAGAAGGCTTTCGCCCCCGACAAAACGAGAACTCAAGTCCTAACTGCTGAAAACGGCACGACATTGTTCTTTGTCGCTTTCTGTCGCTTCTTGCCTTTCTGGCGCGTTTCGCGGCGCGTTATCTTCTTCTCCAGGCGATCCAGCCGGTTGTGGATCCTGATCACATACGCGGCAAGCTGTTCGAGATGCATCAGAACCGAGCCCGCCGCCAGCGGGTCGACACCCGCCTGGCGTAGAGCGCGATTCATGTCCAACCGCGTCTGAATAAAAACGTCGCGTTCCATGTTTCAGCCCTTCCTGTAACGCAGACCCCGCCACGACTCACCAGAGATGGGCATGTCTGCACACCAATGTGGCGGTATTGTGAGAATATTCGTAAACTGGTTAAGGTCTCCTATACCCTTTTTGGTATAGGTCACGACTTCATCGTGGACGGTCAATACAACCGAATACTTGTATTCCTCCAGCCGGAACATGGCCTCTACCATGATGTCCCGGCACAATCCCTGTGTGACATTCTCGGCACTTAACCCGCCGTAGAACTGCTGGTCCTGCCACTTCTTCGTCACGCCATCGACGCCCTTGTAGACGATCCCCGGCACGCGAGCGCCCCACGGGGTTTCCTTCTCAACCAGGCGTGGGTAGGGGTAGGAAATCGCCCGACCGCTCGGCAGTCGGCAAAATAGGAAAGAACCGGCCCGGCGGAATTTGATCTTCCCGTTCGGGATCTGGGTCACCTTTCCCGGGTTGCCGACGGCGTCGATCGCCGCGTCCTCCAGGTCGCGCCACAGCTGCGGCACCTTCGGGTTCTGCTCGCGCCAGATCAGCTTCAGCAGCTCGCAGGCGATCCAGGCCTCACGGGACAGGCCGTAACCGCTCTTGCGCTTGTCGTAGGCCCTGGCGGCCTTTTCGAAGTGCTCGGCGCTGGCGCTCTCCCAGATCGGCTTGGCGATCTTGTCCAGGTCGATGCCACCCTGCTTCGCCATCTTCGAGAAGGCGCCGACACCACCTCCATAGCCCCCGGCGAGGTCACCGACCTTCCCGACGTCACGCTCCGCGGTGTCCCGTCCCTTGATGATCTCCCGGCCATAGATGCGCTGGGCGAAGAAACAGTAGAGGTCTTCCTTGTTCCTGAACCGCTCCAGCTTGTCGGTCTGGCCGGCGAGCCAGGCGACCCCGCGGGCCTCGATCGACGAGAAGTCCGCCGCGTAGATCTCGCAGTCGTCGGGCGCCATGATCATCGGCCGAATGCAGTCGGCGACGACCGTCAGGGGGCGGCCGTAGAACATGTCGATCGCGTTGACGTCAGCAGTGCTGAGTAGATCGACCATCAGGTCGAAGTCCCGCGCCGTCCGCCCCTTGGTCGGCTTCGGCAGGTTCTGCAGCTGCGCGCCGCGGGCGGCCCAGCGGCCGGTGCCGGCGCCGTGATACTGCAGGTTGCCGCGCATGAACCCGTCTCGCTCTGACCGGTTCAGCATCTGGCGGATCTTGGCCGTGCTGGTCTTCGCCGCCTCCTGGCGAAGCTCCAGGGCGCGCCGGGCGCGTTCGGGCAGGTCACCGTCCAGGAGCTCGAGCAGGGCCGCCTTGGCGACGGATTCCGTCTCAACGCCTTGCGTGCGGAGAAAGGCGACCAGCTCGTTGACGTTCGAGCAGGCGCTGACCTGCCCCTTGGTGAGCTCGCGCATTTCGGCGTCGAGCCGTTCCTGCGTTTTGGAGACGACCTGGATCGAGGACCGGCACAAGTCGCGATCGATCCGGACCCCGCGATCGTTGATCCGCTGGTCCAAGGAAAAGACACATATCTCGCTCTCCGACAGGTTCAGCAGGCGCTTGTCCAGCTGCTGTTCGACAACGACGTCCTGCTTGCAATACTGGATCAGGCGGTCGACCTTCTCCGGCTGATCCCACCAGGTCAGGGGCTTCTCCGCCCGCGGCCGGCACATCTGCAACATCAGCCGCTGACCGGCGCCGTCCTTCTGGGCATCCAGGCCGACGGCCGCCGCGGCACCGCCGAGATCACCGGGCAGGGACATGGCATAGGCCCGGGCCATGACGCATTGGAATTGCTCGAGCTCCGGTTCGTCCCAGCCGTATCGGGGAGTCAGAACTTCGCGCCACAGCACGCGCTCGAACTGGCTGTTGTAGGCTCTGATCTCGCCGCCACTCCGGACATGGTCGGACAGTCGCTGCGGCATCGGATCCGGCGGAAGCCAGACGTCCGGCTCTTCGTCATCGAACGCGTAGGCCGCGCACCACAGGTCGGTGGTGGGGTGCTTCGCATATTCATGGACGCCAACTTCCTTCAAGTCGATCACCGATCGGGTTTCGAAGTCGATGTGCAATACCGCCATGGCTATCACCAGAGACTCGGAACGTAAAGGGATGAGAACGTAAAGGGATCGACAGAGCAGCCATTCTCACGACACCACGTCACATGTGCCCCGATCGCCGCACTTTCGTGACGGGACGTAACGACACCAAAGAACATCAAAGGCATCCATACGGCACAAAACGACACGGTGGCCCCTACCTTGATGCGTGAGAAAAGATCATGCACTTTTTCCCAAGCGGCAACCCTTCCCGAAGTATAGGAGGACGCCACAATTCAGAACGCACGATGAATGCGTTTCGCAGCATTCTTGCGCAGTCAGGCGAACATCGCCTCCACTGCGTCCTTCTCTCCGGGGCATCCGTCGTAACAGCGCAGCGGTGCTGTCCCTGAACTCCACCGCGCCATTCCGCACGTCGCACAATTCGGGTGCTTGTAGATCCGCGCGCCGGTGCCGACTTCGATCAGGAAATCGAGACCGGACGCCGGGTCGCGCTGCAGGGTGCCGAAGCTCATCCGATTGCCGCCGCCAAGATCACCAGGAAGACCAGCGGCCAGGCGGACGATGTGGCGATGCACGCCGCGGCAACGACACCGCAGACGCCGAGAACGAAGAGTCCGGTGTCCGTCATGCCAGAATTGCCTTCGTGACGTGTAGTGCTTCTTCCAACGTCGGGACACGCATCCCGATCGCCTCGAATATCATGGCGTGCGAGTGGATGTTCTCGCGCTCCGGCTCGATTGCGCAAACGATCGGCGTGCGGACGCTGTCCGCCCAGGCGATCTCCATCACAGTGCCGATACTGACCTGCTTGGCGCCAAGCAGATTGACGAGCAGCACGTCACAGCGTGTTGCGTCGAACCGGTCGCGGGTCATGATGCCCCGTGGGGTCGACATGACGCCCAGGTGCTCATATTCCTCGCAGGTCCCGGACAGCGGCCCATTGATCTGCTGTAGGTATTCCTTGGCCCGCATCGGGGAGAGGCCCTTGATCCCCGCCATGCCAAGGGACATGACCGCGAACTCGCGCCAGTCGCTGCACTCGCCATAGGTCAGGCCCGTGATCGGACCGGCCAGGTAGACACACTTCATGCTGCCTTCTCCTTCAGGAATGCAGGTTTTGGATCGGGATATTTGTCGATGATCGCCGACGCCTTGGCGTTCATCTCGTCGAGCAGGCCCGCAGGAAGCGGGGGCGGACGGTCGTCGATCCAGTTGCCGATCATCATGCTGTCGCGCAGCACGACCAGGGTGGCGATCGCCTTGGTGATGTGCGAGAGCCCGCTGTCCTTGTCGAGATCGGTGCCTTCCCACCAGTCGGTGAGATGGCGCTCACAGGCGTCCACGTAGACGGAGGCGCGCACGCCGGCGACTCGCCAGTTATGGCGTCCGTATTTGCGGGCGCCTTCCAGAAGCGCCAGGCCCAGGTCCCAGATCACTCCCCACGGGATGACCGAGAAGAAGACCTTGCGGATCCCGACCGCGTCCTTCGGGTTGGTGTCCTTCGTCTGATTCATGCGCGCCCCATCGCCGGTTCCTCGAGCAACCGCAGAGCGGTGTCGGTATCGTTCTTCCAGGCCAGGGCGACGACCTGCCCGTAGGCACTGATCAGGGGTGTCCAGACGATTCGCGGAAGCGGAGCAGAAGCTACCTGGGCGGCCTGCTTGTCGAGTGACGCGAGATAGGCTTCGAACTTTGCACGCGATCTGACGATTTCCTCGTCGAGGGCCGCCGGCTTCGGTTTCTTGCGGAACGGCCACATCACTCGTCTCCCCAATCGCCCATGTCGTCGTCATAGACCATCTCGATGCCGTAGGAGATCGCGTCCATGATGATGAAGAGGATCACCCCGATGGCGGCGACGGCGATGAAAGAGAGAAACCAGAAGGTCCAATCCATGACGTCCTCCAGAAGGTCCCCGGCGGCGATTAAACCGCCGGGGTTGTCGTTTCTACAAAACCAACAGAACGGACATTCAGGACAGCAAAAAGGCGATGTAGAGATCGACCGAAGTCTCGAACTTCTCTCGCTCCGCCTCGTTGTCCTTCCTGCGCCGGCGGATCGCTTCCTTGAGCACCTTCACGTCGTGGCCCTTGGACTTCGCTTCGGTGTAGACGTCCTTGATATCCGAGACGATGTCCGCCTTCTCGGTCTCCAGGCGCTCGATCCGTTCGACGAGCTCCTTGGTGCCCTCCGGGACGCTGCCGGAGTTGTGCCCCGGTTTCGTCATGCGGCTTCTCCCTTGGGCTCGGGCGCCGGATCCGTCCCGTGGTGGGTCGTCTCCGCATCGCCCTGGCGCATCACCGCCTCCATCTCCACCACCTCCTCCTTGGTCATCGACTGAGGACCACCGAGCAGGAACTTGTGGAAGACATCGGCGACCTGGACGCAATCACCCGCCGTGATTTCCGTCCGCGTTCCTTTCAGGAACTGGACCGCCTGGTGCAGCGCGTTCGAACGGATGCCGTCGCAACGCTCCCACATCAGCTGAACAGGGACGTGGCGTCGGTCCCGCCTCCGGTCTCGGTGTCGGAAACCGGCGCGAACTCCTTTTCCGCGGCCACACGCCCACCACCCAGTGGTTCCCCGTCGGCGAGCTTCTGCACGTTCTGCAGGCCGAAGGCCACTCCGCGGTTGCCGGCGGTGTCGTAGGCGAAGGCACGGACCGTCGCCCGGGCATAGCAGCCGGAGAAGAACTCCGACTCGTCGATGATCGGCTGATTGCGCTGATCGACCAGGCCGGGCTTCTGCTTCGACGTGGCGGTGATGAACATGGCACCTGCCTCGAAGGCCTCGCCGTCCTTCTCGCTCTGGTCGCGGAACGGCGACCGGAGGTTCTTCGGCCACTTCGTCTTGTCGGCACCCCACTTGTCGACCACGGCCTGCTGCGCGGCGGCCTTCAGGGCGCTCAGATCCGCGTCCTTCGCGAACAGCATCATGACGCCGTATTTCGGTTCCTGACCGTCCTGCATCGCCTTGCCGGGACGGAAGACGTTCGCGAAGCTCGCGCGGAACTTCGGAGTCATCACATTTTGATTTGTAGCCATTTCATCTCCTTTGGCTTTCTCAGTTCACCGCAGTGAACTCAGTCGTTGCCTCCGGTCGCACGGGCGGCCGGGGATCATCCGCCGGCGCCAACACGGTGCCGGACGAAACTGATTCGATCAGGTCGGCAATTTCCGCTTTGCGCTTCTTGCCGATAATCTTCTCGATCTGCGCGGGCGAGCGCAGCTTCGGCTCAACGAAGACTTGGTCGGAGCCCAGGTCGAGATCGCCCACGAGGAAATTCTCGGCGGCCTCTTCATCCTTCCATTTGCGGGTCGCGCGCGTCGCCACCAGCTTGTAGCGCGGGTCGCACCGACCGGCCTCCGCCTCATGGTGGGCGAACGACCGCACCCGGCTGCACCAGTCCTCGATCAGGTCGATCGACTTCAGCATGTCCCAGACCTGCTTGGCGTCGTAGCTCAGCGGATCCGACAGGTGCAGGGTGCCGTCATCAGCGAAATCCGCCTGTGCCGTCGCCAGGGCCTTTTCACGCATCGCGGGACACGTCGCTGCGGCCGGACAGAACTTGCACCAGTCACCCGGGTTCAGAGGCGCGTCGGGCTGCTGGGTGAGTTTCGCGGCGGCCACCAGGTCGGCGGACCAGTCCATGAGCTCCAAGGCGTCGATCGTGTCGGTGCGGATCGGTCCGTCCGGGTGAGGGCAACGCGGCTGGACGATGACACTCGTCACCTTCGAGATGCCTCGATTGTGCTTCTTGAAGGCAGCGCCGAGCGCGTAATAGCGGAGCTGCGGGTTGTCCTTGGCCTCGACCGGAATGCCAGGCCCATACTTGAAGTCGACCACCACCAAGGTCATATCGGTGGGGTTGTAGATGACGCAGTCCGCGGTGCCAAAGAAATCCGGATGAAGCGCCGACAGGTGGAATCGCTGTTCGATGTCGACTTCGACGTTGGGATGCGCTTTGACAATCGTCGCGATAAAGCCGACATAGACCCGGCAATGCTCGATCATCTCGTCATCAACCTTGACGCCCTTGATCTCCAACGGGATGTGAGTCGGTTCCGTCTTCTCAATGAAAGCGCGCAACAGCTTCTCCGCGACTTCATGCGCAACCGTCCCCTCGAGCGCGTAACCGCTCTCGACAGAGGGGATGCCTTCCGACATGCGGATGCTGCCGGGGCAGTTCATCCAGCGGTCGGAGGCGGAGGCGCCGAGTTTGGAGTGCTTCTTGGTCATTCCCGAATCTCGTATTTCGCGCTAATAGCGGCGTCGAAAAGGGGGCTATCGCGCAGCTCACAGTCAGTGATTACGCCCGTAGCCAATCCCCGCAGGTGCTTCTCGAGCAACTTCACTCGCTCTTCAAGCCGCCGGAGGCAGTCATCCGCATGCGTCCCGATCACAGCTTCTGCCACCACTGCATTGCAAATTGCATCGCGCCGTAGAGAACGACCAGACCCAGGCACCACTGACCGATGTGGTCGATCAGTGGGCCGTAGACTTGCATGGCCATCTCGCCTGCCAGTGCGCCGAGATCATCCATTGGCCGGCCACTCCTTTGCCGCGTCGTTGACCTTCTTCTTCAGATAGCCGATGTAGAGATCGAAGTCGGGCTCGCGCAGCGCACTCATCTGCAGCGCCTGCTTGTCGTTGACCGCGTTGAACTTCGCCAGGGCCTCCTGGATCACTGCGGCGCCGACGAGCTCCAGGGCGATCTTGCTGGCGGCGCGCACGTCGTCGAGATTGGTCTTCTTCTCTTCGACCTTCGGTTCTTCCGCTGACGCTTCGGCCTTCTTCGGCCGACCGCGCGGCTTCTTCGCCTCCGTCGCCGGTTCTTCGGTCGGCTGCGCGTCGCCGGTCAGGGCGGCGTAGGGATCCGCGGCGGGCTGCTCCAGCGTCACCTTCGGCTCTTCCGCCTTCTTCTCGACGATCGCCGTCTCGAGCGGGGTCGGCTTCGACGGAGCGTCGCGCAAAATCTGGGGCGCGACTTTGGCGATTTCCGCGACGGCCTGCGCAGGCGTCAGCGGCGTAGATTCACTCGAAGAGCCGAAGCACTTCCGCAGGAATTCCGCCGCCAGCAGACCCTGCTCCGGCGTTTCGATCTTGATTGTCAGTTCCATCATTCCTCCACAAATCGTCTATTGCGTCGTTTGGCATTTCGGATTCGAGCTCCGATCGAGAGACGATCCACTTCGAAACCATCGCCCATGCGAGCGAATCCATTTCCGCCTTGGTCAGCGACTTCAGCAACCGCGCCGGGTTCGCTGCGACCCATGGCTTGATAACTGCGATCCCTTCCTTCACCGCCGCGTCGATGCACTCCTGTTCCTTCAGCTGATCAGGCGAAGGCGCCGGTGTGCCGCGCTGGCGGGTGAGGTAGCGTTTGACCAACTAGGAGCCCTTCTCCGTGAGTGTTGGTAGTAAACAACAGACAGAACGGACACGTCAAGCAAATTGAAACATCGGCGAAGTCGCTCTTTCATTCCGTCAGCAGACCCGCTTGACGCAATACGTGCGTCAGCGCCGCGCGAAGCGTCGGAGCCTCGTGCCGGATCTCAGGACCGATATAATGACCTTTGTGCTCAGACTCAGGATCGCCGGGATAGGCACGTCGCATGAGCGTTGCGCCATACTCGTCTGCGCCTGTGTCTTCATCCCACGACCGGACAATGTGAAAATCCCAATCACCGGGAATCAAGGTCAGCAAATCGTCTATTGGTTCCATTTTCGCCATCCCCCTACCTCACGCCGGCCTGGCGCGCAGGGCGTGAATCTCCCGCCTGATGGCAGCCAAGTCTTTGCGGATGCCGCGATGGTCGGGCGCGTCGTGTTCGTAGCGAAGTTGTGCGCGCAGGCGTCGGACCATTGCCTCCAGCTCGGCGCACTTCTCAACGGCGGCGATAAGGAACGGGTCAGCGGTCAGAAACGAGAAGCCGCCGCCTCGGACCACGCGCATTTCGTCAGTCATCCTACGTCCTCCCCGCCGCGATCATGGCTCTTTGGGTCTCTGATAGACTGTAGACTTTGGCATCGCCATCCACAGGGATGTAATCGAGATCGAGCCCCGATCGATGACTGTTTCGCGTCCCTCCGCATCACATTCTGTCACCTCAATAACCAGCTTGTTGTCCTCAATGAAAATATTCATCCCTTCCTCCGTCATGGCGCGGCGTGCTGGGTGGTCAGTAAATTGTCGCGCGGATTCACGTGCTGGCAGCGCGGGCACCGCCAACCGACAAGTGAAATCACGTTGCGATGGCGGACAGCCCGTCGAGACCACGGTTCCGATGGCACTGCCGTGAACCGCCCCCAATCGGCGTTCCCGCAGTTCTGGCACACCCTCGGGTCCCGCTCGCGCTCGGGCGTCATCGGGGTTTCCACCCGTAGGCCTTCATCACGTCACGTAACTGGCGCAGGTCACCGACAGTCGGCCATATGCCGGGCAGCACTTCCCGCAGCGGCACGTCATCGGACTGTCTGTCTGGCAGCGCGTCAAGGATGTTCGCCGCCCGGCAAAAGGTGTCGACGGCCGCGAACACGGCGCTGCTATCAAGAGACTTTCCCATCACCCCTCCCTTCCTGTGGACGCGGCCAGGGCGGCTCGGGCGCGACGTTCGTGATGGCGAATCGCCGCATCTACATCATCGGCGAACACGAACCACGGATCGCCCGGAGATGCATCGCAATTGTTCTCGCCGTGGACTTCGGGGTCGTATGTAGTCTCTCTCAGCAGACCCAGGCTGACGGCCATATCTTGAGCGTGCCCACCTTCGATGTCGCCGCCATCAAAGAACATCTCCGCGCAGCCTTCAAAGAACGACGCCAGCCGGCCAGTAAGAGTATCCCCCGCATCGGCGGTGGGCGCGGCGGAGAGCGAGGCGGTAGGTGCGGCAGTAAGCATCTTCCTCCACCGCAATGTTGCCTTTGTCCGCCATGGGACTGTGCGCCTGAACTTGGCGGAAATGCCTGGGTCAAATGCATCAAGGGAGTGAATATAAGCTTGCAGCATGTCTTCAGTCGGCTCCCTCGGCACCAGCACCCAGCCTTCCCCCGCCGGCACCGTGGGCAGCGCGGCGATGAAGGCGCGGTGGTTCCAGCTACTCTCAAGGTTCTCTTTGCGGTCAAAGTGCAGAGCCGATGAAGCGCCGCATGACTGACAACAAATGCACGAACCTCCAAAATTAGGGTCGTTCATGTCACCTTCAACATTCAGGCGCTCTGCTTCACCGCCACAAAACGGGCACGGCAGCAGCGTGTCGCGCGGAGAGGTCATGGCTGCCATCTTCTCGGCATCGGCGCGCACGTCACCATGATACGGGCTGCTCATTCTTCCCCTCCATCCTGCGATAGGCGCGGGCGGCTTGCGGACACATCGGATCGTGGGTGCGGTCGAAGCAACCGAAGAACTCGCGTGCCGGAAAATCGCAGTAGCATTCGTCATCCTGGTCTGCTTCGACGCGACCTTCGGCATTCCGCTCCGCCCGCAACCGCTCGCTCAGCCTCGCCGGGGTCATGGCAGCACCCATACGACGCAAGCACCTACCGCCGAGCCGATAAGGACAAGCACAACGGCAGCGACGATTAGAGTGCGTCCGATTGGCAGATGCGATGCAAATCCAGAGTCCATTACTCGCACTCCAACTGCTTGCCGTTCTTGTCGAAATACAGGACTTCGGGGAAATTGCCGCCATCGTCGCAGTCGTAACACAGCGTCTCGACGCGCGCGGTGTTCGGCGGATCGGTTTTGTCCAAAGGCGACGGCATGGACTTGCCGCAAAGGGGACAGAGTAGGGTTATCATCGGCTTTGTCATCCCGCTCACCCCCGCCTCGCGCCGATGGCGGCGGCGATCTCAGGGCGCGTCGGGTATCTGTCAGCTACCAACCTGGCGCAAGCCGCGCGTTCCGCCAGGACGGCGGCCTTGGTGATTGCAGCGATGGCCTCCGCACCCTCACGCGCCCGGTCTTGAGCCCGACTATTGCCGGACTCCATCCACTCTGGCGCCTCCATCCTATCGCGACCTTTATTGTAGAAGGCCCAACGCATCGCCTCGTAGACAATCTTCGCCACCGCCTCGACATCGCCGGCCGGCGGTGGGGTGCGGAGGTCGTCCAAGTCGTCGGGTAATGGGCGCCCCACGTTTGCCACGGCAGGGGCCTCCGCTGAACAACCCGCGAGACCGTCAGTGCGGGCTGGCAACTTGTTCTGCATCTCCGCCACCAGCGCGAGGAGGTCTTTTACGTCCTGCCAGCTGTGGGCGATGAAGCGTGCATTCGCTTTGATTTCGCGCCAGCCAGCGTCGGTCATGTCATCATGAGGAATGATGGCGATAGGCTCAAACAAGGTGGATCTGACTGCTGTGATATCGGAATGCTTCTCGCCTTCCTCTAACTCAAGCCGCCAAGGCCCAGGCGTAGCCCCTGCGTGTCGGGCGGCGATCGCGGAGAGGTGGGAGGGGGTCATGGCCTTGCTCCTACACAGATCCCGAGCGACGAACGTTCCAGCGCGTGGCGCCCCTTGGTGCCCGCAGCGAACAGCACAACGCCCGTTCCTGGTGACCGGCCAACGCTGCCGTCAGGTCGAATGAACTTCGTCTTGCCCTTCGGAAACAGCATGCAATCCGCCATTGGCGCGTAGTCGTGGAACCATGCAGAGGATGTGCGCGCGGCTACCAGCGCAATCCCGTTACCGTGAGCGAAGAACTTCCGCAGCCATGGCACCTGACCATTGCGGCCACCAAACGGTGGGTTCACGAAGGCGAACCCGTGCCATTTCTGCGTAAGACCGTCATCAGCTTTGGTGAAGATGTGCGCCGCCGGGACCCAATGACCAGCGCCGGGCGAGCATGGGTCAAGGTCGAACGCCACGCCGAGCGCATCGAAGATCTCGGGCGGCGTATACCACTCGTCGCTCTCACCTATGCTGCGCTCGTGTTCACTCACCCTACACCTCCGTCATCGCCTGGGCGGGGTTACTGCCCAAATTCCCGTTGCGCGTATTCCCAAAGCGCCATCGCATCGGCCTCGTTGTCGTCCCGCGGCTTGTGGCCCATCGCTTGCATCGCCGCGATGACGTCGTTCTTGCTGGCGTTGCCCTTGCCGGTGGCGAACTTCTTGATCATCTGCACCGGGACCGACTGATACGGCAGCTTCGGATCCTGCGCTTCGCACCAGGAAGTCAGGGTCGCCATCAATCCGCCATAGACGTGCGCACTGTCGGTTGACAGGTGGCGACGCACTTCCTCGTAGACCACCATTTCGATCTTCATCGTGCTGGCGAGTTCGTTCAGCGACTTGACGAACTTCACATAACGCATCCCGCCGCCTTCGAAGCGCGAGTTGCCGAAGTCCCACACGCCGGACAGGTTCATCTCGAAATTGCCGATCTTCCAGCCGCAGTGAGTTCCGAGGTCTAGGGCGAGGATGATCATGCGACCT
>FRDC01000062.1_pt1 | contig 31204 bp, 41 predicted proteins | sample 1106171 | NCBI WGS metagenome assembly FRDC01 (sample SAMEA3930566, study PRJEB13176) | freshwater metagenome | biome: Drinking water system; feature: drinking water; material: water | place: Singapore | collected 2014-12-20 | reverse complement strand
AAGGCGAAAGCCCGCTCGGGTGGCCGGCGCTGTTCAGCCTCGCGGCGCTGCTCGTGGCGATCGCGGCCGCGCGCCGCCCCGCCGCCCCGGCGCGCGACTTGGCGCTCGCGCTCGCGGGCTCGGCGCTCGCGCTCGAGGCGAGCTTCGCGCTGGTGAGCATCGCGGCCGATTTGCGCTATCATCTCTGGCCGATGCTCGCGACGGGCGTCGCGCTGGTGCTGATCGTGCCGCAGTTGGCGCCGCGAACACTCAGCGTCGGCGCGGCGTTGCTCCTCGCGCTGGCGTTGGTCGCTATGGTCGCCCGCGTGGTGCTGCCGCCCGCGCCCGAGAGCTACCGCGCGATGCTGGGCGGGGCCTTGCGTTTCTCCTGATAGATTTTTCGCCCATTTTCGGGAAAGGAGGGGGCAAAGATCAAACCAAGGGGTCCAGAATGAGCTTGTCGGCGTTCGCCACCTTCGCGCTGCTCGCGCCGACGCCGTTGCTCGTCCCCCAAGCGGCGCCCGCCACCCCCGCCGCGCCCATGGCGATCGAACGGCCGGCGGCGCCGGGCCTGATCCCGCCGCCCGTGATCGCCGCGCCGCCGGTGCCGGTGCAGATCGCCGGCGCGCCCGAGCCGATCCAGGGCGACATCGTCGTCGAAGGGCGGATCGGCGCGCCCCCGGGCGATCCGATGCAGGGGGTCAACAAAGTATCGTTCGAGGCGACCCAGGCGGTCGACAAGGCGTTCTTCGGCCCCGTCGCGCTCGGCTATAAGAAGCTGCCCCGGCCCGTGCGCAGCGGCATCCGCAATTTCCTGCGCAATTTGAGCGAGCCGGTGGTGTTCGTGAACTTTCTGCTGCAGTTGAAGCCCGGCAAGGCGGCGGAGACGGTCGGCCGGTTCGTGATCAACTCGACCGCGGGACTCGCCGGCTTCGTCGACGTCGCGCGCGCCGAGCCCTTCAATCTGCCCTANNTGCCCTATCGCCCCAATGGCTTCGCCAACACGCTCGCGCTTTATGGCGTGGGGCCGGGGCCTTATCTCTTCTTGCCGCTGATCGGGCCGACGACGGTGCGCGATCTGTTCGGGCGCGGGGTGGACGCGGCGGTGCTGCCGCTCGCGATCGGCTTTCCGTTCGACGATATCCGCTTCAACGTGCCCGCCAACGCGCTGCGCTCGATCGATTATCGCGCCGAATTCGATGGCGATTACGTCGCGGTGCGCGCCGATCCCAATCCCTATAAGGCGCGGCGCGAGCTGTATCTTGCTTATCGCCAGGCGCAGATCGATCGGCTGCGCGGCAAGCGCAAGGCGCCCGCCGACGAACTGCTGCGCCCGACCGCGCCGATCCCCGCGCCGCGCTGACTTGCCGCGCTCAGCGCGACTCGATCACCGGCGGCAGCACCTCGACCAGCGCCGGGGTCGGGCTGGGGGCGGGGCTGGCATCGGCGTGGCGCAACCGGCCGTCGATCCGCGCGCCGGTTTCCATTTCGATCGATTCATATTCGACGTCGCCGGCGATGCGCGCGCTGCGCTCGATCGTCAGCGTCCGCGCGCTGACGCTGCCCTCGACCGTGCCGGCGAGCCGCGCGTTTTCGGCGCGGACGTTGCCGATCACGCGCCCCTCGGCGCCCTGCACCAGCGAGGCGCAGGCCAGATCGCCCTCGATCGTGCCGTCCAGGTGCAGATCGGCGGTCGCGCTCACATTGCCGACGACGCGCACATCGGCGCCGAGCACCGAGAAAATCCGCTTGCCGCCGCCGCTGCTGGTGCCGACGGGCGTCGGGGCGCCGTCGCGACCGCGATTGTTGTTGAACATCGATCGTCACTCCCCATTTGCTCGCGCACCCGTTAGCGCGCATTTATGACGGCTTCGCAAGCGCGGACTTGACCCGAGCCGATCAGAATCCAAAGCGGATTGACGCGGCGGGCGGCCGCGCGTAAGGGCGCGCGATGCTCTGGCGGCGCGTCCGCCTTCGGGCAGCTTGAACATTGCCGAAGCGGAACAGGCCCCGGGGTCCGCCACGACCCTCAGGGCCTATTTTCGTTTTGAACGGCTTTCGGCAAAGTAACCGCCGGGGTTGCCGGTAACATAAGGTGAAGGGCTTCATGCCGACGATCAACCAATTGGTCCGCAAGGGCCGCGAACCGCAGAAGGCCAAGTCGAAGGTCCCTGCGATGGAGCAGAACCCGCAAAAGCGCGGCGTCTGCACGCGTGTTTATACCACTACGCCGAAAAAGCCGAACTCGGCGCTGCGCAAGGTCGCCAAGGTGCGGCTCACCAACAGCCGCGAAGTGATCAGCTATATCCCCGGCGAGGGGCATAATCTGCAGGAGCACTCGGTGGTGCTGATCCGCGGCGGCCGCGTGCGCGACTTGCCGGGCGTGCGCTATCACGTGCTGCGCGGCGTGCTCGACACGCAGGGCGTGAAGGACCGCAAGCAGTCGCGTTCCAAGTACGGCGCCAAGCGTCCGAAGTAATTGGCCTGAAGTAAGCCCCGGACGGGTTCCGGATCGGCTGAAGAGAGAAGGAAGTAAAAAATGTCGCGTCGTCGTCGTCCCGAAAAGCGGGAAATTCTGCCCGATCCGAAGTTCGGGGATATCGTGCTGTCGAAGTTCATGAATTCGGTGATGCTCGATGGCAAGAAGTCGGTCGCCGAGGCGATCGTCTATGGGGCACTGGAGACCATCGAAGCGCGCGCCAAGCGTGAGCCGCTGGGCGTGTTCCATGATGCGCTCACCAATGTGAAGCCGGGCATCGAAGTGCGCAGCCGCCGCGTCGGTGGCGCGACCTATCAGGTGCCGGTGGAAGTCCGCCCCGAGCGCGCCCAGGCGCTGGCGATCCGCTGGCTGATCTCGGCCGCGCGCTCGCGCGCGGAAAAGACGATGGCCGCGCGGCTTTCGGGTGAGCTGATGGACGCCGCGAACAACCGCGGCAACGCCGTCAAGAAGCGCGAAGACACCCACCGCATGGCCGAAGCCAACCGCGCCTTCTCGCATTATCGCTGGTAAGCGCGTATAGATCGGTCGAAAGGCGCGGATATGGCGACGCAGGTTCCTCCCGGTGATCTCGATCTCCAAGAGCAATTCGCGCGCATTCGCCAGATCATCGTCAACAGCGAGAAGCTGCAGCTGGAGCATCAAAAGCTCCAGCTCGAGCAGCTTCAAGTGCAGACCGACACGGAAAAGGCGTTGGCCGAAACGCGCCGGATCGTGGCCGATATGCTGAAGGCGCAGGCCGAGACCAAGATCCTGCCCTTCAGCACCATCTTCCAGGCCATGCTGGCGACCGCCGCGCTGCTCGGCGCGGGCGCGGCGATCGCCAAGCTCTTCTTCCCTTAAGCCCCGCGCCCCGCTAAGGGCGCTCGCGCACACCCAAATCTAAGGACCCGATCATGGCCCGCAGCCATCCGCTCGAACGCTATCGCAACATCGGCATCATGGCGCATATCGACGCCGGCAAGACGACGACGACCGAGCGCATCCTCTATTATACCGGCAAGTCGTACAAGATCGGCGAGGTGCACGAAGGCACCGCGACGATGGATTGGATGGAGCAGGAGCAAGAGCGCGGGATCACGATCACCTCGGCCGCGACCACCTGTTTCTGGCGCGCCAACGAGGGCAAGGGCGAAGAGCACCGGATCAACATCATCGACACGCCCGGCCACGTCGATTTCACCATCGAGGTCGAGCGCAGCTTGCGCGTGCTCGACGGCGCGATCGCGTGTTTCGATGGCGTGGCGGGCGTCGAGCCGCAATCGGAGACGGTGTGGCGCCAGGCCGAGAAATACAAAGTGCCGCGCATGTGCTTCGTCAACAAGCTCGACCGCACCGGCGCGAGCTTCGATCGCTGCGTGCAGATGATCAAGGATCGGCTCGGCGCGCGCCCGCTGGTGCTCTATCTCCCGATCGGTCTGGAGAGCGATTTCAAGGGCCTGGTCGATCTGGTCGAGAATCGCGCGATCATCTGGCTCGAAGAGAGCCTGGGCGCGAAGTTCGAATATCAGCCGATCCCGGCCGAACTGGCCGATGCGGCGGCGACCGCGCGCGCGGAACTGATCGAAATGGCGGTCGAGCAGGACGACGCCACGATGGAGGCGTATCTGGAGGGCAATGAGCCCGACACCGCCACGCTCAAGAAGCTGATCCGCAAGGGCACGCTCGAATTCGCCTTCGTGCCGGTGCTGTGCGGCTCGGCGTTCAAGAACAAGGGCGTCCAGCCGCTGCTCGACGCGGTGATCGATTATCTGCCGAGCCCGCTCGACATTCCGCCGGTGCAGGGCCTGAAGCTCGACGGCGAAACCCCCGACGAGCGTCCGGCTTCGGACGAGGCGCCCTTCTCGGGCCTGGCGTTCAAGATCATGAACGACCCGTTCGTCGGCACGCTGACCTTCGTGCGCATCTATTCGGGCAAGCTCGAAGGCGCCTCGACCGTGACCAACTCGGTCAAGGACAAGAAGGAAAAGGTCGGCCGCATGCTGCTGATGCATGCGAACAGCCGCGAGGACATTCAGGCGGCTTATGCCGGCGACATCGTCGCGCTCGCGGGGCTGAAGGACACAACCACCGGCGACACGCTCTGCACGCCGGCGGCGCCGATCATCCTCGAGCGGATGGAATTCCCCGAGCCGGTGATCGAGCTTTCGGTCGAACCCAAAACCAAGGCCGACCAGGAGAAGATGGGCGTCGCGCTCAACCGTCTCGCGCGCGAGGATCCGTCGTTCCGCGTGAGCTCGGACCCCGAAAGCGGCCAGACGATCATCAAGGGGATGGGCGAACTCCATCTCGAAATCATCGTCGATCGCATGAAGCGCGAGTTCAAGGTGGAAGCGAATGTCGGCGCGCCGCAGGTGGCGTATCGCGAATATCTCGCCAAGCCGGTCGAGCTGACCTACACGCACAAGAAGCAGTCGGGCGGCTCGGGCCAGTTCGGCGAAGTACGCGTGCAGTTGAAGCCGGGCGAGCGCGGTTCGGGCTACCAGTTCTTCGACGAGGTGAAGGGCGGCAATATTCCCAAGGAATATATCCCCTCGGTCGAAAAGGGGATGCGCGAATCGGCCGAGAGCGGCCATTTGATCGGCTTCCCGATCATCGACTTCGAAGTGCATCTGGTCGACGGTAAATATCACGACGTCGACTCCTCGGCGCTCGCTTTCGAAATCACCGGGCGCGGCGCGATGCGCGAAGCGGCGGCGAAGGCGGGGATCAAGCTGCTCGAGCCGATCATGCGCGTCGAAGTGGTGACGCCCGAGGATTATCTGGGCGACGTGATCGGCGACTTGAACAGCCGCCGCGGCCAGATCCAGGGCACCGACACGCGCGGCAACGCGCAAGCCGTGGAAGCGATGGTGCCGCTCGCCAATATGTTCGGCTACGTCAATCAGTTGCGCTCGTTCACGCAAGGGCGCGCGCAGTACACGATGCAATTCTCGCATTATGACGAAGTGCCGCAGAACGTGGCGGACGAGGTGAAGGCGAAGTTCGCCTGATCCCGCGCCCCGCCGGTTGACGCTCGGCGGGCTTCGTGAGAGACTTCGGAACGGGCGGGCGGCTTACCTCCGCCCGTTTTCGCGTCCGCGGCGTGAGGGGCTATGCGCGCGATGGCTGGGCTGGTTCTGGGCCTATTGATGCTCGGAGGGTGTGGCGAAACGTCGCAACCCGCGCCGTCTCCCACCGTGCGCCAGGCGGCGGCCACTGCGCCCGCCCCGACGCCACCGCCCGCCGCCGCGCCTACGCCGCCCGCGCCGGCCGCGCCCGACGATGCCGTGGCGCGCTTCACCAGCATGAGCGCCGATGCCCCCGGCACCGCGCCGAGCGGAAAGGGACCGCAACAGCCCAAGGATCGCGAGGGGGCCGGCGATCACCCCGCGATCCCGCGCTTCGCCGGCGCCTGGATCGTCAAATATGATCAGAAGAATTTCGATCAGGCCAAATTCTATATGGCCAACAAGACGGTGACGGTGGAGGGCCGCGTCACCGACATCCTTTATCAGTTGCCGCGCGAAAATTCGGTGCTCGAAGTCTGGCGCAACTATCAGGATTTCATCAAGCAAAACGGCTTCACGCCCGTCTATGCCTGCGAGCCCGAAAGCTGCGCCAAGCGCGCCGAGCTGCTGCCGGGCGACGCCTGTTGGCCCGGTTGCGGCAGCGCCGACCCGCATTATTATGTCGCCGCCTATCGCCAGCGCGATGGCCTGCGCGCCTCGGTCTTCGTGCGCAAGGGCGTCGAGGGCGCGGTGCAACTGCGGATCGTCGAGCCCAAGGCGATGGCGCAGGGGCTGCAATTGGTCGACGCCGCCGGCATCGGGCGCGACGTCGCGGCGAGCGGCAAGGCAGTGCTCTATGCGATCCAATTCGATACCGACAAGGCGAGCTTGCGGCCCGAATCGGCGCCCCAACTCGCCGCGATCGCCGAATGGTTGAAGAGCGGCAAGACCAAGGCGCTCGTCGTCGGCCATACCGACGGCAATGGCGGCTTCGCTTACAACGTCGATCTGTCGAAGCGGCGCGCCGAGGCCGTCGTCGCGGCGCTGACGCGCGATCATGGCGTGCCGGCGGCGATGCTCACCGCCTTTGGCAACGGCATGGCGGCGCCCGTCGCGACCAACCGAACCCCCGAAGGCCAGGCGCGCAACCGGCGCGTCGAAGTGGTGGAGATGACAAGATGATCAAAGCACCCTTGCTCGCCCTGCTCTCCGCGCTCGCGCTCGCCGCCTGTGGCGGGAACGAGCGCCGCCAAACGGTCGTCACCAAGGACGGCAAGGCCGAGATCACCACCCGCGACGACGGCGAGGGCACGACGATGAACGTGACCGGCGCCGACGGCGCGGTCGCGAGCTTCGCCGCGGGCGACGGCGCGCGTTGGCCGAGCCAATGGCCCGATTTCGCCCCCGCTTATCCCGGCGCCAAGGTGCAGAGCAGCATGGCCGGCAGCAGCAAGGACGGCAGCGGCGGCATGGTGAGCTTTTCGACCAGCGACCCAGCCGAAAAGGTGCTCGACTTCTATAAGGCGCGCGCGAGCGCCGCCGGCATCAAGACGGTGATGACCGCCGAGCAAGGCAATAGCCGCAGCTTCAGCGCGGGCGACGAGGCGAGCGGGCGCTCGCTCAACGTCTCGGCGACGAGCGAGGGCGGCACGACCCAGGTGACCTTGCTCGCCGGCGCGAAATAGCCGCGCGATCCGCCGCGTTCGCGCGATTTTGGCGCGCGCGCGCCGCTGGACAAGCGCCCCCCCGCTCGCCATATCGCCCATCCGTGAGCCGCGGAGTCGAAGGCGAAATTCGCTCTAGCCATCCCGGCACGCTTGGGCTAAAGGCGCGCCTTCATCGCCGGTCCGCCATGGGCCGGTGGTCGTTTTTTGGGGCCAGCAAGTCCCGATTCAGACGAAGACGGGTTCGTAAGGCCGTTCGCCCGGCGGCGGTTCGGTTTGATAGACAGAGGAAGAAATGGCGAAAGCAAAGTTCGATCGGAGCAAACCGCACCTGAACATCGGCACCATCGGCCACGTCGACCACGGCAAGACGTCGCTGACGGCGGCGATCACCAAGGTGCTCTCCGAGGAAGGCCTTTCGGAAAAGGTCGACTTCGAAAACATCGACAAGGCGCCCGAAGAGCGCGAGCGCGGCATCACCATCTCGACCGCGCACGTCGAATATGAAACCAAGTCGCGCCACTATGCGCACGTCGACTGCCCCGGCCACGCCGACTATGTGAAGAACATGATCACCGGCGCCGCGCAGATGGACGGCGCGATCCTGGTGGTCGCCGCGACCGACGGCCCGATGCCGCAGACCAAGGAGCACATCCTGCTCGCGCGTCAGGTCGGCGTGCCCGCGATCGTCGTGTTCCTCAACAAGGTCGATCTGGTCGACGACGAGGAAATCCTCGAGCTGGTCGAACTCGAAATCCGCGAAGAGCTTTCGAAGCGTGACTTCGATGGCGACAATATTCCGATCATTCGCGGCTCGGCGACCTGCGCGCTCAGCGGTTCGAACGACACGCTCGGCAAGGAAGCGATCCTGGCGCTGATGGCGGCCGTGGACGAGAGCATTCCGCAGCCCGAGCGTCCGCTCGACAAGCCGTTCATGATGCCGATCGAAGACGTGTTCTCGATCTCGGGTCGCGGCACCGTGGTGACCGGCCGTGTCGAAACCGGCATCATCAAGGTGGGCGAGGAAGTCGAGATCGTCGGCATCCACGACACGCGCAAGACCACCGTCACCGGCGTCGAAATGTTCCGCAAGCTGCTCGATCAGGGCCAGGCGGGCGACAACATCGGCGCGCTGCTGCGCGGCGTCGCGCGTGACGAGGTCGAGCGTGGCCAGGTGCTCGCGAAGCCCGGCTCGATCACCCCGCACACCGAATTCTCGTCGGAAGTCTATGTGCTGGCGAAGGACGAAGGCGGCCGTCACACGCCGTTCTTCGCCAACTATCGCCCGCAATTCTACTTCCGCACGACCGACGTGACCGGCACCGTCGAACTGCCCGAGGGCACCGAGATGGTGATGCCCGGCGACAATGTCGCGCTCGGCGTGAAGCTGATCGCGCCGATCGCCATGGACGTCGGCCAGCGCTTCACCATCCGCGAGGGCGGCCGCACCGTCGGCGCGGGTGTTGTCAGCGCGATCACGAAGTAATATAGCACGCGGCACCGCCCGATTCCCCGCGAGGGGAGTCGGGCGGTTGCTATTTGTGTAAGGCTTATTTTTTGCCGTGTTCGCGTTGCCCCGGCGAAGGCCGGGGTCTCGATGATCCGGGAGGTGTCGGCTTTGCCGGCATGACGGGAAAAGTCGAACGCGAGGGCGGCGCGCTCTTTCGCATCGGTAGGGATTATGGACTCGAATATCCGCATTCGCCTGAAGGCGTTCGATCATCGCGTGCTCGATCAAGCGACCGGCGACATCGCCGACACCGCTCGCCGCACGGGCGCGCTCATCCGGGGTCCGATCCCGCTGCCGACGCGCATCGAGAAGTTCACGGTCAACCGTGGCCCGCATATCGACAAAAAGTCGCGCGAGCAGTTCGAGGTGCGCACCTATAAGCGCATGCTCGACATCGTGCAGCCGACCCCGCAGACGGTCGACGCGCTGATGAAGCTCGATCTCGCGGCGGGCGTTGACGTGGAGATCAAGCTGGCGTAAGCGCGCCGCTCTCCCACGGGAACAAGGATTCGCGCCTTATCCCTTAAGGCGTCGCCCCGGCGAAAGCCGGGGCCTTTCACCGGTGAAGCGGTCATCTCGATGGCCCTCCCGGAACCGCGCGGTCCCCGCTTTCGCGGGGACTGCGCACGACCCACCCGCCGGGTGGGTCATGCTTGGGATACCGCCGGCGCTCATGCGCCGGGTCAGCGTCCCCCGTCGCGCCCGGGCAACCGGGCACCAGCCCGGGACGGGGCGCGCTTCATTTTATGGGCTGGGTATGCCCGCCGGGAAATGGTTCCGGGCGGGCCTCTGCATTTGGAGGTAGGATCATGCGCACTGGCGTGATCGCGAAGAAAATGGGCATGACCCGTTTGTTTCAGGAGGACGGTCGGCACGTGCCGGTCACCGTTCTCCAGCTCGAAAAGCTTCAGGTCGTCGCGCGTCGCGAGGCCGATCGCGATGGCTATGTCGCGGTCCAGCTCGGCGCGGGTACGGCCAAGGCGAAGAACGTCGCCAAGCCGCAGCGCGGCCATTTCGGCAAGGCCGAAGTGGAGCCGAAGGCGATCGTGCGCGAATTCCGCGTGAGCGAGGATGCGCTGCTCGACGTCGGCGCCGAAATCGCCGCCGATCATTTCGTCCCCGGCCAGCTGGTCGACGTCCAGGGCTATACCCAGGGCAAGGGTTTCGCCGGCGCGATGAAGCGCTGGGGCTTCGGCGGTTTGCGCGCGACCCACGGCGTCTCGGTTTCGCACCGCTCGCACGGCTCGACCGGCAACCGCCAGGATCCGGGCAAGGTCTTCAAGAACAAGAAGATGGCCGGCCATATGGGCGACCGTCAGCGCACCCAGCAGAATCTCGAAGTCGTCTCGACCGATGTCGAGCGCGGCCTGATTTTCCTGAAAGGCTCGGTGCCGGGCTCGAAGGGCGGCTGGCTGATCGTGAAGGACGCGGTGAAGGTGAAGGCGCCCGAGGGCGTGCCCTATCCGGCCGCGATCCGCGCCGCCAACACCAACCAGCCCGCCGAGACGCCCGCTGAGCAAGCGCCGGCGACCGACGCCGCGGGCCAGGAGGGCTGATCGTCATGAAGATTCAAATTTCCACCCTCGCCGATGGGTTCACCCCCGGCAGCGACGAGATCGAGCTGCGCGACGACGTGTTCGGGCTCGAGCCGCGCGCGGACATTCTGCACCGCGTCGTCACCTGGCAGCTCGAAAAGCGTCGCGGCACCGCCCGCGCGACCCGCGAGCGCGCCGATGTCGCGCGTACCGGCAAGAAGCTCGGCCGCCAGAAGGGCGGCGGCACCGCCCGTCACGGCGATCGCCGCGCGCCGGTGTTCATCGGCGGCGGTAAGGCGCACGGCGCCCGCGCGCGCGATTTCAATCCGTCGCTCAACAAGAAGGTCCGCGCTTTGGGCCTGAAGATGGCGCTCTCGGCCAAGGCCAAGGAAGGCAAGCTGATCGTCGCCGATAGCCTTGCGATCGAGAACGCCAAGACGGCGGTGCTCGCCAAGAGCTTCGAGGCGCTGGGCGCCAAGCGCGCGCTGGTGATCGACGGCGAGCAAGTCGAGCCGAGCTTCGCGCTCGCCGCCGGCAACATCTACGCGATCGACGTGCTGCCGGCCGCTGGCGCCAATGTGTACGACATTTTGAAGGCCGATACGCTGGTGCTCAGCCGCGCCGCGGTCGAAAAGCTGGAGGCGCGCTTCAATGGCTAAGAAGGGCAAGGCGGTCGACGCGCGTCATTACGACGTGATCGTCGCCCCGCACATCACCGAAAAGGCGACGCTGCTCAGCGAGCATAACGCGGTCGTCTTCAAGGTCGCGCGCGACGCGACCAAGCCCGAGATCAAGGCGGCGGTCGAAGCGCTGTTCGATGTCTCGGTGACGGGCGTGAACACCATCGTCCAGAAGGGCAAGACCAAGCGCTGGAAGGGCGAGACCTATACGCGCTCGGACGTGAAAAAAGCGATCGTGACCCTGCAAGAGGGCCAATCGATCGACGTGACGACGGGGATCTGAGGCGATGGCACTCAAACATTATAACCCGACGAGCCCCGCGCGGCGCGGCCTGATCCTGGTCGATCGCGCTGGCCTGCACAAGGGCGCGCCGGTCAAGGCGCTCACCGAAGGCAAGCGCAAGACGGGTGGCCGCAACAACAAGGGCCATGTCACCTCGCGCGGCATCGGCGGCGGTCACAAGCAGCGCTATCGCATCATCGATTTCAAGCGCCGCCTGTGGGACGTCGAGGGTACGGTCGAGCGGATCGAATATGATCCCAACCGCACCGCTTTCATCGCGCTGGTGAACTATGGCGCGGACGAAGCCGGCAAGGAACGGCTCGCCTATATCCTGGCGCCGCAGCGGCTCGCGGTGGGCGACAAGGTGATCGCCGGCAAGAAGACCGACGTGAAGCCGGGCAACGCCATGGAACTGGGCCAAATGCCGGTCGGCACCATCTGCCACAATGTGGAGATGAAGCCGGGCAAGGGCGGTCAGCTGGCGCGCTCGGCGGGCACCTATGTGCAGATCGTCGGCCGCGACAAGGGCATGGTGATGATCCGCCTGAACTCGGGCGAGCAGCGCTATATCCGCAGCGATTGCATGGCGACGGTGGGCGCGGTGTCGAACCCCGACAATGCCAACCAATATCTGGCGAAGGCCGGCCGCAACCGTTGGCTGGGCAAGCGCCCGCTGACGCGCGGCGTCGCCAAGAACCCGGTCGATCACCCGCACGGCGGTGGTGAAGGCCGGACCTCGGGCGGTCGCCATCCGGTGACCCCGTGGGGCAAGCCGACCAAGGGTGCGCGCACCCGCCACAACAAGGCGACGGACAAGATGATCATCCGTAGCCGCCACGCGAAGAAGAAGGGCTGATCGATGGCTCGCTCGGTTTGGAAGGGTCCGTTCGTGGACCTGCATCTGCTGAAAAAGGCGCAGGCCGCGCAAGAGGCCGGCACGCGCGCGGGGCCGATCAAGACCTGGTCGCGCCGCTCGACGATCCTGCCCGATTTCGTCGGCCTGACGTTCAACGTCTATAATGGCCGCAAGTTCGTGCCGGTTTCGGTCAACGAAGACATGGTCGGCATGAAGCTCGGCGAATTCGCGCCGACGCGCTATTTCCCGGGCCACGCCGCCGACAAGAAGGGCAAGCGCTAATGGGCAAGCAAGCAGCTCCCCGCCGCGTGGCGGATAACGAGGCGCTCGCGGTGAACACGCAGATCCGCGGCTCGGCGCAGAAGCTCAACCTGGTCGCGGGGCTGATCCGCGGCCGGCGCGCGGGCGAGGCGATGAGCATCCTGCAATTCTCGACCAAGGCGATGGCGGTCGAGGCGCGCAAGGTGCTCGCCTCGGCGATCGCGAACGCCGAGAACAACCACAATCTCGACGTCGACGCGCTGGTCGTGGCGGAGGCGAGCGTGGGCAAGTCGATCACGATGAAGCGGTTCGCCACGCGCGGCCGCGGCAAGTCGACGCGTATCCTCAAGCCCTTCTCGCGGCTGCGGATCGTGGTGCGCGAAGTGCAGGAAGAAGCATAATGGGCCAAAAATCGAACCCGATCGGTCTGCGCCTGCAGATCAACCGCACCTGGGACAGCCGTTGGTATGCCGACGGCGCCGATTACGGACGGCTGCTGCTGGAGGATCTGAAGATCCGCCAGTTCATCCTGGAAACTTTGCCGCAGGCGGCGATCTCCAAGGTGGTGATCGATCGTCCGGCGAAGCTGTGCCGCATTTCCATCTTCGCCGCGCGCCCGGGCGTGATCATCGGCAAGAAGGGCGCGGACATCGAGAAGCTGAAGAAGAAGCTCTCGGCGATGACCGCGTCGGAAGTGTCGTTGAACATCGTCGAGATCCGCAAGCCCGAGATCGACGCGAAGCTGGTGGCGCAGGGCGTCGCCGATCAGCTCGAGCGCCGGATCGCCTTTCGTCGCGCGATGAAGCGCGCGGTGCAGTCGGCGCTGCGGCTGGGCGCCGAGGGCATCCGGATCAACTGCGGCGGCCGCCTCGGTGGCGCCGAAATCGCGCGCAGCGAATGGTATCGCGAAGGCCGCGTGCCGCTGCACACGCTGCGCGCCAACGTCGATTATGCCGAAGCGCAGGCGCACACCGCTTATGGCGTGTGCGGCGTGAAGGTGTGGATCTTCAAGGGCGAAATCCTGGGCCATGATCCGATGGCGCAGGACCGGCTGATGATGGAAGCGCAGACCTCGGGCGTGCGCCCGGCGCGCGACGACCGTCGCTAAGGATTAGGACCGATGCTGCAACCCAAGCGCACCAAATTCCGCAAGGCCTTCAAGGGCCGCATCCATGGCGACGCCAAGGGCGGCTCGTCGCTCAACTTCGGCTCCTACGGGCTGAAGGCGCTCGAGCCCGAGCGGATCACCGCGCGCCAGATCGAGGCGGCCCGCCGCGCGATCACGCGCCACATCAAGCGCCAGGGGCGTTTGTGGATCCGCATTTTCCCGGACGTGCCGGTCTCGTCCAAGCCCGCCGAAGTCCGCATGGGCTCGGGCAAGGGCAGCCCGGAATTCTGGGCGGCGCGGGTGAAGCCGGGCCGTATTCTTTTCGAGCTCGACGGCGTGCCGGGTCCGGTCGCCGCGGTCGCGTTCGAGCGCGCGGCGATGAAGCTGCCGATCAAGACCAAGGTCGTCGCGCGTTTGGGCGACACCTCGCACCTGGAAGGTTGAGCATGAGCAAGATCAGCAACCGTGTCGCGGACCTGCGCGGCCAGAGCGACGACCAGCTCGTCGAGGCGGTCGGCCAGCTGAAGCGCGAGGCGTTCAACCTGCGTTTCCAGGCGGCGACCAGCCAGCTGGAAAAGCCGAGCCGCGTGCGCGAAGTGCGCCGCGAGATCGCCCGGATCAAGACGCTGCAAGCCGAGCGCGCGCGCTCGGCGGCGAAGTGAGGAATTAGGCCATGCCGAAGCGCGTGCTGACCGGGACCGTCGTCTCGGACAAGACCGACAAGACGGTGGTGGTGCTGGTGGAGCGCAAGGTGAAGCACCCGCTCTACGGCAAGATCATCCGCCGTTCGAAGAAATATCATGCCCATGACGAAGAGAATGTCTTCAAGATGGGCGAGACCGTGCGCATCGAGGAGACGCGCCCGATCTCGAAGCTCAAGACCTGGCGGGTGATCGAGCGCGTGAGCGCGGCGGCGATGCCCGAGCGAGTCAACGTCGACGCCTGATCTCCAGGCGCGTCGCCCCGGCGAAGGCCGGGGCCTCCCGGTCATCCGGGCGCGCCACGAGCGGGAAGGCCAAGACGCTAAAAGTCGTTTGAAGGCGGGGCTGGGTCAGCAATCCACCCCAAGATGAGAAGGAAGCGGATCGATGATCCAAATGCAGTCCAATCTCGACGTCGCGGACAATAGCGGCGCGAAGCGGGTGCAGTGCATCAAGGTGCTGGGCGGCTCGAAGCGTCGCACGGCCGGTGTCGGCGACATCATCGTCGTCAGCATCAAGGAAGCGCAGCCCCGCGGCAAGGTGAAGAAGGGCGACGTGCACCGCGCGGTGATCGTGCGCACGGCGAAGGACATTCGTCGTCCCGATGGCTCGGTGATCCGCTTCGATTCGAACGCGGCGGTGCTGGTCAACAAGAACGAGGAGCCGATCGGCACCCGTATCTTCGGGCCGGTGGTTCGCGAGCTGCGCGCCAAGCAGCATATGAAGATCATCAGCCTCGCGCCGGAGGTGTTGTAATGGCCGCCAAGATCAAGAAGGGCGACACGGTCGTCGTCCTCTCGGGCAAGGACAAGGGCAAGACGGGCACCGTCACCCTCGCCATGCCGCGCGAGGAGAAGGTCGTCGTCTCGGGCGTGAACATCGCGACCCGCCACCGCAAGCCGAGCCAAACCAACCCGCAGGGTGGCCTCGAGCGCAGCGAAGCGCCGCTGCACGTCTCCAAGGTCGCGATCGCCGATCCGGCGTCGGGCAAGGCGACGCGCGTCCGCTTCGAACTGCGCGACGGCAAGAAGGTCCGCGTGGCCGTGAAGTCCGGGGAGGTCATCAATGGCTGACAATTACGTGCCGCGGATGAAGAAGCTCTATGACGAGCAGATCATCAAGGCGATGACCGAGAAGTTCGGTTACAAGAACCCGATGCAAGTTCCGCGGATCGAGAAGATCGTGCTGAACATGGGCGTGGGCGAAGCGACGCAGGACAAGAAGAAGGTCGAAACAGCCGCCGCCGAAATGGCGCTGATCGCGGGCCAGAAGCCGGTGATCACCCGCGCGAAGAAGTCGATCGCGACGTTCAAGCTGCGCGAGGGCATGCCGATCGGCTGCAAGGTGACGCTGCGCCGCGAGCGGATGTACGAGTTTCTCGACCGCTTCGTGACCATCGCGCTGCCGCGCGTCCGCGACTTCCGTGGCCTCAGCCCCAAGTCGTTCGACGGGCGCGGCAACTATGCCTGCGGTATCAAGGAACAGCTGATCTTCCCCGAGATCAACTATGACAAGATCGACAAGATCCGCGGCATGGACGTGATCGTGACGACCACGGCCAACACCGATGAGGAAGCGCGCGAACTGCTTCGGCTGTTCGGCTTCCCGTTCATCCAGCCCCAGGCTGACCAAAAGAAGGCGGCGTGACCGCTAGCCCTCTCCCGCGTGCGGGAGAGGGAGCTAAAGGAAGAGCTTAAGTCCATGGCGAAACTGAGTTCGATCAACAAGAACGAGCGGCGCAAGAAGCTGGTGAAGAAATATGCCGGCCGCTATGCGAAGCTGAAGGCGATCGCGAACGACCGCGCGCTCGACGAGACCGAGCGGCTGATCGCGCGCCTCAAGATGGCGGAAGTGCCGCGCAACGGCAACCCGACCCGTATCCGCAACCGCTGCGAGCTGACCGGCCGCCCGCGGGCCTATTACCGCAAGTTCCGCCTCTGCCGCGTGCAGTTGCGCGAACTCGCGAACAAGGGGCTCATCCCCGGCGTGACCAAGTCGAGCTGGTAAGGACGCAACATGGCATTGACCGATCCCATTGGTGACATGCTCACCCGCATCCGCAACGGCCAGCGCGCCCGCAAGGGCAGCGTGCTGACGCCGGCGTCGAAGCTGCGCGTCCGCGTGCTCGACGTGCTGCAGCGCGAAGGCTATATTCGTGGCTATGCCGAGGAGGCCGCCGGCCCCGCCAAGGCGATCCGCATCGAGCTGAAATATTTCGAGGGGCAGCCCGCGATCAAGCATGTCGCGCGCGTGTCCAAGCCGGGTCGCCGGGTCTATTCGGGCGCGCAGGAACTGCCGCGCGTGATGAACGGCCTTGGCATCACCATCGTTTCGACCCCCAAGGGCGTTTTGTCCGACGCGGAAGCCCGCGCCGAAAACGTGGGCGGCGAAGTGCTCGCGGAGGTGTTCTGATGAGCCGCATTGGCAAGAAGGCGGTGGCGATCCCCGCGGGCGTGACCGCGAACATCGCCGACGGCGTGATTTCGGTGAAGGGCCCCAAGGGCGCGCTCTCGATGCCGCTCGCCGACGAGATCGTCTATGCGATCGAGGATGGCGCGATTTCGGTGAAGCCCGCCAACGATACCAAGCGCGCGCGCGCCTTTTGGGGCATGCAGCGCACGTTGGTCGCGAACCTGATGCAGGGCGTGACCCAGGGCTTTTCGAAAGTGCTCGAGATCAACGGCGTCGGTTATCGCGCCGCCGCGCAGGGTCGCAACCTGAACCTGCAGCTCGGCTATAGCCACCATGTGAACTATGCCATCCCCGAGGGGATCGAGATCAAGACGCCGGATCAGACGACGGTCGAGATTTCGGGCATCGACAAGCAGAAGGTTGGCCAGGTGGCCGCGGAAATCCGCCGCTGGCGCAAGCCCGAGCCGTATAAGGGCAAGGGCATCAAATATCGCGGCGAGTTCATCTTCCGCAAGGAAGGGAAGAAGAAATGATCAGCACCAAGACTATGTCGCTGTTCGAAAAGCGCCGTCGCCGCAACCGTACGGCGCTGCGCGCGCGGGGCGCGGGCCGTCCGCGGCTTTCGGTGCATCGTTCGGGCAAGCATATCTATGCTCAGGTGATCGACGATCGCGAAGGCCGCACCATCGCCGCCGCTTCGACGCTCGAGGAAGCGCTGCGCGGCGCGACCGGCGCGAACATCGCGGCGGCGATCGAGGTCGGCAAGCGCGTGGCGGAGAAGGCCAAGCAGGCGGGGGTGACGCAAGTCGTCTTCGATCGCGGCGGCTTTCTTTATCATGGTCGCGTGAAAGCGCTGGCGGATGCCGCGCGCGAAGCTGGTTTGGAGTTCTAAGACATGGCCGATGAACTGGTGACCCCGCCCACCGAAGGCGCGGGCGAAGCGCGCGAGGGTCGGCGCGGCCGGGGCGGTCGCGGTGGCGATCGCGGCGGCGACGGCCGTGGTCGTGGCGGGCGCGACGGCGGTCGCGGTCGGCGCGAGGGGCCGCGCGAGGAAGGCGGCGAGGAGCTGATCGAAAAGCTCGTCCATATCAACCGCGTGTCGAAGACGGTGAAGGGCGGTAAGCGCTTCGGCTTCGCCGCGCTGGTGGTGGTCGGCGACGGTCGCGGCCGGGTCGGCTTCGGCCATGGCAAGGCGCGCGAAGTGCCGGAGGCGATTTCCAAGGCGACCGCGGCGGCCAAGAAGGCGATGATCCGCGTGCCGCTGAAGGAAGGCCGCACGCTGCATCACGACGGCAACGGCCATTTCGGCGCGGGCCGCGTGACGCTGCGCTCGGCGCCGCAGGGGACCGGCATCATCGCCGGCGGGCCGATGCGCGCGGTGTTCGAGAGCCTGGGCGTGGCGGACGTGGTGACCAAGTCGCTCGGCACCAGCAACCCGTACAACATGATCCGCGCGACCTTCGAGGCGCTGCACACCCAGGTGAGCCCCAAGTCGGTCGCCCAGCGGCGCGGCAAGAAGATCGCCGATCTGCTCGGCCGGGGCGGCTCGCAGGCCGCCGAGGCCGAAGCCGCAGCGATCGTGGAGTAAGACTGATGGCAACGATCAAGATCACCCAAACGGGTTCGCCGATCCGCCGCACCAAGGACCAGCGCGCGACGCTGATCGGCCTGGGGCTCAACAAGCTCCACCGCACCAGCGAGCTGGAGGACACGCCCGAGGTTCGCGGCATGATCCAAAAGGTGCGGCATATGGTGCAGGTGGAGGGGTAAGACCCTTAGCCCTCTCCCGTTTACGGGAGGGGCATTCAGAATAGCCCTCTCCCGTTTACGGGAGAGGGTTGGGTGAGGGCCTTTGGAAAGATAGACCTCCGTCCCGCATCACCCCCTCACCCAACCCTCTCCCCCAAGGGGGAGAGGGTTCGAGCCAGGGTTGAGGGCTTAATATCAAGCGCGACCAAAGCGAAAGCGAGTGCAATGAAACTGAACGACATCCGTGACAATGAAGGCGCCCGTCACCGCCGCATCCGCGTCGGGCGCGGCATCGGCTCGGGCAAGGGCAAGACCGCCGGGCGCGGCCAGAAGGGCCAGAAGAGCCGCGAGGGCGTGAGCATCAACGGCTTCGAGGGCGGGCAGATGCCGCTCCACATGCGGCTCCCCAAGCGCGGCTTCAACAATATCTTCGCCAAGGATTATGCCGAGGTGAATCTCGGCGCGATCCAGAAGGCGGTGGAAGCCGGCAAGATCGCCGAGGGCGCGAGCCTGGATCATGCCGCGCTGCAGGCGGCGGGCCTCGCGCGCGGCGGCAAGGATGGCGTGCGCCTCCTCGCCAAGGGCGAACTGACCACCAAGCTGAGCTTCACCGTCGCGGGCGCCTCGAAGGGCGCGATCGAGGCGGTCGAAAAGCTGGGCGGCTCGGTCGAGGTGATCGCGGTGGTGCCGGCGGCGGAAAAGGCGGCGGCCAAGAAGAACAGCAAGCGCGACGCCAAAAAGGCGTGATCGGGCGGGGCGGGGAGGCGACTTCCCGCCCTTCGCGTTGGCGCTCGGCCGAAGCGGCCATTAGACAAGCGCCGCGGCGCGCTTATATGAGGCGCCAAGGGCGGGGGACGCCCGCAGTTTTTATCGGGACCGAGTAATGGCATCCGCAGCCGAGCAAATGGCGAACAGCATCAGCCTGGCGAAATTCGCCCAGGCGACCGAACTCCGCAAGCGCCTCTGGTTCACGATCGGCGCGCTGATCGTCTTCCGTTTCCTGAGCTATGTGCCCCTGCCGGGCATCGACCCGACCGGCCTCGCCGCGCTCGCCGACCGCACGACCGGCGGTATCATCGATTTGTTCAATAATTTCTCGGGCGGGGCCTTGAAGCGCGCGTCGATCGTCGCGCTCGGCATCACGCCCTATATCACCGCCTCGATCGTGGTGCAGCTCGCCACCTCGCTCTCGCCGACGCTCAACGCGATCAAGAAAGAGGGCGAGAGCGGGCGCAAGCGGCTCAACCAATATACGCGCTACGGCACCGTCGCGCTCACACTGATCCAGGGTTGGTTCTTCGCGGTGCAGCTCGAAGGCGGCGGCGCGGTGGTGGAGACCGGGCTGCTCTTCCGCATCGCGGCGGTGATCGCGCTGCTCGGCGGCACGATGTTCCTGATGTGGCTGGGCGAGCAGATCACCAGCCGGGGCATCGGCAATGGCGTGTCGCTGATCATCATGGCCGGCATCGTCGCCAATCTGCCGACCACGCTCTATAATTTGTTCCAGCAGGGCCGCACCGGCGAGGTCGATGGGTTCAAGCTCGCCGGCATCGTGATCGCGGTGGCGGGGTTGATCCTGTTCATCTGCTTCATGGAGCGCGCGCAGCGGCGGATCATCATCCAATATCCCAAGCGCCAGACGCGCACCGGGATGCAGGCCGATCGCAGCCATTTGCCGCTGAAGATCAACACCGCGGGCGTGATTCCGCCGATCTTCGCCTCGTCGCTGCTGCTGCTGCCGCTGACGATCACCCAATTCGCGACCAACTTGACCAAGGGCGACACCTGGTATTCGGAAGCGCTGATCACGCTGAACCAATATCTCCAGCACGGCTCGCTGCTGTATCTGGCGCTCTATGGCCTGGGGATCGTGTTCTTCAGCTTCTTCTATACGGCCGTCGTGTTCAATCCCGAGGAGACGGCGGAGAATCTGAAGCGCCACGGCGGCTTTATCCCCGGCATTCGCCCGGGCAAGAATACCGAGCTTTATTTCGATTACGTTCTCACCCGCATCACGGTGATCGGCGCGGCCTATCTCACGATCATCTGCCTGGTGCCCGAATATCTGATCGCGCAGCTCGGCATCCCCTTCTACCTGGGCGGCACGAGCCTGCTGATCGTGGTGAACGTGACGATGGACACGGTGACGCAGATCCAAAGCCACTTGCTTGCGCACCAATATGGCGATTTGATCAAGAAGGCGAAGCTGAAGGGCGGGCGGTTGCGCTAATCAAGCCCTGGCGGCCGGCGTTGGGAGAGGACGTTTGAACATCATCCTGCTGGGCCCCCCCGGGGCGGGCAAGGGGACCCAGGCGACGCGGCTGCAGGCCGATCGCGGCATGGTGCAGCTGTCGACGGGCGACATGCTGCGCGCCGCCGTCAAGGCCGGAACGCCGGTGGGGCTGGAGGCCAAGGCGGTGATGGAGGCGGGGCAGCTCGTCTCCGATGCGATCGTCTCCGCGCTGATCGACGACAAGCTCGCGACAATGGCGGCGGACGAGGGCGCGATTTTCGACGGCTATCCGCGTACCGCGCCGCAGGTCGAATCGCTCGATGCGATCCTGGCGGGCCATGGCCGCGCGCTCGACCATGTGATCGAGCTCGAGGTCGACGAGGAGGCGCTCGTCGCGCGCATCTGCGGTCGCTTTTCCTGCGCGAAGTGCGGCACCAATTATCACGATCGCTTCAACCGGCCCAAGGTCGACGGCGTGTGCGACGTCTGCGGCTCGACCGAGTTCAAGCGCCGCGCCGACGATAATGAGGAAACGGTGCGCAAGCGCATGGCGGAATATCGCGCCAAGACCGCGCCGATCCTGCCCTTGTACGAGGCGCGCGGGCTGGTGCGGCGGATCGACGGCATGGCGCCGATCGACGACGTGACCCGCGCGATCGAGGCGGTGCTCGACGCGGCTTAAGCGCGCGCTTGCCCCCCATGCCGTGACATGCGAGCATCCGGAATTCGGTGGACAATCGTGCGTCGCCCCAGCGAAAGCTGGGGCCTCGTGCAAGCGGGGCGCGCCGGCTGATAAAGGCCCCCGCCTGCGCCGGGGCGACGCGAGCTGCTTTGGGGGGAAGGCGATGCGTTGGGCTTTGATCGCACTCGGATTGACGGCGGCGCCCGCCATGGCCGAGGTCACCCAATCCTCGCCGACCAGCTTCGTGATCACCCAGAGCGTGACGATCGCCGCGCCCATCGACCGCGCCTGGGCGACGCTGCGCAGCCCGCAGAAATGGTGGGACAAGGAGCATAGCTATTCGGGCGACAGCGCGAATCTCTATCTCGATAGCCAGGCGACGGGGTGTTTCTGCGAGAAGCTGCCGGGCAAGGGCAGCGTCGAGCACGGCCATCTCGTCTATGTCGAGCCGCCGCGCGCGCTGCGGATGCGCACCGCGCTCGGGCCGCTCCAGACCGAAGGGGTCGATGGCGCGCTGACGATCACGCTGGAACCCGAAGGCGAGGGGACCAAGCTGAGCCTGAGCTATGTCGTCGGCGGTTTCGCGCGCGCCGGGCTCGATACGCTCGCGCCCAAGGTCGACGAGGTGCTGGCGCTGCAACTCGCGCATCTGAAAGAGGCGGCGGAGACCGCGCCAGCGCAAGAGGAAGCCCCCGCCGAGGGCAAGCCGGCGGTGCGCGAGCATCGGTAGATCAGAGCAACTTCATCATCCGAAACAAATGACTCGTCGCCCCGGGCTCGACCCGGGGCTCGGCTTCTTGTTCCGCCACCAAGGCAGCCAAGCCCCGGCTTTCGCCGGGGCGACGGTTTCTCGAATATCGACGTCCCTTATTCGGCGGGGATCGTCGCCGGTGTCGTCACGCGCGCGTGCCCCCGATCTTCGCGCCGCAAGAAATAGCCGATCAGCGCCACCCCCACCACGGTCGGCACCGCCCAAATCACCGGGTTGAAGGCGTGCGCCGGGAACAGCCGGATCAACCCCACCGACAGGAACGCGGTATAGGCCGCGATCCCCGTCGCAACCATCGCCTTCAGATGCTCGGCGACATAAGCGCGTGGGCTCGGCGGGGTGGGGCGGAAGAGATACCAGAGATAAGTCAGCGTCGTGCCGAAGCCGATCACCGACACCAGGATCATCAGCGGCTGCCGCAGCCACAGCCCCAGCGCCAGGCAATTCGCCCCAAGTGCCAGCACGAGCAGTTGCAGCGCGATCATCGGCCAGCGGCGGTTCTTCGCGTGATCACGGCGGTTGGCGACCATCTGCCGGCCATAGCGCGTCATCCCGAACACCAGCACGCCGAGATATAGCATCATCCACCCCAGCAACCCGCGATAAAGCGCGGCGTCGGTGAGCCCCGGGTGCATCGCCAGTGGCCAGCGCACCGAAAGCGCGCCCATCCCCAGCGCCATCGCCGCCGCGCCGTAAATCGCCCAGGTGAAGACGCGGCCCCAATAGAGATGGTCCGGCCCGCCCTTGCGCGTGAGCACCGCGCCCCAAAAGGCCAGCAGCGCCACCGTGCCGCAGCCGACGTGCACGCCAAGGAACAAAGTGAACAGCCAGGGCATATTGGCCTCGAGCCTTGCTTTCGTGGTGAAGATCAGCATGATCACGCGATAGGTTGCGCGCAAGCGACAAAAGCGCGGCTCGGGCCGCCTGCGCGCTTGACAGAGGCACGACTCGGCGCGTAGAGCGCCCATCTTCCGATACGTCCGGGGACGGCGGCGCGATCAGCGCACGCCGCCTTCGTGCGTCTTTCGGGCTAACGCGTTGAGATGGGCCGGGTGCAGCCATGCCGCGGCCCGTGGAGCAGGAGACAGAGCTTCATGGCACGTATCGCGGGCGTCAACATCCCGACCAACAAGCGCGTGGTGATCGCGCTCACCTATATTCACGGCATCGGCCCCTTCAAGGCCAAGCAAATCACCGACAAGCTGGGCATCGCGCCCGAGCGCCGCGTGCAGGACTTGTCCGACCAGGAAGTGCTGCAGATCCGCGAAACGATCGACGCCGAGCACACGGTGGAGGGTGACCTTCGCCGCGAGACTGCGGTGAACATCAAGCGGCTGATGGACCTGGCCTGCTATCGCGGCCTGCGCCATCGCAAGGGCCTGCCGGTTCGTGGCCAGCGCACGCACACCAATGCGCGCACCCGCAAGGGCAAGGCCAAGCCGATCGCGGGTAAGAAGAAGTAAGTCGCGCGGCGAGCCGCTTGTTGGCGGCTCCCCGGCTTGCTCGTTCGGAGGCGATCCTCCGTCAGGCACGAAATTCTAGGTCAGGATCAAGATCATGGCACGCGAACCGCAGCGCATTCGTCGGCGCGAACGCAAGAACATCACCTCGGGCGTCGCGCATGTGAACGCCAGCTTCAACAACACGATGATCACCATCACCGATGCCCAGGGCAATGCGATCAGCTGGTCGTCGGCCGGCATGATGGGCTTCAAGGGCAGCCGCAAATCGACCCCCTATGCCGCGCAGGTCGCCGCCGAGGACGCTGGGCGCAAGGCCGCCGAGCACGGCGTGCGCACGCTCGAGGTCGAGGTGAAGGGTCCCGGCTCGGGCCGCGAATCGGCGCTGCGCGCGCTGCAGGCGGTGGGCTTTCAAATCACCTCGATCCGCGACGTGACCGCGATCCCGCACAACGGCGTGCGCCCGTCGAAGCGCCGCCGCGTCTGATCCTCAGCCCCGGCGCGCCGCGACTGGCTGGACGCGCCGATCCCAACCAGCGGGGCGATGGCCTGGCCCCGCGCTCATTTAGGGGAAGCCCGTGTCTGTCAACGCAAAGAACTGGCAGGAACTCAAGAAGCCCAACGCGCTCGAGCGCAAGCCGAGCGGCGACGGGCGGCGCAAGGCGACCTTCGTGGCCGAACCGCTCGAGCGCGGCTTCGGCCTGACGCTCGGCAACGCGCTGCGGCGCGTGCTGCTCTCGTCGCTCCAGGGCGCCGCGGTCACCTCGATCAAGATCGAGAACGTCCTTCACGAATTCTCCTCGCTCGCCGGGGTGCGCGAGGACGTGACCGACATCGTGCTCAACGTGAAGCAGATCGCGCTGCGCATGCAGGGCGAGGGGCCGAAGCGGCTCCAGCTTTCGGCGAGCGGCCCGGCGGAAGTGAAGGCGGGCGACATCGCGGTGTCGGGCGATATCGAGGTGATGAACCCCGATCTCATCATCTGCCATTTGGACGATGGCGCGACGCTCAACATGGAGCTGACGGCGGATACCGGCAAGGGCTATGTCCCCGCGACCGCCAACCGCCCCGCCGACGCGCCGATCGGGTTGATCCCGATCGACGCGCTTTACTCGCCGGTGCGCCAGGTGAGCTACAAGGTCGAGAATACCCGCGTCGGCCAGGAGCTCGATTATGACAAGCTCACGCTGACGGTCGAGACCGACGGCACCGTCTCGCCCGACGATGCGGTCGCTTATGCCGGGCGCATCCTGCAGGATCAGCTCGCGCTGTTCGTCCATTTCGACGATTCGACGATGACGCGCAGCGTGCCGACCGGCCTGCCGGCGGCGGTGCCCACCACCGAGGTGAGCGGTGACGCGCAGCAGATCAACCGCTATCTGCTCAAGAAGGTCGACGAGCTCGAACTGTCGGTGCGTTCGGCCAACTGCCTGAAGAACGACAATATCATCTACATCGGCGATCTGGTGCAGAAGACCGAGGCGGAGATGCTGCGCACGCCGAACTTCGGGCGCAAGTCGCTCAACGAGATCAAGGAAGTGCTGGCCTCGATGGGGCTGCGGCTGGGGATGGAAATCCCGGGCTGGCCGCCGGAGAATATCGAGGAAATGGCGAAGAAGCTGGAACAGGAGATCATGGGTTGATTTCGCACCGGCGCAAGCACGCTTGCGCCGGAGACGAAATCAGCCCGGCCGGCCTCGCCGTGAGGCGAGGACCGACGGCGCGGCTTCGCCGCGCCGCCCCTCCACCATTCGCTGGCGCGAATGGTCCCCCTCCCCAAGCAAGCTCGGGGAGGATCGCGATCAAGGAGCGTCGCCCCTACGAAAGCAGGGGCCTCGTGCAAGCGGGGCGCTCCATCTGCCAAAGGCCCCTGCTTGCGCAGGGGCGACGCCCTGATGCCAGGGCGGTGAGTTCGGGACCCCTTCGCGGGGTGACGGCACAACCGGTGGCCCACCGTCCCACCAGGTCCGGGGTTCCGTGAGACGGCCCCAGAACGAACGAAAGGAAGTAGCATGCGTCATCGTGTCGGCGGCCGTAAGCTCGGCCGCACCTCCGCCCACCGCGCCGCCCTGTTCCGCAACATGGCGGCCGCGCTCATCAAGCACGAGCAGATCCTCACCACGCTGCCCAAGGCGAAGGAACTGCGCCCCTATGTCGAAAAGCTGGTGACGCTCGCCAAGCGCGGTGGGCTTTCGAACCGCCGCCTGGCGCACGCCCGGCTGCTCGACGAAGCGCAGCTCGCCAAGCTGTTCGACGTGCTCGCCGCGCGTTACGCGGACCGCAACGGCGGCTATACCCGCATCATCAAGGCCGGCCCGCGCGCCTCGGACGCGGCGCCGATGGCCTATATCGAATTCGTCGATCGCGACGAGAGCGCCAAGGGCCAGGATTCGGGCCCGGTGCTGAACGACGAGGACGATTTCGACCAGGCGGCATGATTGCCACGCGCCCTCTTCACAAAAGAGCCGCAGCCGGTAGGCTCGCGGCTCTTTTGCTTTTTGCAGCTGCTCTACTTATTTCGAGCGGCGAGGTTTATGAGTTATGACGAAACTTGCAAGGTTCGCTGCATTGCTTGCTAGGCCGAATGCTTGGCAGATTTCCGTCCAGTGCTTTCGGATCCAGCTTTCGTCGTTCGGGTGATCATCGATATGGGTTGAAGTAGAGACATCACGCGAGGTTTGTCCGTATTTAACCGTATGAACATTTGACATAGAGATCTCCGTCACCTGCTGTTGATTCGGTGCTTACGATAACATGGCATGATTTATTCATAAGCTTACAAAGATTTAAGATCGAAGGGGTTTCGATACCGGAATGTGCGGCGACGTGCTGGTGTGGAGATGAAAATATTGTAGCAGTCTCCGATGGATCTTTTCAGGAGCCGCTCGATGCGCTGTATCCCTAAGGTTGTTGCCGCCTACGCCTTATCGTTGATCGTCGCCGCGCCGCTCGCGGTTCCGCTCGCCGCCGCTCAATCGCAGGAGACCGCGTTGCGCTATCCCGAAACCCGCCGGGTCGATCTGGTCGAGGATCATTTCGGCATCAAGGTCGCCGATCCGTATCGCTGGCTGGAAAATGACGTGCGCCAGGATGCCGAAGTGCGCGCCTGGGTGACGGCGCAGAACCAAGTGACCGACGCCTATCTCGCGACGCTGCCGCAGCGCGCGCCGTTCCGCGAGCGGATCAAGGCGCTTTATAACTACGAGCGTTTCGGCGTGCCGGTGAAGGCGGGCGGGCGCTATTTCTACACGCGCAATTCGGGGCTCCAGAACCAGTCGGTGCTCTATGTCCGCGATAGCCTGAGCGGCGAGGGGCGGGTGCTGATCGACCCCAATGGCTGGTCGAAGGACGGCGCCACCGCGCTCGCCGAATGGCGGCCGAGCGAGGATGGCAGCAAGCTGCTCTACACCATCCAGGACGGCGGCACCGATTGGCGGACGATGAAGGTGCTCGACGTCGCGACCGGGCAATTGCTGCCCGATACGATCGAATGGGTGAAATTCACCGGGCTCGGCTGGGCCAAGGACGGCGGCGGCTTTTTCTATTCGGCGTTCGATCCGCCGGCGGCGGGCGCCAAATTCCAGGCGCTGAACGAGAATCAGAAAATCTATTTCCACAAGCTCGGCACTCCGCAGAGCGCCGACCGGCTGATCTACGCGACCCCCGATCAGCCCAAGCGCGGCCATTCGGCGCAGGTGACCGACGACGGCAAATGGCTGGTGATCCGCACCTCGCAAGGCACCGATCGCCGCTATGAAGTGAGCGTGCTCGATCTCACCAAGCCCGATGCCAAGCCGCGCACGATCATCCCGGGCCTCAACTATGAATGGCAGCTCGCGGGCAATGTCGGCAGCAAATTCTACTGGCGCACCAGCCAGGGCGCGCCGCTGCAGCGGATCGTGACGATGGACGTCGCCGCCGCCGATCCCAAGCCGGTCGAGCTGGTGCCCGAAGCCAAGGCGACGCTCGAAAGCGTGAATATCGTCGGCGGGGTGATCTTCGCCGAATATCTGGCGGACGTGAAAAGCGAAGTGCGGCGCTACGCGCTCGACGGCAAGCCGCTCGGCACGGTGCCGCTGCCGGGGATCGGCTCGGCGGGCGGCTTCGGCGGCGAGATCGACGATCAAGAGACTTTCTTCGCCTTCACCAGTTTCGCGACGCCGACCACGGTCTATCATTATGACGTGAAGACCGGCCGCGCGACGCCCTGGGCGGCGCCGAAGGTCGCGTTCGACCCGGCCGCTTACAAGGTCGAGCAGGTCTTCTATCCGTCGAAGGACGGCACCAAGATCCCGATGTTCATCGTGCGCAAGAACAGCGTCACCGGCCCCGCGCCGACGCTGCTTTATGCTTATGGCGGGTTCAACATCCCGACCGTGCCCGGCTTTTCGCCGACGCGGCTCGCGTGGATGGAGGCGGGCGGGGTGCTCGCGGTCGCCAATATTCGCGGCGGCGGCGAATATGGCGATCCCTGGCACGACGGCGGCCGGCTCGCCAAGAAGCAGAATGTGTTCGACGATTTCATCGCCGCCGGCGAATGGCTGAAGGCCAATGGCGTGACCGGCAAGGATCAGCTCGCGATCCAGGGCGGATCGAATGGTGGGTTGTTGATCGGCGCCGTGGTCAATCAACGCCCCGATCTCTTCGCCGCCGCGCTGCCCGCGGTGGGGGTGATGGACATGCTCCGCTTCGATCGCTTCACGGCGGGGCGCTATTGGGTCGACGATTATGGCTATCCGTCGAAGGAGGCGGATTTCAAAGTGCTTTACGCTTATTCGCCCTATCACAACGTGAAGGGCGGGCGGGCCTATCCCGCGATTCTCGCGACCACCGCCGACACCGACGACCGCGTGGTGCCGGGGCACACCTTCAAATATACCGCCGCGATCCAGGCGGCGGATATTGGCGACAAGCCGCATCTGGTCCGCATCGAGACGCGCGCCGGCCACGGCAGCGGTAAGCCGACCGACAAGATCATCGAGGAAGCCGCCGACCTCTGGGCGTTCGCCGCGCAGTGGACGGGGTTGAAGGTCGAGGAGCCCGCGCCGCGCGTCGGCAACGGCGGCAAGAAGAGCTGAAGCGGGCCGCTGCGAGAATCACGACCGGCGCGCGGGGGATGTCCGCCCCCCGCGCTTTGCTATTTTGGAGGCATCACCCTGCCGATGGCGCGGCGCGCTAGCGTTTGGCCTTGCCGATGAGCTGCGCCGCCAGAAACTCGGTGACGGCTTGCCACATGCCCGCGCGGGCGGCGGCGTTACCCGCCTCGGTGCCGCCGAGATTGTCGTAGCCGCTGTTGCGCGCCGGCGCGTCGCTCGGCGGGGCGAACGCGCCGTGCCCCGCGTCGGCGAAGGCGAGATGGCGATAGGGGTTGCGAAAGCCATGCGCCTTTAGGCGCTCGACGATCTGCTCGCACATCCGGCGGCTCGGCCAGAGGGTATCGGCGTCGCCCGAGAGGAGCAGCACGGCGCCGCCGATCCGCTCTACCGGGATAACGGCATCGGGGTGCGCCGATACGTTGGCGAGGCTGTCGGCGTAAAGAGCATAGACCCCGGTGAACGGCTTGCTCGTGTCGTAGGGAAGATAGGCGATCCCCTTGCCGCCGAGCGAATAGGTCGATTCGACCGAGCGATAGTCGCGTCGATCGAATCCCTGCCAAACCACCGAACTGGGAACGGCGGCGACCACCGCCGTGATCTCGGGATGCCGCGCCGCGACCAGCAAGGCCGTCTCGCCGCCGATCGAAATGCCATAAATCGCGATGCGCTTGGGATCGACGAGCGGTTGCCGCGCGACCCAGGCCAAGGCGTGGTCGAAATATTCGAGCGGCACGTTCTGCAAGGTTTGCGGCAGGCCAGGCGCGCCGAAATAGGCCAAGGCCAGGACGCCATAGCCTTGCTTCGCGAGCGCGCGCGCGAGCGCCTTCGATCCGATCGTGCCGCCTTCCGATCCGCCCAACGCGACGATGACCGGCCCTTTCTTGCCCGCAGCGGGGGGATACCATGTCGCGACGAGCCCATCGTCGGTGACCTCGATCGGCGCGGCGGGTGTCGCGGCCGCCGCCGGAGCTTGGGCGCAAGCGACCGCTGGAACATGTGCGAGCGCGAGCGCCAGGCAGAGGGAAAGACGCATTGCCATCTCCTTGTGGACTCGCTGTATTAATACACAGATACACAATATTCGCAAGCTGGGCTGCGACTGGTCTTGCGCCGCGTCTCTCGCTATCGAACCGCATGACCCAGCCCTCCGACTCCATCCTCATCCTCGATTTCGGCAGCCAGGTGACCCAGTTGATCGCGCGCCGGGTGCGCGAGGCGGGGGTCTATAGCGAGATCGCCCCCTTCACCGCCGCCCAGGCCGCTTTCGATCGGCTCGCGCCCAAGGGGGTGATCCTCTCGGGCTCGCCCGCCTCGGTGCTCGACGACGACAGCCCGCGCGTGCCCCAGGCGCTGTTCGACAGCGGCGTGCCCTTGCTCGGCATCTGCTACGGCCAGCAAGTGATGATGGCGCAATTGGGCGGCGCGGTGACGCGCGGCGACACCGGCGAGTTCGGCCATGCCTTCATCGACGTCGCCGATGGCTGCGGCTTGTTCAACGGGCTATGGACCGAGGGCGAGCGCCACCAAGTGTGGATGAGCCATGGCGACAAGGTGAGCGGGCTCGCCCCCGGCTTTCGCGCGGTCGCGTCTTCGCCCGGCGCGCCTTATGCGGTCATCGCCGACGACGAGCGCCGCTATTATGCGATGCAATTCCACCCCGAGGTCGTCCATACCCCCGATGGCGCCCGGCTGATCGCCAATTTCGCGCGTCATGTCTGCGGCCTTTCGGGCGAGTGGACGATGGCCGAGTTCCGCGCGACCAAGATCGCAGAAATCCGCGCGCAAGTCGGCACGGGCAAAGTGATTTGCGGGCTATCGGGCGGGGTCGACTCGGCGGTCGCCGCGGTGCTGATCCACGAGGCGATCGGCGACCAGCTGACCTGCGTGTTCGTCGACCACGGGCTGATGCGCAGCGGCGAGGCCGATCAGGTCGTCTCGTTGTTCCGCGGCAGCTACAATATCCCGCTCGTCCATGTGCAGGCCGAGACTCTGTTCCTGAACGGGCTCGCCGGTGTCACCGATCCCGAGGCCAAGCGCAAGTTCATCGGCAAGACCTTCATCGACGTGTTCGAGGCCGAGGCGAAGAAGATCGGCGGCGCCGAATTCCTGGCGCAGGGCACGCTCTATCCCGATGTGATCGAGAGCGTGAGCTTCACCGGCGGCCCTTCGGTGACGATCAAGAGCCATCATAACGTCGGTGGGCTGCCCGAGCGGATGAATTTGAAGCTCGTCGAGCCTTTGCGCGAATTGTTCAAGGACGAGGTGCGCGCTTTGGGGCGCGAGCTCGGCTTGCCCGATGCCTTTGTCGGCCGCCATCCCTTTCCGGGGCCGGGGCTCGCGATCCGCATCCCCGGCGAGGTGACCAAGGAACGCTGCGACATCTTGCGCAAGGCCGATGCGATCTATCTCGAGGAAATCCGCGCGGCAGGCTTGTACGACGCGATCTGGCAAGCGTTCGCGGTGCTGCTGCCGGTGAAGAGCGTCGGCGTGATGGGCGATGGGCGCACTTATGATTCGGTGCTCGCGCTGCGCGCGGTAACCTCGACCGACGGGATGACGGCCCAAGCGTTCGAATTCCCCGGCGGCTTCCTGCCGCGCGTCGCGACCCGGATCGTGAACGAGGTGCGCGGCATCAACCGCGTGACCTATGATTATACGAGCAAACCGCCCGGCACGATCGAGTGGGAGTGACGAAGACTCGCGACCCCGCGGGGCGGGGTCGCGGCTTCGTCACTCGGC
>FRDC01000019.1_pt1 | contig 31293 bp, 28 predicted proteins | sample 1106171 | NCBI WGS metagenome assembly FRDC01 (sample SAMEA3930566, study PRJEB13176) | freshwater metagenome | biome: Drinking water system; feature: drinking water; material: water | place: Singapore | collected 2014-12-20 | reverse complement strand
CTGGGTGCGGGGGCCGTCCACCCCATCACGTCAGGTCGTGTTGACATCAGGAACCCTTAATTGGACCTGTTCTGATTGAAGGCTGCCTTTTGATGAGCAGCCATTTCGCGCGGAGACCTTCCGGACCGACGATGGGCGTTGGTTGGAGGCTTGCTGCATCTTGAGCGAGGTCTTTGGGCGCGACCCCCGGCGGGTGATCGCCGGCTTCTCGAAGGGTCGCTGCATCTTCTGCGGGCAGGCTGCCCCTGGCGCGATAAAAATGAGCGGTATTGCAAGTGACGGTCGCTTACGTCCGCTTCCGGTGCAGGGCTAGCAAGATGTGTCGGATGCGCTGCTGACGCCGCGGTTTTTCATTGCGCTCTACTGCCGCCAGCGTCAGCGCTCCTTATCATCGTGCGCCCTACCTCGCTGCTGCCGCTAACCCTGTCTGGCGCTGTCGTTCCCCCCGTAGCGACGCCCGATCACGCCAGCCAGCGCGCGGGCAGGCGGCCGCCCGAGCGAACGCGCCAATTTCGCGACAAGCGCGAAGGCGGTGCGACAGTCAAGCCACCCGATTGAGCGTATTGGAAAGCATCGCTTTGGGCCCGCACCGAGCCCTGATGCCGATCGAACGGACGGCCTCGAAATTGCGGAGGAGCTCTATGAACCTGTTCACGGGTGAGTATCAACCCAACGCTACCACGTGCTGCGGCGGCCACGCCCCGACCCCCAATGTGCAAGGCAACTGGCTCACCAGACGCCGCGTTGGCTGGCGCCAGCCGCGCATCCCCGACCTGTCGAATAACCTGGAATCGCGGATCGTCGATATCGCGGCGCATGTTGGGGCGCAGTGGCGCGACCGGGATATCTTTTGGTGCATCCACATCGAGCCGATCAGCCTGTTTCCCCGCTGCGTCGAAGCGCTGGCGATGGCCGCGTACGTCTCGATCTGCGAGGCCTTCGCCCGAGGGTTTGATGGGGAGCAGCAGCCCAGCATTGCGGTGGGCTTTGGCCACCAATCGGGCGAATGCCGATTCGTCGTGATCGACAATGCGAATGTGCGCGATCAGCAACGACTGCCACCGCTGCTGCTTCCGTACGCCGCTGCACTGGGGGCCGTGGCGAGCAGAAAGCTTCGCGACAAGCGCACGTGCACGCGCCTCGAATTTCTGATGGGTTCTCACCAGGCCGATCGCGGCGCCTGGTCCGGGGAAGCCTCGCCGGATAATCTCGGGTGATGAGTTCGACGCGTCTGCACAGCCATCCCCGGTCGACTGGCGCTCGCCCAACGGCGCATAGGCCGCTTCTCGATCGAATGCGCCGCGTGCGTACTGCGGTGTTCGTCCTTGCCGGGCTATTGTTCGTCTGCGCGGGCTATCGCGCGGTCGCGGCAAGCCGTCCGCGGACCGATGCCGGATCGGTCGCCACGGCGACCCAGATTGGCGGCCCCGCCGTCAGTCGCCCATCTCGCGCCGCCAGCGGCCGGGGGTGCAGCCATGGTGACGGCGGAACGCGCTGCCAAATGCCGACTGGCTCTGATAGCCCACTCTAAGAGCCACTTCGGTCAGCCCCATGTTCGGATGATCCCGCATCAGCTCGATGGCGCGGTTCATCCGTAAGGCGGTTAGCCAGGAATAGGGTGGGACGCCGACCGCCTGCTTGAACGCGCGGGCGAAATGGAAGCTGGACAGCTTCACCAACGCCGCGACGTCGGCGAGCGGCACGTCGTCCTCGATCCGCTGGGCCATGTAATCCTGGGCGCGCTTGAGTTGCCACTGAGCCAGTCCACCGCGCGGTAGCGGCGCAGAGCGATCGACGCGCGGTCCGTCCGCCTCGCGGTCGAGAAAGCCGCGCGCCATCGCGCGCGTCGCCAGGTCGGTGCGGTTCTCGCACCCGAACTTTTCGATCAGTCGCGTCGTGCATCCCTCGACGTCCGCGAGGCTGAGGCCGCATGCCGCCGCGATGTCCTCATTCTCCCGACCACGCGACACTTCGCCCAAAACGGTCTGCTCGATCGGCGTCAGCCAGACCCGCGGGCCGCTGCGTGCCAATCGTTCGGCGATGTCGCGTGACACATAGCGATTGCCTCGCCGTACCTCGTTCAGCGCGGTGATGATTTCAGCGGCGGCAAATTCCTTGAGCACGTAACCGCGCGCGCCGGCCTCGGTCGCGCGGTACACTTCCTCGTCGCCGGCATATGAGGATAGGACGACGACCCCGAGCCGTGGATTGGCGCGCGTCAACTCGGCCGTCAGCCTGATTCCGTCAGTGCTGCCCAGCCGCACGTCCATCACAACGATGTCGGGATCGAGCGCGGCGACGGCAGCGCGCGCCGATGGCTCATCTTCCGCCTCCCCCACCACCTGCAATTGTGGGTCGGTACCGACCAGGGCACGCAGCCCCGCGCGGACGACGGGATGGTCGTCGACGCACAGCACGCGCGCTGGTGCCGTGCTCATATCGGTACCGTCAGGATTAGCTGGGTGCCGTGCCCGGGGACACTGTTGACCCTCAGCATGCCGCCTAGCCCGTCCACCCGTTCACGCACGCCGACAAGTCCCCAATGTGAGCCCGGGTTCGTCCCTGCGGCTTCGGGAACGAAGCCTGATCCATCATCAACGATGCTGACATCCAATCTGTTGCCATGCGCGGCGATCGTCACGTCTATCCGGCCGGGATTGCCGTGCCTCAGCGCATTGTTCACGCCTTCCTGGATGATCCGCAGCAGATGCTCCGCCTTGGCCGCGTCGATCCGGGATGGCGCGCGGGGCGCCTCGACATGGATGATGTTGCGCTGGGCGGCATGGGCTTGGTCTAGCCACGCCAAGACCGCGCCGATCAGGTCACCGCGATCGATCGCGTCGTTCCGCATCCGCCAGACTGCGTTTCGTGCCGACACCATCGCCCGGCTGACCTGCGAGGTAATGTCCTCGAGTGTTCCGGCCAGCGCCGAACCTTCGCGTTCCGCTTGGTATGCCGCCGCCCCCAGCGCGAGTTGGGTACCCGCCATGTCCTGCAACAGCGTGTCGTGCAGGTCGCGAGCGATGCGCGCGCGCTCTTCAAGCCGTTGCTCGCGCCTCAGCCGGGCCTGGCGGGTACGGGTCCACCACAGCGCACCCAGCGCGATCGCCGCCAGCGCCACGAAGGCGGCAATCGTCAACAACCGCTGCTGCTGATCGCGCAACAGTAGATTGGCGTTGCGCGCTTCGAGCAGGTCGATGCTCAGGTCCTTTCCCTGGCGCTCCATCTCCAGCGCGCCGACCGCCAGCGCGACCTTTTGACGATTGTTCAAAATCTGCCGATCGAGTTCGACCAGGCCCGCCGCCTCCCGAGCGGTATCGGCGGGGCGGTTCTCGATCCTCGCCAGATCGTGCCTGAGCTTGGCGACATCGCGTTCGAACGTCAGGTCCGCGACTTTTCCTTCTGCGCTCCCGGCACGCACCGCCATCATCCGCGCGATATAGCCGCGCGCAGCGGCCGGCTGGCCAGTGGCGATCGCCAGACGCGCGCTCGCATTGAGGCAGCGGACCCGCGCAGGGTCGAGGTTGGCGGCGTTCGCCAGCGCCATGCAGGACCGAAGCGCGCGGCGCGCTTCCTCGAACCGGCTGAGCGCCGTAAGCGCCTCGGCACGGTCTGCCTCCAACTCGCTTCCATAGATCGCATCGTCGTCCGGCAGCAGCGATCGGGCACGATCGAGCTCGGCAATCGCGGCGGCGGGCTTGCCAAGCTGCAACTGGAATCCGGCGCGCTGGACGTAACTGGCCGGCGGCACGGGCTTGTCAGCGCGTGCATAAAGCTGCTCGGCTTCGCGGTTTAGCTTTAGAGCGCTCTCGGGGTCGCCTAGCTCCGCCATCGCCTGCGACAGGTTGGACAGTGCATTGCCATGAAAGACGTAATGCCGTGCCCGCGCCGCAAGCTTTGCGCCCCGCCGATACGCGTCGATCGCCCGGGCGTAATCGTGCGATTGCAACCACGTCGTCCCGATGTTGATTTGCGAACCCGCCATGTGGACAAGATCACCCTGCGCCGCCGACACGCCATAGGCGCCTTCGAATGCGCGGCGGGCTCGATCGTTGTCGCCCTGAACGGCATAGCTGATCGCGATGACGCGGAGCGCCGCGGCTTTCGACTGGAGCGGCACGTCAGCCCTGCCGGTGCTATACGGCGTCGCCTGCGCGCGCGCGCCGGCCGGATCGGCGTTCAACTGCGCCTGAAGGCGTGCCTCGTCAAACGGAGGCAATCGCGGCTCACCCGCCGCGTACGTACCGGCCGGGAGCGCAAGGATCGTGGCGAAAATGACGGTCGCCGCAAAGCGCGCGCACCAGCCAATCAAGCGAGAATACTCTGTCATGTCCTCCCCGGCACGACGCCGAAGCTTCGACAAGCTTCGTCTCATCCTACCAGTTGTCCTTGCCACCGTTAAGCGCGGCTTGTTCATAAATTGCCGCGTTTTTGGGGTGGGGCACAGCAGAGGTTAGCGACCCGCGAAGGCTCGGAGGCCGTGCATCGGGATGGATGGCTTGGTCGCGAAAAATCTCGCATAAGTCATTATCTTACGATGATAATACCAATTGAATCTCGGGGGCGATCGCCTCCCCCGCGGCTGGACTCTTTCAATCTTCTCAAGGACTTGAGAGGTGTTTGCGGCGGGGCCGCTTTCGACACCCCATTACATCAAAAAGTGCGCAGATTGTGGAATCGGCTAAACAAGATGGTCTTGCCGCGGTGCGGCGGTAGCGCGCCGTGAGGGTCCGGTAATCGGGGTATGGACAGGCGTATCGCGCAACGTGACGGCTTTGTGATCCATCAACGACATCGCGCCATGGGCATGTGAAAAACCCTGACGCCGCTCCCGCGCGCATCCTTCGCACGTAACATTGCCGGCCTGGCTTGCGTAATCCTGTTGAAACGCCCCCGCCGTCATCCCTAGATGCGGGGCAACCAACGGATAGAGGCCATGGCGACCCATCATACTCATATGCTCATCATCGGTTCCGGCCCTGCCGGGCTCTCCGCCGCCATTTATGGCGCGCGCGCCGGCATGAAGCCGATCCTGGTGCAGGGCATTCAGCCCGGCGGCCAGCTGATGACGACCACTGATGTGGAGAATTATCCGGGCTTTCGCAACGTGATCCAGGGCCCGTGGCTGATGGAGGAGATGCAGGCACAGGCCGAGCATGTCGGCACGCGGTTGATGTACGACACGATCGTCGAGGTGGACTTTGCGCAGCGGCCTTTCCGCCTGATTGGCGATAGCGGCGACGTTTATTCGGGTGACGTGCTGATCGTCGCGACCGGCGCCCAGGCCAAATGGCTGGGGCTCGATAGCGAGGAACTGCTACGCGGCAAGGGCGTGTCGGCGTGCGCGACTTGCGACGGTTTTTTCTATCGGGGCAAGAAGGTGGCGGTAATCGGCGGCGGTAATACGGCGGTCGAGGAGGCTCTCTACCTCACCAATCATAGCGATGACGTGACGCTGATCCATCGGCGCGACAGCCTGCGCGCGGAGAAGATCCTGCAGGAACGTCTGTTCGCCAACCCCAAGATCAAGGTGCTGTGGAACAGGGAAGTTCTGCGCTTTGTCGGCGGCGGCACGCCCGAGGGTCTCGTTGGGCTGGAGCTGCGCGACACGGCAACCGGGGCGGAGTCGGCGATCGACGTCGACGGCGGCTTCGTCGCGATCGGCCACCACCCGGCAACCGAGCTATTCCGAGGGCATCTGACGCTCGATACAGACGGCTATATCGAGGTAGAAAAGGGCTCCACGCGCACCAGTGTCCCCGGCGTGTTCGCTTGTGGCGACGTTATGGACAAGACGTACCGCCAGGCGATTACCGCCGCCGGGACCGGGTGCATGGCAGCTCTTGATGCCGAGCGCTTCCTCGCCGAAGCCGAGTTCGAGGCCAAGCTGGCGGTGGCGGCGGAGTAGGTCGCCCTCGCAAGTGAGAAGATTGCTGAGCGCAGCTGCACCGAGCGGGGGCTAGTTTTGGCTCAACCCCGCCAGCACCCACGCCTGAAGCGCTGCCTTGTCTTGGGGACGGGCGAAGCTGTGCGAGGCGGTCGCGACGCAGGTCACGCTTCCAGTCCACGTCGCGCGGCGAGCGGCGTCGGCAAAGGCGATCGCGGTGCCGTCACCTTCTGCGAGCAGCACGCGGGCGTCTGGGTGGTCCGCGAGCGCTGAAAACAATGCGGTTTCCAGGGCCGTCAAAGGCTCATGTCGTGCTGCAACAACAGCGCCTATACCTTTGATAAGCTTTTTAAAGTTTACACCTCCGCGCAGCAGGCGCAGCCAACGCGCCGGGTCACGCAGGTGCTCGGCATAGCGCGCGCGGATCGCGGCGGGCGGGGGGAGGGGGCCGGCCTGCGCGATTGTCCAGGGGTTGGCGAGCAGCAGGCGCGCGAAGCGATGTGGGGCGTGGAGCAGCAGGGCACTCGCCGCGTCGCAATTGCCAAATCCAACCAGACGCTTAACCTGCGGGGCCGCAGCGCTAAAAGCATCGAGCGCGGCGAGCAGATCGTCGCGGGCGTTCTCATAGCCACTGTTTATCCCACTCGAATCGCCCACCCCGCGCCGATCGAAGCGGAACACCGGGAAGCCCGCCGCTGCCACCTCTGCCGCGAGTGACGCCATGCCGCGATGGGCGCCGGCGCGCACTTCGTTCCCGCCGGAGACGATCAGTAAGCCGGTGCTACCTGCGGCATGATCGAGGCTGCCAAGCAACGTCTCACCCGCGCAAGCGAAGGCGATCAGCCGCCGCATGTTGCGATCCATTCGGCGATATCGTCCGCAACCAATTCTACGAAGGAGCCATCATTCCCAGGCTCGGTTCGTCGCCAAAGTGGAGTGCCCGCAAGGTGGCGATCGGCTGGGGCGGGATCACTCTGCAGCCGAACAATGCGGCCAGGCGCGACATCGGTCTCAGAAAGCTCCGCGAGTTGCATCTCGCTCAGCGCGTTGCCGGCAATCGTCGCACCATCGCCTTGCGCGCGCAACCGCTGGAGCTCTCGCACCAAATCGATGCCTGGCTGAGGCGTCAGCCGCCAACGTGCCGCGACCACAACCTCGGCGTCTAGCAGCGCGGCGCTGCGGATCGACGCGACGAACGGCTGCCCCAGCTTCGCCGCCGCCGCCGCCGCCGCAGTGCGCAGATCAGCCAATCGCAGTGCTTCCGTCGGCACCAAACTCTCGCCCTGACCTGGGAGCTCGGGCAAGGCGCCGGCGATCCCCCGCCCGGCCAAGGCGCGCAGCACGCCGACGCCGAACGCTCGTGTGCGATTATGCTCCTCGAATAGCGGCAGCAGCAGCATTACGACCGGCGCCCGCGCAGGCCCAAAGCGCAGCATCGCCTCGCGCCCGCCGGCCCAGTCATAAGCGTCGATCAACCAACCACCTTGGCGCGGGCGAAAGCGGTGAGCGCGCCGAAATTTTCGAGCATTTCTGCCCCGACCTCGTCATCGTCGATCAGGATGCCGAGCCTGTCCTCGAGCTCGGTCAGCACCCCGGCGACCGCGATCGAATCGAATTCGGGGAGCGCGCCGAACAGGCCGGTGTCGGTGGAAAACGTCGCCGCGCGATCGCGGGCGATGCCGAGCACGTCGCTCAGCACCGCGCGGACCACATCGTCGACCTGGGTTTCGTGGATGGGCATCATGGTGCGCGTGCGTACCGCCTTGGCGGGGCGCTGCCAAGGCGCGGGAACGCCGGAGCCCGGCGCCCGTTGAGCGCGGCGAGGAGCGCCGCCATGACAGACCATGCCAATCCCAAGACCGAACCCTTTTCAAATGCTGAAAAAGATCCCGCCGATTGGACCACCGGCGACCAGCCGATGACGGGGGCACAAGCGAGTTATTTGAAGACGTTAAGCGAGGAAGCGGGCGAGGATTTCGACGCCAATCTTACCAAAGCGGAGGCCTCGCGCCGGATCGACGCGCTGCAGGCCAAGACCGGGCGCGGCGCCGAAAAGCGCGTTTAGCGCCCCGCCCGGGCAGTCCCGCGCCCTTCACATGCAGCCCCGCGCCGCTATCAAGGCGGCATGGTACAGCCCGATCCCGTGCCGCGCCCGCTCGATCACCTCTGCGCGCGTGTCGCATCCGAGGCGATCGCCTTGGAGGACCGCGGCGGCACGCTGACCTATGCCGGGTTGGAGCGCGCGGTTGGCGAACTCGCGGCATGGCTGTTGGCGCAAGCCCTGACACCCGGCGACCGGATCGCGAGCTGGCTCCCGAAAACCCGCACCGCCTGCCTGATGCCGCTCGCCGCCGCGCGCGCCGGGCTGGTGCATGTGCCGATCAACCCGCTGCTCAAGCGCGCCCAGGTTTCCCACATCCTGGCGGATAGCGGCGCGCGGCTGCTCATCACCCAGCCCGCGCGAGCCGCCACGTTGGAGACGGGCGATCGCGCCGAGGCGCGGGTGGTGCTGGAGGACGAGACCGGCGGCGCCGACCCGCTCCCTCCCAGCGCCGCCGATCCGCATAGCCTCGCCGCGATCCTCTATACCAGCGGCTCGACCGGGCGGCCCAAGGGGGTGATGCTGAGCCACGCCAATCTCTGGCTCGGCGCGATCAGCGTGGCGCATTATCTGCAGCTGACGCCGGCCGACCGGGTGCTCGCGGTGCTGCCGTTCAGCTTCGATTATGGGCAGAACCAGTTGTTCTCCACCTGGGCGGCCGGAGGCCGGGTGATCCCGCTCGACTATCTCACCGCGCGCGATGTGGTGAAGGCGGTCGATCGGCATGACGCCACCACCCTCGCCGGGGTGCCGCCGCTTTGGGTGCAACTGCTCGAGACCGAGTGGCCGCCCGAGATCGCGGTCAAGCTGAAGCGGCTGACCAATTCGGGCGGCGCGCTGGGCGAGCGGCTGGTGCGCGGGCTGCGCACGCGCTTTCCGGGCGCGGACCTTTACGCGATGTATGGCCTGACCGAGGCGTTCCGCTCGACCTATCTCGATCCCGCGTTGGTCGACGCGCACCCGGAGGCGATCGGGCGGGCGATTCCCTTCGCCGAGGTGATGGTGGTCCGCCCCGATGGCAGCCGCGCCGCGCCCGGCGAGGCGGGCGAATTGGTCCATGCCGGTCCGCTCGTCGCGCAAGGCTATTGGCGCGACCCCGGGCGCACCGCCGAGCGCTTCCGCCCCGCGCCGGGTTTCGCCGAGCATCAGGGCGTGGCGGTGTGGTCGGGCGATACCGTGGTCGCGGGGGTGGACGGCCTGCTCCGCTTCGTCGGGCGCGAGGACGAGATGATCAAGAGCGCGGGCAACCGCATCAGCCCGAGCGAGATCGAGGAAGCCGTGGTCGCTGGCGGCGAGGCGGCCGAAGCGGTCGCGATCGGTGTGCCCGATGAGCGACTGGGGCAGGCGATCCTGGTCGTGCTGCGCGGCGACCCAGCACGCGAGGCCGAGCTTCGCGCGCGATTGAAGGGGTTGCTCCCCAATTTCATGCAGCCCGCGCGGTTCGAGTGGCGCGCCGGGCTGCCGCGCAACGCCAATGGCAAGCTCGATCGCGCGGCGCTGAAGCGGGAAGTGACGCCATGAAACCCACCGGCCCGCTCCCGGGCGAGTTCGCGGCGCAACAGGGCATGCTGACCATCGCCGGCGAACCGTTCGATCATTGGATCGCGCTCGCCGGGACGACGCCGTTGTTCGTCTATGATGCCGGCATCGTCGCCGCGCGGATCGCGGCCTTGCGCGCGGCGATGCCGGCGGGGCTGGGCGTGCATTATGCCGTGAAGGCGAACCCGTGCCCGCCTTTGGTGCGCGCGATCGCACCTTTGGTCGATGGGCTCGACATCGCCTCGGCGGGCGAACTCGCGCTGGTGCGCGCGCAGGCGCCGGGCCAGCCGGTGAGCTTCGCCGGACCCGGCAAGCGCGACATCGAACTCGAAGCGGCGATCGGCGGGGGGGTGACGATCAATCTGGAAAGCGAGGGCGAGGCCCACCGCGCGCTCGCCATCGCCGAGCGCCTGGGGGTGCGGCCAAGGCTCGCGGTGCGGGTGAACCCCGATTTCGAGCTGCGCGGCAGCGGGATGAAAATGGGCGGGCGACCCTCGCCGTTCGGCATCGACGCGGCCCGCGTGCCCGCGCTGGTCCGGCGGCTGATCGCGGCGGGCGCCGAGTGGCGCGGCTTCCACATTTTCGGGGGATCGCAGGCGCTCGATGCCGGCGCGATCATCGAGGCGCAAGCGCAGACCATGGCGCTCGCGGCGCGGCTGGCGCGCGAGAGTGGCGCCACGCCGCCGCTGGTCAATCTCGGCGGCGGCTTCGGGATTCCGTATTTTCCGGGCGACGCGCCGCTCGATGTCGCGGTGATCGGCGCGGCGCTGGGGGACGCGCTGCACCGGCGCGACGCGGTGCTCGCCGACACCCGCTTCGCGATCGAGCTTGGCCGCTGGCTGGTGGGCGAATGCGGCGTCTATCTGACGCGGATCGTCGATCGCAAGGAAAGCGGCGGGCAGGTCTTCCTCGTCACCGATGGCGGGCTGCACCATCAGCTCGCGGCGAGCGGCAATTTCGGCACGGTGGTGCGGCGCAATTACCCGATCGCCGTCGCCCATCGCCTGGGTGCCGTGGCCGATGAGACGGTGAATGTGGTCGGCTGCCTCTGCACCCCGCTCGATCGGCTGGGCGATCAGGTCGCGCTGCCCGAGGCCCGGATCGGCGACGTGATCGCGCTGTTCCTGGCAGGTGCCTATGGCCGCTCGGCGAGCCCCAACGCCTTCCTGGGCCATGCAAATCCGCCCGAATTCGTGGCCGGCGCGGCCAACGTTCCTAACGCTATCTTCACCTCTTAAGCGCATAGCCCATGCCGAAAGCTGCCCGTCCGGCACGCGCGAGCGTGTCCGGCGACCGCTGGAGGTTGAGAAAATGCGTCTGCCGATCGTCCTTGTCACGCTGCCGCTGCTGGTGCCGGCCTCGTGCACCACCGGCGCCCGTCCCGAACTGCCCCCGGCGAGCTATGTCGCGACCCAGGAAGTGCCGGGCGAGGAATATGTGATCGGCCCGCTCGATCAGCTCAACATCTTCGTGTGGCGCAATCCGGAGCTGAGCGCGAAGGTGCAGGTGCGCCCCGATGGCCGCATCACCACCCCGCTGATCAACGACATGCCCGCCGTCGGCAAGACCCCGGCGATGCTGGCCGACGACATGAAGCTGGCGCTGGGCGAATATATCAAGGATCCGATCGTCTCTGTAATTGTCGAGAATTTCGCCGGCACCTTCAGCCAGCAGGTCCGCATCGTCGGCGCGACCGAGAAGCCGGCGGCGATTCCCTATCGCGCGAACATGACCGTGCTCGACGCGATGATCGCGGTCGGTGGGCTCAACCAATATGCCGCCGGCAATCGCGCCCGGCTGATCCGTTATGACCGGGGCAGCGGCAAGCAGCGCGAATATGCGCTGCGCCTGTCGAACCTGCTCAAGAACGGCGATTCGCGCGCCAATGTCCGCCTGCAGCCGGGGGACGTGATCATCATCCCCGAAAGCATGTTCTAAGGGGGCGCGGGGGGTGAACGGCCTTTACGACGAACTGCGGATCGCGCTCCACGGTATCTGGGCCCGGCGCTGGCTGGCGCTCGCGGTGGCGTGGGGGGTGTGCGTGCTCGGCTGGTTCGTCGTCGCGCAGATCCCGGCGAGCTATGCCGCCAAGGCGCGCGTCTCGGTGATCGTCCAGTCGATCCTGCCCGGCAAGATCGGCATCACCCCCGATGAACAGGCCAAGGGCATCGACCGGGTGCGTCAGACGCTGACCTCGGCGGTCAATCTGGCGAAGGTGGTGCGCGGCACCGATCTCGCCAACACGGTCGCGACCGAGCATGACGTGCAGGACCGTGTCGCGGGCCTGCAGAACGCGATCAAGGTCGTCGCGCAGCAGGACAATCTGTTCGAGATCACCGCCAGCGCGAACAGCCCCAAGCTCGCCAAGCAGATCGTCCAGAAGACGATCGACATCTTCATCGAGGAAAATCTCCAGGGCGACCGCGACGAGACGAGCAGCACGCTCGCTTTCCTCGATGGTCAGCTGGGGCAGCGCCAGCAGCAGTTGCAGGCGCTGGAGACGAAGAAGGCCGATTTCCAGAACCGCTATCTGGCGAGCCTGCCGGGCACCGGCTCGCTCACCGACCGGCTGGCGAGCGCGCGCAGCCAGCTGGCGCAGGTGGAAAGCGATCTGGCGGCGGCGCAATCGAGTCTGGCCATGATCAACGGCCAGCTCGCGGGCGCGGGCGCCACGACCGGGGGCGGCGCGCCCGGGGTCGCGGGGCCGGCGCGGGCGCGGGTGAACGCGATCCAGGGCCAGCTCGCCGAGGCGCGGGCGCGCGGCTGGACCGATGAGCATCCCGATGTGAAGGCGCTCAACGCCCAGCTCGCGCTGGCGCTGGCGGCGGCGCGCAACGAGCCGCTCCAGCCCGGCACGGCGGCGCAGGCGAACCCGGTGTTCGCCGCGCTCAAGCCCGCCCAGGCCGAAAAGCAGGCGCAGGTCGCCGCGCTCGGCGCGCGCAAGGCGCAGCTGCAGAACGATCTGAACCAGCTCCAGGCCAAGCTGTCGGGCGATCCCGATGTCGCCGCCGAACAGGGCCAGATCGAGCGCGATTATCAGGTGCTGAAGGACCAGTACGACAAGATGCTCGCCGACCGCGAGGAGATCAAGCTGCGCGGGCAGGTGCAGAACCAGCAGGGCGCGATCAAGTTCACCGTGGTCGATCCGCCGAGCGCGCCGCGCACCCCCAGCGCGCCCAACCGGCCGATGCTGCTGACGGCGGTACTGATCGCCGGGCTGATCGTCGGCATCGGCGCGGCGTTCGCGGCGGGGCAGCTCAAGACGACCTTCCCGACCCCGCGCCGGCTCGAAAAGGCGACGGGGATGCCGGTGATCGGCGCGCTGAGCGAAGTGGTGACCGAGGCGCAGCGCGCGCTGCGCCGCCAGCGGCTGCTCTATTTCGCCGGCGGCGGGGCGGGGCTGGTGGTCGCCTATGTCGCGCTGATCGGGGTCGAGTTCATTCAACGGGGGATGGCGGCATGAGCCGGGGATCGCTGCTCGAACGCGCCGCGACGGTCTATGACTTTGGCGAGGCGTTCCGCGCCCGTGAAGCCATGCCGCCGGTGGCGGCGCCCGCCGTGGCGCCGGCGCCGGCGACCGAGCCCGCCCCGGTGCGCTTCGTGCCGCCGGTCGAGGCGCCGGTGCGCGTACCGATCGACCGTGCGGTGATCGAGGCGGCGGGGCTGATCGTGCCCGGCGGCGCGGTGACGCCGCTCGCCGAGGAGATGCGGCTCGTCAAGCGGCAATTGCTGCTCAACGCCCGCGCGCTGGCGGGCAAGGTCGGCGATCGCTCACGCCTCGTGCTCGTCACCTCGCCGCATCAGGACGAGGGCAAGACCTTCTGCGCGATGAACCTCGCGCTGTCGCTCGCCGCCGAGCGCGAGGGCGCGGTGCTGCTGATCGACGCCGATGTCGCCAAGCCCGATGTGCTCGGCCGGTTGGGGCTGAAGGAAGGGCCGGGGCTGCTCGACGCGCTGGCCGATCCCCGGCTCGCGATCGAGGGGCTGATCGTCCCGACCGATCTCGGCACGCTGTCGGTGCTGGGCGCCGGCGCGCGCAGCAACGCCGATACCGAGTTGCTAGCGAGCGCGCGGCTGGGCGAACTGCTCGACGCGCTGCTCGCCGCCGATCCGCAGCGGCTGATCATTCTCGATTCGCCGCCCGCGCTCGCCGCGAGCGCGGCGGCGGCGCTCGCGCTGCAAGTGGGGCAGGTGGTGCTCGTCGCCCGCGCCGATCGCACGGGGGAGACCGATCTGCGCGAGGCGGTGGCGCTGCTCGACGGCTGCCCCTCGATCAGCCTGCTGCTCAACGCCGTCACCTTCACCGCCGGGCCGCGCCGCTTCGGCTATTATGGAATGGAGGACGCCTGATGCGCCCCGCGCTCCTGACGTTCGGCATCCTGCTCGCGGCGAGCCCCGCCGTGGCGCAGAACAGCCGCCAGATCACGCCGTACATCGAAGCCGGCCAGGTCGTGACCACCGATTTCGACGACACGCTCACCTACACCACCGTCGCCGCCGGGATCGACGCCAATGTCCAGACGCGGCGGGTGCAGGTGCAGGCGAGCTATCGCTACGAACGGCGCATTCCCTATGACGGGCGGCTGGAGGATGTCGACATCCATACCGGCCTCGCCCGCGCGGCGGTGCAGGTCGCGCGGCCGCTGACGATCGAGGCCGGCGCGCTCGCCACGCGGACCCGCAGCGATATTCGCGGGGCCGCGCCGGGGGTGTTGACGGGCAATGTCGCCAATATCGGCCAGCTCTACGCCGTCTATGCCGGCCCGACCTTTGCGACGACGGCGGGGCCGCTCAGCGTGTCGGCGCAGTACCGCTTCGGCTATACCAAGTTCCAGGGGCCGAGCATCGCCAGCCCGCTCCCCGGCCAGCCGCCGCTCGACGTGTTCGACGATTCGACCAGTCATCTGGCGGTGGGCAGCGTCAGCCTGCCGGCGAATGTCTATCTGCCGGTGGGCGTCACCGTGTCGGGCGCCTGGGCGCGCGACGACGCGGGGCAGCTGCGCCAGCGTTATGACGGCAAATATGGCCGTGGCGACGTGGTGTGGCCGGTGCTCCCCACGCTCGCGCTGACGGCGGGCGCGGGCTATGAGAATATCCAGGTCAGCCAGCGCGACATCCTGCTCGACGCGACCGGCCAGCCGGTGCGCGACGGGCGCGGGCGCTTCCAGATCGACCCCGCCGGGCTGCGCCGCGTCGCTTATGACTTCAACGGCGTCTATTATGACGGTGGCTTCATCTGGCGGCCCAGCCCGCGCACCCAGCTCGAGGTCCATGCCGGCGAGCGTTACGGCAGCTTCACCGCGATCGGCCAGTTCACTTACCAGCCGAGCAAGAATGTCGCGGTGCGGGTGTCAGGCTATGACGGTATCCAGACTTTCGGCCGCCAGGTGCAGGGCGGGCTCGCCGCCGCGCCGACCGCGTTCAATACCCAGACCAACCCGTTCGGGCAGGATTTCAACGGCTGCGTCTTCGGGCCGCAGGGCGGGGCGGCGGGCAATTGCCTGAACGGCGCGCTGCAATCGGCGCAGACCAGCGCCTACCGCGCGCGCGGGATCGACGCGGTGGTCTCGGTCAATCGCGGGCGCTGGGCCTATGGGCTGGGGTTTGGCTATGCCAATCGCCGCTATGTCGCGCCCAATGGCGGCACCGGCGTCGTGGTGGCGGGGCTGCAGGACGAGAGCGTCTATCTGCAGGCCTATCTCCAGCGCCAGCTCGACGCGAAGACGACGATCGACGCCAATGTCTTCGCCAATTATTTCCGCAGCGGCATCTTCGGTGCGCCCCGGGTATATGGCGTGGGGGCGACGACCGCGCTCACCCGGCGCTTCGGGCGACTGGGGGCGGTCGCGGCGCTGGGCATCTATAACAGCGGCCAGGACGGGTTCGGCGACGTAACCTCGCTTCAGGCGCTGCTGGGCGCGCGCTATAGTTTCTAAAGAGCCGGGCAGACCGGCCGGAGGGCAGATGTACGACGAGCATTATGGATTGAGTGGCCGGCCCTTCCAGCTGACCCCCGATCCGCGCTTCTGGTTCGAATCGGCCACGCACCGCAAGGCGATGGCCTATCTGGGCTATGGCCTGAGCCAGGGCGAAGGCTTCATCGTCGTGACCGGCGACATTGGTGCCGGCAAGACGACGCTTGTCGGCCATCTGATGGCGACGATCGACCGCGAACGGCTGCACGCGATCAAGATCGTCTCGACCCAGATCGAGGCCGACGATCTGCTCCGCCTGGTCGCGACGGGGCTGGAGATCGACACCGCTGGCCTGCCCAAGGCGCAATTGCTGGAACGCATCGAGCGCGCGCTGCATGCCGTCGCCCGGAGCGGCCGGCGCACGCTGCTGATCGTCGACGAGGCGCAGGCGCTGCCCGTCGCCAGCCTGGAAGAGCTGCGGATGCTCTCCAACTTCCAGGCCGGCGGCCATGCGCTGCTGCAGATCTTCCTGCTCGGCCAGCCCGAATTCCGCGAGCGGCTGTACGGCAATGACCGGCTGGAGCAGCTGCGCCAGCGCGTGATCGCGACGCATCATCTGGAGCCGATGGCGCCGGATGAGATCGAACCCTATATGCGCCACCGGCTGAAGCTGGTGGGGTGGAGCGATCGCCCGCGCTTCACGGCCGATGCCTTCGCCGCGCTCTATGCCGGATCGGGCGGGGTGCCGCGCCGGCTGAACCAGCTCGCCGGCCGGGTGATGCTCTATGGCGCGATCGAGGGGCTGGCGGTGATCGACGGCGCCGCGGTGGAAACGGTGATCGCCGATCTTGCCGGCGATGCGGCGGCGGTGCCCGTTCAGCCCGCGCCGGCTCCCGCGCCCGCGCCGGTTGCGCCTTCTGAACCCGCGCCGGCGTCGCTTGGCGAGCCCGACTGGTTCGAGCCGGCCGCGCCGATGCCGGCCAAGGCCGATTGGTTCGAAATCGATCCGACCCCGCTGCCGCAACCGCCAAGCCGTACCGCGCCGGCGGTCGAGCCCGAGGCGGTGGTCGCGCCCAAGGCGGTGGTCGAGCCCGCGCCGATCGAACCCCCGCCGCCGGAGCCGGCGCCGGTGCCCGCGCCGGTCGCACCGCCGAGCCTTGGCGATCCCGATTGGTTCGATGCCCCGGCGCCATTGCCGCTGCGCCGGGCGCCGGAGCCGGTGGCCGATGCCGAACCGACCCCGCTCGTCCCGGCGCCGACGCCCGAACCCGAGCCCGAGTCCGAGCCGCGGATCGACCCGACGCTCGCCGCGCGCATCGCCGCGCTCGAGGCGCGGACCGACGAGCAGGACGCGGCGCTGCGCCGCATCCTGACGCTGCTGATCGACTGGATCGAGGGTGACAGCCAGCGCCCCGACATCTCGTCCTTGCGGGGCTGAGCCATGCTGCACGCGCCGATCCGCCCGGTGCTGAACGCCATGTCGATCGATGTCGAGGACTGGTTCCAGGTCGGCGCGTTCGAAAAGGTGATCGACCGCGCCGATTGGGACAGCTTCGCCCCCCGGGTCGAGGCCAATACCCAGCGGGTGCTCGATCTGTTCGGGGAGGCCGGCATCCACGCCACCTTCTTCACCCTCGGCTGGGTGGCCGAGCGCTTCCCCGCGCTGATGCGCCGGATCGTCGCCGAGGGGCACGAGCTGGCGAGCCATGGCTATGGCCATGCCCGGGTCCACAGCTTCACCCCCGATCAGTTCCGCGCCGACATCGCTCGAGCGCGCAAGGTGCTTGAGGATGCCGGCGGAGTCGCGATCACCGCCTATCGCGCGCCCAATTTCTCGATCGACGCGCGCACCCCCTGGGCGCACCCGATCCTGGCCGAAGAGGGCTATGCCTATTCGTCGAGCGTCGCCCCGCTCGCGCATGATCATTATGGCTGGGCGACCGCGCCGCGCCGCGCCTATCGTCCGCTGCCCGACAGCCCGCTGATCGAACTGCCGATGACGGTGATGCGTGTCGCCGGGCGCGAGTTGACCTCGGGCGGGGGGTTCTTCCGGCTGCTGCCCAATGCGATCATGGACCGCGCGGTGCGCGCCGCCAACGCCGCCGGCCAGCCGATGCTGTTCTATTTCCATCCCTGGGAAGTCGATCCCGGCCAGCCGCGCGTCGCCAATGCGCCGCTCAAGTCGAAGCTGCGCCATTATCCCCGGCTCGGCGCGATGGCGGGCAAGCTCCGGCGGCTGCTCGCGGCGCATCCCTGGGGGCGGACCGACGCGGTGGTCGCTCAGGCGGCGGCCGCGCTGGCATGACGCTGCCGCTGCTCCGCCCGCCGCTCGCGCTGCGCGCGGCCGATCTCGCTGATCCGGGCGAGGCGCGGCGGATCGATGCTTTCGTGCGCGCGCATCCTGACGCGACGCCCTTTCATCTCCCGGCGTGGAACCGGGCGGTCGCGCGGGGTTGCGGCCAATATGCGCATTGCCTGGTCGCCGAGCGCGCCAATGGCAGCCTGGCGGCGATACTCCCGTTGACGGAGGTGCGATCGCCGTTGTTCGGCGCGGCGATGGTCTCGGCGGGGTTCGCGGTCGATGGCGGGATTTTGGCGGAGGAACCGGCGGCGGTACCGCTGCTCGCCGACGCCGCGTGGCGGCTCGCCGAGCGCCATGCCTGCGCGAGCGTGGAACTGCGCGGCGGCGCCCTGCCCGAGGGCGGCGAATGGCATCAGGAAAGCGGCAGCCATCTCGGCTTCGCCCGCCCGCTCGCCGCCGATGACGAGGCCGAGCTGCTGGCGATCCCGCGCAAGCACCGCGCCGAGGTGCGCAAGGGCCTCGCGAACGCGCTTGAAGTGCATGTCGGGCGTGAGGATGCGCTTGCCGACCATTACGCGGTCTATGCCGAAATGGTCCGCAACCTCGGCACCCCTGTGTTCCCCGCGCGCCTGTTCCGCGAAGTGCTGGCGGCGTGCGACGCCGACATCCTGACGATCACCCATCGCGGCCAGCCGGTGGCGAGCGTGCTGAGCCTGTATTTCAACGGCACCGTCTATCCCTATTGGGGCGGCGGCACGGCGGCGGCGCGGGCGCTGCGGGCCAATGAACGGCTCTATTTCGAGCTGATGGGCCATGCCCGGCGGCGGGGCTGCACCCGCTTCGATTTCGGGCGATCGAAGGTCGGCTCCGGGCCGGCGGCCTATAAGAAGAATTGGGGGTTCGAGGGCGTGCCCTTGCGCTACGCCAAGCGCCACGCGCCCGGCCAGGCGCCGCGCGACGTGAACCCGATGAGCCCGCGCTACCAGGCGCGGATCGCGGCGTGGCGCCGGCTGCCGCTCTGGCTCACCCGGCTGATCGGGCCGCCTATCGCGCGGGGGCTCGGCTGATGGGCGAGATCCTGTTCCTCGCCCATCGTCATCCTTTTCCGCCCAACCGGGGCGACAAGATCCGCGGCTATCACATTCTCCGCCACCTCGCCCGGCGCCACCGCGTCCACCTGATCGCGTTCGCCGATGATCGCCGCGATCTGGAACAGGCGGACGGCCTCGACGATGTGGTGGCGAGCGCCCAAATCTTCTGGCGGGGCAAGCCGCGCTGGCGGGCGGCGGCGGAGGCGCTGGCGCTGGGCCGGCCGGTGTCGCTCACCGCGTTCCACCAGCGCGATGTGGCGCAGGCGGTGCGCACGCTGCTTGCGGACCGGCCGATCGAGTTGATCTACGTCTTTTCCGGCCAGATGGCGCAATATCTGCCGCCAGCGCCGGCCCCGCGCGTGATCATGGATTTCGTCGACATGGATTCGGCGAAGTTCGATGCCTATGGCGCGGGTCAGGGCCCGCAGGCGGCGATGATGCGGCGCGAGGGGCGGCTGCTGTTTGCCTTCGAGCGCGATATCGCCGCCCGTGCCGAGGCCAGCCTGTTCGTGAGCGACGCCGAAGCCGCGTTGTTCCGCGCGCGGGCGGGGGTGGGCGGCGTCCACGCGGTCGAAAACGGCATCGACACCGATTTCTTCGATCCCGCCGCCATCTTTCCCACGGTCGATGGGCAAGGTCCGCTCGTCGTCTTCACCGGACAAATGGACTACCGCCCCAATATCGAGGCGGTGAGCTGGTTCGCCAGAGACGTCATGCCGCTGTTGCGCCACCGCCACCCCGATCTGCGCTTCGCGATCGTCGGCCGCGCGCCGACCGAGGCGGTGCGCGCGCTGGGGCAGTCGCCGGGCGTGGTGGTGACAGGGGAGGTGGCGGACGTGCGCGGCTGGCTCGCCGCCGCCCAGGTCGCGGTCGCGCCGCTGAAGCTTGCGCGCGGGGTGCAGAACAAGGTGCTGGAGGCGATGGCGATGGCGCGGCCGGTGGTCGCCTCGCCCGCCGCCGCCGAGGGGATCGACCATAACGGCGCGCTGCGAGTGGCCGACTCGCCCGCGGAGACGAGCGCGGCGATCGGCGCGCTGCTCGACAATCCGGGCGAGGCGGCCGCGCTGGGCAGCGCCGCCCGCGCGCGGGTGATCGCGCGCTATGGCTGGAACGCGCGGCTCGCCCCGCTCGACGCGTTGATCGACCCGCCGCGCCCCCAACAGCAGCACGCGGCGTGACGGTCGCGCTCGATCATCGCCGGTTGCGCGGCGGGCAGGGGGCCTGGCCGCGCCACGGCGCGGCGCTCGCCGCGACCGCTTTCGCGCTGCTGCTGCTGTTCGCGCGCGATACCGCCGATCTCGCGCGGCTCTATTGGACGAGCACGACCTTCGGCCACTGCCTGTTCATCGCGCCGGTGATCGGCTGGCTGGTGTGGCTGCGCCGCGCCGAACTCGCCGAGCTGACGCCGATGGCCTGGACGCCGGGGCTCGCGCTGGTGGCGCTCGGCGGGCTGGCGTGGCTGACGGGGGCGGCCGCCGGCGTCGCGCTCGCGCGGCATCTGGGGCTGGTGCTGATGCTGCAGGGGGCGGTGGTGACGTTGCTCGGCCCCGCGATCGCGCGCGGGCTGCTGTTTCCCTTGCTCTACGCCTTCTTCCTGGTGCCGTTCGGCGAGGGGCTGGAGCCGCCGCTGCAGGCGGTGACGGTCGCGATGACGCTGCCCTTGCTCCATCTGGTGGGGGTGCCGGCGCAGGTGGACGGGGTGCTGATCACCATCCCGAACGGCTATTTCGAAGTGGCCGAGGCGTGTTCGGGCGCCAAGTTCGTGCTGGCGATGGTTGCCTTCGCGGTGCTGGTCGCCAATGTCTGCTATCTGCGCTGGTCGCGGCGGCTGGCGTTCCTGGTGGTATCGCTGGTGGTGCCGGTGATCGCCAACGGCCTGCGCGCGTTCGGCACCATCTATGCGGCGCACCTCACCTCGGTGGAGGCGGCGACGGGGTTCGACCATATCGTTTATGGCTGGGTGTTTTTCGGGCTGGTGATGGCGGCGGTGCTAGCGATCGGCTGGCGCTGGTTCGATCGCGACCCCGATGGCGCGTGGATCGACCGCGCCGCCCTGCCCCGCATCGGCTGGGGCGGGACGACACCCTGGCTCGCCGCCGCGCTCGCGCTGTTGATCGCGGCGAGCTTCGCCAGCTGGGCGCAGGCGATCGCGGCGCGGCGCGACGTGCTGCCGGTGCGAGTCGCGCTTCCCGCCGTGCCCGGCTGGCAGCGCGTGGCGATGAGCCGCACCGCCCCCTGGTCGCCCCATTATCCGGGCGCCGACCATTATCTGATCGGCCGCTACAGCGACGGGCGCGGGCATGACGTCGATCTCGCCATCGCCGTCTATGCGGCGCAGGCCGAGGGCGCCGAGCTGATCGGCTTCGGCATCGGCCCGCTCGCCGAGAATGATCGCTGGGTGAAGGTGGCGAGCGAGGCGCCGATCGCGGGCGGCGCGACGATCCGCATCACCGCGCCCGGCCCGGTCGAGCGACTGGTCGCGAGCTGGTACCGCGTCGGCGGCACGCTCACCGCCAGTCCCGCGCGGGTGAAGCTCGCGACGCTCAAGGCGCGGCTGCTCGGCGGGCGGCAGGCGGCGGTCGCGCTGCATGTGTCGGCGCAAGGGCCGCGCGCGCGCGATGGCATGGCGGCGTTCGCCGGCGCGCTCGGGCGGCTTGACGCCGTCGCCGATCGACTGACAGAAGCGCGCTGATGTGCGGCATAGCCGGGGTGTTCCACCCCGATTTCCCCAAGCCTGTCGATCCCGCGCGGCTGCGCGCGATGGCCGATGCCCAGGCGCATCGCGGGCCTGACGGATCGGGGGTGTGGACCGCCCCGGGCATCGGCCTGGCGCATCGCCGGCTCTCGATCATCGATCTGGGCGGTGGCGCGCAGCCGATGCTGAGCGACGACGGTGCGCTGGCGGTGACGTTCAACGGCGAAATCTATAACTTCCAGGAGGTTCGCGCCGAACTGGCGGCGAAGGGGGCGGTGTTCCGCACCAACAGCGATACCGAGGTGCTGCTCCACGGCTGGGCGGCCTGGGGGCCGGCGATGCTCGATCGGCTCAACGGCATGTTCGCCTTCGCGCTCTATGACGACCGCGCGAAGAGCCTGTTCCTGGCGCGCGATCGCTTCGGGGTGAAGCCGCTCCATTATGCCACCCTGAGCGACGGATCGCTGATCTTCGCGTCGGAGCTGAAGGGGCTGCTCGCCCATCCGCTGCTGCGCCGCGCGCCCGAGCTTTCCGCGATCGAGGATTTTCTGGCGTTCGGCTATGTGCCGGACGACACCTGCCTCGTCGCCGGCGTCAAGAAGCTGCCCGCCGGCCATTTCCTGCTGATCGAACGCGGCAGGCCCATCCCGGCGCCGCGGCAATGGTGGGATCTCGATTTCAGCCGCCGCACCCGCGCCAAGCCCGCCGCGATCGAGGAGCAACTGCTCGAACACATGCGCGCGGCGGTGCGGCTGCGAATGATCGCCGATGTGCCGCTCGGCGCGTTCCTGTCGGGCGGGGTGGATAGCTCGGGCGTGGTCGCGCTGATGGCGGAGGCGTCGCGCCGCGCGGTGAAGACCTGCACGATCGGCTTCGACCTGCCCGACCATGACGAGCGCAGCTACGCGACGCGCATCGCCGAACGCTTCGCGACCGAGCATCGCACCCGCCTGGTCAGCCCCGATGATTTCGCGCTGGTCGATACGCTGGTCGCGGCGTTCGATGAGCCCTTCGCCGATGCCTCGGCGCTCGCCACCTACCGCGTGTGCGAGCTGGCGCGCGAGCAGGTGACGGTCGCGCTCTCGGGCGACGGCGCCGACGAGGCGTTTGCCGGCTATCGCCGCTACCGCTTCCATGCCGCCGAGGAGCGGGTGCGGGGGCTGCTGCCGCTGGGGCTGCGCGCGCCCGTGTTCGGCCGGCTGGGGGCGCTTTACCCCAAGGCCGACTGGGCGCCGCGCCCGCTGCGCGCCAAGACGACCTTGCTCGGCCTCGCCGCCGAAGCGGGGGAGGCCTATGCCCTGGCGGTGGGGGTCACCCGGCCCGAGCTGCGCGCGCAATTGTGGCGCGAGGGCGCGCGGCGCCAGCTGGGCGGCTACCGCGCCGAGGGGCGCTACGTGCAGGCGATGCGAAACGCCCCCGCCGACGAGCCGCTCGACGCGGCGCAATATGCCGACATCAAGCACTGGTTGCCCGGCGACATCCTGACCAAGATCGACCGGACGAGCATGGCGGTGAGCCTGGAAGCGCGCGAGCCATTGCTCGATTATCGGCTGGTCGAGTTCGCGGCCACGCTCCCGGCGTCGCTGCGGCTGCGGGGCGGGCAGGGCAAATGGGTGATGAAGCACGCGCTGGAGCGTTATCTGCCGCGCGACATTCTCTACCGCCCGAAAATGGGCTTCGTGACGCCGGTGAGCGCCTGGTTCCGGGGCACGCTCGCCGATGAAGCGGCGTTGCTCGCGCGCTCGCCGGTGCTCGGCAACTGGTTCGAGCCGACCGTGCTCGAACGCCTGGCGCAAGACCACCGCGCCGGCCGTGCCGATCATGGCCGGACACTGTGGCAATTGCTGATGCTGGACAAGAGCGTACGGCGCCTGTTCGGTTGAACGCCGCACGATGAGCAGCAGGCCGGTACGCCTAGTTCCCCGGCCCGATCAGCGGATGCACATGGAGCAACCCCAGCCCCGCATGGATCGCGAGCGCGAACAGGCACAGGCTCGCCAGCACGAAGATCGAAAAGCGCACGATCACCCGGTTGAAGGTCGCCTGCACCAGGCTGTGCGCCACCCGCAGCGCGACATAGGCCCAGGCGAGGCTGAGGTTGAAGCCATAGCCCAGCCCGATCAGCGCGAGCACGACGCAGGTCGCGTAGAACAAGGTCGGCTGTTCGTGCAGGTGATTGTAATTGTCCGAAATCCAGGTCGCCCGCCGCTCGCCGCCGGTAATCATGTCATCACGCAGCGACGCGCCGGTGCTGCCGACGAGCGTGCGCCCGTCGATCCGCGCGCGCAGCATCGCCGGGATGCGTGTCGCGTACATCCACACCCACATCACCAGCGTCCAGCAGATCAGCGCTACCATCGGCGCCAGAATTGGGCTGTTCATGCTTGATCCCCCTAAAGCCTGTGGGCAGCATGGCGTCGCCCGCACGGGCAGGCAATGGGAGAGGGACTGATGTGGTTGATGCTCGCCAGCGCCGCGCTCGGCTGTCCGGGGCCGGTTGACCGGGTGGAGGTCGCGCGCGGCAATAGCGACCCGCCGGCGACACTGGTGCCCGACACGATCAGCGGCGATCGGCAGGTCTGGCGCCACTTGCGCGCGACCCGGCGGGATGACGCGGTGACGCTTACCTGCGTCACGCGCCGCGGGCAGCAGCTGGTGCGGCTGCCGCTGCGGGTCGAGCGCTGCGAGTGGCGCGGCAAGCGGGTGCGCTGCCAATAACGGCGCGGCTATTCCAGGCTCGCCAGCAACCGTTTCTGCTCGGGCGGCACCAGCTCCTCCAGCACCGCCCAGAAGCCGCCGACCGCGCCTTGGCCCGCCGCCGCATAAGCCGAGGCGAGCCGGGCGCGGATCAGCTCGAACAGTTCGGTCTCGAGCGCGCGGCCCGGCTCGGTCAGGCGCAGCCGCCGCTCGCGCCGATCGCGCGGCCCCGGCCGGCTCTCGACCAGCCCGCGCGCGACGAGCTCGTTCAGCACCCGCCCGAACGATTGCTTGGTCACCCCCAGCAGCCCGAGGAGGTGCGTGACGGTCGCGTCGGGCGCGCGCGCGATGAAATAGAGCGCGCGGGCATGGGCGCGCCCCAGGCCAAGCTCGGCGAGCCGCGCGTCGCCCGCGCGCAGCAGCGCGGCGTGGCCGAAAGCCAGCAGTTCGATCCCGCGCCGCAGCTCGGCCTCGCGCAGGAACAGGGCGGATGCGGCGGTGTGCGGCATGTTGCCGAGCATGGCGGCTTTGCCTAAGGGGTCAAGCGATTGTCGGCTGCTCGGGGTGTGAAATGCTTGATCCGCTCGCTCTTCCCTCCGGCTTCGCGAAGGTGCCGCACCCCGCGCCGACCGCGCCCGGCGTCCGCGCGGCGCTGCTCGAAAATCCCGGTTTCGGGCGCGTCTTCACCGATCACATGGTGACGATCCGCTATAGCGAGGCGGCGGGCTGGCACGATGCCCAGCTCTGCCCGCGCGCGCCGCTGACGGTCGATCCGGCGACCGCGGTGCTGCATTACGCGCAGGAAATCTTCGAAGGCATGAAGGCATATCGTGTGCCCGATGGAGGCGCCGCGCTGTTCCGCCCCGATGCCAATGCCCGCCGCCTGAACGCCTCGGCCGAGCGCATGGCGATGGTGCCGCTGCCCGAGCAGCTGTTCCTCGATGCGGTGACCCTGCTCACCCGCGCCGAGCGCGACTGGATTCCGCCCCAGGCCGATGGCGCGCTCTATCTGCGCCCGTTCATCATCGCGAGCGAGGTCTTCCTGGGGGTGAAACCCGCGACCGAATATATCTTCGCGGTGATCGCCTCCTCGGTCGGCGCCTATTTCAAGGGCGACGCGCCGGCGGTCTCGCTGTGGGTGTCGACCGACTATACCCGCGCCGCGCCGGGCGGGACGGGCGCTGCCAAATGCGGGGGCAATTACGCCGCCAGCCTGATCGCCCAGGCCGAGGCGACGCGGCGCGGACATGACCAGGTGCTGTTCCTCGACGCGGTCGAGCGCCGCTGGATCGAGGAACTGGGCGGCATGAACATCTTCTTCGTGTTCGAGGACGGCAGCCTGCTCACCCCGCCCTTGGGGGGGACGATCCTGCCCGGCATCACCCGCGATTCGCTGATTACCCTGGCGCGCGACCGGGGGCTGGCGGTGCGCGAGGAACGCTACGGAATCGATCAGGCCCAGGCCGACGCCGCGAGCGGTCGGCTGATCGAGGCGTTCGCTTGCGGCACCGCGGCGGTGGTGACCGCGATCGGCAAGATGACGCTTGGCGACACCAGCTTCACCATCGGCACCGGCGCGCCGGGCCAGACGACCCAGGCGCTGCGCCAGGCGCTGGTCGATCTGCAATTCGGTCGGGCGCCCGACCCTTATGGCTGGCACGTTCGGATCGCGTGACGAAACCCCTTTTCAGCGCGCGTTTCGCCGCCTAAAGACCCGCGCTCTGCTGGGGCGTCGCCAAGCGGTAAGGCAACGGTTTTTGGTACCGTCATGCGGAGGTTCGAATCCTCCCGCCCCAGCCAAATCTCTGAAATATCCGAGCCTTACGCGCAGTTGTGCCGATGGTTTGTTTTGAAATGCGCTCACCGCGCATTTCGCGGTACCGGCCAGCACCGGGTGAACAGCGCCCCGCGCTGTTCAGGCCATGCCGGGGGCATGGCCGACCCGATGCTCCCCCACCCGGCCACCCATAGAATACTGCCGTTGGGTGGCCGGGTGGGGGAGCGGGCTGGTACCGCCGCGAAAAAGGCGCGGCGCGCCTTTTTCAAACTGACTCTCAGCGCTCGGTAAGCCGGGGCATCAGCTCGACGAAGTTGCAGGGCCGGTGTCGGCTGTCGAGCTGATCGCGCAGGATGCCGTCCCACCCGTCCTTCACCGCCCCGGTCGAGCCCGGCAGCGCGAAGATATAGGTGCCGCGGGCAACGCAGGCGCAGGCGCGCGATTGCACGGTCGAGGTGCCGATCGTCCGGAAGCTCAGCCAGCGGAACAGCTCGCCGAAGCCGGGGATCATCTTGTCGGCGACGCGCTCGATCGCCTCGGGGGTCACGTCGCGGCCGGTGACGCCGGTGCCGCCGGTGGTGATGACGCAATCGATCTGAGCGTCATCGATCCAGTTATGCAGCCGCGCGACGATGCGATCGACCTCGTCCTTCTCGATCGCGCGATCGGCGAGGATGTGCCCTGCTTCGGTCAGCCGCGCGACGAGCGTGTCGCCTGAACGGTCCTCGGCCGGCCCGCGCGTGTCCGACACGGTGAGCACCGCGATCCGTACCGGCAGGAATTGCCGACTTTCATCAATGGGCACTGGCGGTCTCGACCGCGCGACCGGCACGCGCGCGCTTGACGGCGCTCGCCCCCGGCAGGCCGGGGAAGCGTGGCCACAGCCCTTGCGCGAGCGCGGCACGGCTCGGCGACTTGGTCTTGCCGCCCTCGCGCTCATAGATCCAATAGTTGCGCAGCACCGTCACGACATAGCCGCGCGTCTCCCAGTACGGGATGCTCTCGATATAGAGCAGCGGGTCGCCGCCATCCTTCACCTGCGCGTTCCACGCTTCGACCGGGGAGGGGCCGGCGTTGTAGGCGGCGATCACCTTGGGCAGCAGCCCCTCGGTGCAGGGCTGGTCGCGCAGCAGTTCGAGATAGCTTTGGCCGATCTCGATATTGGTCTGCGGGCGAGTGAGCGCGGCGCGATCGACCTTCATGCCCTTTGCCCGGGCGATGTCGGCGGCGGCGGCGGGGCGCAGCTGCATCAGGCCGTAAGCGCCTGCCGGACTGACGACGCTGGTGCGGAAGCTCGATTCCTGGAGGGTGTGGGCGAACACCAACGCCTTGTCGACGCGCCAGCCGCCATCGGGGGTCCAGCTTGGCGCCGGGTAGCGCGCCTCGAGCGTCGGCTGCGCGCCGGCGGGGGCGTTGTGCGCGAGCCAATATTGCGTCGCCGGCCGATCGAGCGCACCGGCGAGGCGAGTCAGCGGCTGATATTCGGTCGGGTCGCTCAGCTTGGCCTGGTGGCGCAGCACGGTATCGGCCAGGTCTTCCTCGCCGATTTCGAGCAGGGCGGCGGCGACGCGGATATTGGGCCGGCGTTCGAGCGCCTGCCAGTCGGTCGCGACGCGCTGTTCGCGCGCCCGCTCGGCCGGCACCGCGAGGCCAAGCGCCTGGCGCGCGAGCAGGCCGTAGAAGGTTTCGTCATATTGCGCGGCGGAGCGCAATTTGGGCTCGATCCGCTCCGGGTGGCCCGCCGCCTGCTCGGCCCGCGCCCCCCAATAAAGGCCGGCGGCGCGCAGCTCGATGTCGCTCGCGCGGGTCGAGACGCGGCCGAACGCCTCGGCGGCGCCGGCCCAATCCTGCGTCCGCCACGCGGCGAGGCCGGTGGTCCAATCGCCTTGCACCGCCCAGTCGCCGGTGCCCGCCGCCGCTTTCGCCGCCATCGCGCGGGCGTTGGCGTCGTCGCCCGACAGGTAATAGATCCAGGCGACCTTCTGTTGCCATTCGGTGAGCGCCTCGGGGGTGAGGCCCTCGGTCGCCTCGAGCAGCGCCTGCGCTTCGGAGCCGCGATCCTCCTTGACGAAGGGCTGCATCTTCAGCGCGAGATCGGCCGCCACCTGATCACTCGTCAGGCTTTTGGCGCGGCGGCGGATCGGCGCGCCCTTCTGCCAGGCGAGCGCGCGGACATAGGGCAGCTCGGGCAGTTCCTGCGCGCCGCGCGCCTTGGCGAGCCGCGCAAGGGTTTCGGCCTCGGGGAGTTCGGGCGCCTCGGCGAGCAATTTGGTGAGATCGTCGAGCGACGCCTTCGGCGAACCCTTGCCGCTGAGAATCTCGGCGAGCGCGATTGAATGGAGCGGACCCGGCTTCATGCTGGCGAGCGCGAGCCGCGCGTCGAGCCAGTTGCCGGCGCGGATCGCGGCGAACACCGTGCGATAGCCGGCGCGCTGCTCGTCATCGAGCTGCGCGGGGATGCCGTCGGGCTTGGCGGCGAGGGTCTGGACCGCGGGCGGGGGGGCTTCGGGCGCCGCCGCGAGCGCGGGGGCGGCGGTGCCCGCCATCAAGAATATCGCCCAAAGCTTCACGCCAGCCCCCTCATCAGCAATTGCAAGTCCCGCCACGCTTCCGCCTTGGCGGCGGGACGTTCGAGCAGGAAGCGCGGCGGATAAGAGGCGACCGCGCCCGCCTGATCTTGTCCGACCTTATGGTTAAGTGGCTGTAAAGACCCACGCATTGGCGTGACATCCGCCCCAAGCAACGCACGGCTCGCCGCATTGCCGAGCAGCAGCAGCCGTTCGGGCGCCGCCAGCTGCACATGATGCCGCGCCAGCGCCGCCAGCCGCGCGGTGCTTTCGGCGGGCACCCGGCCGCCGAGCGGGCGGCACCAGCCGAGCGCGGCGAGATAGATCCTCGCGCGATCGAAGCCGATCGCCGCCAGCATCGCGTCGAACAATTTCCCCGCCGGGCCGCCGAGCAGTGCCTCGGGCGCGTCGCGCTCGGGGCAGTCCACGAGCACCATCAGCCGCGCCGCCGGATCGCCCTCGGGCGCGATCAACGGGCCGGACCAGGACGCCTCGGGCGCGACATCGCTCGTCCGCCACACCAGGAAGGCCTCGAGTGTTTCGGGCAGTTTCGCGTCGAGCGGCGGCGGGGTGGGGGCGATATGTGGCGCGACGCGCGGTGCGGCGGCGGGTGCCGGTCGCTCCGGCGTTCGGCGTTCGGGCGCCAAGCCTTCGGGCAGGGGCGCCAGCCAATCGCGCGGGGCCTCGTCCACCAGCACATCGACGCCGGCGTCACGCCACCAATTCAGCGCGCTTTTGGCCAATTCCCAATCTAATCGCTGGTCCGCCCCCATGGACCGCCTTAGACGAAGCCTTGACGGCGCGGTCAAGAATTGGGCACGCGGCCATGGACCAATAGTGGCGCCGCCGCGACGAGCGGGCGGCGCGGGGAGTAGGTGATGAGCGAACGCGAGTCGATGCCGTATGACGTGGTAATCGTGGGCGGCGGTCCGGCGGGCCTTTCGGCGGCGATCCGGCTGAAGCAGGTGGCCGCCGAAACCGGCATCGAGCTTGCGGTGTGCGTGCTGGAAAAGGGCTCCGAGATTGGCGCGCACATCCTCTCGGGCGCGGTGATCGATCCGCGCTCGCTCGACGAGCTGCTGCCGGAATGGCGCACCAGCGGCTGCCCGCTGGCGGAAACGCCGGTCACCGAGAATCATCACTGGTGGCTCACCAAGCGTGGCAAGCGCGAGATTCCGCATTTCCTGATGCCGGGCTTCCTGCAGAACAAGGGCACGTACACGGGCAGCCTGGGCAATCTCTGCCGCTGGCTCGCCGAGCAGGCCGAAGCGCTGGGGGTGGAGATTTTCCCCGGCTTCGCCGCCGCCGAGGTGCTGTTCAACGAGGATGGATCGGTGAAGGGCGTGGCGACTGGCGACATGGGCGTCGCCCGCGACGGCACGCACAAGCCCGATTACCAGCCGGGGCTCGAACTCCACGCCAAGTACACCTTCTTCGCCGAAGGGGTGCGCGGGCATCTCTCCAAGCAGTTGCAGCGCCAATTCTCCTTGCGGGAGAATTGCGACCCGCAGGTCTATGGCATCGGCATCAAGGAATTGTGGGATATCGACCCGGCCAAGCATGTGCCGGGCCGCGTCATCCACAGCTCGGGCTGGCCGCTGAGCGAGACCACCGGTTCGAACGGCGGCGGCTTCCTGTATCACCAGGCCAACGGGCAGGTCGCGCTGGGGTTCGTCACCTGGCTTGGCTACACCAATCCGCACCTGTCGCCCTTCCACGAGATGCAGCGCTGGAAGACGCACCCGGCGATCGCCGAGATCCTGAAGGGCGGGAAGCGCGTTTCCTATGGCGCGCGCGCGATCAGCGACGGCGGCTGGCAATCCGTGCCCAAGCTGGCCTTCCCCGGCGGGGTGCTGATCGGCTGTTCGGCCGGCTTCCTGAACGTGCCGCGGATCAAGGGCACGCATACGGCGATGAAATCGGGGATGCTCGCCGCCGAGGCCGCGGTGGCGGCGATCGCCAGCCAGCGCCAGCATGACGAGCTGCGCGCCTATCCCGAGGCGTACCGCACGAGCTGGATCGAGAAGGAATTGCGCATCGTCCGCAACGTCGTGCCGCTGATGAAGCGCTTCGGCGATTTCTGGGGCGCGGGGCTCGCGCTCGCGACAATGTGGCTCGAAAATCTGGGCATCCGGGTGCCGTTCACGCTGCACCACCATCCCGATCATGAAGGGCTGTGGCGCAAGGATCTGGTGAAGCCGCCCGTCTATCCCAAGCCCGATGGCGTGTTGAGCTTCGATCGCCTCTCCTCGGTGTTCCTGTCGAACACCAACCATGAGGAGGATCAGCCGGTTCACCTGACGCTGCACGACCCGAGCGTGCCGGTGCGCGTCAACCTGCCGCAATATGACGAGCCGGCGCAGCGTTACTGCCCGGCGGGCGTTTACGAGGTGGTGGGCGCGGAAGCGGGCGAACCGCGCTTCGTGATCAACGCGCAGAACTGCGTCCATTGCAAGACGTGCGACATCAAGGATCCCAGCCAGAACATCAACTGGGTGGTGCCGGAGGGCGGCGGTGGCCCCAATTATCCGAACATGTAGCCTCGCCCTGGCGCTGCTCGCGACGCCCGCCGTCGCGGCGACGCCGGCGGACCTGAGCGCCTATGTCCGCGCGCGTGCGGCCGATGCCGGCGGCGCGTCTGCCGTCGCGGCGGCGGGCTATGGCGAGGCGCTGGCGGCGGCGCCCGATGACGCGGTGGTCGCGATCCGCGCCTATCGCGCGG
>FRDC01003760.1_pt1 | contig 31328 bp, 29 predicted proteins | sample 1106171 | NCBI WGS metagenome assembly FRDC01 (sample SAMEA3930566, study PRJEB13176) | freshwater metagenome | biome: Drinking water system; feature: drinking water; material: water | place: Singapore | collected 2014-12-20 | reverse complement strand
GTCGTGCCGAACCACATGGGTATCGGCAAGTCGGTCAATCGCTGGTGGCGCGATGTGCTCGAAAACGGCCCGAGTTCCCGGTACGCCACGGCCTTCGACATCGACTGGCATCCCATCAAGCGCGAGCTGGAAAACAAGGTGCTGCTGCCCATCCTCGGGGACCAATACGGCACGGTGCTCGAAAACCAGGAGATCCAGGTCCGATATGAGGAGGGGACCTTCGTCCTCCAATACGGCGACCAGCAGCTTCCACTCGCCCCGAAGACGTGGGCGGCCCTCTTGTCCTACGGCCTCGAACGGTTGACGCAGGACGGCGACCCGTCGCCGGACGTGTTGGAGCTGCAAAGCATTTTGACCGCGTTGAAGAACCTGCCTGGGCGGGTCGAGCAGGATCAGGAACGCATCGCCGAGCGTTATCGCGAGAAAGAGATCATCCGCAAGCGGCTGGACGCCCTCATGGAACGGAGCGACACCGTCCGTGGGTTCGTGTCGGAGAACATCAAGTTGTTCAACGGAGAGCGAGGCCGGTCCGAGAGCTTCGATCTGCTCGACGCCCTGTTGAACGACCAGCCGTACCGCCTCGCGTCCTGGAAGGTGGCGTCGGAGGAAATCAACTACCGCCGGTTCTTCGACGTGAACGAGCTGGTGGCCGTACGTATGGAGGACGAATCGGTCTTCCAAGAGTCTCATCGACTCTTGATGCAGCTCGTGCGCGACGAGAAGGTGCGCGGCTGCCGGATCGACCACGTCGACGGGCTGTATGATCCCGGTCGTTACCTGGAGCGGTTGCGCAGCGCGTTCGGTCAGGACCAGGACCGGCCTCCCGTCTTTCTGGTCGTGGAAAAGATTCTCGGCAAAGACGAACCGCTGCCCGACACCTGGCCGGTCCAGGGCACGACGGGATACGATTTTCTGAACCAGGTCAACGGACTCTTCGTGGCGCCGGCGCATGAAAAGGCCTTCACGGAGTTGTACGAGCGGTTCATCGACCGGGAAACGCGGTATGCCGACCTGGTGTATGACTGCAAGCAGCTGATCATGCGTGCGTCCATGGCCAGTGAAGTCAACGTCCTCGGACACCAGCTGAACGGGATTTCGGAGCGTGATCGACGGTCCCGCGACTTCACCTTGAACAATCTCACGCATGCCATCCGCGAAATCATCGCCTGTTTTCCCGTGTACCGGACCTACGTCACGGATGGTCCGGAACCGGTCGCCGAGCGGGACCGCGCCTACATCCACATGGCGGTGGCCCGTGCCAAACGACGAAATCCGGCCATCAGCGGGCAGGTGTTCGACTTCATTCGGTCCATCTTGCTGAAGCAACGGGAGGCCCGGACCCCCGAGGATCAACATGAACAAAGCCGGTTCGTGGTGAAATTCCAGCAGACCACGAGTCCGGTGACCGCCAAGGGCGTGGAGGACACGGCGTTCTATCGGTATCACCGTCTGGTCTCGCTGAACGAAGTCGGGGGAGAACCGGAGCAATTCGGGATGACCGTCGAAGAGTTTCATAAACGGATGACTGAACGCCAGGCGCGCTGGCCGTTCTCGCTCTCGGCGTCGTCCACGCACGATACGAAGCGCAGCGAAGACGTTCGCGCACGCATCAACGTCCTCTCGGAGGTGCCGCAGGAGTGGAAACTGCGCGTGGCCCGGTGGAGCCGCCTGAATCGTCGGCATCTGACGGAGGCTGAAGGCGAACGGGTGCCGGATCGCAACGACGAGTACCTACTCTATCAAACCCTGGTGGGGGTGTGGCCGTTGGAGTCGATGGGGGATGAAGGGTACCGCGACTTCGTGGCGCGCATCCAGCGGTACATGCAAAAGGCCGTGCATGAAGCGAAAGTCCATACGAGCTGGATCAATCCCAGTCCGTCTTATGATCAGGCGGTGCAGCAATTCGTCGAGGCTGTCTTGGAACGGTCGGCGGCGAATCGTTTTCTGGAAGACTTCCTGCCGTTTCAGGAGCGGATTGCGCGGCTAGGCCTCTATAACTCGCTCAGCCAGCTGCTGATCAAACTCACGGCGCCCGGTGTGCCGGATTTGTATCAAGGCTCCGAGTTGTGGAACTTCCATCTCGTCGACCCTGACAATCGAGGGGCTGTCGACTACGGGCTTCGGTCCAGAATGATGGAGGAAGTGGGCCAGGCCGCGGAGTCCTCCGAAACTACTCGGGCCGACTACGCGAAGATGCTCGTCGAGGGGGCGTATGACGGCCGTATCAAGTTGTTTGCCACGATGATCGGATTACGGTGCCGGATGAAGTATCCGGAGTTGTTTCAAAAAGGCGAGTATTTTCCCCTGGAATGTGGCGGCGCCCAAAAGCAGCATCTCTGTGCTTATGCACGTCTGTACGAAGACGATGCGGTGGTGACGGTGGTTCCGAGGCTCGTCGCCTCCTTGGTCCGGGAAGAGAAACAGCCGCCGGTGGGTAGCGCGATATGGGAGGACAGTTGGGTGGCGGTGCCGCCTTGGCCGGAGTTGGGCCGATTCCGTCATATGGTGACGGGGGAAACCGTGAACACCGAATCCATCGGGGGCCGCCGGGTGTTGCCGGTCTCCCAGGTGTTCGGCCATGTTCCGATCGCGCTATTGGAACGAATATCCTAGTGGCGAGGGGCCGCTCCATTCTAGGGATGAACCCAGTTGGTGACGCAGACGTGCGTGATAACGTCACATGAGAGCCGGGAGTGAGGGGATTGAACGATGCCTGCGTCCCGCACCGCTGGACGGCAAACCGGCCGAACGACCAAACCAGTGCGCACGATCAGGACAGAGGATGCGTTGGCTCACTTGCGTCGCGACCACGAGCAGACGCAGGGGCTGTATGAAGGCTTTCAAACCGCCGGGGGGGACGACCGGTACTTTTTGGCCAGCCGGATTATTCGAGCGCTCGAGCAACACGCGAGTCTGGAAGAAGAGCTGTTTTATCCCGTGATCCTCGAACGGGCAAACGCCAGAAATCAGGGAGGAGCGGCCGAAGCGGTGCGTGCGGCGTTGAAGGAACATCAGGAGGCCCGAAGGCGCATCACACGGATCAAAGACATGTTGGCGCATGATGAAGGGTACCAGGTGCACCTCGAGGATTTGATGGAATGTGTTGGGCGCCACGTCGAGGAAGAAGAGGGGCAATTGTTTCCCCTCGCCAAAGCGTTGTTGAGCGACGACGAGTTGATGCAACTGGGGAGCGACTTTCGACGCATGAAGCCGGAAGGTGATGCCAGATTTGCGGCATAAATCCCGACCAAGAACGCCGCGGCGGGCCATGGGTCGATTGTCCGCATGGCGTTCAGGCCACGCCGACATGGACTGGAAGCGGGCGGCGGGTTTGATCCTGCTTGCCGGTGTGTTGTCGCTGATGGCCACGCAGGGAAGATCGGACGGCGGACCCGGTCGGAACCTGTCGCCCGGACCGCAGGCGGCTTCCGCCGGCCAGGACGAAGTCGGTCTTGTTCGAGCGGACCACGGAACGAAAGCGGATCGAGTGTCGTCGGCCTTCGTCTCTTTCCCTCCGATCGCGCAGATGGATTCCATGATGCAAGCCCATCCTTGGCCGACGCTGTTCTGGGGTGTTGGCGCCGGATATTTATTGGCCAGACGAATGAGGTGAGCGATGTATGAGACTCCACCGAAGCGCTCGGGACTGTTGGATCTTGTCGGAGGGATCTTCGGTGATCTGCGGTCGTTGTTGCGCCAAGAAGCGCAACTCCTGAAGGATGAAATCAAGCTGGAGTTGTCCAAGGCTGGACGAGCCGCGTCCGGGTTCGGAATCGGCGCCGCAGTGGCCGGCGTAGGAGCCCTGTTTCTTCTGTTGATGTTGGTCCATGGCCTGCACGAGTGGACGGGCCTGCCGTTATGGGCCTCGTATGGCCTCCTCGGGCTGGTGCTCGCCGGAGCGGGTCTGGCGTTGATCCTGCGGGCGATCACCTTGGCCGGAAGCGTCGAGCCGATGCCGAAACGAACCATTCATGCCATGAAGGAAAACGTCCAATGGATCAAAGAACACATGACGTTGAAGAGGACCTGAGGCAAATCGTTCGCACGCGAGTGGCGTTGTCCGACAAAGTCGAGACGCTCGAGCGTCGTGTGACGGAAATGGCGTACGATACCAAGGCGGCGGCCGCCGACACGGTGGAGACCGCCAAGGGAAAGGCCATGTCGTGGGTCGACCAGGCATCGCGTCGTTTGCAGGTCAGGCAGCGGCCCTGGATCGTGGCCGGCGGCGTGATGGCCGTGGCATTGCTGACCGGCTGGATGAGAAGGCGCCGTTCGTCCGGGCTCCATGCCTACTATCCAGAAAACGCGAGGGGGGCGGACGTGATGCCCGCACGCAAGCCTCGGGCGCTCCGTCGCGGCGTCTATCCGTTCTATTCCAGGCCGACGGAAGCGTCGGGTTCTTCGAAGCGGGCGGACCAAGAGAGCGCGTCACAGGAAAGCGGCAACCGGTCGGACATGGATGCGGGCGACGGCGATCTTCGCCAGCGGCTGTCAGGCCTCTGGGGCGAGGTATCGGAAGAACTCGTCAAAGAAGGCACGAGACTCCAAAACACTGCGATGCAAATCGGCCTTTCATTTCTCCGTGATCTCACACACATCGCCGGCCGGATTGTGGTCGACCAACTCGACGGGATGCAGGGCAGACGACATTCCGCCAATGAACTGTCCCGAGGACGGGTCGAACGAATCTGACCGGAGTTCCGATCGGGCAGGACACCATGTTGAGCCGGCACCCTGTATGGACGACCGTCGGCGTGATCGCTCTGCTGGTGATCATCGCACTGGTGATCGTCCTCTCGGCCGTCGACGAACCGCTCCGGCGTTATGCGGAGCGTGAAGCGAACGAGCGCCTCCCCGGCTATCGGGTAGAAATCGGCCGGCTGACCCTCCATCCGTTGACCCTCTCGGTCGATCTACACGATCTGGTCGTTCGACAAGAGGCGCACAGCGATCCTCCGCTCGCCGCCATTCCACTCGTCACCGCCGATGCGCGGCTGTCTCCGTTGTTCAATGGCACGCTGGCTGCGGATGTGCATATCGAAGCCCCCGTGTTCACGGCGACGAGGCCGCAGGTGGACTGGGCGCGGCAATCGCTCGAGACAGAGGACCTCGAGCAGGAGGCGGAGGCCTGGCAGGATCGCTTACGGGAGATGATGGCGTTCGAAGGTGCCGTGCGCCTGACGAACGGTCGTGTGACCTACATCGGCGCGCCTGCGGCGGAACCGGTTCGACTCGAAGGACTGGACCTGGCCGCCACTCGGTTGACGAACCGTCCGGCCGAAGGCGAGAGCTACCCGTCGGACCTGCGTGTGTCCGTTCGGTTGCTGGACGATGCCAGAATGGAACTCAGCGGGCAGGCCGATCTGTTGGCCAAACCTTATCCGGCGGTGAAATTCGAAACCAACGTGACCGCCCTCGACAGCTCAAAAGCTCTGTCGATCGTCGGAAGAAATGATCTGCCGATCAGGTCCGGGACGGTCGAAATGGCGGGGGCCGTCGAGTTCGGACCGGAACGCAAGGCCGTCACGATCGAGCGCGTGCTCGTCGAACAGCCGGCGATTGTTTATGTCCACGATTCCTCCGGCTCAAGGGCCGCCGCGCAAGCCAAGGACGCGGCGCAACAGACTCCGGAGTGGCAGGACCGGTTTCTCGACCTCTTTCCTGTTCGGATACAAGAAGCCGTCGTGCGCGACGGGTCTGTCACTTATCGCCATGGGCCGAATGAGCAGCCGTTCCGCATCGTCGAAGTCAACGCCACGGCCCGCAACATCAGCAACAGCCGGACGAAGGCCGGCGAGCATCCGTCCCAGGTACGCATGAGCGCCCGCCTTCCGGACAAAGCCCACATGCATGTCGAGGGCAAGGCGGATCTCTTGGCCAAGCCGACCCCCTCCGTTCGCGCGGACGTGACGCTGGAAGACCTGCGCCTTACCACTCTCATGCCGGTGGTCGGCGACTACAACGTGCGCTTGCGCGATGGGTCGTTCGACATGGCCGCCCATGTCGCCTATGGCAGGGAAAGGACGGTGCTCTCGATCGACAGTTTTCTGCTCGAAGGCGCCAAGATCGACTACGTCCACCAAGAGACCACAAAGGGCCGGGAAGCAGAGCGCGCCCGACGGGGTGCCAAGCAGGCGGACGAGGTGCACAAAGATCCCTCCATCGTCTTGACCGTCGGCCATGGCAAGGTGCTCGACAGCGAAGTGGGCTTCGTCAATCGTTCCACGTCCCCGGACTACCGGCTCTTCATGAGCGATCTGAACATGGATATGGACAACTTCAGTAACCGGTTGGAGCAAGGCACCGGTGTCGTGAAAGTCACGGGCAAGTTTATGGGCAGCGGACCGACGGTCGTAACCGGCACCTTCCGGCCCGAAAAGCCGAGACCGGACTTCGAACTCGCCGTGAAAATCATCAAGACGAATGTCACGACATTGAACGACGTCATGCGGGCCCACGGCAATCTCGATACCCATGGCGGCGTCTTTTCCTTCTTCAGCGAGTTGAGCGTGAAGGACAATCGCATCGACGGCTACGTCAAACCGCTGATGCGCGACGTCGACGTGTACGATCCGAAGAAGGACCAGGACAAGACGGCAGGCGAACAGCTGTACAAGGCCGTCGTCGGCGGTGCAATGACCCTCTTGGAGAACAACCCCCGCGACGCCGTGGCCGCCAAAGCCGAGGTGTCGGGTGATCTGGACCAACCGGACGTCAGTACCTGGCAAATCATCGGCAGCCTGATGCAGAACGCGTTCTTCAACGCCATTCTCCCCGGCTTCGCGGGACGTACATGAGCCGCACGTCCGAACGGTCCTCCGTGACCAGCGCCTCTGCCGCGTACAATCCCTGGAAACTCGGGGGACTGACGGTCGCGGAACTCGGACGCCGGTTATGGCAGCAGAGCCAGGAGGACGAATTGCTCGGCCGCGCCGCGCAACTCTCGTATTACATCCTCCTCGCGCTGTTCCCCGCGTTGATCGTGCTGACCGCGGCCATGGGACTCTTCGAGGTCGAAAGTTACATGCCGCAGCTGATGAGTTATCTGCGGACCATGTTGCCGGAGGATGCGTTGTCGATGGTCGAGCGGTTCTTACGGCAGGTGGCGGAGGGGAGCGGCGCCAACATTCTGTCCTTCGGCGGACTCGGGGCCCTGTGGGCCTCTTCGAGCGGTGTGACGGCCATCATGGAAGCCTTGAACGTCGTGTATGACGTCAAGGCCGATTCCCGTCCCTTCTGGCGCGTTCGCGTGACGGCGATTCTTTTGACGCTGGCTTTGGCGGGTTTCGTGATTCTCTCGCTCACCCTGGTCCTCTATGGGCCCCGCATCGGCGGCTGGATCGCCGATTTCGTCGGGCTCGGCCCGCTCTTCCTGTTTGCCTGGAACGTGATCCAGTGGCCGGTCGTCGCGGCGCTGATGTTATTCGTTGTCGGTGTGATTTATTACGTGTGCCCCGATATCCGACAAGATTGGCGCTGGGTCTCCCCCGGATCGGCGTTTGCCGTGGGGATGTGGGTGGTGGTCTCGCTCGGGTTCAAACTGTATGTGGACAACTTCGGTGATTACAACAAGGTCTATGGGTCAATCGCCGGGGTCATTGTCTTGATGTTGTGGCTGTATTGGAGCGGTCTCGTCTTGCTCATGGGAGGAGAGATCAACGCGGAGATCGAGCACGCGGCGACCGAACGGCAAGGCAGCAGGGCCGTCGAGACGACGGACGCCGCCAGACAAGCGGCGTAACAAGCAAGCGCTCAGCGATCAGCAGTCAGCCGTCAGCTTTCAGGGATGAGCGGCTGACAGCTGAAAGCTGATGGCTGAAAGCTCGCAGCCTAAAAGGGTTAAGATGCCTCGCACACTCTGGAAAGGCGCCATCAGCTTCGGGCTCGTACATATCCCGGTCGGGCTGTACTCGGCTGAGAAACGGAACAGCTTTGACTTGACCATGCTGGACCGGAGGTCGATGAAGCCGGTCGGGTTCAAGCGGTACAACAAGGACAGCGGCGAAGACGTTGCATGGGACGACATCGTCAAAGGCTACGAATACGAAAAGGGGCGGTACGTCGTACTGACGGATGAGGATTTCAAACGGGCGAACGTGGAGGCCACGCAGACCGTCGACATCTTGAGTTTCGTCAAACAGGAAGAGATCACTCCGCTGTACTTCGAAATGCCCTACTACTTGGCGCCGGAGAAGCGGGGCCACAAGGGCTATGCGCTGTTGCGGGAGACGCTGAAGCAATCCGGAAAAATCGGCATCGCGAACGTGGTCATCCGGACGAGACAGTATGTCGCCGCGCTGATTCCCATCGGGGACGTGATCGTGATGAACACCCTTCGGTACCACAACGAACTGCGGCCGGCGGATGAGTTCGACCTGCCGGCCAGCAATTTGAAGGCGGTCGGCGTCAATGCGCGGGAGGTCGAGATGGCGCGACGATTGGTCGACGGCATGACGGCTGCCTGGAACCCGGAAGATTATCACGATACGTACCATGACGATCTGCTCGCGCTGATCGACAAACGGGTGGCCGCCGGCGAAACTCAGGTGGTGACGGAGCCTGAAGCCGACGAGTCTGAAGCGCCAGCCAAAGGGGAAGTGGTGGACTTGATGGCCCTGCTCAAGCGCAGCGTGGAAGCGAAGGGCAAGGAACGCAAGCGGACCGACAAGCAGCCGGCGTCCAAGTCCAAGCGGAAAGCGGCGTGAATGGACATAGCCATGGGGAACGGATCGTTCATCGCCGTTGACGCTCCCGCCGATCGGTACGCCTGTACGCGCCACTGCACCTAGGAGTCCAGGGCCATGCAGCAACGGCTGGTGCCCTGGCTGTCGGCTTGCGGTCTCTTGTGGAGCGCCTGCGCCACGACCCTGCCGGTTCCCAAGGGCACCTACACGTTCGATCGTCGATGTATTCAAACCGCTTCGGAGCTGCGCCGCATGCCGGTCAGCGAGGCGGAGAAACCGGCACCCGCCAGACGCGCCGAACGCGATCAAGCCGTCACACTGTACTCGCCCGTCGCCGTCCACATCGCGGACGTGCTGGATCTCTTGCCACAGCTCGATCGATTGGCCCGTCTGGAAAACGAAGGGGCGCCTCCGGCCGAAATCGAGAAGGTGCGCCGGCGGCTGGCGACCCGGTTGCAGCTTGCCACATTGGAGGTCGCCAGTCTGGTCGCGGAACTCGAATGCGAAGTGCAACGTGCCGACGAGGTCCAGGACCGGCTCAAAGAAACACAGAACCGCCGAACCATCACGCAAACCGTTCTGGGCGTCATCTTCGGCGGCTTGGCGAACATTTTGTCCGGCGGCATCGCCATGGCGACGCAGGCGGGCGACACGGGCAACGTCGCTTCTGTGGCCGGCGGCGCGCTGGAGGTTTTGTTCGGATCATCGGCGAACTTCACAAAGATTCGGCAGGAATTCAGCCATCCACATAACCATCTGGACGCGTTCTGGCACGGCACCTCACACGAAGAGGTCTTTTCAAAAAGTGTGTGGCGCTTTCTCACCGAGCCGGATGTCCGGGACTTGAACGGGCACAGTTTGCGCGAGGTGCTCATCAAATCCTGGGAGGAAGAAGGACGCCTGGGGGAAGAAGGCTCGCAAAAAGAACAAGAGCGGAAGGACCTGCTGTTCGGCCGAGGCGGTCTCTACGACCCCGAGGCGCTTCATCTGCGCGAGGCCATGTTGCATCAACTGGAATCGAGCATCCAATTGATGCATCAGGACATGGAAACCCTGCTCAGGGAACTCCTGATTCGGCAAGCGCTGGAGGAGGAACGGACGTAAGGCAGAGCGAGCGCGGGAAGCTGTGGGAGAATAACGTGCCGAGCCCGACGGGACGAGTGCTCGGTTGATCGAAGAGCGCGCAAGCACTCAAGGCTTGGCGTGTGGTCTGCTTTTATCCGTATTCGGCACGTCCCCGGGATTTCCTCCGATGTCTTCGCCCAAATCCACCCCGATGCGAATGTCGGGAGTCGTGGGTCTGCTTGGGTGGACCGGCGCATGGCCCACGGGGGCCGGTCTCTTTCCTGGCAGGGCATCCGGGTCAAACCCACCGAGGGCCTGATCGTTCGGACCCCGTTGATCGACGATCGGTTCAGTCGGCGCCGGCTCTGAGGTCGCCTTCCGCTTGTGTTTCCTGGTGTTGGTCTGCGCCATGTCTCATGTCCTCCTGCGTCGTAAAGCGGCAACTTCAATGCCCAGGCCAGGCCTGCTCAGCCTTGATAGTTATACAAGCAAGGAAGGCGGCGACAGACAGATTGTCCGGCGTTTCCGACAGTCTGTCTGACGAACAGATTGCAGGTGCCGGATAGGGACCTCGTCCGGTTCGATCCCTGAAAAGAATCCGCCGCTCGCAGGGTTGATTGGGGGGAGCTGCACGGCATATCCGTTGCAAATTCACCGGCTATGGGTAGGCGGGATCCTCCTCGACGTGAACCAATCAAACAAGAACGGCGCACCATCCCGTTGGCGGCCGAGCATCTGTCGGTCGAGCGGCGGCGGGTCGAACGCGGGCTCGTTCAACTCGTGAAAACCGTGCGGACGGATGAAACGACGGTGGTTCAGCCGGTCACACACCGGGAGATCCACATCGAACGGGTTCCGATGGATCGATTCGTGGACCAACCGGAAGGAGTCAGGCGGGAACAGGATACGCTGATCATTCCTGTGTACGAGGAAGTGCCGGTGGTGGTCATGAAAACGAAGCTGAAGGAAGAAGTGCGAGTCACGACCAAGCAATGGGAACAAACGAGGCACATTCCGGTGACCTTGCGGACGGAAGAAGTGGCGGTTCGGCGTGTGCCTCCACATGATCCGGCAGAGCACAAAGAAAGGAGACAACGATGACGAACACCGTCGTAGGATTCTTCGAGGACGCGGCCAAGGCCGAACGTGCCCGATCGGAACTCGTGGCACTCGACATTCCGTCCGCCGATATTCAGATCTACGATCGCTCCAGTTCCGGCTTGACCGACGCCGTCGAATCCAGTCCTTCCGAGAAAGGCTATTGGGAGAGTTTCAAGGAAGCGTTGGGCTTCGGATCCGCGGACGAAGCCTACTATCAGGAAGGGATCAAGCGGGGCGGGACCCTGGTCAGCGTGCGGGCCGACGACAGCCGCATCGAGGCGATTGCGGACGTCATGGACCGCAACGGCGCGGTCGATATCGACAAGCAGTCGCTCCAATGGAAAGAAAGCGGATGGACCGGCGGGGCTTCCCAGCCGGCGGGAACCGCGGAGGCCGGTGTCGCCATTCCCGTGGTGGAGGAAGAACTCAAGGTAGGGAAGCGGGATGTCCAGCGCGGCGGAGTGCGGGTGTACAGATACGTGACGGAGCAGCCGGTTCAAGAAACCATTACGCTACGCGACGAAACCGTTCGCGTCGAACGACAGCCGGCCGATCGTCCGGTCACCGGAAACGTCGATCTGTTCAAAGAGGAAACGATCGAGCTGAGTGAAGTCGACGAAGAACCCGTCGTCAGCAAACAGGCCAGGGTGGTAGAGGAAGTCACGATCTTCAAGGACGTGGAGGAGCACGCCGCCACGATTCGGGACACGGTTCGACGAACCGACGTGAACGTTGAGCAGTTGTCCGGTGAATCCCCATCGGCTTCCCTCGACAACGACGAGGAATATCGTCGCCATTGGAGCGGCAATTACGGGGGAACCGGCCTTAGTTATGCCCAATACGGGCCGGCCTACCGGTTCGGTTCACAACTGTCGAGCGGGCAGCATCGCGACTGGGCGGGTCTGGAATCGGACGCGCGCATCACGTGGGAAGCGAAGAATCCCGGAACCTGGGACAAGGTGAAGGACGCAGTCCGGTATTCCTGGGAGCGAGGCCAGCGCAATCTCGGCGGCCAGCGCAAGGCGGCTTGATGAAAGTCTGGGCTTGTGTCGGCGGCTTGCTCGCTTCGTGGCTTTTGTGCGCCGAGATGTCTGCTGCGGTCAGGCCGCTGATCCAGCGAGAGCAGGTCGTACCGATATTGGGCGTCATGTTGAGTGATCGAGAGCCGGTCGGCGCCATCACCGATCTCCATCTGTTCTTCGAGGAGCGGGCCGACCGTTCCGGGCTCATGGTGACATTTCTCAGTGGCAGGGGTCGGCTGGCGCCGCAGGCGCAGACGTCCGTCCAACAGGCGATCTATCGAGCCGCCGCTTCTGCCGGCCTTTCCACTGATTCCTGGACCGTGGCATTGTCCGTCCCGGACGGTGTCACGGTCTATGGAGACAGCCTCTCCGCCATGGTGGCGCTGACCGTGATCGCCTGCGCCCAAGACGTCCCTCTGCCGAGGGATCGAGTGGTGACGGGCGGCATTTCACCGGACGGCCGCCTAAGCCCTGTCGGGGGGTTGCCGCAGAAGATCGCCGTAGCCGGCCGAGCCCGTATCAAACGGGTGATCATTCCGGATGAGCCGATAACAGGAGAAGGCGATTGGCCGACCCCTTTTCTCATGCAGATCAGCCCGGTCCATTCCCTCGCCCAGGCGTATCTCGCCTTGACGGATCATCAAATCAAGTAAGAGGCCGTATTATCAATTGGTTATGCTAGTATTCCTCACTGAAACGATGAGCTCGTGTCTCCATTATATAGAGGAATAGAGGAATGGACGGCCGCATGACCAACAGAGAGGCTTAGGGGCGGACCGCTACGTGTGAGAGATCCAAGATCGAGTTTCGAATGAGATCGATGACCGGCTCCGGATAGTTTCCCAGCCAAAGCAGCAGCAAGCCCGCCGTCCCAAGGGTGGCGGTAATCGCCCATGTCGGAGGGATCTGCATGACTTCGGCGGTCGAGGGCTCCCGCTCGAACAGGGTGACGATGAGTCGCAGATAGTAGTAGACACCCACGGCACTGTTGACGATCAAGAGCAGGACCAACATCCAGAGCCCTGCGTCGATTCCCGCCGCAATCGCATAAAACTTCCCCACGAATCCCGCCGTGACCGGAATGCCGGCCAGCGACAACAGCGCCAGCATGAAGATCGCGGCGATCCATGGGCGTGACCAGAATAAACCACGATAGTCATCCAGACGGTCCGCATCACGCTCGGTCGTCGACAGCAGAGACACGACGCCGAATGCGCCGAGGGTCATCAGAACGTAGGCGATCAGATAGAACGTGACGGCTTCCGCAGCGAGGGCACCGCCAGCCAACAAGGCGGTCAGCAGATAACCGAAGTGTGCGATCGACGAGTACGCCAGCATCCGCTTCACGTTGCGCTGATAGAGGGCCAGCACGTTACCGGCCACCATCGACGCTCCCGCGAGCACGCTGAGTAAGGCCTGGAGAGGGCTCTGATCCAGAACTCCCAGGTCCGACGTCAATCGCAACAAGAGAATGACGACTGCGCTTTTCGACACCGTCGCCAAAAAGGCGGTAATCGGGGCCGGTGCGCCCTGGTATACATCCGGAATCCAGAGGTGGAACGGCACGACTCCGAGCTTGAATCCGATGCCGACCATGACCAGCACGAAGCCGCCCACCCACAGCGGCGAACCGGCTACGTCGCCGGTCATCGCGGCCCCGACCGCGCGAAACGACAAGCTGCCGGACTGAAAGTACAACAAGGCCAATCCAAACAAGAGGAATGCCGAAGCCGAACCGGACAGTATGAGATATTTCAGCGAGGCTTCGAGGGGCCCGCGTTTCGTACGCAGGTAACCGATCAGGCTGTACAGCGAGACCCCGATCAACTCGAGCCCCAGAAACAACGAGACGAAATGCCCGGCGGCTACCAAAACCAACCCGCCAAAGGCGGCGACGATCAGCAGTAAATAGAATTCTTCGAACTCCTCGTGCTCGGCGAAGTGCAGAGACAGGTACCCGTATGACAAGACAATCACGACCAACGTTGCAAGCAACAGGAGGCCCATGCTCAGCAGCGCCAGACCGTCGAGTTGCAGCAGGATGGTCACGGTTCGCGGGGCCACGGCGGCCGCCCAGGGCAATGTCGCCAAGGTTGCCACGCAGGACAGACCGGCCAGCACCGCGACGGTCCCGTGATGGCGGCGGATCGCGATGCTCAGCATCGTCGCGATGCAGAGCGCGCCCATCAATAAGATTGGCGCGAGAGCCTGCAAGTCGGCCCCGTTCATGGTTGCTCCGGGCCGCGTGTGAAGCGGTTGGACGAGGAATAGACTTCCGGCGCCGGAGGAGTGGGCGGTGTCTTGCCATGGTCGCGCGACAAAATCCGCTGCACGATCGGTTTGGTGGCAGTCAAAACCGGGGCGGGATACCATCCCAGCCACATCTGGACGGCTGCCATGAGGAGCAAGGTGCCGAAAGCCGTCCGAGACAAATCTGGGGCGATGCGGGCTTCGGCCGGGCGCCCGAAGAACGTACGCTGCACCAGCGCCAACGAATAGATGGCTGCCGCCACCATACCCATGGAAGCCAGGATGGTGAACAGTGGCTGGACGGAGAACGATCCGAAGAGAATCAAGAATTCACCGAGGAAGTTCGCCAGGCCCGGCAGGCCGAGCGAGGCGATCGCAAAAAACAGCGTGAGCGCAGACAAGCGGGGTACCGTCGCCCACAAGCCGCCCATGCGACGCAGGTCTCTGGTGTGCAGCCGCTCCTGCAGCGCGCCGGCCAACAGGAACAGGGCTCCGGTACTGATCCCATGTGCCACGAGCTGTATCACGACGCCTTGCAGCGCCAACTCGGTCATCGCAAAGAGCCCCAGCAAGGCGAAGCCCAGGTGACTGATGCTGCTGTAGGCCACGAGCCGTTTGAAGTCCGTCTGCGCAAAGGCCAGCAGGGCTCCGTACATGATACCCAGCGCCCCCAAACCCATTGCAACCGGCGCGAATTCTCGGGCGGCCTCGGGAAACAGGGGAATCGTAAAACGCAGGAGCCCGTATGCCCCGGTCTTCAGCAGCAGCCCTGCCAGGATCACGCTGCCCCCCGTCGGCGCCTCCGTGTGGGCGTCGGGCAGCCACGTGTGAAACGGTACAGCCGGCAACTTGACGGCAAAACCGATAAAAAAAGCCAGCATCAACCACCAGGCCGCTGAAGGAGGCATCGCGGTTCCCAGGAGCGCGTCGTAATCGAAGCTGGGCGCTCCCGCGTCTTCTTGATGCAACAGCGCCAGGGCGACGATTGCGGCCAGGAGCAGGAGACTTCCTGCCTGCGTGAAGAGGAAGAACTTGAATGAGGCATATCGACGGTGCTCGTGCCCCCAGAGTGCGACCAATAGGTACATGGGCAAAAGCATCACTTCCCAAAAGAGGAAAAATAAAAAGAGATCGAGGGCCAGGAAGACGCCGACCACTCCGCTCAATACCAGGAGCAAGTTGAAGTGGAAGAAGCCGACCGCCGACTGTATTTCCCTCCAGGAGGAGACGGTTGCGACGATCCCGAGGAATGCCGTTAACACAATCAACGTCAAGCTCAGACCATCCAGGCCCAGATGCAGGCTGACGCCCCATCGAGGGATCCAGGCTGCCCGGCTTTCCAGGATCCATGTGCCCAGGGTCGACATCACAGCCGGTCGATCCTGCCCCCAGAGCCAAAGGCTCAGCAGGAGGAGGGCCGCCATCGCGCCGGCGGCGACCCACCGCGGTGCGTCGGCAGACCAGCGTTGCGATCGCCAGGCCAACGGTGCTGCGAGTGCCGGGATGAGGATCAAGGCCCAGAGCATCACACGCCTCCCAAGGCAAACAGCCCCAGCAAGATCAACGCGCCCATGGCGAGCGTCGCGGCATACCAGCGTACCAGGCCGGTCTGTGTGCGCCCCAAGCCTTGGTGCATCCGATACGATCCCTCGACCAAGGCGGCGTACCCGCGGTCGATCAGATCACCGGACTCACGTGTCCAGTGCGCCCAGGGCTGAACGGCCAATCGATCGTAGGCGCGGTCGAAGTACCAGCCCTCCATCAGGAAGCGGGTGAGGAAGCGTCCTATCGGTGTGGTCGCCAGGCGATCCGCCAGGTTGCGATGAGGAAGAAACAACACCGCGGCCAAGACGATGCCCAGCAGCGAGGTGAGGGAGACTGCGATCTGTTCGCTCGCTTCCACCTGCTCGTCCATGCCTGGTAATGACTCGAGCAGAGGCAGGCTGTCGGACAGGTATTGGCTGAAGAGCGGCTTGTCGCCGAGGGTGCGCGGTATCTCCAAGAAGCCGACCGTCAGCGCCGTCAGCGCCAGGACCAGCAGGGGAATTGAGATCGCCGGGCCTGGGCTGTAGTTGGGAGCCGTCTTCATCTCGCCGAAGAAGACACGAAACACCAGACGAAAACTGTAGAGGCCCGTAAGTGTCGTGCCGACCGCGCCGCCGAACCAGATCCAATAGTCGCTCAACGGAGACGACCAGGCGGCCCAGAGTATCCAATCCTTGCTGTAGAAACCCGCAGTCACGAGCGGAAGTCCGGACATGGCTGCGGCACCGATGGCGAAGGTCCAAAACGTCAGCGGAAGCCGGTGACGAAGCCCGCCCATGCGAAAGATGTCCTGCTCATGGTGCAAACTCAGGATCACCGAGCCGGCCCCCAGGAACAGCAGTGCCTTGAAACAGGCATGGGTCAAAAAATGAAACATCGCCGCGGACCAGGCCCCGACCCCGAGGGCCAGAAACATGTAACCGATCTGGCTGATCGTGGAATAGGCCAGGATCTTTTTGATGTCCCGCTGTACCAATGCACTGGTAGCCGCCAACAACAGAGTGGCCACACCGATGACGGCCACGGCACGCTGGACGGATGGCGCAATCGTGAAGAGTCCGTGCAGGCGGGCGATCAGATAGACGCCGGCTGTGACCATCGTGGCCGCGTGAATCAACGCGCTCACCGGCGTGGGACCGGCCATGGCGTCCGGCAACCAGACCTGCAGCGGCAGTTGAGCGGATTTGCCGATCGCGCCGGCCAAGAGTAACGCGGCCACCGCCGTCGCGATCCAGGTTCCTGGCTGCCAGGTATCAGGCGCCATGGTGAGCACCTGTTGGATCGACAGCGTGTGCAGCCGGGTAAAGAGCAGGAAGAGGCCGATGGCCAACGCCGTATCACCGATCCTCGTGACGATGAAGGCCTTCTGCGCGGCAGCTCCATTGTCCGGCTCGCGATACCAGAACCCGATCAACAAGAAACTGCAAAGGCCGACGCCTTCCCAGCCGAGATAGAGGAGCAGGAGATTATCCGCCAACACGAGCGTCAACATCGCGGCGACGAACAGGTTCATGTAGGCGAAGAACCGTCGATAACCTTCGTCTTCCTGCATGTATTCTGTGGAGTACAGATGGATGAGAAATCCGATGCCGGTGATCACGCCCACCATGAGGAGCGACAATGCATCCAGGTACCAGGAGATGCCAACGTCCAATCCTGAGTCGTTCACCCAACTCCAGAGGTGCTGCCGATAGGCCGTGCTGCTGGGATGCATCAGGAAGTAGTCGTGTGCGACCAGCCCCGTCACCAGCGCCGAACATCCGACCGACCCGCACCCGATCCAGGCGATCTGCCGTCGGGAAAACAGACCACCGAAGAGGGTCAGGAGCAGAAATCCAGCCATCGGCAAAGCTGGTATGAGCCAAAGCAAACGAAGCATGGTGTGACAACGTCAATGGTCAATAGTCAATGTCGGTCAAGAAGCATCACTGATTCTTCCAATGACTGTTGACTCATGACATCGTTATCCTTTCATTTCACTGAACGCATCCGCGTCCAGGGTTTGGAACCGATACGACAACTGGAGCACGATTCCCAGTGCGACGGAGACTTCCGCCGCAGCCAGCGTCAAAATGAAGAGATACATGATCTGGCCGTCCGCCTGTCCCCACCGGGCTCCTGCCGCGATGAAGGCGAGGCTTCCCGCGTTGAGCATGATCTCGATCGACAGGAGCATATAGAGCACGTTTCTCCGGACGAGTAGGCCGATCAACCCCAGGCTGAACAGTGCCATGGCGAGGATGAGGGCATGGGTGGTCATCATGACTCTTCCTTGGTCAGCCGGCGGCCCAGGTGGTAGGCCCCGATCAGCCCCGGCAGCAATAACATCGAGGCCAGTTCCACACCGATGACGTAGGGGCCGTACAACACGACCGCCACGTCTTTCGGCCGGATCTTGTCCGGGACGAGCGCCGGTGACTCGCCGGACGCGATCAGGTAGGCCACCTCGGCCAATAACACGAGTGCGAGCAGGCTGGGGCCCGCCCACATGCGGGGCCGGAGCCAGACCCGCTCCTGTTGCACGGTCAGGGGCCCTTGGTTGAGGAGCATGACGACGAAGATGAACAGCACCATGATGGCTCCCGCATAGACGATGATCTCCAGCGCCGCGGCGAAGTGCGCTCCGAGCAGATAGAAGACGATCGCCAACGCGATCAGCGACACGACCAGATACAGCAGGGCATGCACCGCATGCAGGTGGGTGATGACACGGAGCGTCGCCAGGACGGCCACGGCGGCGGCGATGTAGAATAGAAGCTCCATGAAATTAAGCCGTCAGCCTATAGCGATCAGCTCTCAGCTTCCGGAATCTGGCTGAAAGCTGATCGCTGTTTGCTGACAGCGTTCCTTTACTACGGCATCAGGCTCCGCACGTCGACCGGCGGCAACTCGTTCAGCGCCTCGCCTTTGTCTTTGTTCCCGATCTTTACGCCGGCTACACGGTAAAAATTGTAGTCGGGATACTTGCCGGTGCCGCTGATCAGCAAATCCTCTTTTTCATAGACCATGTTGCGGCGGGCATATTCACTCTGCTCGAAGTCCGGCACGAGCTGGATGGCGTACGTCGGGCACGCCTCTTCACAGTATCCGCAATAGATGCAGCGTGAGAAATTGATCCGAAAGAACTCCGGATATCGCCGCTGGTGTGCCGAGGCATCTTCGGTCGATTGGAGCGCGATGCAATCCACCGGACAGGCGACTGCGCAGAGGTAACAGGCGACGCAGCGTTCCTCGCCGTCGGGGTCTCTGGTCAACACGATGCGGCCGCGCCAGCGTGGCGGCAGGTAGGGTTTCTCGTCGGGATATTGGACGGTCACCGGTTTGGCGAACGTCCGTTTGAAGACGATCCACAGACCGAGCAAAAGGTCGCGTGTATAACGGAGAGCTTTCATTGGGACCCTCAGCCGACAGCTTTCAGCGATCAGCTTTCAGCCTTGCTTCGTTCTAAAGCAGACAGCTGATGGCTGACTGCTATCCCTTCCACAGTACCACCGCTCCGGTGACCAGCAGATTGACCAACGCCAGCGGCATGAGGATCTTCCAACCGAACGACAAGAATTGGTCGAACCGCAGTCGTGGAAGCGTTGCTCGGATCAAGAAGATCACGGCGATGAAGACGAACGTCTTGATGAGAAACCACAAGGCCGGCGGTAAGAGCGGCCCGTGCCATCCGCCGAAGAAGAGGACGACGATCATCGCCGACAAGAGGATGACGCTGAGGTATTCGCCGACAAAAAACATGCCGAACTTCATCCCGCTGTACTCCGCGTGATATCCGGCCACCAGCTCGGTTTCCGCTTCCGGAACGTCGAACGGCGTCCGGTGGGCTTCCGCCAGCCCGGCGATGAGGAAGCCGACAAACCCGAAGAATTGCGGAATCACGAACCACAGGTCCCGCTGCGCCTCCACGATGACGCTGAGGTTGAACGAACCGGCCAGCAGCACCGACCCCATGAGCGACAATCCCATGAAGACTTCATAGCTGAGCAACTGGGCGGTCGCCCGCAGGCTGCCGAGGAAGGCGTATTTGCTATTCGAAGCCCAGCCGCCGACGATCACGCTGTAGGCGGCGAGGCTCGACATCGCAAGAAAGAACAAGACGCCCATGTTGATGTCGGCGACGACAAAACCCGGTGCAATCGGCACGACGGCGAAGGACATGAGCGTGGTGACGACGACGATAGCGGGTGTAATGACGAACACGACTTTGTCTGCGAACGGAGGGATCCAGTCCTCCTTCGTGAAGATCTTGATCATGTCGGCCAGCGATTGCAGCACGCCGCCCGGACCGACGCGGTTGGGGCCGAAGCGCTCTTGCCAGACGCCGAGCAGGCGCCTCTCCACCCAGATCAGGAGCGCGCTCAGCGTGAGGGCCCCGCCCAGAATCGTTGTGATCGTCAGACTCGTCCAAGCCCAGTCCATCAGGCGGCCCTCCGAGTCTGTCCCAGCGCCTCCGGCAGATCGATCCATCGGGGCGGGGGCCCCGCCTCGCGCCCGAGAAACAGCCCGACGGTTCCGATCGGAATCGACGGATCGTGCGTCAGGGCGACGGGAACCGAGTTTCCTTCCACCGACAGGGTCATGACCCGTTCTTCGTCCAGCCGGAGCTTCGAGAAGTCGGAGGGGTGGAGCGCCAAGCGTGGCGATGGAATCCGTTCTGCAATCGACGGCGATCGAACGCTCAGTTCGTCGCTGCCAAAAAGCTGCGCCAGGGGCAGAACCAGCCACCTTCGATGATCCGGTTGAAACGCCCGTGGCACCTCCGTGAACCAGTGCAGGGGTTGGTCTCTGGTGGGACCGATCACGCGAAGTCCCGGCAGGGAATCGCGCAGCGGGCCGCCGACTTCTTCTTGGTACTTGTTCCACGCATGGGTACTGTTCCAACCAGGCGCCCAGACCTGCGGAATGAGCGGCGAAGGAACGGTGCCTCGGAAGCCTTCCATCGAAAAGGCCAGCGCACTGTCCGCGTCCGGTGGAGGCGGTGGTTCATGGACCGTCAGATGAGCCAGCATGGCGGTTCGGCCGCTGTATCGCTCCGGTTGACGGGGAACCTTTTGTCCGACCAGGCGGAATTTCGCCGAGGGGGCGACCTCTCTCAGCCCGCTGAACTCCGGTGCCGCCGTAGTCGTGGCCGCTACCGCATCGTCGAAGTCTTGCCAGCCGGCGAGTTCCGGTGCCAAGGAACTCGCGCGGGCCATCTCGCGAATCCACCGCCAGGTGGCTGCGATATCACCTTCCGGCACAAACACCTGGAAGAACCGCTGTGCCCGTCCTTCATTGTTGACGACGGTGCCGTCCGATTCCGCGGCGGTTGCGGCCGGGAAGATCACGTCCGCTCGTTGCGCCGTGCGGTGTTCGAACGCATCAAGAACCAGCAGGTGACGGGCGGCATCGAGCGCGCGGTCAATATGCGTCGCCTTCATGCGTCCATACAGATCGTTCTCCAGAACGATCACCGTGTCGGCTTCCCCTCGCGCGACTCGTTCCATGGCCCATTCCAGGCTTCGATCGCCGAGCAGCGCGACACCCAGACTGTTCCATTCGGGGAGGACGAACGCGATACGAGCCGTCCGGCCCTGTCGATGCAACGCCCACGCAACGTTGGCCGCGGATTCGACCGTGGCTTGAGAGCCGGTTCCCGTGCCGGCCACAATGAGCGGCCGCTTGGCCTGTGATAGAGAGGTGGCGATACGATCGGCCAAGGCTTGGACCTCCGAGGACAGACCGGGCACGAACGGTGCCTCCCGGTCGATCGCGTGAGCCACCGCGTATCCCAGACGCCCAACATCATCTGGTGCGGCAAAATAGCTTTCCGTCGCATGGTCGTGCAGCCATGTACGGCGGTGCCCGGCGAGGTAGAGCGGCCCCTTTCTCCCTTGGATCACGTTCCGAGCCGCGGCGTCGTCCCACCGAGGCACATTCAACTCATCGACCCGCTCGAGCGGCTGTTGCCTCACCGACTGCAGGAGGGCCAGTGCCAACCGTCCCGCCTCGTTGAGCAGGTCCGCTCCCAAGACCAGCACGGCATCCGATTCCTCCGCCTCGCGGAGTGACGCCGCCGGCACCGGCCCACGGCGCAGAATGGCGAGGACGGTCGACAGGAGTCGTCCCTCCCGCTCGTTCATGCCGTTGGAAAACCGGTCCGGACCGACCAACGTCCGTAACGCCACGTTGGCTTCGAGCGACGCGCGGGGCGAGCCGATGCCGATTATGCCGCGCGACTGCGCCAGCATCTCGGCGGCAGCGTGGAGGACATGCGGGAGTCCCTCCGGACGGGCCGGCGCGCCGGCCCGCGACCGGAGCAACGGGCGCCTGATCCGGCCGTCGTCGTTCACATACCCGTATCCGAAGCGTCCGCGGTCGCAGAGAAAATACCCGTTGACGTCGTGGTGGTAGCGGTTGACCACGCGCCGCAGGATGCCGTACCGCTCGCCGGGAGTCGTGTTGCAGCCGAGGCTGCAATGGGGGCAGATGGACTGAGCCGACTGGAGGTCCCACTTTCTCGTGTAGTGCTGGAACAACGTGTGATCCACGAAGACCCCCGTCGGGCAGACTTCGACGAGGTTGCCGCTGAATTCGTTCTCCAAGACGCCATCCCGTTCACGGCCGAAGTAGACCGCGTCGTGTGACCCGAACACATTGAGGTCGCGGCCGCCTGCGTAGTCCCGGTAAAACCGCACGCAGCGGTAACACTGAATGCAACGATTCATGTCGTGTTTGATGAAAGGCCCCAAGTCCTGATTACGGTACGTGCGCTTGGGAAACCGGTATCGTCGATAGGTGTGTCCGGTCATGACCGTCATGTCCTGCAGGTGGCATTCACCGCCTTCATCGCAGACCGGGCAATCGTGGGGGTGGTTGATCATCAGCCACTCGACGACGGAGGCTCGGAACGCCCGGGCTTCCGCATCTTCGATCGACAATCGTGTGCCGTCGGCGGCCGGTGTCATACAAGCCATGACCAAGCGTCCTTGCCGATCGGTCTCGTTCTTGAATTGCTTGACGGCGCATTGCCGGCAGGCGCCGACCGATCCCATGGCCGGATGCCAACAGAAGTAGGGCAGGTTCAACCCGGCGCTCAAGCATGCCGACAACAGATTCTGGTTCGCCTCCACGTCGAAGGGGGTCCCGTCCACCACGATCCGCGTCATGCCTGGATCTCGCTCAGCACGCGCAGCGGTCGACGCCGGCTGAATCCATTGGGCCGCCAGGGGCAACTGCCGAGGCGGATGTGACGGAGGAAGTCGTCGCGAAAGTAGATCAACGCGGATTTGAGCGGTTCCACCGCGCCCGGCGCCAACGCGCAGAACGTGTGGCCCGGGCCAAGGCGTTGGGCGTGCCATTCCAGGAGCGCGAGGTCGTCGGAGGTGGCGCGGCCTTCTTCGAACAACGACAGTATTCTGGCGACCCAGGGCAAACCTTCTCGACAGGGCGTGCACCAGCCGCAGGATTCGCGTGCAAAAAACCGTTCGAGGTTCAGCAAAAAACCGATCGGGCAGGTCCGGTCATCCAGGACGATCATCGTGCCGGTACCGAGCCGGCTCAGGTGCGCTGGAATCGACGAGAAGTCCATCGGCAGATGGAAGTGCTCTTCCGTCAGGAACGCCGTGGAGGCGCCTCCCGGCAGGAGGCCGCGAAATCCAAATCCGGGGAGCATACCGCCTGCGCGTTCTTCCACCAGCTCCCGCAAGGTGGTGCCCATGGGGAGTTCCCACCAGCCCGGTTCATGGACGTGCCCGCTCATCCCATAGATTTTCGTTCCACCGTCTTTGCCTCGGCTGAGTCCCCGGTACCAGGCCGCCCCATAGTTGACGATGTGAGGGACGTTGTAGAGGGTCTCCACGTTCTGGACGACGGTCGGCCGGCCCCAGAGTCCTGCCGTCTGCGGATACGGTGGCTTCGCTCGGGGGATTGCACGTTTGCCTTCCAGCGCGTTGAGCAGCGCCGTTTCTTCTCCGCAGATGTAACGGCCCGCGCTGGTATGCAGGTACAGATCGAAACGGAACTCCACGCCAGGGAGGGTCGCTCCGAGGTGCCCGGCGGCGTACGCTTCTCCGATGGCCCGGCTCAGGCGCTCGGCCGCCCGATGATATTCTCCTCGCAAAAAGATGTAGCCGACTTCCGCTTGGATGGCGTATCCGGCGAGCACCATCCCTTCAACCATCGCATGAGGATCACCTTCCAAGAGGATGCGATCCTTGAAGGTGCCCGGTTCCATCTCATCAGCGTTGGCGACCAGGTATTTCGGCCTGGAGGCGTCAGAGCCCATCGGCACGAAACTCCACTTGGCCCCGGTTTGGAATCCGCCGCCTCCGCGCCCCCGCAAGCCGGACTCGGTGACGAGCTGTTGAATGTCTTGAGGGCTCAGTCCGGCCGCCAACCGCTTGAAGCTGCGGTAGCCGCCTGTCTTGACATATTCTTGCAGCGATAGCGGGCGTCCATCGCGACGGTAATGTTGGGTCAACGGGCATTCCATCAAGAAAGGCTTTCAGGTGTAAAGAAAGCTTTCAGCATTCAGCTCTCAGCTTTCAGCTCTTGAGGGTCAGGAAGCTGACCGCTGATTGTTGACGGCTGACGGCTCAATCAAAACCCGCTCTCAACTGTCAGCATCAGCTCTCAGTAATCAGCATTTCGGAGGCTGATCGCTGACGGTTCATTGATATCGCTCCAAGATGCCCGCCAGCTTTTCCGGCAGGACATTGCCATACACGTCCCGATCGACCATCAAGGCCGGCGCTCGTTCACAATGTCCCAGGCAGGCGACCGGCAGTAGCGTAAGCCGGCCATCCCTCGTGGTCTGGCCGATTTCGACGCCGTGCGCTTCTTTGAATTGCTCCTGCAGCCGTTCATACCCCATGATCCAACAACTGATGCTGTCGCAGACGAAGACGACGTGCCGGCCTACCGGCCGGCGAAAGATCAAGCTGTAGAACGTCGCCACACTCTCCACCTCTTCGCCCGTCATGCCCAGTAGGGCCGCCACATCTTGTACGGAATCATCCGAGATCCATCCGCGGCGTTCCTGGAGGCGTTTCAACGCGTCGATCACCCCAGCGCGTCTGTCGGGATACTGTTGCAGCTCCTCCTCGATTTCGCGGCGCTCGATGTCGGACAACATAACGATCAGCTTTCAGCTCTCAGCCAACAGTAACGTTCATCCCGTCTTTCAGCTGACGGCTGACAGCTGATAGTCAGTTTCATCGGTCCACGTCCGACAGCACGAAATCCACGCTGCCCAACACGGCGAGGAGGTCCGGCAACAGTTCGCCGCGCGACATGAACGGTACCATTTGAATGTGCGCGAACGACGGGGTGCGAATTCGGGTGCGATAGGACACCTGCGTGCCGTCGCTCGTCAGGTAATAACTGGTTTGCCCTTTCGACGATTCGGTCGGCACTTCGGCCTCCCCCGGCGGTAAGACCGGCCCCCAACTGACGCCGAGAAAATGGTGGATGAGGGTCTCGATGTCCTGCATCGTGCGTTCTTTGATGGGCGGCGTCGTGTGAGGGTCCAGAGACTTGTAGGGGCCGGACGGCATGTTGCCCAGGCATTGGCGGATGATACGCAGCGACTGGCGCATTTCCAGCACGTGTACGACTGCGCGGTCGTAGCAATCGCCGTTGGAGGCGGTCGGCACGTCAAAATCGAACCGGTCGTATCCCGAATAGGGCCGAACTTTTCGCAGATCCCACGCCAGTCCACAGGCACGCAGCATCGGCCCCGTGGCGCCCCAGGCGATTGCGTCGTCCAACGAGAAGGCGCCGATCCCTTTCGTGCGCTCTTTAAAGATCGGGTTGTCCATCACGAGCCGCTCGTATTCGTCCAGCCGGGCCGGAAAGTACTCGACGAACTGGCGGACCATGTCATCCCAGCCGGCCGGAAGATCCTGCGCGACGCCGCCGATGCGAAGCCAATTGGGATGCATCCGCCCGCCGCAGATCGCTTCCGTGATGGCGTGGATGCGTTCACGGTCGTTGAACATATAGAAGACCGGCGAGAGGGCACCCACGTCCTGCGCGAACGTCCCGTACCAGACGAGATGGCTTGCCAAGCGATAGAACTCGCACATCATGACGCGGATGACCTGAACCCGCTCCGGCACGGTGATGCCGGCCAGTCGTTCGACGGACAAGCAATAGGGCAGCTCGTTCAATGTGCCCTGCAGGTAATCGACGCGGTCCGTGTAGGGAATGAAGGTGTGCCAGGTTTGCCGTTCCGCGATCTTTTCCTTCGCCCGGTGGTGAAAGCCGATGTCCGGCACGATATCGACGATTTCTTCTCCGGCGAGTTGCGTGACCAGCCGGAGGACGCCGTGCGTACCGGTGTGCGCCGGGCCGAGGTTGATGAACATGTAATCGAAGTCGGGATCCTGATGCGCCCGTTTCATGCCCCAGTCCTCAGGCTTGAACTGCAGCGCATCCAGCGTCATGGCATGTTTCTCGGGCGGGAGCTGAAAACGGCCCATCTCGGTGCCGCGGGCCGGGTGTTCCTTCCGTAACGGATGCCCCTGCCACCAGGGCGGCATCAGCAGCCGCTTCAAATAGGGGTGGCCGTCGAACCGGATGCCGAACATGTCGAACACCTCGCGTTCGTACCAGTCGGCATTGGGCCAAAGGTCGAGAATCGTGGGCAACGACGGTGCATCTTCATGGAGGGGGACCTTGATCCGGATCGATTCATTCCGGTCGAACGAAAAGAGGTGATAGAAGGCGGTGAACGTACCGATGGGCAGGCCTTCGTGGTGTCGCCGCAGCCGCTCGTCCGTCGCGCTGAGATCGAAGAGCATCGGATAGGGGCGGGGACTGTCCGATTTCAGGTATGTCAACGTCGGCCGCAGCCGCGTCTTGTCGACCCAAAGGGTCGGAATGTCGTCCTGCGTCGGCTGGATCGCCAACAATTGCTCGGGACCGAACATCCGTTCCAATTCTTCAGCGATCTTCGGCCGATCACGTACCGGAGCGTTTCCAATCATCGACGCTTCTCCACTGGTTGGGAGTCTGCTCGCCGGGCCGTGCTTCCCCGGGTCGGCGCCACAGCGGGTCCGTCAACGGCAGCCGGTCGATCGGCGGATACTCCCGCTGGCGCATCCGCTCCGGGCCTTTCAAGTCCCGCATCGACGGCATGATCGGTCGTTGAACTTCCTGAGGCCCGAACCACCAACTCAGGGGACGGCGCTCTTTCGCCACTTTGTCCTGGAGCAACAGCAGACACTCCATGAACGTATGGGGCGGGGGCGGGCAGCCGGGCATGTACACGTCGACCGGAAGAAACTTGTCGACGCCCTGCACGACCGAGTAGGCGTCGAACATGCCGCCGGAATTGGCGCACGATCCCATGGAAATCACCCAGCGCGGCTCCATCATCTGTTCGTACAAGGCCTTGACGATGGGGGCCACCTTCACGAACACCGTCCCGGAGACCACCAAAACGTCCGCCTGTCTGGGAGAGCCACGGATGACTTCGGCGCCGAAGCGGGCAATGTCGTAGGCGCTGGTGATGCTCGTCGCCATTTCGACGTAGCAGCAGGACAGCCCGAAGTTCAGCGGCCACAAGGAATTCTTCCGCCCCCAGGCCAACAGATCTTGTAACCGTGCCATGAGCACGGACTGCTGCACGGCATCGGTCAACGATCCGTCGCCGCCCTCGCGTACGGAGGTGCCCTGTATGCGACCGTTACCCGACCAGGGCATCACGCTCCCTGGCTCTGTTCAACCGATTGAGACGATGTACCGTCGGACGCTGATAACGCGCACTCCAATCCAAGGCGCCGATCCGCCAGAGGTAGGCCAAAGCCGCAAGGAGAATGAACCCGAACAGTGCGGCCTCTATGAAACCGAACCATCCGGTTTCCGGTACGGCAACCGCCCAGGCGTAGAGAAACACGGCTTCCAAGTCGAAGATGACGAAAAACATGGCGACCAGATAGTACTGGATCGGGAGCCGGATCTGCGCGCCGCCGGTCGGCCTGATGCCGGACTCATACGGGATGGCGGTGGCGATCTCGCGGCGGCGTTCGGGCTTCTTCCAATGTCGCTCGCCCAGCAAAGCCGGAAGTCCCAGCATGGCAGCGATGACGACGCCAACGGCGAGGGCATACAGTCCGAGCTGTGCGATCCACTGTACTTCCATAAGGCGAATCTCCGAATGCGACTGTTCGTTAGGCAAGGTGTGCGCCAGACACTCCGGCTGTTCGGCTGGGCGGGAGCGAATGGAATGGGCGGAAGGCCGTGCGGTCGAATCGACGAGGCGTCGCTCACCACAGACAGCTTGTCCCCGGACAGACAGGATGTCTCACGAATAGCCCTCAGCTCTCAGTGATCCGCTTCACTGGTGGCGGCGTTGAAGACTCATGGCTCGTCGCTGTCGGCTGCCAGCTAGGAAAACACTTTCCTGCCGATGAGCACACCGGCGATGAGCAACACGAGGAACAAAGCCAGGAACAGATAAAACAGGATCTTGGCGATTCCGGCCGCACCCGCAGCGATTCCTGTGAATCCGAAGGCGGCGGCGATCAGCGCAATGACGAAAAAGATCAGCGCCCATTTGAGCAACATAACAACCTCCTTCTCCTCCCCGAGTGAGTATGTCGCAACATCGATGCCTTCGCCGCACAGGACAGGCGGTTCCGTCGCAGACAGGTTGCGCGTGAACCACGCTCCGACTGGACGAGGTAAGGGCCCGTATCCGCCAGCCCAGAGCGAAAGCACGCCACATCCCTGTTCAGCGGCCGCTGGTACGGCCGTTGCGAAGTTGTGCTGCCAGTGACTGTCAACGTCCACACCAGCACGGTTGTGCCTCGCTCGCGCGACAGGCCTCCCTACATCATTCACGCATAACACCGTTGTCCGCAGGGTTCACACGTCGCATTCCACTACGACTAGAGAAAGGAGTCATGACCATGAAGCGTCACCTCATTCGAGCGGCCTTACCGTTGGCCGCATTGGGCCTGCTCTCGTCCGGTTATGAGTCGCAGGCGCGAACGCATCAATCGGATGGTGAGCAACAGTACCGGTTCGACCGTGGGGACGAGCAGGAGCACGGTTCACGCAGCGAGCATCGACGCCGCGGAGCGTCATCGGAATTCAAGTGGAGTTGGCCGCGTGTCAGCGGGGAAATCGAACGAGCCAAAAAAGTGGAGCTGCGCGGCAAGAACCAGGAACATGTCGCGGTCATGTTGACGACCGAACATGGCGGACACATCGTCGCCGACCTTGGTCCAGGACGGAATCTCAGGGACCTGGAACTCACGACCGGCGATTGGATTTCCGCCCGCGGGCCCATCATGCGAATCAACGACCAATTGGTCATGATTGCGAAAGAGGTGGAGGCCGACGGACAGGTGGTCCAGATCAGGCGGCCCTTCCCTGGAGGCCATCAGTCGTCTCAACAGGCGCAAACCCAGTCCGGTCAAACTTCTCAGCAGGCATCGAGACAGACGCTGAGCGGCCAGGTACAGACCGTCAAGGAATTGAAGGTCAAGGGGACGGGTAAGACTCATCAACTGGTTCGGGTCAAAACCCAGGAAGGCCAGCAGATCGTCGCGGATCTCGGCACCAAACGAGAACTGCGCGAGCTCAACCTCACCAACGGTCAACAAGTCACGATCCAAGGGCGCCAGCTGCGCGTGAACGGCAAACCCTTCCTGTTGGCCGACCAAATCAGCACCGACGGAAAAACCGTGCAGATCGACCGGGAGTTCATGTCGGCGATTCCCGCCAGCCGCGCCGGCCAGCGTCAGAACGCGCAAGCCGACACCCAATCCATCAAGGGGGAGGTCGTCGTGAAGGGAGAGTTACTCAAAGTCGATCGGGACGGGTTCTATATCGTGCGCTCTCCGAACGGACAGGAAGTACATATGATCGTGGCCGAAGATATGAATCGCGGGTTCAACATCGGCGATCAGATTCAGGCTCAGGTCAAACCGGACGGATCGGTGACGTCCATCTCGAAGGCTGGCGGCGCATCCGCCAATCCTTCGAAACAATCGTCGTCCAACCAGCCGTCTGACCCGACGGCGTCGAGTCAACAGCTCAGCCAACAATAACCCTCTCATCACGGACGTCATGAAAGGAGCCGACTCATGAAAGCGAAACGGTATCTGAGGAGCCTGGTTGGAACGGCAGCGTTGACATTTCTCGTCGTGTCCGGCGTCTCGGCGGCCTCATTCAACGGCGGGTTCTATGACGACGGATTCTACGACGACGACTGGTATTTCGATTACTACGAGATCGACATGAGCGGCGGCGAAGGAAGCCGGTCACAGCGGACGCCGCGCTGGTCCGAGGGCGACCGTGAGTTCGACGCGAACCAGTTCTATGACGACGCAGCCGGCAGTGGACTGTTTGAGTGAGTGCTCATGCCGGAAGAAAGACGGAACGGCTCATCATGAAAGGCAGGCATAAACGAGCGCCGCCCTGCGGCGGAGTCGGCGTCGAACGGCACTGTGAGTCCATATCTTCTAATCAGATGGAGGCACACGATGACGCATCGACAGACCTGTATCGGGTTGTTCTCACTGGCATGCCTGTTGGCTGCGGGAAACGCCCATGCGACCGGATACTTCAATCAGCCGGCCGGACCGCAATCCTGGAAGGAAGGGAAACAGAACCAACGTGCTCAGGAGTCCTATCAGGGCAGAGGCCAAGAGCACCGGAGAATATCGGGAACGGTGCAACGGACGAAGACGGTCGGGCTCCAGGGCCGCGACGAAGAAAACTTCATCGTCAAACTGGAGACCCAAGACGGCCGGAGCAAAATCGTGGATCTGGGCAATGCGGAGAACATCGAAGATCTCGACATTCAACGCGGCGACCGCATCACCGTGTGGGGCCGCACGACTCACATCGGGGATCAGCGGATCTTCCTCGCCGACAAAGTGCGCGTGAACGATGAAACCGTCACGATCGACCGGCGGTATTCGGCTCGGTATGACGAGAACGTCAACCAGATGGGCCGAGACCGTCAAACCGCCAAGGAGGAAGGGTTTTTCGAAGGCTGGTTCGATTGAGAGTCGCACCGGAGCCGGAGAGAGAGGACAGCCTGTCCCTCCGGCTCCCACATCGAAGGAGGAACGTATGAGGCCGTGGTATTTTCGATCGATGATCGGAGCAAGTCTGATGGCAGTTGGATTGTTCACCACAACGCCCGCCCAGACGGCTCCGTGGTTGGCGCCGGCGGCGGACGAGCAAATCAGAGCCGAATGGGTGCAGGACGTCGCGAAGGCGCTCAAGAGTAACCGCTTCAAAAACGTCTTCATGAATCAGCCGTTCGGGTGCGATCAATGCCGCATCCTGGGATACCTCAATGATGCGGCGGAGTCCCTCGACGGAGACAACCCGAAACTGGCCAAGAGTTTTGTGCGCCGGGCGCTCCGCGTGTTGGACGACGGTCTAGAGTCGGGTTGGTATTCGGAGCGGGACGTCAATCCGATCAAGCGCGTGATCATTCAGAAGGCCAAACAGGGCTTCAAAGAGTCGGACGCTGGACCATTGGCCATCTCGCCGCCTCGTGACCTGGGACCAGATCCCCGGTACGAGCGGGGCAGAGACCCACTCTTTAGCCTGTCCGGGGAAACGAAAGGCGGCGGCCGGTATCGCGAAGGCGATCCCTACGCTCACGACTACGGAGATCGGCTGAATCGCGAACAGCGATCCTCGCAGC
>FRDC01003171.1_pt1 | contig 31330 bp, 31 predicted proteins | sample 1106171 | NCBI WGS metagenome assembly FRDC01 (sample SAMEA3930566, study PRJEB13176) | freshwater metagenome | biome: Drinking water system; feature: drinking water; material: water | place: Singapore | collected 2014-12-20 | reverse complement strand
AAAGAAGAGGCTAAGATTTACATGACTGATGATAAGGGCAATCTTATCTCTAGCATGAATCATAAGTCATTAGCTGGCAAATCCGTTTACTTTGTTGTACCTTTGGCTTAAACGGAGGCTCGACATGACAATAGTTCTTGGCTTTTCTGGTAAAAAGCAAAGCGGTAAAGACACTTTGCTTGGTAATATAACTCCGCACCTAAATGGAACTGTTAAGAAGTATAGCTTCGCTGACGGACTCAAGAATTTTCTTGTAGACGTTATGGGCTTGCGGCCTGAGCAGGTTTGGGGAACGGACGAACAGAAGAATACAAAGACAAACTACCTTTGGGAAAACTTCCCTGATTTTATGAGATGGGAAAATGGAGGTAGATGGGTTGATTTTGGAGGCAGACAGTTAACAAATCAAGTCCCTCTCTTTGAAGGTTCAATCGGTTATGGTGACTTTTCTCCAGAAAGACTGTATTGGTCTCTTAAGAATTCTGGCGGAGCCGTTCCTGTTAATCTAAAGTCTGGCAATATGTCTGGTAGAGAACTTATGCAAGTTCTTGGGACAGATATATGTAGAAGGATGTTTAGTCAATACATTTGGGTTCATGCGACTTTTAGGCTTATTGCAAAAGAGAAAGTCGATTATGCGATTATTCCTGATCTAAGGTTCCCTTCTGAGTTGAATGGAGTTCAGCAGCATGGAGGCCTTGTTGTAAGACTAACCAGAGACGTTAGCCAAGGTGACGAACATCCAAGTGAAACCGCTCTTGACGGCTATGATTGGTCTCTTTTGGGGGATAGGGTGATTATCGTTCCGCCAGACTTGGGAATAGTCGAAACAAAAGACGTAGTTTGGGAATGGTTGCAGAAGAAATTAGGAAATCAAAATGAGTGTTCTAGCCAATAAATACAGACCCAAGAAGATAGCTGATCTCATTGGGCAAGAGTCCGTTACAAGGATTTTGACCAATACGATTATGTCAGGTAAGCTTCATCATGCTTATATTTTCTGTGGTAAGTTTGGTTGCGGAAAAACTTCGAGCGCAAGAATCTTTGCTGCATCTGTAAATGACAAGAAAGGCATGAGCCTTACGCCTGATTTGAATGATCCAGATATTCAGGCAATCTTTGAAGGCAAGTCTGTTGATGTTATGGAGTTTGACGCTGGTTCAAAAGGTAAGATTGAAGAAATCAGAGACCTAAAGGAAGCGATACGTTATTCTCCTATAACTCTTAGGCATCGTTTTGTTATTATTGACGAGGCTCATCGTCTAACTGGCGCTGCCGCCGAAGCTGCTCTCAAGATGATTGAGGAGCCGCCGCCAAATTGTATCTTCATTCTTTGCACAACTAATGCAGAAGATTTGAAGGATACGATTCATAGTCGCTGTATGCCCTTGCGATTTAACAAGGTTTCTTGGGACCAGTTGTATATGAATCTTGTTCGAGTTGCAAAGGCTGAAGGTCTTGATTATGACGAAGCTGCGCTACGAATTGCAGCCAAGTTGTCTAAGGGTTCTGTTAGAAACTCTCTACAGAATTTACAGACAATGCTTACCTTTGCAAATGGATCAAAGCTTTCTGCTGAAATTGCGCAACAAGCATTAGCAGCAGTTGATGAGAACAAATACTTCGATATTGTCGATATGATCCTTAAACCCGACGCCGGAGAGGCTATGCGCATCATTGACCAGACTTTAGGTGATGGGCGCGAAGTTGGGGAGGTTCTTGATGGACTCGTTGGACATATTAGAACATTATTGGTCATAAGGACCGCCAAAGACACTTCAAAGCTTTTGTTTCTGACTGAAGAAGAGAAAAAGAGATTCGTTGTACAATCGCAATCTACATCTGTTCCATTGCTGATACAGATGATAGACTTGCTTGGGGAAGTTATGAGAGGAATCTCTCTAAACATAAATCCTCAAACGATGTTGGAAAAGTTTGTTGTTTGCTCAATTATCTTCAACAGGACGGAGGCAAAAGCGGCATAAGGTTATCAACTGATGCCCAGACCAAAGAAAAATACAAAGAAGGCTGGAGCAAAAAGAGTTAGCAAGACATTATCAGCGGAAAAGCAAAAACTACTTGCTGATAAGGAAAAACTAGAACAAGATTACCAAAATAATCTAAGATGTATCAAACTGATCAATAATATCAGGAAAACGAAAGACGAAACAGAGGCAAATAAGGCATTTGAAGAGCTATTATCAATGCTTTTGCCTAAGATTCAGAAGGTAGTTTCTAAGTTTAACATACCTGGATATGAGTATTCAGATATCTTGCAGGAAGCTCTTTATGCTCTCCGCTATAAAGCAATCAAAGATTATGACAAGGCCAGAGGCACGGGTGATGGCCCTGCGCCGTTTGACAAGTTCGCTCTCTTATGTATAAGAAGACATTTAGCTACAGAGTTTAAGTCTTCTTATCAAAACAAAAAGAGAGTGCTTAATCAATCGGTTTCCATATATAAAGAATCCTCAAGAAATAATGATAACGAAGAAGAAGTTTCGTTGTCGAACATCATTTCAGATCCCGACGCTCTTGATATTTGCGAACTTACAGCAGAAAATGAGTATTACAAAAACTTACAAGATTTACTGTTGTCGTCGCTTTCTAGCTTCGAAAAAGAAGTGTATCTTTTGTATGCACAAAAATACTCCTACGAAGAGATAGCTGAAAAAATCAACAACAAAAGGTCTAAAGTTAGAGTGAATATCAAGGGGGTAGACAATGCTCTTAGCCGAATAAAGCATAAGGCCAGAGAAATTCTGACGAAGTACGAAGAAAAGAAGTAACAAGGAGATAACGATGAAGTTTACGGCTCAAGTTGGCGGTTTGCTCAAAGGTTTGAAGCCTGTTTTGGTTGTTGCAACGAAAGGAATACTGAAAGACTACCAGTTCGGTGGTCTAGTTACCTTGAATGTTGTCAATGGCTATATTCAGGCAATTGCGGACGGTGGCAAGGTTAGCGCTACGAATGAAATTGGTAATGATACCTATAGCATTGATTATGTTTGCGATATGGACGGAACAGTTACCGTCAATGCCGTAGACCTTGAGAATGCTCTTTCTTCGTATGCTCCTTCTGATAAGATATCCTGCGAGCTTGTTAATGGCTCAACTGTGAAAATCTCCAGCATAACTGATAGTGACGAGGTTCAAACCATGCCGGTTGTTGGAACTCCATGTCAGTTTCATGACATAAATGCTGACGGACAAAAGCCGACGAAGCTTTCTATCCGTAGAGACATTTTCCAGAGCTACGCTAGCAAGATTATGTTTGCCTATGGAGACCAAGAGCAGTATAAGCAGTTTACTTATTGGGTTCTCCGTTCATTCGGAACAAATTCTCTGCGATTTGTTTCTGGTACGGGAACGATCTTTGCCGTTGCAGAAGTTGACGGCGCTAACATGACTGACGCTAAGGGCGACATTAAGATGCTGTTCCCTAACGAGCAGACAACCATCCTGCTTGGTATGCTTAAAGAGCTTACTTGCGATAAGATTTTGATTGAATCTGGCGAGCGATACATTTGCGTTACTTGCGGAGCAATCAGAGTCAACATTTATTCTTGCGATCCGAATGTTGAATGGCCTGACGAGAACCGTTTCCTCAAGAGAGACAGCAAGTATAAGCTGACAACGAAGGCTGCAAACTGGAAGAATGCAATCAAGGGTATTCTTGCCACAAACAATGTAGACCTCAAAGAAGAGAATAAGGTTCATAACTGCGTTCTCAATATTGATCTTTCTAAGAAGGTTATCAACGCAAAGACAGACCATACGTTGAAGTCTTCTAGAAAGGTTCCGATTGAGGACATTGGAACAAATGAAACAACAAAGGAAGTCAAGATCAACTGTGTTTCTAAGTATATGAGCGAGATTATTAGTCGCTCTAATGACGAAGAATACTTGCAGTTTGAGATTGAGGACGCTAATCAGCCTGTTGTTGTAAGACATTACGCTGACCCCAATGGTGTTGGTAACTACTTGGCATTCAATAAGCCAAGCGAAGACGGTCTTCAGGAAAGATACTCAGTGTTCTTTGCAACGCTGAAGGATTGAGTGGATTGTTGCAGTCAGAAATGGCTGCAACAGTTTTATTATGGCTGAAAATAAGAACAATGCAGCGTGGGTAAGTGGTGCTTACTACCTGGCAAAGCCGTTGCTTTCTCAAATCAGAGAGAAGTTCAAAGGGGCAGAGTCTTTTGACTGCTACGAGAATACTCCGTTTAGTAAGCTTATGACATGGCTTTCGTCGAACTCATGTTTTGCGGATAACCGCTTAGTTGTTATTCATGCGCTTCCTAAGATGACAGAAAGCGAAAAGGATAAGTTTAAGCTTGTTTTAGAAAAGCTTGAAGGCAATGTATGGGTTATCTTCTTTATGATAGACCCGTCCGATGCAAGAGCTATATACAATACGGTTAAGAAGTTTGGTAAGCTCTTTGAGTTTGACGACACTGTTGTTTCTAGTAGCGCTACAGATTGGATAAACAAGCGAGCAAGAGAGCTTGGTTTTGAGCTTGAACAAGAAGCTGTTCTTGCAATTGCAGAAAATGCTATGTTTGTCAAAGATAAAGAGACCGCTCTTGATCCTTTGGAATCAACGCTTCAACGATTAACACTGTATGCTCCAGGTAAGAAGACGTACTCTTTAGAGGACGTTATTTCAACTGCTGCATTCTACAATAACTTTGTCATATGGAACCTGATGAACGCTTGCGACGAGCGCAACTATGAAAAGTGCTTGAATGCTTTCAATAAGTGTGTTGCGGCAAATGCAGATTCAATCAAGGCTATTAATGAAATACTACCAATGATGGCTTGGAAGTATCGCATGCTTCTTTGTATGAAAGAATTGCTTGCTAATGGAGCATCTACCGAAGAAGCAGTATTGAAGGCTTCTTCGATTAGGAAAGTTGCCTTTGAAAGTTCGGGCTTGAAGGCTATTAGCAAAACCAATTTGATAGAATCAGGCCAAGATAAAGATAAGCCTGTTCCTGTTTGGAATCAAAGAGCTTGTTCTATGGCTGTTTCTGGTAATTATGGAAGAAAGCCTCAGATAGAGATTTATTCTCGAAAAGATCTCTATCTCATAGTCAAGTGTATTGAAGATAGTTTGATCCTATCAAGAACGTGTAGCTCTCAAGGAGAGGCTAGTTTGATTGCCGATGTTCTTTTCATGACGATTTGTTCTGTAATAGATTCTGCGTCGGTATCAAAAATAATCAAGTCTCTTAATAAGGTAAGGGTATAATTATGGACGAGGGCTTGCATTTGAGTAAAGTACAAACAAAATGTTTGCAGGCTTTTTCTGCAATGACAAAGTTGCATGATGCTTGTCAAAGGCTTGTTGTTTCTCCCTCGCAAGAGGCAATTGATGAAATAGCAGGACTTGCTACTGTTTATCAATCTGCAACTGAAGAGTTTCAAGGCGCTCTTATGGATCTTCTTAAGAATATTGCAGAGCCTTCTGAAGAAATACAAATAACTTCGTCTCAAACTGATATTGGATATAAAATCAACTAGGAGGCTTGTATGTCAGAAAAAGACCCAAAAGACCCAAAAGATAATGATCAAAATCCACCGCTTGATGATTATGGTATAGATCATGATCGTCTTCTTGAAATATGCGAAAAGATAATTGAGATTACTCATAAGCGTTATGTTGAAGATGGTCAGTTACCAAAGAACGCTGCCGAACTAAGAGATATTGCTGAAACCCTTGAAAAGGTTTGGTCGCTTACAAGCAACATTCTTAACCTTGACGATTTCATTAGGTCTGCTATGCAGGCTTTTGCTGCCGGAAAAGGAATCCCACAAGACGGTGAAGATTTCCGTTTAGAAGACATTATTGACGAAGAATTTGACGACGAACTTGACGACGAAGACGATACGGAATAAGCAATGAAAGACTATTACGGTATTTTAGGGGTCTCTGAGGGAGCAACGGATGAGGAGATCAAAAAGGCTTATCGCTCATTAGCGATGAAGTATCATCCTGACCGTAATCAAGGCGATTCAACTTCAGAAGAAAAATTCAAAGAAGTCACTGAGGCTTATGACGTTCTCTCAGACCCTAAAAAGAAACAGAAATACGATCATTATAAGAATAGAGGCGGACCTGATATAAACTTCAATAGCGATGCCCCTGATTTTCAAGGGTCCGTACATGATGTATTCAGGGACTTCTTTAGAAGCCAAAATCAACATAACTCGGCGCAGGGAAGAGATACGTTTTGCGACATTTCTTGTTCATTTGAAGATTCGATTCATGGAGTCAAGAAAAGCGTTAGCTTTTCTACAACAGAGGTTTGCGGTTCTTGTAATGGCGAGGGAGTTAAAGCGGGAGCCAAGAAAGATAAATGCAAGAAGTGTCGAGGTTCGGGTCGCATAGTTATGAATCATGTTATGGGACAGAACCAAGTTATGCAGATGGTTTCGTCATGCGATGAATGTCAGGGTTCTGGCGTTTCCATTAATGATAGTGATTTATGTAAAGATTGTATTGGCGGTTTGAATGAAAAGCATATTAGGGTAGACGTAGATATTCCGCCTAAGTTTGTTTACGGTACTGCTCTTAGAGTTGCGGGACAAGGTTATCATTCTTCTCCTAAAGGTAGAAAAGGTGATTGCTATATCAGAGTTCATCCAGAAGAACATGAACTTTTTGATATGACAACAAACTATGATCTTGTTATTGAAGCATACATAACGATGTCAGAAGCTATTCTTGGCACCACAATAGAGATACCGATTCCTGAGGGAGGCTTTGAAAGGATAATAATTCCTTCGGGAGTTTCTACTAATGACAAATTCGTAGTTCATGGTAAAGGTCTTTATAGAAAAGGCGGTCGAGGCAATATAATTGTCGTTGTCGTTGTTGAAACAGTGGCTAATACCGCAGAAGTCAAAAAGGTAGCGACTAAGCTTGCTGTTGAAGAAACGGTCGATAACACTCCAAGAACTCATGAGTTCAAGAAGACTGTATCGAAGTATCTCAAAAAGGAGAAGAAAAATGCCAAAGTCTGATAGAGATCAATCCATTCTTTTTCATGGTGAAATCATTAGTAAAAGTGTTGCAGAAAGTCACGCTTTTCCGGTTGGACAAAAGTTTCATTACAAAAACTCGTCTTATAATGACGATTTTGTTGTTGTTGCAATTAAGAAAGACCCTGGCGCAGAATATCGTCAGATAGTCGGAAAAGTTGCAGGAGAGGTTTGGATGCTACTTTCTAGTTTGCAGAAAGAAGCCGCTCTTGGTGCTGTAACTTTCCCTGAAAAGGCTGTTGAGCAGAAGGAAAAGTCGGCCAAAAAGTCGAATACCAAAAAGGCTAAGGCTAAGGGTAAAAAGTAAGTTATATACCCTTAACGCCCTAATAAGGTGATATATGAGGGTATTGATAACTGGCGGACTCGGTTTCATAGGATGCAACCTCGCGCTCAAGTGTCTATCGCTTGGGTGGGAGGTTGTTATCGTTGATAGCGGTAAAACAGAGCAGCACGCTTTTCGAAGAGATGTTTTAGCTAAAGCTGGAAGTGTTGATGTTTATAATCAAAGTCTTAAGTCTTTTGTCATAACTTCTAAGTTTGATAATTTTGATACTGTTTTTCATTTAGCTGCACTGCCGAGTGTTTCTTATTCAGTAGAGAGGCCATATGCGTCTTTCAAGGCTAATGTTCAAGAAACAACTCTTATGATGCTTAATGAGATTAGCAAAGCCTCAAATATAGGCCGAGTTGTTTTTGCTTCCTCTGCTGCGGTATATGGTAATACAACTGTCTTCCCAACAACAGAAGGTTCTGATAAAAAACCAGAATCGCCTTATGGATTACAAAAGCTGTTATGCGAGCAACTTGTTGAGTTCAGTAGTAGAACTCAAGGTTTTGATTCTGTATCGTTAAGGTATTTCAATGTTTATGGTCCGTATCAGTACCTTACAGGGGCATATGCAACAGCAGTTAGCGCTTGGCTAAATGCTATCAAGAATAATATGCCTCTCAGGAAAGACGGTACTGGCGAACAAAGCCGAGATATGGTTTATGTTGAAGATGTTGTGCAAGCCAACATACTTGCAGCAACATATAAAGGCGAGTTGAAAGGCGTTCCAATTAATGTTGCCAGCGGAACAGAAATTAGTAATAACGAAATACTTGGAATGATTACTTCAAGATTCAATGTTGATATAGAGCAAGCTCCGTTTAGGCCTGGTGATGTTATGAGGACATGCCCCTCTATTCAACTTGCCAGGAAAGTTCTTGGATATGAACCTAAGTTTAGTTTCGAAGAAGGTTTACAACGTACCATAGAGTCTCTTGGCCTTTGATTTCAAATGATTGAAAATACGATAATCTTTATAACAGAGGAGATTATCGTATGGCAGAAGAGTCTTATTTTATCGGTATAGACCCTGGGCTTGGCGGGGCTTATTCCGTTATAACTCAGAAGGATGGAAAAGTTATTGACGCCAAAGTTTATGGTGTTCCTGTTATAAAGACAAAGGCTACAGGTAAAGCAAAAGCTAAAAATGAATATAATGTCAAGCTTATATCAGAAATCCTTAGGCCATATCAAGGCAAGAATGTTTTGGTTTGTCTTGAAAAGGTTTCTGCCATGCCTGGTCAGGGTACTGTGAGTATGTTTCATTTTGGAGAAGGCTTTGGTATTTGGAAAGGTATTATTGGATGTTTAGGTTTTGAGTTAAAGCTCATTACTCCCCTAACATGGAAAACTGAGTGGCCTGAAGATTTGCTCAAAAAACTTGATAAGCCTGATATCCTTAAGCTAAAGCCTATCGAAGTCAATAGACTATCTGCAACTGATAGAAAAAAGCACAAAGACGCAAAGAAACAGTATAAGCAAGATATGGATAAGGCTAAAAAACTTGCGAAAGACAAAGCAAGAGAATTGGCCGGAAAATTGTATCCTGAATTGAAGGAGTGTTTTGAGCTAAAGAAAGACGATGGTAAAGCCGAATCACTTTTGATAGCTGAATACATTAGGAGGCATGCGAATGGCTGATATACCCTCAACAAGAGGACAGAAAGAAGTTATCGACGGTAAAACGGTCGATATGCATGGCGTTCATATCAATGACAGTTTTTTAGAGGCTGCGCTTTTGAAGGCAGGAAAAGGCGAAACCGTAAATGACGAAGGTGCAGAAGACCATGACATAACTGAAGGTGAAATTGAAAAAGACGACGAGTTTGTAATTGATAAACACGGCTGTCATCTTGATAAAGACGCCTTGCTTTCAAGTATAGGCTCTTTAGCTTCTGTTCCTCAAATGAAAATGTCGGCAAGTAAGGGTAAATCAACCAAAGTTGCAAAAGCAGATTTTGGTATTTATAATCCGATTCTCGAAGAACTTGTGAAGATTCCCCTTTCTGAGGAAACATATGAGGCAGATATGGAAATTCTAAGAGGGGCTATAAGAACTGCCGCTAAAGAACTAAAAGTTAGAAGAATTGTTGCCAATACGAAAGCGATTGCCAAGAATGCACAAAACTTCTATCAAAGCGAAGAAGGTATGAGGGTTGTTTTTAGCATACTCGGTAATAAGTTCTCTATGGCGGTTAAGGGAGAACTTACAGGTATGGAAGCCTTCTATATTCAAGTCAATGGTGACTCCTTAGAAGGTATAGTATTACAGAAGTCTCCAAACGGAGATTTTGCTGACGTTACAGAAAACTTCGATATTCAAATCAAAAAGGTGAACTAATGTGGTATAAAAAGAGCCAGCAAATCTTTGACGAGGATCAGTCTTTCAAGATTGATAATTTTTCTGACAGAAATCTTGTTAATTCAAGAATTGAATCCTTGACAGGTATTGCTGATATGCTTGACTATTGCGCAAGGTTGGTTTATCAAACACAAAGAGGCGCTAGAGGCGTTGTTGCCGAGTTGAGAGCTAATAAGAAGATTTCATCATTTCCGATTGTTATAGAACTATTGGAACAAGCTGATAAGGTTGCGATGGATTCTCCTTCGAAGTTTGCCGATCTTTGTAAAGAGGCCGCAATAGAACTCGATAGAAGAATCTCTAAGCTTGTAGAACTTAGAGAAGAGTTTTCAGACGGCCCCAAAAACTATCTAAAGCCTAAAAAGGGGCTGTTCTAATAGGAGACATTTGTGGCTGAAGACAAAGATATACAAAAAGTAGAAACAAAAGCTCTTGCGAAAGATCCAAGAGAGTATTCTAGCATTATAGATTATGCCAAAGACTTAACATGCCATCCTATAGTCAAAACAAATTGCAAGCTTTGCAACTCAATCTATAGAACGGAAGCTGAGGAAATGTTTGCCGAAGGCAAGAATCCTCATTATGTTTACAAGTGGTTGAAAAGCAAAAAAGAAGATATCTCTGATAAAGCTGTTCATAATCATTTTGTTCAGCATTATCAGAAGCCAATGATAGAAGCTAGAATTAAAGCTTATGCAGAAAACTTAGAAGATTATTCTAAAATCAAAATGCAAGACGAGGACCGCCTAAGGCTTTATTCGTCTTTGCTTGACCAGCAAATACATATGCTTGCTTCTGCCATTCATCAAACAAATCCTGAGGAAATGCGAAAGAGTCATGAAACTCTAATAAAGCTTATTGACCAGGCTACTAAGGTTCAAGAGCGAATCAAGGCATTGCAATCAGAAAACGAGCCAGTTAAGATATTGATTGAAAGGCTCAATAATGTTATGACAATCAAATGGAATGATGCTAAAAGTCCAGAGGCTAAACAAGCCATACAGGATATCCTAGACGTAGTAGTTAAAGAAACGGAGACTTTGAATGTCACTAAATGATATTATACAGAAGAAAAGATTGTTCCAGAAGATTGGTCTTGGAACACCGCAAATGAAACCAGCAACAGTTGTTTCTCAATCTCAAACACCACCAAACCAGCCAAAAACATCTCCATCTCCACCAGCGGCTCCTCCGTCACCACAAAGTCCTCCTACTCCAAAGCCTGCTAAACCTGGTTGCGGAGGATGCAGGAGAAAAAGGTCTTAACAATGGACTTCGAAACGATTATCAAAGACACGATTACGGTTTATCAGCAGAATTGCAGTCAGAAGTTGACGGAAGATACTGCTAAGGATATAATTCGCGCTCTTCTTTCTACTAGAGATACAGAAAGAATTTTACAGGTTTCTCCAAGACATTTATTGCAGGTTGTTTTTGAGAATAAGGAGTTTTACGGCAAAGCGGTTTATCCATGCGATATTGTTCAGCTTCGTAGAATACTAGAGACAAAGAGGATTACGGCTCCATCTAGTATTTTATTGTTTTCCAATGCTGCTTCTGACAGGATTTTCAAAGAACAAAAATGTAGATTGTTTCTGTCATTAGACCCGAACAAAATTGCGGAAAAGAATGGCTGCGAAGTCAAGACTTATGGTGGTCTTGCGATTTTTGATTCTAATGAACTCGATATAACAGATGCGATTAATTGCATTGTTGTCGAGGGAGGCGGGTATGAGAATGTTCGAGTAGTTGAAGCAATTTCCAAAGAAACCGGCATTGGATGCCCTGTATATACGACCTCTTTTATACCTGGCATAGACAAGTATAAGTTCGCAAGAACAATGCACTTGTTTGAGGTTGATATACCTTCTCTTGGTATTCATAAAGAGAAGTGTAGGTCCATTAGTCCAACGCAGGCCTTGCAAGACGTACTATCAATAAGATGGGACAGACATCCTGATAGCAAAGTATATAAAAGAAGACCAGAGAGATATACAGCCGAATATTGGGCTAACTCTGGGTTTTTTGACAGCATAGTTCGTCATATTGGACGTAGAAAAGAAGCAGCAGCAATGCCTCAAATCAACCTAACTCCTCAAGAGCAAACAATCTTCGCAACTCTCATGGATGTCAATGCAAAGATGTCTTTAGGTATTACTTTCAGAGTTGCTGGCGGCTGGGTCCGAGACAAGCTTCTTGGAACTCCAAGCGATGACATTGATATTGCGCTTGATAAAATGACTGGACAGCAGTTTGTCAATAAGGCCATCGAATACACCAAGATGGTTCCAGGTTCTCCAATTAAGGTTGACTCTGCGTATGTTGTAAAGCAAAACGTTGAAAAGTCAAAGCATCTTGAAACAACTGCTCTTGATATCGGTGGTTTGAAGATTGATTTCGTTAACCTTCGAGACGAGAGCTATGGCGATTCTCGTATTCCAACAATGACTCTTTCTGACGATCCAAAGGTTGACGCTTTGAGGCGAGATTTGACAATCAACGCTATGTTCTATAACGTCAATACTGGTCAGGTCGAGGATTATGTTGGAGGCCTCAAAGATCTTCAATCTATGGTTCTCAGGACGCCTCTGGACCCGAAAAAGACATTCATGGACGACCCTTTGCGAATGCTTAGAGTTTTCCGTTTCTACAGTCGTTATCCAAATGCAAATATTGACGAAGGGACTCTCAACGCAATGAGAGACCCTGAGGTTCATAATGCCTATAGAAGCAAGGTTGCTCCTGAAAGGGCAGGCCCTGAAATCATTAAGATGTTTGGCGCAGAAAGACCTGCGGCTGCTATTCGAGCCATGTTTGCAACAGGCCTCGACGCTGCTATTTTTGACGCTGAAGAAACGAGGAACCTGCTTCCTCTTAACATGGATCAAAGAAATAGACATCACAAGTTCAATCTTCTTGAGCATACTCTAAGAGTTGTAGAAAATCTTGACAAGCTCATGAAGCAGAGAAATGTTTCTAAGAAAGACCGAATCAATATGCTTATGGCTGCGGTCTTTCATGATTATGGCAAGGCTCATCCTGAAATTGGAAAGCCCAAAGAACATGATCCAGGCGAATATACCTATGTTGGTCATGAAGATAAGTCTGCTGATATAGCTGACGCCATCATGAAGAGAATTGGTATTGGTGAAGATGATCGTAAGTTCGTCAATGTTGTTGTTCGTCAACATATGAGGCCTCATACTGAATCTTGGACTAATAAATCCATTGGTAAGTTTATGCGTGATACGCAAATTCCAGGTAGCGACCGAAAGGATCTCTGGGAGTTTGTTATGATGCATGCTCAAGCGGATACAATGGCAAAGTCTGAAGAAGGCGATCAGGCTGACTTTGATTTGAAAGGTCAGCATGTTGAGCAAATGAGAGAATACCTGAACAGACCTGTTCCAATTCAGATGAAACCGCTTGTTGACGGCAACCGTTTACAGCAGATGTTTCCTACTCTAACTCCTAAGCCGCCAAAGGGATTGCCCTCCTTCATTAAGTATATTCAAGACAAGCTTCTTGAAGAGCAGCTTGGCGGTAATATCGCGGACGAACAGCAAGCAATTGCGTTTGTTGAGTCTATGCGAATGGAGATAGAGAATATGTATGGTCCGAAACAGGCTCAAGGCTGGTATAACAGAGTAAAAGAAGCAGACGCAAGTTCTGCTTCTGAGTTTGGTTCTGGTGGCAGGCTCCCTGGTGAAGGTTCGCCTTCAGAATGGGAAGGCGTTAAGTCGATGATTTATAGAGAGCCTGGCTCTTCTTCAATGGTTGCTATTGGAGACAGATTTAGAAGTAAGTCTTCGGGCATTGCTTTTGAAGCAAGTCAAGAAGAATCTTTTAGAGTTGTTTCAAAGTCTGACGGATATGTTGTTCTGGAAGATTCAAATGGCAAAAAGAAGAGAGTTGAAGTTGGCGTAGAGCTTCCTGGTAAGTATGTAAAGGTCTGAAAATAGATGGCTCAATCATATGTATCAAACATAAACTTTCGAGAACAGAGGTTTATTGGTTCTTCAATGACCTATGACGGAGTTCCTGTTGACGTACCGGAACCCGGTCCTTTTCTTTTGAACATATCAATCTCGTCTCAGGTTCCAAACCCTGAAACAAGTGTTTGTACAATGACGGTTGTTGGCGTTCCTGGCCAAGATCCTGACGGAACCATTTATAGTGGTCAATTTAGAGTTAAAAGAAATGTTTCAACAGGAAATCCTGTTATAACAGTTTCAGGAACGGGCCTAACAAATTCTCAGCTTTCCATTATTAGAAGTTCAATCTTTTTGGTTGAAACGCCAGCTTCTAATGGAATTGACGACATTGCAACTTTTACGGTAAATCTAACTCCTATTGCGAGTTCTGGCATAAGAGAGTTTACTGTAAATATACCATTTGAAGATTCAAACGTAGATGTTCCAAGTAATAACATTGTAATACCGTTTTTGAATTTTGACGGCAGTAACGCTCCTCCTTCAAGCTTTCCAAATCCAATTATTGTTTCAGTTGACAATGGTGAGTTGTCTATTAATGCTGGCAATGTAAGACAAACTGTTCCTGCTATATCTATTGAAAGAAATTGGTCAACTTCTAGAAACATAACATATGCAACCATATCTTATAACAATGTTAGCCCTCCTGATTATATATTACACCTTGATGTTATAGAAGATTTTACAAATAGAGAAGGTATTAGACTTGTTCCTGCAAACTTGACTCCATTACCATTTACAGATGGAACTATAACTACGGATCTAAATCTTAATATGAATGCCTCTATTGGTTTATGGAGGCTACCTTCCGGCACTGCTGGTGGAGGTTCTTTTCCTTATAGAGAATCAACTATATATCGAAGACTGAAGTATTCTTTACGCTATGGAATTGCAAGGTATCTTAATGGAGCTTTGCAATCTGGCGATATGTTGCGATACTATATTTATGCAGCAAATTCTGTTGAGCTTAGTTCTTTAGTTACAGGAACTGGTAATAATCGCAAAGTTAATATGTACTATAACTGCAACGATTCTGGCGCTGCTGCGAGAAGGCCTTTTAATCTTCAAAATCAGACGGGAAGTGTTTTTGTATCTGTTACTCTAAATATAGATAGAACGAATTCATTAAATAACTACTTTGAGCTTGTTGGTTATCATAATGGCCCAGCAACTTTTAGATATGAAGATTTTTCAAATGATATGACGGTTAAAGACTTTATTGCGGAAGTAAGAAGCCGCTTGTTAAGTCAATATCCATTGTGGCATAATGGTCTTTTATTCAACATTGTTACAATATATCAATATGGTAGAATGGGAGATGTAAGATCTGAATCGGTTACGGACCTTGCTTCTTCTCCAAATACTCCAAATTCTATTGTTTTTGTTCTTGAACCAGAAGACGCAAATTCTTCTCAGTTTCAAAGAGAGTTTATTCCTCATGATTTAGTAACAGATCCCTCTAACCCTGTAAGAAAAACCTTTAGAGAATTTGAACAATGGCTTATACAGACATTTGGAAGTTATGGTCTTGTATTAGAATGGTTTATTCCAAATGTAACTGAGTGGAGAGATCTTGCTCTAATTCCATTTGGTCTATCTCTTAATGATACATATGTCAATTTGGTTCAAAATAGAGTCCAATATGGTCATACTATAACTTCTAATCCTCAGTGTTTACTTGATATATCTTCTGATAGCACTCATTATTCGCAGTATAATGCAAATTTGTTATTACAGGGAACTCCTATAATCATCAATACGCAAACTAATGCAACTATTCAACAAGTTGCAACAAATATTGCAACTCAGCTTAATGCGGTTATAGCAAATTCAAGTGTTAGAGGATCTTACCCATCCTATTCAATGTTGCCGCCAAGATTGCAGGTTAATGGTTCTGTTCCTGTATCTTTCTATGGAAGCTTACCAGCAACAACGCTTCTTGCTCCTCAAGTATCAAATGGAAGTGATATTCCGGTTTTTGCTTATGGCCCATCTTCATGGACTAGGTATTTTAGACCTCCGAATACTTTGCAGTTATCAGAAGGCAATTCTGTTGTAAATACCTTTTCTAAGTTCAATCTAACAGGTGGTTTTTCTATATCTACTCAAGTGCAAGGAGATGCGTTTACGACATTAGGAGATTTTGTTAATCTCATAAATACGAATCTTTCAGATTATATATCAGCTTCTCTTGTTGATTCAAACTATGGTAATTCAATTATATTGCTGAATTCCTCTCCTATTAGTCCTTGGGATATAGTAACTCAAGGCAATATCAACATGAATGCTCAAACCGAAATACCTCTTATTAGAAGGTATCAATTATCGCAGCATTCAACTCTTGTTTCTTTGGTTAATGCCATTCAAAATGATTGGTCTCCTAATATTGATGTAAGTATAAATTCGGCAACAAGTCAGCATTCGGACGCTAGACCATTAAGACTTATTTCTCCGTTTACAACAGGAGACATAAGATCTAATCCTCTTCCAAAAACACTAAACGGAACTGTAACGAATATTTCAAGCGTTCTAATACCGACAGAAAATGTAACGATTTCTTACAGTATTGCTTTTGCAACCACAGGAGGAGGCCCTGGCGGTCCTCCTCCTGGTAGCGGGACAACAAATGGCATACAAGTTGCTCTTGGCGGATACGAAAAAGGCGGTGTTTTCTATCCTTATACTGCTCCAAATGCTTTCTTTGAGCCTGTTTACAATACCGTTTTTCCAATTAACTTTACAACGATAGACGCTGATGTTGTTTACTTGTTAGTTAAGAGCAGAAAAACCGAAAACTCTGTAACAACATATACCTCAACCGCTTCCTGTTATTCTGGATTAGTAAGGTATAGTAATGGTTATAATCCGTATTCTATAAATGCGTTTACTCCAACTGATTCTAAGTTTACAAGTGTTTGGACAGAGCAAGATATTGGCGTTCCTGTTGCAATATCAATCCCTGTTTATTCAACGCTTATGGACGTAACAATCGAGGATTCATGCATTCTTGACTCTGTAGCATTGAAAATAACAAACAAGCCAGCAGAGCTTGATCAATTTGGTTTCTTGGCAATCAATAGAACTAATAATACAAAGTCTCAAACAGAATCTAAGGTCGCTAGAGTCTTTGGTCTTGTTCTTGATAATAGGGGATCTTGGGACGTTCTTATTTCTCCCGAAGCATCGCTTACGCTTGACCCGTCAGGAACAATTTTCCATCTTGGCTCTTATTACAATAGAGATGTATTTGACGACGACGAAGGTTATGATTTTAGTATTACAACCAATCTTCCGTCAGAGGTTGCAAATGCAATATCTTTGATTCCTGTTCCTGGTAATCCTCAAGTTTGGATTCTAAGAATTGAGCATGCAGTTAAGAGATATCTTGCTTCATTATTGGCGCAAAATAACGACGAGGAATCATTAGTTGGATGTTATTTGAACGTTGATATTCTTGTTAAAGGTAGAACAACAGAAGTTGAAGGTACAGCAAGAGTTACCATTTATCATGATTACACTTGTGTTTATGATATTGGTCTTTGTGATTTCTTCTGGAATCTTATTGATCCTCCAAAGCCAACTGGACCGGAGATTATTCAGAACAGAATTGAAGTTACCTATGAAACGCTTGTTGATTGTTCAAATTTGACAACGCCTATAAACTACAATATAGCAGTTAATGCGCCTATACTTATTACGGCAACAAACATTCCAACATTCAAGAATGGCAATGCGTTGTTGCTTATCAAGTCGAGTTATACTCCTGAGGTTCAAGGGTTTTATTTCCCAGTTGGTAATCAACTTGATGTTCTTCAGTTTGCTTCTTGTTCTAGTTTGAATTCAAACTTGCCATTGATGCAAAGACTTAATAGAGAATTTTTACTTCTTCCTGACAGAACCTCTCCTGTTACTGATATTTTTGAAATTAGAAACCTATTGAATTCAGAGAGTTCTTATTTGTATGTTAAGCCGCAGTTTAGTTTCCCTCCAGACGATAATATCAAAGACTGTAGCAATAATGAGGTCGTTGTTGTTGGTATTGGGTATACCTTCAAGAATTGGGTGAATGACGTTAGAGAAGACGATGTAGTTATTGGATTGAATCTTCTCTTCCCTCAAGGTCTATTTACCTCTCCAGAAATTGATATTTGTTATCGTTACTATTACAATCAGAAGGAAACGTAAGGACTAAATAATGCCTGGTGAATCAATCGGAAAAAGAAAATGGTGGCATTGCACTCTTAATATCAAAGATAGAGAGAGCGGCGATACTCTAACAACTATAACAAGCGTAAACCCAAACGATCCTGCTGATAATGCTAATCCTCGTTCGGTTTTGGCGTATTCTTCTTATTTTGTCGGTTGTTATCCTGTTGAAGTTCCTGTTCGCTCATTTGATAGGTCTAGGTCGCCAGGATATTTTGTTATGATGCCTTCTGTTTCAGCACTTTCGGATGCAATCGTTGATGTTGAGACTTATCAAGACGCTATCAATCTTAATAACAGAAGAATATTCGAGTTCATAAGAACAGCCGGTTATAATGCAAATTGCGAGGCTCAGGCTCCGAATAGATACGATACTTTTGCTTATGAAACTATAACAAACGATCTAAGTAGTAATGTTTTTAGGTATCCGCAAATTCCGCTATATTCTCAAATAGGATGTTGCGAAGTTGAACTTTCTATTCCAAGTACCGATCTTCCTCAGTCTGGTGTTATTGGAAGAGCAACAAGAATTTGGTATCTTACAAGTATGGTAGATCAGAATACAGGCGAAACAACATACTCTTTGTATTCTTATGATTTTGCATTACTTTCTGGCGCTCTTGTTTTTAGAGGCAACATTGATGTCTCAATATCTCCTGATATTGTGTTGTACGATATAACCTGGATACCAATTGATAATACTTTGCTTGTTTTAGCAAATGACGGCATAAGACGGCTTTATCCTGGCTCTTTAACTTCAGACGCAAGATTGGGTGAAATTGCCGTATTTGATAGAGGTAATCTTAGCCAGAATGTATGTATCTTTTCAAGCGATAATTCTTGTGGTTTTTCTATACCTTCTAATGCCCTTGATGGATACAGCCCTAAAATTGAATACAATATATACGATGCTTCTTTGTATCTTTTTCATCCAGTACATACGAATACTCAAATTGGTATTGTCTCTCAACCTTCGTACATTAAAATGGAGTATTCGGAAAGAACAGGTGTTAGGTACATATCTCATTCTCTTATAAATGCAACGTTTTCTGGAGGATATCGTATTGGAGGACTAGCCTATCCTTCAACTTATTCTTCTTCTCTACAAGCATACTGTATGCTAAACGATTCGCTAGCAAATATAGGTGTTACTGGAGATATTACCCCTGTTTCTCCAACCAATAATCTTTTTGCAGGACTTGAAACGCTTGCGTTTATCGAAGATCCTGATAATACTCTTACTGGACAAGTTCTTTATACAAGCAATCCTGCTGGTCAGCTTTTTAGAGTTAATATAGATGCTTCAACTCCAGTTAATACAGGCTATACTTTGTCCGCCTCTCCAATAGGTTCTACAACAACAATAAATGGAGAAGATACAAGAGTATCTCCATTCCCATTTGTTCTTGGTCGTTCTCACTGGCTGTTCTTGGTTGATATTAGCGCTTCTATGTCAGGCCAAAGAATTAGCATGATTATTGACGCTTTTAGAGGAATGATGCAGTCTTATGTTAGATATAACGATAAGATTACGATTATTGGATTCAACGATAGAAGTCCAATCAGAATAAGCAAAGAACTTAAGACATATTCGGACGCAAACGAAATTATTTCTTATCTTGAAACGTTCTTTATACCGTCAGGTGTTTCAACGAATTTCTGTTCTGCTATTTCAAATTTACATACAGAGTTCAATGATTTGAAAAATGTCTTTATTCTTTCGGACGGAACATTTGACGACTGCGGACAAGATGCGAACTTTCCATTTACTGTTGGGGCAAGTTTTTCTCAATTGTTGTCAGCAAACCCTGGAATGGTTGTTACTTCAGTTGGAGTTATGACCTCCGCGCCGCCGCCCGTATTGCAATATCTTTCAACGCTTTTTGGACCTTATGTTGATTGGAGATAATGTTGTGCATCTTTGATTGCAAATCGTTTTTGAACCGATGAGAAAATAAACCATGCCAGATCCATTTGACCTATCTCAGTATGTGACTTCTTTCAAGAAGGTATCAAACTATGTACCGCAGACATTCCAGTTTGCGGACTTTGATACCATTTTTTCGCAAGTAGCAGAAGCCATTCGCATGAGGCAAGCTGGCGTTTCAGTTGGTTTTTCAATTCCAGAAAATGCATTTATCAATGTTGAATCTTATGACACAACAAGCCCAACAGGTTTAATTGATTCTATAGAACGATTTCAAGATGCTATTAGAGAGCTTGTTTATGGTAATATCATAGAAGAATATGGTAAACTTCCTGATTGTGATGTTTACGTTGGCTTTTTCCATTATAGCGGCGGTTTGCCTATCATTGGTGTATCTGCTATAGCGCCGAACGGAGTTGATTTTACACCTCCGCCAGACCCTTTTACTTCTGCAAACATAATCGAGTTTGCAAAAGATATAGGCAGTCGAATTAACGAGCTTATTTATGCATTGAATATTCTTAGATATCTTCATGGTAAGATGTATATTCCGTATCCTCATGATGACGGATGCAATCCTCCGCCTTCTCTTGATTGCGATCCAATCGTAGATCAAACTCAAATTAGAATTGAATACGAAACATATTCAGTTAAAGATCATATTATAGTTTTGTCTGCTTTGGCTGATCCAAATGACATTACAACAAATCTGTGTAATTTCGGAGGCGGTCCTCCTCCTTATCCATACGGAGTTGACCCGGCTCATATTTTGTTTGATTCAGGATGTTGCGGTTGTAATGGAAATGTTATAGTTGATGTCAACCCTTCTGATTTGCCACCACAACTTGTTGTTATTCCGAATTGCGATGGTGGCTCAGGAACTGCTTGGTGGGTTCATATTTATTACCTTGACGGCAATGGAACCTGTCAGGTTGTAAATACAGCAGGAGGCGATGAGGGTCATTGCCTTTCCCCTCCTCCTATTTCGCCTCCTCCACCGCCTTCCCTTTCTCCTTCGCCGTCGCCTTCGCCTGGAGCGTCTCCGTCTCCGTCTCCATCTCCTCCCGGCAGCCCTCCTCCCGGTAGTCCTCCTCCTGGTAGTCCGTCACCTGGAGGCCCGCCACCGCCTCCTCCACCGCCTCCGGTTTCGCCGTCGCCTTCTCCACCCCCATTACCTTCTCCAAGTCCGTCGCCGTCACCGTCGCCGTCAATTATTATATCGCCTCCTCCTGGTAGCCCGTCGCCTGGAGGTCCGCCGCCACCTCCACCACCGCCTCCGGTAAGTCCGTCGCCTGGTGGACCTCCGCCTCCGCCGCCGCCACCGCCTCCTGTTTCTCTTTCTCCTTCTGGATGTTTTTTGCCAGGAACATTGATTACTATGGGTGACGGTTCTAAGAAGTCTATTGAAACCGTTATTGAAGGTGAAGAAGTTTTGGGTTATTATATACCTGAACTTCCTTTGATAAAGGAGCAATATCTTTCCGCGAACTTCCCATCAAGAAATGGACAATTCTTCAAAAATGAAAAAGTTCTAAACGTAAGAAGAGGCTCAGAAAAGCAGCACTATGTTATCAACAAGAAGATTAGAGTAACTCATGAGCATCCATTCTTTGTTAGATTTGCAAATCAATGGAGATATGTTGAGGCACAGGCTCTTCAAGTTGGATTCAAAATGCTTGACGAACAACAGAACGAAGTAGAAATAACAAGTATTGAACTTGTTTTAGGAGTAGTTGAGACATTTAATTTGACTGTTAGAGATGTTCATAGCTTTGTTGCTGATACATTTGTTGTTCACAATGAAATCGTACCGTCAACAAAAACTGGAACAACAACAGCTTTCAATACTCCTTTTGATCAGTCGTATATGAGTGGAACAACAGAGCAGTTATAAAGGTAGCATATGAAGCCAATAATGTCTTTTTGGTCAGAGCCGTATATAAGAGGTTTTCATCGTAGATGGGCAAATCCTGCTACATGGAATATGTCATGGATACTTTCTGTAGAAGCTGTAACCAAGACTTATGGAAAGCCTCATCTGTATACAGACGATGCAGGTAAAAGCTTTCTTGTAGATCAATTAGGTCTTGATTTCGCAAGCGTAGATCTTTCTCTTAATGATTTGAAAGGTAAGAATCCTAGATTCTTTTCTCTTGGAAGAACTTATACGCTTGGTGTTCAGAAAGAACCATTTATTCATCTTGATTATGACGCATATTTGTTTGACATAATACCTCAAGAGCTTTTTGGTAGCGGAGTTTTACTTGAAAGGCAGTTCTATCGTTCTATTGAAAAGGCTCCAGAGGTTCCCTGTAGACCAGAGTTATTCTCAGAGTATAATGTTCCGTCTTGGTGGAATAATTACAAAGCTAAAAAAGAACATAACTTTGCGACTTTGGGTGTTATAGGTGGAAGTAATTTTGAATATTTTAGCAAGTTTTCTCAAACAATATTTGATATCATTTCTCTTAATCAAGAGAATTTTGATAACTTCTTTTCTTCAAATCCAGCTTTGCAGTTTGTCCCTCAAGATACTTTGGATCAATATGTTTCTGTTATGCTTGCAAAGGAAATGAATTTCGCGCCAAGATTTTTGGTAAGCATGAATCAAGTTGTTAGAACAAAATACGCTCATGCTGGTGGAGAAAAAGCTGTATCTTCAGAGTTGTATGGTAGAATCATATCAAGGATTGTAAAGGATTATCCTGAGGCGACAAGCAAGGTTGAAAAATTTGGCGGAGTTGGAAAGGTTGAAATACCAACAACTTCTGTCATTGTAGTTCCAAACTCGCTCGGTTCTGTTTATGATTCAACATTGAGAGTTATAATCCCAAGGAAGATAGCTCCGTCTGAAACAATTGTTTCAGATTTCAGATTGCATGAAGCAGAAAAGAAACTGTTATCCAAGATTGATGGTATTCGTTTTGCTCCGGCTGGTGCTAATTATCTCGAATCAATAAGAAATGCTTTCAAGAAAACTTCTGGTAAGTTGATAATTCTTGTTGATGGTCATATTAAAGTGCCAAAGCTTTATATTGAACGAGCAATAGCCGCTTCTATTGAATTCCCAAACTCTTTCTTTTGTACTGCTAGTAAAGATTACGAAGATAATAAGCTTGCTGTTTCGTATGGGGGACTTGAAGACGATTATGATATAAGGCCAAATCTAAGTCAAAGCAAAGATTCTGTTCTTGATATTCCTCTCATATCAGCGCTGTACGGCGGAGTTATTATTTTGCCTGCAAAAGCTGCTCATCTTTTACTTGATATGAAAGATTCGATAAACTCAATGTCAGACGTTTCGAAATATTTGATTAGTAAAGGCTTTGAGTGTAGGTGTATAAAGAGCATTGAAGTTTCTAATAACTTCAGGGCTACAACAAGTTATTCATCTGAATCATGATTGGCACGGCTTCAGTCATATCTTGGCCTGGAGTTCTCAAAACCAAACTTATACAATCGTTTGGTTTAGCATGTTATTCACTTGACATACTTTTAGAGCAGATTCCATTTGTTGACGGAGTTAATACGTCCGCTTCAAAACATTTCGAAGCTATACAGCAAAAGAAGAACTCGATTGCATGGGTTTGTTTTTCTCCATCTGAAGCAGAGCAAAAGAAAAAAGTCAACATATTGTTCTTAGAAAATGGTCTTCTTGATAGAGGCAAGTCTTATTATCTTGATGATAATGGATATGGACAATATTCAAATATTGTCGCTCTACGAGAGAATGTTAGAAAGTTTCCTCAGAGTTATGTTGATGAAGTTTATGTTAAGCTCGCTAATAACGGTTGGAAACAACCAGAAAAAGTGTCAAAAGATAAAGTAATAATGGCGGCTTTACAAGCTCGTAAACATGAAGACACTATTTTGCTCAAGAATTGTGAGAAGTATCTTCCTAAAAACGCAAAAGTTATCATACGAGGACATCCTAGAGACCGTCAAAAGATGCAAGAGTTTTATGCGCCCTTCTGCGAACGCAATCCAAGCTGGGAAATCGACTTTATAGACGATCCTTTTGAAAGTTTGGCAAGATGCGGAGCTTTGGTATTAAACTCAAGTAGTATGATGTATAAAGCTTTATACATGGGAATTCCGGTTGCTGCGTTTACAAGAAGCTTTCATAGCGGTTCTGCGGCGGTCTTAGATTGCAGTAGAAATCCTAACATGCTTACTCATATTTTTGATTTCCGGCATAATCAAGATTATTCGGAGCGATTAATTTGTGCTATTAATTATCACTCTATAAGCGCAAATGCTACAGTAGATGAAGTTTTAGCAAATACAAATTTTGGAAACTGGTTAAGAAGATTTAGATACTGAAAATAAGAAAGGAGCATACCCTTACAGATTGAATTGGTAGGGTATGAAAAAGGCTCGCAAAACAACTCGCCAAAAGGCTCCTAAAAAGAAGAGTTGTTCTGTCGCCAAGAAGAAGGCAACAAAGAGCAAGAAGCAGCACCATGTTGTAAACTTGAGGGGAAAGAGATATAAGATCCAAAAGACTGGTAAGGTTGGTTCTGATCTTTGGGGATATTGTACTGACCCTAAGTTTACAAACAGACTTATCAAGATACATAAAATGTTGGAGAATGACGAAGAGTTAGAAATCCTTATTCACGAAATGCTACATGCTTGTTTCTGGGATTTAGACGAAGAAGTTGTTAGCGAAGTAGGAAGAGATTTATCAAAAGCTCTTTGGAAGATGGGATATAGAAAGCAAAAATGAGTAGTTGGTATAAAACAGCAGCACTTAGTAATGACATAACAAGCGTTATAGTAGCATGGCTACGCAACGCAAGGAATGGACTTGATTCAGCAAGCGCTAACGACGATATATCTCATCAAATGCAAGGCGCAGACAACCAAATGGTTCTTATGGGAGCAATTAGTACAGCATCTGCTATCGTCATGCGAGAGCAGGGCGGTATGCTTACGCCTACGCAGCAAGAGCTTATTCAAATACTGAACAATAGAACCCAAGATTTTGAGCAGGTTCCTGACCCTCTTCAAATGCCGCCTATTGACCAGGGATTAGAACCCCAAGGTGGTCAAGACCCAACCCAGAATAATAATGGTTGGTAAGAACCAAAACGGCCAAAACTCAATAATGGGATGATATTTGATTTTGTCCCAGATTTTCTTCATAATACATCAAGCTCTTTTCTAAGCGATTCATTGTAGTTGTCAGAAAACTTCAATAACGAACGCGCAACGTCTTTGTTGTTGGGGTCGATTCCCTTGCTAGTTAGCAGCTTGATAATGCGGTCTCTATTCATGAAATAGAACTTTCTATCTTTTGACCACAATGATAGCGATTGCTCGTTACGGCTTCTATAGCCTTCAGAAAAGGCCTTCTTCATAGAAGTAACAACTGGATTGTCAGCCTTGTCTGGTATCATAAGGCTTCTGAAAGACTTAGTATCCCACGGCGCATATTCGGGACAGACTCTATTCAGAAAGTCCAAATCAGGAGCCATTTTGAAAGGCGCATTAGAACCTTGAGAGTTCGGATTTCTTATCAAACCCTTTGCTGATTCATTGTTATACCATTGCTCAAGACGGTCCAATAAGTCATTGGTTTCTTTGCTTACGCTTGTTGGATTGCCGTCAAACTTAGATAGTATTTCTTTCCAAATAGTGAAGCATTCCTGACCGGCTTTGGCCTTCTTTTGCCAATAACGTTCGTCGGCTCTGCGGTCTTGCGAATCTTTGGGACGCACAAGATTTGTGAACATATCATAAGTGTAATGCTGGCTTGGAAATCTCTTTCCAAACTCAGGAAGTATGGCTTTTTCGAAAACGTTAATACCTTCGTTACTCATTGTTATTTCCAGTTTATTAAAGCAACATGCTCTATTCGTTCAACGGTTCCGCCTTTTCTAATAAGGGGAACTTTCTTTCTTAGGACTTCTTGCCATTCATATTGAGGGAAAGCCGTCTTTGCGTCTGTTCCATAAGTCAAAATGATTGGACACGAAAGTTTAGAGATAAGGTCTATCGTGTCTTGAGGATTGTACGATTCTTCGATACCTTTCTTTGCTCCTTGCTTGTAGTTACCTTTTGTTCCAACATACGGCGGATCTAAGAAAACAAGGTCGCCGTCTTCTTGAATGTAATCAACATGAGCCTTACCGAGTTTAATGTCTATCTCTTTTACTCTTTCTAGGCGAGAGATAGTCTGCTCAACGGGGAGCTTCCATTTGGGATAAACTTTCCAAGAGCTTAGCTGCCCTACATACACTCCTGTAACGTTGACTCGCATGTAAAGTTCAGCGCCTCTATTGAGGCCCATTTTCCTAACGTCAGGTTTATTGTCGCTAGCAGCAGCAACATGAACTTCTCTAACTCTTTCAAGTTCTCTAAGCTCTTCTGGTTTGACTGTTTTAAGCCAATTCCAAAGGTCAACAATATCTGGATTTGTGTCCATACCTAAAGCTGGACCTTTGTTACTGAGTACGAAAGCTCCAGAACCCAGATAGAGTTCAGCTAGTCTTTTGTGAGAAGGCAGTTGAAGCCCAAGCTTTTGCAAGACCTTCCATTTATTTCCTGAGTATTTGAATATCATTTTTTACCTAGTATGAGAGTCTCTGTTACCTTCTCTCGTTTTTCGTTATCTTTCGTAATTGCTCGAACAAATCTATGAGCGCTTATAGGAATGATTTTGTTGTCTGGAAAGGCAGCAAGAACCTCTTTTGCGTTGCTATTAGACATTGCCCATCTTATTCCGCAACCATCAAGTTCTTGACAATATCTTTTTAGCTTATCAAGTAGCTTGTTATCGTTTTCTCTTTCTTTGTTATATGAAGCGAAGTTCGAGGTTTTTGAGATTGGGTAATAAGGAGGGTCCATGTAAACAAAGACATTTTCGCATGGAGCAAAGTGGAGATTTGTGAAATTGACTTCTCTGATTTCCGCCTTCTTAAGTATTCTAGAAGCGTCTCTAATTGTTTCTTCGTCAAAGCGGATATCAGTCTTTTTGTTAGAAGGAACGTTATTCTTGCCAGCCCTATTTACTCTCCAAATTCCATTAAAGCAAGTTTTGTTGATGTATATAAATTGAGCAGCAAGTTCAATTTGATTTGAACTTGTTATTTCGTCTGTTACTGTTTTTCTAATATCCTTGTACATTGATTCATAGTTTTGACCAAGAGCGTTATGCTCTTCTTGAAGTTGCATAACTCTTGTCAAGACTTCTTCGCAGTTATCCCTGACCATCTTATGACAATTTACTAGATGACTATTTATGTCGCAAAGAACGATTTTACTTGGAAGTTTCAAGTCTTCGTTGAAGATGTTGCCAGGTTTTTCCTCAAGACTTTTGTACCATGCAAAGAACATCGCGCAAGAGCCAGCAAAAGGTTCTACATAAATATCAATATCTTTTGGAAAGTGCGGTATGATTTGGTCTGCAATACCCGACTTTCCTCCAATCCATTTTAAGTACATTTTTACCTCTTTATTAGATCGGATATTCTTTGAGGAAAGTCTTGTCCATGCACGGAGTTTTTTTCGATTTCTGATTCTGTGGCAAGGACGGAAATAGTGTGCCACTCGTCTCCGCTTTGTTTGTTATAGCTATGGGTTACAATGATTTTCATACGATGGTAGTTGTTCTTGATATAACTACTTAGTTTCTCTTGAGTAAATACATACCACTTGTTGCTCGGAGGTCTCATTGTTGAAAACAAAGCACCTTTAGGCTTATTCGTGTCAAAACAAAAACCGAAGCTATCTCCTTTTGATAAGCCTTCTCTTATCTTCTTCTCAAATATGCTAGTAAGAAATGAGTGCTGTTTACTTCCGGGAGGAAATGGGCCTGTTGAATTGGCTTGGTATTCTGGATTGCCTAAAAGGTCAAAACAAACACCTATTAGTTCGAAACATAAGTTTCCAGTATTAGGATTGTCTGTTTTGCATTCAACAGTCACTCCGTTTGGAGCGATAGCGCTTTTTATAATTAGGTCTTTATTCTTTTGATGTTTTTCGCTTACATTCTGAATTGTTATCCTGTCACCGTATAATGACTTGAAGCAATCAATATGCCTTTGTAGGTCTTGCTTTTGAGTGTATTTGTGGAAGTCATGGCTCATGATAAGCATTGCTTTCTAAGTTCTTTTCTGAACAAGACCCACCTTCTGTCTTCTTCTATGTTTATCTCGCCATTATCAATCTTGATAAGATGAGCAACGCATTCGTCAATCGAACCAAATACTTCTTCGAGTCTAAAAACTCCGAATAGCCATGTCGGGAGACACTCTATTCCGCCTTTGCAAATACAGAAGCAAGGCTTCTTCTGGTCTTCGGCTGTAAACAACTCGTCTAGCGTTCCATAAGAAGGAACATCAGGATCTATGTAGACAACTAAGAAGTCCGAAACGTCAGTGAATCTCAAGTCTTCTCTACGAAACTTCTTGACGAACTTCTGCAATTCAACCCATTGCTTCTCTTCTCTCATCTTGGTGACGGTTCGAACGTCGCCTTTGACTTCATGAACAAAAGAAGCTGGTTTATTACATGGATCGATAATCTGCATTCCCAAGTCGTTTGTCTTGGCAATGAATTCTTTGCGCCAACCTCTTCCAAGGTCTTTAGCCTTGTCAATAGGACCGCTGAGATAACATATTGCTTCGTTAAGTTTACCCATTTGTTCTTCCTTAGTTTGGGACTAAACATCTAGAACGGTAATCACCTGTACTAGACGCCATTATTTTGCCAGATATGAAGGGGAACTTAGTTGCAAAATCCGACACCTTCTCAAACTCGTTATTAGCTCGAAGAGCTTGTACGCAGTTGTTGATTGCAACTTCTATGTCTTCTATGTTTTTGATGGTTGTTTCTTGAGTTTTGCTTGAGAACCATTCGAAAAGCTGCAAACAAATCAAAGCGTCTTCTTTTGTGAGAGCCGTTGGAGACTTAAGAGTTAGTATCCTTATAAGGGACTTACAAATTCTTATTCTCTCATAAGTTTGATTGCCGCAGTTCATGGCAGCATTTATGCAGCCAGCGATGGTTAGTTCATAACCATGAGGAATCTTCTTGGAGGTTTTACTATAGCTAATTTTACAACTGTTGTTCCAGATATAGCTTGTAGCAACGCTCGATTGTTGATTTCGAACAGTTGCTGGAACATTTGGCATATTCAGCTTGAGAATCTGAATTGGATTTGACTGTCCAGTATTGGCTTGAAGAACAGAAATAGCTGCCTTCTTCAAAGCCTTGTTACCTGAATGCTCGGCGATTGATTTGATAGTTTCTTTGAACTTGTCGTAGTTATTGAATAGATGTTCAGAGCATGATTTGCTAATCGAAGCCAGCGATATAGCTTTTTCTTCTCCTATGAGATGAAGAACAGGCTCAGGGTTTTTGATAATTTCATCCCTAACCGCGTCGTAGTTATTTTCCTCTGATAGCCATGTTGATATCTTTGCTTCATTGCCCTCTTTGATGAGCGCTCTATAATCTCTTAATGGAGAGCCATGCTTTAGTGCATGAGCAAGTTTTTCAACGTTTGAGTATGGAGGTAGAACGTGAATAAGATTGCCACCAAGCTCGCCTATCTTAATAGCATATTCAAGTCTTCTTGGCGAAACTTCTAGTCTGATATTCTCAGGTAATTGATTCCACCAATCAATAGCTGCCTGCGCTTTTTCTTTGCCAAACTTTTCGACAAAGTAAGGCATGTATGGTTTATATGGAATCTCTATTTGGATATGAAATCGGTCTTGTTGAGCAGGATCGAGCTTTTCAACATCATACTTGACGCTATCATCTTCTTCAGGATTTACTGCTCCCCAAATCATTTTGAGGTTTGGATACTTTTTGCCGTTGATTGACTTAAACTGTATAAGTTCCATGACGGCATTGCGGACCTTCTTGTGAGAACGGTTAAGTTCGTCAAAGAAGATTGCTTCAACTTCATCGTCTCTGAAATCCTTTGGTCTTATGAGTTCCAGATAGGAACCCTTATCGTCTTTCACTTCTTTAGGAACGCCAATAAAATCAACCCAAGGGTCCATAGTCGCTGCCGAAAACTGCTTATAGCGAATGCCGTTTCGTTCAAACGACTCAAGAATCATGGAAGTCTTGCCTACTCCATGACGGCCAAAGAACAATACGTTCAAGTGGTTCTTAACCCAAAAGTCAAGAATTTGCTCATTTGGAAAGCATTGATATATCTTCATTCTACGTCCTTCGGCCAGTTTCAACAGCTTGTTTAGACTTTCACCTTTCGGTTAGGTCTTGTTCTCTTTGATTGTCATAAGCAAGCATGTCCATGAGATCTGGAATGCGACGGTCTACAACCTTGTGCTTTACGGTTCTTACATATTCCAAACAATCTGCGATAGCCGTTGCAGCAGGAGGCTGCCCGTCTTCTATATGGAACTGATTAGGCCACAAGTGAGACCAGCCGCCAGCTTCTCTAAAACGAGCAACATTCTTCTTCTTGTCGTCAATTAAGATGCAGTCAGGAGCGGCGCAGACTTCCTTCTTCTTTGCTAGAATGAAGTTCTTGATTTCAAAGTCTCTTTTGAGAGCAAGAAGCTTGCCCCTTCCTGCGTAAGTCCAAGAACCAGGCGAAGTAAGAATCGTTACCTCTCCAAGTTCAGTAAGAGCTTCATACAAGGCGTTTGCCCAGGGGAATAACTTGAGGTTTTCCCAATAAGCAGCGCCAAGAGACTCGACGGTTTCAAAAACTTCCTGTTTTGACTTGATCATTTCAAGACCGTCATGGTAAGTCTTAAGAATACGTCTATTTTCGGGAGATTTTGCGTCAACCTTGAAGACTTGAAGCGCAGAACCCATCCAATCATAAATAACACCGTCAAGGTCAAGGTAAATCTTTAGTTTCATCTTTGTCGATATCCTTTCATGCCAAGAAAAAAACAGCTTATTGATAAGCATGTTTACAAACTAGCCGAGGGCGCTTGCCGCATTTGCGGAGAAACAGACCCGGCGGTTCTAGATGTTCATCGGATAATTCCCGGCGCTGAGGGCGGTCGTTACACAAGAGAAAATAGCACTTGTCTATGTTGTAAATGCCACAGAAAAGTACATGACGGCCAAATAGTGATTGATAGATATTATCAATCAACTAACGGTCGTCTGGTTCTTCATTTATTTGAAAATGGAGAAGAGAAGTTTATTTAGCCTTCAATGACTATGTTCTCTTCGTTTATAGTTATGCCTGTCTCTTCGCAAAGAGTTGCCCAATCGCGCAAAACTTTTACTTCGTTTTCGGAAAGCCAATCATTGAGGTTTGTTTTACCAGTTCTATCTAGAACGTGTTTATTTAGCTTTTGAACAGCAGGATACAGATTTGCTATAATCTTGTTTTGATTAAAGTCTTTTTGTGTACCTCTTAGCGGTTTTAACAAGTCTATTTTTGCATCAGGATTGCTGAGTTGAGCAACATAAGTAACAGCGTCATGAACGTTATTTAGAGAGTATCTAGCGTCATGATA
>FRDC01003689.1_pt1 | contig 31346 bp, 23 predicted proteins | sample 1106171 | NCBI WGS metagenome assembly FRDC01 (sample SAMEA3930566, study PRJEB13176) | freshwater metagenome | biome: Drinking water system; feature: drinking water; material: water | place: Singapore | collected 2014-12-20 | reverse complement strand
ACTGCTCCAATTGTGAGCAACTTTATTCGTAATATTGTAGAAGAAGACTTAAAAAGTGGTAAACATGCTCAGATTATTACTCGTTTTCCACCAGAGCCAAATGGTTATTTGCATGTGGGGCATGCCAAGGCGGTTTGTCACAATTTTGGTTTAGCCAAAGACTATGCTGGATTATGTAATCTACGCTTTGATGATACCAATCCTGAAAAAGAAAACGATGAGTACGTAAAGTCAATACAAGAAGATATTAGCTGGCTTGGTTTTGATTGGAATGGTGAAGCAAAATACGCTTCAGATTATTTTGATAAACTTTATGAATTTGCTGAGTGGTTTATTAACCAAGGTTTAGCATATGTTGATGATCTAACTGCCGAAGAAATGCGTGAATACCGTGGAACGTTGACTAGCCCTGGGAAAAATAGTCCCTATCGGGAGCGTACAATAGCTGAGAATCTTGACTTATTCCGCCGGATGAAGGCTGGTGAATTTGCTGATGGTGCTAAAGTTTTACGGCTAAAAATCGATATGGCTTCACCAAATATGAATCTACGCGATCCAGCAATTTACCGGATTAAACGGTTCCATCATATTCGCACCGGAGATAAATGGTGCATTTACCCAATGTATGATTATACTCACTGTATTTCGGATGCTTTGGAGTCAATTACTCATTCATGCTGTTCTCTTGAGTTTGAAGATCATCGTCCACTTTATGATTGGGTGGTGGATAAACTTTATGCTGCGCAACTATTGCCAGCTAGACCACGCCAGATTGAGTTCTCTCGGCTGGAGTTGCATTATACAGTTACTAGTAAGCGTAAGCTTAATCAACTCGTAACTGAAGGCTTGGTAAGTGGTTGGGATGATCCTCGGATGCCAACAATTTCCGGAATGCGTAGACGTGGCTATACTCCAGCAGGGATTCGCCTATTTGCTACTCGCTGTGGAATTTCTAAATCACCAAATATTGTTGATCTGGGTTTTCTTGAAACAGCGATACGTGATGATCTTGAGAGTGCTGTGCCACGGGTAATGGCGGTATTAAATCCATTAAAAGTGGTATTGACTAATTTTGTCAGTGATAAGACTGGCTCACGCGAAGCAGATTTTCATCCACAACATCCTGAATTTGGCAGCCGCTTATGTGAATTAAGTAAAGAAATTTATATCGATGCTGATGATTTTCAAGAGATTCCAGAAAAAGGTTTTCAGCGTTTAACTGTAGGTGGCGAGGTTCGGTTACGGCATAGTTATGTTATCAAATGTGATGAGCTAATTAAAAATCCTGATGGAACAATTAAAGAATTACATTGTTCGATTGATCACGATACACTGGGTAAAAATCCTGAAGGTCGTAAGGTAAAAGGAGTGATACACTGGGTAAGTGTTGATAAATCAGTACCTGCTGAGATTCGTCTTTATGATCGTTTATTTACGGTAGAAGAACCGGATAACGTAGATGGACGCGATTTTAAAGAATTTATCAACCCAGAGTCACTAAAAACTATTACAGCATACATTGAGCCAGCGATAAAAACAGCTAGAAGTGAAGACCGCTTCCAGTTTGAACGAGTTGGATATTTTGTTGCTGATCGCTATGACTATTCATCAGCTAGACCAGTTTTTAATAAAACCGTAGGTTTAAAAGACAATTGGCGTAAATAAATGTCAGGTGGATTTAATTCCACCTTTTTTTATGTTGGGGAAGAACATAATGAACTATATTGGAATAATGTCAGGCACCAGCCTTGATGGAATTGATGCTGTTCTGTGTAATTTTGATGATAACGACAAACTAACTGTACTAACAAAGTGCTCAATCCCGTTTGATCGCGAGTTGCAGGCAGATTTACAGCAATTATTACGGACTTTTATCCTTCATCTGCAAGAACTCGGTGAGCTTGAAGTGCGTCTAGCTTATGATTATGCCAAAGCAGTAGAACTACTTCTAAAGAGCGCAAATTTAAACCCCGATGAGATTACCGCGATTGGCTGTCATGGGCAAACTGTTTTTCATGAGCCAGTGGGCGAATTTCCTTTTTCTCTACAACTTTTAGATGGAAATAAATTAGCTCAGCTAGCCGGAATAAATGTCGTCTGTGATTTTCGGCGGATGGATATGGCATATGGAGGACAAGGAGCGCCGTTAACGCCAGTATTCCATAAATACTTTCTATCTGGTACTAAGCCAAGGGTTATTCTAAATCTGGGTGGAATCGCTAATATAACACTGCTAGACCCAGCATCCGAAAATGTGACAGGGTTTGATACCGGACCCGCTAATTGCTTGATTGATTTATGGGTTCAGGATCGTTTTGGTTTACCCTATGACAAAGATGGTGTATTAGCTAAATCCGGTGCAGTTATAGCTGAATTACTTGAGATTATGCTTAAAGATGAGTATTTTCAATTACCAGCACCCAAAAGCACGGGAAAAGAGATTTATCATTTAGACTGGATTAAAGCAAAATTGGCACAAACCGCAATAGAATATTCTGATGAAGACGTCCTTCGAACCTTGACAGAGCTTACGGCACAAACAGTTGCCGATGCTATTGCTAGTCAAATTTCTACTTCTAGTGTCGAAGCTATCTATGCTTGTGGAGGTGGGGCATTTAATAGCTTTTTGCTGGAACGGATTTCCTATAATAGCAGTATTCGGGTTACAACCACCAAAGAATTAGGGATTGATGTCGATCAGCTCGAGGCAATTGCATTTGCTTGGTTTGCTAAAAGACGAGTCGAGAAAAAGCCAGCTAATTATGAAAGCGTAACTGGTGCCAGCCAGAAATGTATCTTGGGTGCACTTTATGAAATCAGATAACTATAAAGCCCAGATAATAACCTTAACCATCATAACTGGGGTAATTTGTGGTTATATTCTTGGTGTGATTGCAATGATTATGCCAAATCTAGTTGGTCATAAATATATGCTAAAAGAGCAGATTTCATTATTGGCAGGTGCGTTACTTCTTGGCTGTTTCATTTCTAGTATCTATACTGGGAGTTTGTGTGATGCTATCGGGCGCAAAAAAGTAATTTTTATAACCATGCTTATTTATGTTATTGGCATTTGTTATTTTATAATTGCCAAAAATTATTATCATTTATATGCTGCTCGCTTCATTCAGGGACTTGCCTATGGGATGTGTGAGATAGTTATGCCTTTATACCTAGTGGAAGTATCTGAAACCAAATGGCGCGGTCAGATAATCACTGCCTTCAAAATGGCAAATACTGGTGGAGCATTAATCGCTAGTCTTGTTTGGCTTGGGATTGATACTAGCTATTATCCTGCTGCTTTTGCTATCGCATTAATTATTCCGGTTTGGGTATGCCTGCTAACGCGCAAACTTCCTGAGTCACCACGCTGGCTAGTGAGCAAAGGTAAACTCGAGGAAGCTAAGCTTGCGCTTAGTCGAGTTAATCCGGCAACTGCGGTAAGCGTACTTGCTGAAATAAAAAATGCAGTTAGCGGCGTGTCCGGGAAAATTAGTGACCTTTGGCAAAAAAATAATCTTCTGCCTTTCTTGATAATTCTTGCGGCAGTATCACTCAACCAGTTAACCGGGATTAATGTCTTTGTCCAAAATAGCTTGCAAGTTCTAAAAGAGTCGGGGATTTCCTCTGATATTGTTGGTGTTTTTGGTAATATTAGCATTAGTTTGGTAAACTTTGCTGCGATGACCGCAACACTCTTCCTAGTTGAGAAGATTGGCAGGAAAAAGATTTTGATTATTGGTACTAGCGGCTTACTTTTAACTCTAATTTCTCTTTTTAGTGCACATTTGATTTTGCCACCGGGTGAGACGATTGGATATATAACTCTAGCCGGAATTATTCTGGTAGTTGGCTTTTTCGCTTTTGGCCCTGGAGCGTTAATACTAGTTATTTCAACGGAGCTATTACCAAATAATGTCCGCGGAGTCGCAATTTCAGTTGCATTTACTATTGGTGCGCTGGTTGGCACGGTCTTTGTTTCGTGGTTTGGGGCTTTGGTAGCAATAATTGGTTATGCAAAACTCTTTATGTTTATGGCAATGTTTGTTTTTTGCTACCTGCTAATTAGCCTCTATATTCCAGAAACTAAGGGAAAATCACTTGAGAAAATAAACTGGAAGAAATAAGCTACTCGGATATAGTTAAGAAAAATCAGGTATGTTAATATATTACCTGATTCACCTAAGCAAACTGGATTATTGTCATATTTTAAAGAGTAAAATCAATGCAGTCAGTAATAAAAGTTAATCAAGACTTGCCTTTTATCCAAAAGTTGCCATTAAGTTTGCAACACGTTTTTGCCATGTTTGGTTCCACGATTCTTGTACCAATGCTTTTTCACATTGATCCTGCATTATGCTTATTATGTAATGGTTTTGGAACACTCCTTTATTTATTCATTACCCGGAATCGGATTCCAGCTTATCTTGGTTCCAGCTTTGCTTTTATTGCGCCAGTTATGTTAGTTATAAGTAAATATGGTTATTCGGCTGCGCTATCTGGTTTTTGGGTTAGTGGCATTCTCCTGATGGTATTGGCTGGGGTTATTCAAAAATATGGGGTAAATTGGATTGAACGGATTTTACCCGGAGCATCGATTGGTGCAATTGTTATAGTTATCGGCTTAGAGTTAGCCCCTGTAGCCACTAAAATGGCAAATCTTATTGGACCTACATATGATAAAAATACTCTAATCGGTGCGATTACACTAGTAGCAACTATGGTTTATAGTCTATTTTTTCGTGGATTTATCCGGGTAATTGCAGTCTTACTTGGCATCATAACAGGTTATGTTGGAGCAATAACTGCTGGACTTGTTAGTTGGGATATGGTTCACTCAGCTCCTTGGGTTAGTTTACCTCACTGGTATGGATTAAAATTTAATATTAATGCTATTGCTATTATTATTCCTGCCGTTCTGGTTATTTTTGCTGAACATATCGGGCATTTATATGTAACTGGCAATATTATTAATGATAATCTAGTTAAGCGCCCATGGATGAACCTCTCCTTATTTAGTAACGGTGCTTCTACCTGTGTCTCCGCTTTGATGGGAGCAACTCCAAATACTACCTATGGTGAGAATATTGGTGTCCTTGCTATGACTAGAGTTTATAGTACCCATGTTATTCGCTTAGCGGCAATCATTGCAATTATTTTAGCTTTTTGCGGTAAGCTCTCCGCCCTGATTATGTCTATTCCTACCTGTGTAATTGGTGGCGTTTCAATGTTACTTTTTGGTGTAATTGCAGTGTCTGGCATCCGGATGCTAGTAGAAAAAAAAGCTGATTTTAATAATACGCATAATTTAACAGTAGCAGCAATAATCTTGGTTATTGGTATTTCTGGAGTTAGCTTGCAGATTGGAACATTACAGCTAAAAGGCATGGGTTTAGCAACCGTTTTTGCAGTAATTATTAATTTAACAATAAATATAATCTCTGGAAAAAATAAACTGGGATGATTTACTTTAAATATGGTCTTTAAATATCTTTGCTGTTTAGTGTACAATATTGTTGAATTATTTAATTTTATAGTGATTTTCAATATTTGTATATATGTGGGGTAGATCAAGTGAGTATTCAACAAATTCTGATAGAGTCTAGGAAAATAGGAATTTTGTCTTCTGTTGATTTATCATCTTTAAATTTGATTGGTGCAGACTTTTCCGGCTTAAAAATTGAATCTGTTAATTTTGCTGGCAGCAATCTTACTGGTGCAAATTTTGATAATACTGTACTCATGAATGTGACTTTTAATTCATCTATTCTTAAAGGCTTACAGCTAAATCAAACTAATGTGGCTAATTCAAATTTCACAAATTCAATTTTGCAAGGTGCATCAATTCAAGAGTGTGGATTTTCTGATTGTGATTTTACAAACGCAGACCTAACTTCAATTAGTGGTGAAAGTAGTCATTTTAGTAATTGTAGCTTTAAAATGACAAAATTAGTTGGAGCAAAGCTACCAATGTCAGTTTGGTCTTCGGTAATTATTGAAGGAACTAACTTTAGTGGTTCGGATCTATATCGTTTAATTGTTCAAAAATCAGATTTTAAAAAAGCTATTTTCAATAATACTAACTTAACTAGTGCCCTATTTACGGAGTGTACATTAAAGAAACAGCAGTTTCAAGGATGCACTTTACTCATGTCTATTTTTGATGACTGTGATTTATCCGGTGCAGATTTTTTCATGCAAGATATAAGTCAGGCGAGTTTCAATGGAGCCAATCTAAATGAAGCCTCGTTTGCTAATTGTAGTGGTGATTATATTGCGTTTATTGGCATTGACGCTAGGCAAAGTAATTTTTCTAATGTAAAATTTGACATGTCAAATTTTAGTAAATCCAATTTGGTTGCAGCTAATTTTACATCAGCATCTATTACTAATAGCCTCTTTGAAAATGCAAAGCTTGACTATGTAAATTTTAATTCAGCAAAATTGAATTATACTAATTTTTCTAATGCTTCAACAATTGAAACAGATTTTAACCAAGCGGCACTCTATTATGCTAATATACATGGTATTAGTGGTGCTAAACTGGAGAATGCGCTACAAATAAATACTGCTTTTATGACCGATAAAAAACTGAAAGAGGCAGAAAATTGGCAACCTCGCAAAGAGTTGCCAGCAAAAAGAGACTTTAGAGGATGATATGAAATGAAAAACAATTTAAGACTGGTAAAGAAATTATCCACGCCAGAACCAGCAGAGTTATTCTTTGCCAAGGTAGTTTCTGTAGATAAAATAGGAACACAATATTCCTATTTAGTTCAACTTAGTGATGGGAGTATTCGTTCCGCATTGAAAGCAGAGAGTTGCCTTCTTATTCCTGCAAGCAATGATTTAATTTTGATAAGTTATGATGTAAATGAAGAATATGCTTTTATATTACAAATATTAAATCGTACGGTAGAAGAAAATATTGTTGATTTTGGGCAAAACGTGTCTTTACGTGCGGATAATATTAAACTTGAAGCAAGACAGATGGTTAATATTGAGGCTCCTGACGTTAGTTTATCCGGGATAAAGGGAACTGCCAAGTTTAGTCATAGCTCATTATTGGCAAATTGGAGTGAGGTAAGAACCAAGAAAAGTTTATTTATTGCGGAGAGTGCCGAAAAAATTATCAATACGGTTAGTGAAAAAATCGTAAATGTATTTAAAACCATTGAAGGAATTGAATTTACCAAAGCTAACCGGATTCGTACCTTGGTAACAGGTAGACTATTTTATAAGGCAAAACATCTTACCATAAATGCTGAAGAAGAAGTAGGAATTGATGGTAAGAAAATTAACATGGGCTAATTTATATATTGACCTCTTAAAGTTAATAGAAGTTCCTTCTATCTTAGCAATAATCTTTTAGGGGCTCATATCTAAAGAGAACATAAATCCGTTTAAATATCATGTTTGTGAGGAAACTTAACATGTATGCAATAACTAAACAGTCCGGACAAGCAATGGCAATGCCAGATGTTTGTAAAGTTCCAGCACCTCCTGGTCCACCGATTCCTACGCCATTTTCAAACATCGGGATGACTCCAAGTGCAAACCCAGTTACGCAAAAGATTATGATTGCTGGGGCTCCAGCGCTTACTAAAGCATCAAAGATTAATCCAAGTCAAGGTGATCAACCGGGAGTTGCTGGCGGGCTCGTGTCAGGTAAAATCATGGGGCCAGTTGAATTTGTGATGGGAAGTACTAAAGTTAAATTTGAGGGAAATCCTGCCGTTTTTATGGGAAATACAACTAAACAGAATCAGGGCAATGCAGTTGGTGCCGATACTATGCCTAGCCAGGAAAAAGTGATGATATTGAGTTAATATGAAAAAAATCTGGATTACGTCGTTAGCGCATAATGAAAATAATGTAAAAAAACTGATGCTGGACTTAAAACCATACCATGTTCCGGTTGATGGTGGATTTTGGATAGATGATTTGCCTAAAATGGCTTGGACAGGGATAAAAGATTCTCTTTTAAGCCAAGAAGTTGGCTTATGGGTAATTATCGCAGATAAAGATAATTGGAGTAATCCATCTATATTAAAGGGGCTATCAGCATTAGCCTTTATGCTTAAGTCAAGAAAAAAATCTCCTTTACCGATACTGATTATTCACGAAGATTTTTCTTTAGACGCATCAAGCCTGACTACAGCGCTAACTCATGCAAAACTCTTACCTGTATCAGCCAATAATCTAGGGGTTAAAATACTTGCGTTATTAAATACGCCATTTTCATATCCAGAAAGTGGATATTATGCTGATTTTCATCCCTTAAATGAATTGGGACTTTGGCTTGAACTGGGATCATCACATCAGACTTGGGATGGTATGATTTTGGGGGTTGATAGTGGTGAAATTAACTTTCAGGCAGTTGGAACACGGGGTACTTTACCAGAAAAAAGTATTCTTGAATTTCCCCAACAGGGATTTGAAATTGCTTATGCTGGGAAAAAATTTATGGCATGGGGAGTGCAAAATCAAATAGATAATAAAGTCTCGTATTTTGCAAGGATTACAGAATTACCTGATCAATTTTTATTTACGTCTTATACACAAGCAGATGAGACGGATGCATATATAGTCAAGTTATGTTAAGTTTAAATTGGTTAATTTCTTATGTTGTTTATTATTAAACATGTGGGTTAGTTTATAGGGAAAAAAATGTATAGATTGTTAATTATTTTTGCAATAATAATGATAAATGGATGCTCTTCTGATAAGTCACCCCCACCTTATAAACCAGGTGGGATAGTTATAAATTATTCAACAAATGAAGATTTAAATACCTATGATGGTAATCCTCACTCTGTAATGCTGGCAGTATATCAGCTTAATAATATCAATGGCTTTCATCAGCTAGCAAAAGATATTAGTGGCACTCAGAAACTTTTAAGCATGGGTAAGTTTGACTCAAGTGTTTTAGGTGTAGACAGTATTTTTGTCAATGCAGATGAATCAGGAACAATAAAATTGGATCGTTTACAAGATACTGAATGGATCGGTGTTGTTGCTGGTTATTATAACCTCAATGCAGGTCAAGTTACAAAAGAGTTCCAGATTCCTGCTAATTCAAGTAAAATTCTAAAAATTAATCTGGTTCTTAGTCCAGATTCACTTCAAGAGGTTCCTGCAAAATGATGAAGCCTCATCGTCCTGTATATTGGCATCAAGGATTATTTCTTCAACCACAACACCTACAACAACTTGATCTATATCATGAATCAATGTTGTTGCCATTAAAAAATTACCTAAATCCATATTTCTGGGGTGTATGTCAGCTTGAAGTTGATCAAAGCGCATTAAAAGAGCTTAAATTTGACTTAACTGCGGGGGAGTTTATATTCAGAGATGGAACTTGGGTATCCATCAATGAGAATGCAATCCTTGAACCTCGTTCATTTAAACCACTTTGGGAAAAAATGCATGAATCATTTACTGTTTATCTAGCATTAAAAAGACTACATGGTTCATTAGAAGAGGTTGATAAAAATAATCAAAAAGAAGATGAATCAGGTATATTGCCCAAGACCAGATTTATTCTGGATAATGAAAATAATGAAGTAGATGATTTATATAACCATCAGTATAAAGCCCAGATAGATAGTCTTAAATATGTTCTTAAGCTTGTTTGGGATAAAGAAGTAGACTATTATCCGGATTATGAGCTTATACCGCTTGCAAAAATTGAGTATAATGGTCAAGATGCTTTTTGTAATAAAGAGTTTGCACCTCCTGTTATTAATCTGAAAAATTCTCCAGTTTTGTTTAGTTACTTAAAAAACATTAAAGAAATGTTGTATGCTCGCTCAATTACTTTGGGTAGTTATAAAAACTTGCGTAAATCCCTTGGTGGTGAATATCAACCAACTTCATTGCCCTTTCTACTTGGACTAAAAACAATATGCCATTTTGTGCCATTATTAAATCATTTGGCTGAGTCGCCACAAATATCTCCGTGGGCGCTTTATGGTACTTTTAGACAATTGCTTGGCGAGCTTAGCATGATTAATGAAAATATTGATGTACTTGGTATGTCAAATTCAGGAGATTCGCTCATTCCACAGTATGATCATACAAATCTTGGCTATTGTTTTAAACAGGTTTGTATCTTGATTGATGAAATTGTTGATAGCTTAGTTAGTAGTATGGAGAGTATTGTTCATTTGACTCGTGATGGAAATTATTTTAAAGGTGAGATCCCGGTTGATCTGCTTAAAGATACAAATAATTTTTATTTATGCATCAAATCTAACCTTGATTCAGTAGAGTTAACCCGCATAATTTATAATGCTGCCAAAATTGGTAGTTCTGAAGATGTACCAATACTAATAAAAAGAGCATTATCCGGTGTTCCAGTTGCAACACTGAAAGAACCTCCGGTAGGACTCTCGCATAAGAAGAATATTACTTATTTTATTCTAGACCATCACCATTTTTCTTGGTTAAGTGTTAAAGAATATGCAAATCTATGTGTTTTCTTGGGTGAAGCAATTGAAAATATTGACATTGATTTATTGGTATTAAAAGGAAGGGATCTCTTAACATGAAAATAATTGATTGTTTTACAGAGATTATGGCATTTACGTTGCATTTTATGGAAAAAGTCGATCAGACACAACCTAAATATAATGAAATATCAGATAAATATAAGCAGTTGATTATTGATTCGCGCTCGTTGATTAATGATGAGGATTTGTTATTTAATGACTGGGAACGTTCGTTATTTGCCGTTTGTGCTTGGATTGATGAGAAAATATTATTTTCCAACTGGCAGGAAAAAGAATTGTGGCAATTAAATCCATTACAAAAAGAATATTTTAGAACAACTCAGGCGGGAGAGAAATTTTATGAAGTTTTAGAGCGATTTGATCCAGTGGTTGACAAGCAAGTGATTGAAGTCTTTAATTATTGCATAAAGCTAGGATTTCAAGGAAAGCATTTTGATAATAAACTGAAACCTCAATTGGCAGCCAATCAAAATTTATTAGTAAATTATTCGGGTGAAGAAAGTAAAGATGAGGGAATAATTTTCCCGGATGCATATAGTAACGTAAAAACCTCTTTGCCAAAGAAAAGCCATCGCTTTGGTTCAAATATGGTGTTGCTAGTTACTTTTTTGATTGCACTAGTTGGACTTGGTATGTTGGATGCAGTTTATAATGTATTGCTAAATAATCAGCTTGCAGGATATTTTAAATGAAGAAATTTTTAAAAGTTGTTTTTAGTATACTTTTATTATTAATTATAATTGGATTAATTGCTTGGCTGGTTCTTCAAGAGGGCTGGCAGTGGTGGGTTGGGATCTCGATTTTTTTTGGGCTTATTGGTATCTGGCTTGGCGTCATTTTCTTTAGAAAATTTCTAGCTAAACGAAAAATGCAGGAATTTGTTTCCCGCATAGTTGAACAGGATATTCCATCGATTGATTTAGCAAATGGGCGCGCTAGTTCTATTCAGACACTCAGAAGCCGCTGGCTTGAAGCAAATAATCTTATCAAATTATCCAAGGCTCAAGAAACGCCATGGTTTATTATGCTTGGTGGTACTGAATCTGGTAAAACATCAGCAATCAAACATGCTAAATTAAGTACTGCATTGTCAAGTACCGTCAAAAATCTAGGGATAAATAAGACCGAGAATTGTGAGTGGTGGTTTCTTGAAAAATCAATAATACTAGATACAACCAGCCGATATGTAATTCCGGAGAATGAACTTGATGATGCTGAAGAGTGGAAAGAATTCCTGCATCTTTTTCTCAAGTATAGAAAACGCAAGCCAATGAATGGCGTTGTTGTCACCATATCGGTAGAAAGACTTCTTAATGCCGATCATATGAGTCTCCATGATGAAGGTCAGAATTTACGCAAGCGAATAGACAATTTAATGCGTATTAGCTGGGCAAAATTTCCAGTATATGTCCTAATTACTAAAATGGACAAGGTTTTTGGTTTTAATGAAATCGCAAAAACACTTGACTTAAATAAGATTAGTCAGGCAGCAGGATTTATAAATAATAAAGGTGATACCTGGCAAAAAATGGTAGATGATTTCTTTGAAACTATTTTTACCAGATTTAGCCAGCTACGAAATAATATTGTAAGCGCTTCTGGTGATAGTTTGGATGCAGGTTCATTGCTACTACCGCAAGAGTTTATGAATTTGAAATCTGCATTTAACAATTTTATGCAGCCTATTTTTGAAAGTAACTCCTATCAGGAACAGCCTGTTTGTAGAGGGGTATATGTTTCAAGTGCCAGACAGGATGGACTTACTCAATCATCAATTGTAAAATACGGTGAAGAATATATTTCAAATCAGCAGCCTGTCGATTTAAAAGCACAAGGGGTATTTTTGCGGGATTTTTTTGATAAGATCTTACCCGCCGATAGTGAGATGGTTATTCCTGCATATAATTCATTGCGTTGGAAATATCTTGCTAGCAGCCTTGGCGCGCTCTCTATTTTGTCTGTAACAGTTGCATTGGGAGGTCTGCTTACTGCTGCTTATGTCCATAACCGTAATGTAATGAATATATTTTTTAATGAATATAAATCTGCGCCTTATCTTGGTAATGATATTGCTGCAAATCTAGTTACCCTTGATAGTTTTCAGCGAACTATTCGTAAAATTGATAAAGCAGAGCAAAGATGGTTTCTACCCTCTTTTGGTTTAACCGCCAGTAAAGATTTAATTAATAAGTTAAAAATACAATATATAGATCTTTATAAGAAAGGATTTTTGGTTAATTTTGATCGTCAACTTTTTGCTAATATCGTTAAACTAAACGAATCTGCGAATACTGAAGAAGCCTCAATATATATTGAATTTATTACTGCAAGGATAGATAGTATTGATGCACATTTAAATTCTCAAGTGGTAAATACAGATTCTGCTGCAGATCGAAATTTGCAGATGATTTTTCCTAATGTGGCAATAATGATTTACCCGCAGCTTCCCTTACCCATAGCGAATCTGACTGATGATACATATGTTCCATATTTAGTTTGGAGTAAAGATAAGACTCTAATCCAACGCAATCTAAAGGCGATGTTGAACACCTTACGTGATTTATTGATAAATGACCCAGACTGGCATGTTATAAAAAATCAGAAAGCATTCATTCCTTATCAAATTAATATGAGTAATTTTTGGGGAAATTATCTTGGTGATTCGAGTAAAGCAGTAGTTATTCCTGGTATTTTTACCAAAGAAGGACTGATAAGAATAAAACGCTTTATTAGTCTTGTCTCTCAGGCTGGTGTTATACAAGGAGACAATGATCCTGCCTTACAGTCATTCTGGAACTGGTATCAGGCAGAATATTATGAAGCATGGCGAAAATTTGTAGTTGCATTTAGTGCTGTAGATATTTCTTCATTTAATGATGATGAAAAAAAAAATCTGGTGCTTAGTATGACTGGAGAAAGTAATCCTTATTATAAGTTCTTAAATACTGCAGCTCAGGAGTTGGCAACAAATGAGCATTTAACAAACCCGCCAGACTGGGCTAACCTAATCATTCAATTAGATGGGCTACAAAATCTTTCTAGTGGTGAGTCTACGATTATTAACCTTCAACAAAGAGTATTTCAGGGTGTAAATAAACTGGTTAATAACAATGCGATAGCCCAAAAAAGTGAATTTTTTAATAAGCAAATAAAAATTGCCGGATTAGTTACAGACTATAATTCAGCACTAGCACAAATTATTCCAGATCAGATATCTGATGATAGCTATTTGCGCTATATGGGAAATGCTTTTGCTGAATACAATGGCAAGGTTGATCCAAAGTCTCCGATAAGTCTTGCAATGTTAAAATTTAATCTATTGAGGCAGACCTTAAATATGGGAAATAGTAGTGAAGCCTTGATGGTTTGGCAAATTGAAGCTGGCCCCTTAAATTTCTTATTACAATACTTGATGGGGAAAACTGCGTGTGCAATAGAGAATAAATGGGATAATGAAGTGGTAGGTAAGGTAAGTAGTATAAAAAGTACAGATATACCTAAAGCTTTGCTAGATAAAAATACTGGACTATTATGGAAATTTGTTGGTGATACATTAGCGCCATTTTTAAATCTGGATAAATGGGGTTATTCGTCAAAAAGCATCTATGATAAAACATTATTTGCCCAGTCTATTAATTTTAATCCAGAGTTTTTAACTTATATTAATGGTGCACGACCTGCAATGATTGATTATCAGAGTCAATATTCTGTCAATATTGCTACTGTTCCCATTACAGTTAATCAGGAAGCAACAACTAAACCATATGGAGTTGTATTAACTTTGCAATGTGCCGATGGTGAACAAACATTGAAAAATTTTAATTATCCAAACCAAGTAACTATTAACTGGTCACCAGATAAATGTGGTGATACTACATTGACTATTTTATTTCCAAATTTGACTTTAACTAAAGTATATTCAGGTGGAATGGGGTTTGCCAAATTTCTGTCTGATTTTAAGACTGGTGCTCATCAATTCAGTAATAGTGATTTTGCTGAATCGGATGTACTGCAGGATAACTATAAAATTGATTCCATCATGGTAAAATATAGGATTAACCAAAATGTAGCAGCAATTGGTCTTCTGAAGAATATTAGCGCTAGTATCCCTCAAGATGTGACCTTCTGTAATAACTCACAGCAAAATTAAAATAGAATGGAAGTAATTAAATTTGGTATTGATGTAATTCCTGGAGAAAATCCTGCCGGAAGAGACATCCGCTCTGACTCTCTTTTTGAGCAGATAACTGGTGAAATTGATAAAAGAACTACTTTATCTGCTAGTGGAGCAATTGACTGGCAAAAAGTTATTACATTATCAGAAGATATTCTTCAGAATCACTCAAAAGATATTCTGGTCTGTAGTTATTTAAGTATTGGCCTACTTAATACTGCCGGGCTTAAAGGCTTAGCCATTGGTGTTCAAATTATTCATGATATTGTGATAAATTTTTGGAAGAATGGTTTATTTCCGCCAAGAATTAATGGAAGACTGAATGCACTTGGCTGGTGGGCAGATAATGTTAGTGAGCAGTTACATAAATTGTCTGCTGAAAGCTGGTTGATAGAAGAAAAATCACGCTTAGAGCAAAATTATACAGAGTTAATGGATTTTTTATCTGAAAATGGTATTGAGGATATTGACCAGATTTTTATGCTTAGACATGCAAATCTTGCACTAATTAAAGAAAGCTCTTCGGAAGTAGAGTCTGCTACAAATCTTGATACTGTAGCCTCTAATCAAGCCTCGGATAATGTGTCCACAACAGGTGGTACACATATGCAAACAACTGCAATTAGTAAACCTGCTACGGGATCTCCTGATCTGGCAATTAATGTTGATGAAGACTGGATAAAATCACTTGATTCGGTATTAATAGCGTTAAGTAAGGTTAGTAGCATGATTGCTACTGAACAACAGTTATCCTATAAGTTATATAAAATTAACCGTTTTGTTGCATGGCTTGATATCGATGTAATTCCGCCATATGATACAGAAAACAAAACCATGTTGGCGCCACCGGATGAATATTTTCAGCAGCTTCTTCGTGGTTATTACCAAGAACAGAACTGGCTTGAATTATTAAAAGTTGCTGAGTCCCGTGTAGTTGATTTCAGATTTTGGCTGGATTTATCTTACTATGCCTATCGTTCTTTGATTGGTATAAATCAGCAAAATGCAGCTAATGAAGTTATGTATGCTGTTTTATTACTGGTTAAAAGATTAAAGGGAATAGAGAAACTATTATTTTCTGATGGTACCCCATTTGCTGGAGCTGAAACGCAAGAATGGATAAATAGCATTGCTAGTGATACAGCTGAAAACGGTAATTCAAGCTATAGCGTGGCTTCACAAAGTAGTGAGGAATTATTGCTAGAATTAAATGAAGCTAAAGAGTTAGCCAAGAATGGTAAAGAACTTGTGGCAATAGGTTTCTTACATCAAAAAATAATAACTTCATCTTCAATTCAGATGCGGTTTCAAAGGATACTTCAATTTTGTCATTATAGCTTGGCGGTTGGGCATGGTCAACTTGCCAGTGGTTATGTCAATGAGATGCTATCCGTAATTGATACGCATCAGCTTGAAAGTTGGGACCCATTTATGGCTGCCAATGCTTATAAGCTGATTTTGAATATGTCTAAACAAAAAAAACTTGCGAAATTAAGTGAAGCGGCAATGAATGATGTTTTATCCCGGTTAACTATTCTTGACCCAACAGCGGCACTTAATTACTACTAATTTGTGCCAACCTATTTGAGTTGGTGATGGTTTCTACAATTAATTAGCTCAAATAACAATTATGACAGCATGCTAAAATAATGGGTTATAACTAATTTCTCTATTCAGGATAAGTATGCAAGTTAATCAAATTCGTAATAAATTTATCGACTTTTTCAAAAGCAAAGGGCACGAAGCAGTAAAATCAAGCTCGTTAATTCCTCATGATGATCCTACTCTCCTATTTACTAATGCTGGGATGAACCAGTTCAAAGATACTTTTCTAGGCTTAGAAAAACGTGATTATACTCGTGCAGTTACTGCCCAGAAGTGCGTACGTGCTGGTGGTAAGCATAATGATTTGGAAAATGTTGGTTATACTGCGCGCCATCATACTTTTTTTGAAATGCTTGGGAATTTCAGTTTTGGTGATTATTTTAAAACTGATGCGATTAAATATGCTTGGGAATTTTTAACTGCTCCAGAATGGCTTAATTTACCCAAAGACAAACTTTATGTAACAGTTTATCATACTGATGATGAAGCATTCGCTATCTGGAATAAAGAAATCGGAATTGATGCTAAGCGGATTATCCGAATTGGTGATAAACCGAGTGGTGGCTCAGATAATTTTTGGCAAATGGGCGAAACTGGACCTTGTGGCCCATGTACCGAGATTTTTTATGATCATGGCGAAGGTATCTGGGGTGGTTTACCAGGAACTCCTGAAGAAGATGGTGATCGTTATATCGAAATCTGGAATAATGTCTTTATGCAGTTTAATCGTGATGAAGGGGGGAATTTACATCCATTACCTAAGCCATCGGTTGATACTGGAATGGGAATAGAACGAATTTCAGCAGTTTTACAGCATGTGCACAGTAATTATGAGATTGATCTATTTGTAAAATTGATTGATACTGCTAGTGCAATTACCAATTGTACCGATAAAAATAATGCATCACTAAAAGTGCTTGCTGATCATATTCGCTCGGTATCATTCCTGATTGCTGATGGTGCTCTACCGTCTAATGACGGTCGTGGTTATGTACTGCGTCGAATTATTCGCCGTGCAATTCGTCATGGCTACAAGCTTGGACGGCGTGAACCATTCTTCCATAAACTAGTGGCTACCCTAGTAAGCGAGATGGGTGATGCCTATCCAGAGCTAATTCTTAATCAAGAGTTGATCGAGAAAACGATTGCCCAAGAAGAAGAGCGCTTCTTCCAAACGATTGAGCATGGTATGACTCTTTTACACGATCAGCTGCAATCAGACATTAAACAGCTATCTGGTGAAGTTGCTTTTAAACTTTATGATACATACGGATTCCCGCTTGATTTAACTCAGGATGTCAGTCGTGAACATAATATTACTGTAGATATCGAAGGCTTTGAAAAGCATATGGCGCATCAACGCGAAATGGCAAAAGCCGCAGGTAAATTCAAAATGAGTGATACTCTTGAATATAGCGGCTGTGAAACTATTTTTGCGGGCTATGCGGCAACTTCATGTGAAGCTAAAGTTATAGCACTCTATCATGATGGTGTAGCAGTTAATCAGCTAAGTGCTGGACAGGATGGAATTATCGTTCTTGATAATACAGTGTTTTATGCTGAATCAGGCGGGCAAGTTGGTGATAGCGGAACAATTGCAATTAATGGCGGCGCTAGTTGTCTGTTTGAAGTTACGGATACCCAGAAAATCCGTGCCGCAGTTCATGGACATAGTGGTAAACTGGTAATTGGTAGTCTAAAGATTGATGACAAGATAGTTGCAACGATAGATCTGCATAAACGAATGGCAACCGCGCGTAATCACTCTGTAACACACCTATTACATAAAGCATTACATGAAGTAGTTGGTGCACATGCGACGCAAAAAGGTTCATTGGTTAACTCTGATTATACCCGCTTTGATTTTGCCAATGATAAAGGGCTAAGCCAGGAACAAGTAGAAGAAATTGAACGGATTGTTAATCATGTTATCATGCAGAATTATCCAGTTCAAGTTGCTGAGATGAGCTATGATGATGCGATCAAAAATGGTGCAATGGCATTATTTGGCGAGAAATATGGGGATAGCGTTCGCGTGGTCAAGATGGGAAATTTCTCAACTGAGCTTTGTGGTGGAACGCATATCAGTCAGACTGGTGATATTGGCTTTTTTACCATTATTAGTGAAGGTGGCGTTGCCAATGGCGTGCGCCGAATTGAAGCAATAACTGGTGAAGCTGCTCTGAAACAGATGCAGGCAAATATGGCAATTCTGGATAAAGCTCGCGATCAGCTAAAAGCACAAAGTAATGATATTGTTAATAATAAGATTGATACTTTGATCGCTGAAAATAAAACTTTAGCTAAAGAAATTGCTGAATTGAAGGCTAAGCTAGCAAGTAGCCAAGCTGATAAACTTCTTGATCAAGCAGTAACAATAGCAAATAATGCTAAACTTCTAGTATTACGTATGGACAATACTGAAAGTAAAACTATCGTTGAATTAATTGATAAATTTAAAGATAAACTTGGCACTGGTGTAGTTGTAATTGGCGCGATTAATGGTGAACGCGTTAATCTGGCAGTTGGTGTTACTAAAGATCTGACTACTCAGTATAAGGCTGGTGAAATCGTTGGTAAACTGGCAGCTATTATTGGTGGTAAGGGCGGTGGACGTCCAGATCTGGCACAAGCTGGTGGTACTGATATAAGTAAAATTGAGCAGGCACTTGCTGAAGCAAAGTCTATCATCAAATAAAAAGACAGCATTTGCTGTCTTTTTATTCTTCATCAATACTTTTACATAAATCTTCTGGTATTTGCCAAGCAACAGCGTGTCCACTATTTTTTACCTGAATAATAGTTCCATTCATATATTCTTTAGCAATTGGTAGTGCTAAGTCTTGATTAAGAATAGTATCTTTCTCTGGCAAATAAAATACCGCTGGAGTATTAGCTACTTTAAATTGTTCACTTACAGATGGATTCGTTGTCCATTCACGAATTGCTTTAGTTTGAGCTTCTCTCACTGGCTTATCCGGAAAGATTTGCTCCAATTTACTTTGGATAAACTGTGATTTATAGTCTTCCAATTTATCAGGGTTATAATCATACAAATTGTTATTTAATACATAATTTAAAACATCGTTGTCAGACTTAAATGGTGTATGTTCAGGCATTGGCTGAGTCAGTTTTACTTTGCCCGCGGTAGGAAGAGCTGGAGCTAATAGGATTAGTTTTTCATAAAGCTCTGGAAATTGAAAGCTGGCTTCCAAAGCGATTGAACCACCCATAGACCAACCAAGTAATTGCGGATGTTTGAGTTTAAGTGTCTTCGTTAATTTATTCACATCATTTGCCATCGAATTAATTGATAATTTACTTATATCGGATTTATTCTCCGTATTTATTCCTTGATAATCAAATAGATAAACTTTATGACTATTTGCTAGACAACTGATAAACTGTTTATTCCAGAAATTGCCGGTAGTCGCATAACCAGTTAACAAAATTATCGGGCTACCTTTATCTCCGGTCTGATAATAGTGAATCTGATGTCCGTTAATATTAACCAGATTACTATTTAAATCTTGCGCCAGTAGCATGCGAATTAATCCTAGAAAATTACTAGTAATTTTAATTTTTTCATTTAATTACCCTAATTAAGTTTATGAGTCTTATTTATAACATTCTTAGTGTAGCTCTTAAAAAAATGCTATGTCCAAATAAGTATATTATCATTTATCATCAATATTATAGTAAATTTCATCTCTTATTGGTCTATTTTAATAGCATGTTTTATTTTACTTTTTAGCTATAATGGTGCGGCGCAGCTTGGTATAAAATCGCCAAAGCTAGTATAATTTTGGGGTTATTTATTTTTCTACCAGAAAGGGCTAGAATGAATCACAAGTATTATGAACATATTGATAATCAAATAGAGGAAATCACTGAAAATAAGCTTTTTAAACATGAGCGGATTATTGTAAATCCGCAAAATCCTCGTGTGATACTCAAAGATGGGAAAGAATTATTAAATTTTTGCGCCAACAATTACCTTGGTTTGGCTGATGATGCTGATGTTATTGCTAGCTCAAAAAAAGCTCTTGATAAATATGGTTATGGTATGGCGTCAGTTCGCTTTATTTGTGGTACTAACCAAATTCATAAAGACTTGGAAGCGGCAATCAGCAAATTTCTTGGTTTTGAAGATACAATTTTATTTAGCTCGTGTTTTGATGCTAATGGTGGGGTTTTTGAAACTATGCTCGGGGCTGAAGATGCCATTATTTCTGATGAATTAAATCATGCTTCAATTATCGATGGTGTTCGCTTATGTAAGGCTAAACGCTTCCGTTATAAAAATAATAATATGCAAGATTTGGAAGATCAGTTAAAAGCTGCCGATGCTGCTGGTGCCAGATTTAAGATGATTGCTACCGATGGCGTTTTCTCGATGGATGGTATCATTGCTGATCTTAAATCAATCTGTGATCTAGCTGATAAATATAATGCTTTGGTGCTAGTTGATGATTCACATGCAACTGGATTCACGGGCAAAAATGGGCGTGGTACACCAGAATACTGTGGTGTCGAAGGTCGGATTGATGTTATGACTGGTACGCTTGGTAAAGCACTTGGTGGTGCTTCTGGTGGTTATATTTCAGCCAAAAAATCGGTGATTGATCTTTTACGTAATCGTGCTCGTCCTTACCTTTTCTCTAATTCATTAGCACCAGTTATTACCGCTGCAACGATAACTGTACTAGAAAAAGTTGTTGCTGCCAATGAATTACGCGAACAATTAGAAAGAAATAAAAAGCAATTCCGCGATGGTATGGCAAAAGCTGGATTTGATTTAGTTCCGGGTGAACACGCGATTATCCCAGTTATGCTTTATGATGAGAAATTAGCAGTGGAGTTTGCTCAGAAACTTCTTGATCATGGTATTTATGTGATTCCATTCTCTTTCCCAGTAGTACCGAAGGGCAAGGCGCGGATTCGTACTCAGATGTCAGCCAAACATTCGCCAGAGCAGATTGATAAAGCTATTGCTGCATTTACTGCCGTTGGTAAAGAATTAAATATTATTAAGTAGGAAGATAAATAATGACAACAATGAAAGCACTGATTAAAGAGCGTCCAGAGCCGGGCATTTGGATGGGAGATGTTGAGAAACCGACTATTCGTGAAGATGAGGTTTTGATTAAGATTAAAAAAACTGCCATTTGCGGTACCGATTTACATATTTATAAATGGGATGCTTGGGCACAGGCTACTATCCCAACTCCAATGCATGTTGGACATGAGTTTGTTGGTGAAATCGTCGAAATCGGTAAAAATGTCCGTCAGAAAAACCTTCAAATCGGTGATCGGGTCTCTGGTGAAGGGCATATTGTTTGTGGAACTTGCCGTAACTGTCGTGCCGGGCATTTTCATCTTTGCCCAAATACTATTGGTGTAGGTGTAAACCGTCCCGGTTGTTTTGGTGAATATCTTGCTATTCCAGCATTTAATGTATTTAAGTTACCAGATTATGTTTCTGATGATATTGCAAGTATGCTTGATCCATTTGGTAATGCTGCGCATACTGCTCTTTCTTTCGATCTGATTGGTGAAGATGTCTTGATTACTGGAGCTGGTCCGATTGGCTGTATGGCGGTCGCAATCTGTAAAAAAGTTGGTGCTAAAAATGTAGTAATTACGGATGTTAATGACTACCGTCTGGAATTAGCTAAAAAAATGGGTGCAGATGCTGCTGTTAATGTTAGTGATTGTAAAAATGCTGAACAGATTGATGCTAAGCTCCGTGGGGTAATGCATGAACTAAACATGGAAGAAGGTTTTGATGTCGGTCTTGAAATGTCTGGGATTGAAGATGCTATTCATTCAATGATTGATTTGATGATTAATGGCGGTAAAATTGCTATGCTTGGGATCTCTCCTAAACCAGTAGCACTTGACTGGAATAAGGTTGTATTCAAGAGCCTGTACCTAAAAGGTGTCTATGGGCGTGAGATGTTTGAAACTTGGTATAAAATGGTTTCACTAGTTAAATCAGGACTTAATGTAACTCCGGTGATTACTCACGTAATGCCGATTCAAGAGTACTCTAAAGGTTTTGAATTAATGAAATCAGGCAATTGTGGAAAAGTTATCCTTGATTGGACTACACTATAATTGTAAATTTTCACGCCATTTGAGACTAAAAAATTATTTGATGTTCATTATTAATTTTATGTTATTAAAGAACCAACTTACAAATTAGGTTTCTGGAGAGGAAAACCTAGGTAATCCAATTTACTTAGGTTAAATTTAATTATGACTCCAATTTATTTTAATTTATATAAAAAAGCGACACTCTTGATAAAGAGTACCGCCTGAACAAGTTTATTTATCTTCAGCCAATATTAAGTCAGCAGCTCTCAGGGCAACCATCATCGTAGTAGCATTCGTATTGCCAGAAGTTACATTGGGAAATATTGAAGCATCGATAACTCTTAAATTCTCAACCCCATGGACTCGAAGATATTGGTCAACCACTGAGGTTTCAGTATTACTTCCCATAGCACATGTGCCACATAAATGATAAATTGAACCAGAATTATCTCTGAAATAATCAAGAATCTTTTCTTCGGTATCCAGTGGATAATCTGGTACTGTTTGGCGAATAGTAATTTTCTGCATCGCTTCGGTTTTCATAATATCAAGCATCAGTCTAGTACCTTGAATTACTTCATTCTGATCATTGATGGTCGATAGATAGTTTGGACGAATGATCGGTTTAGCCAAAGGATCATTTGCTGATATTTCAATAGTTCCACGACTGGTAGGACGGCATGGATTAAATGCAAGCAAAAAGCCGGAATAAGGTTCAGGTTTGAGGTTATTGCTACCATCTTTAGGAATCTGATATGAAAGTGGATTAAAATATAATTGGATATTTGGATTAACTAGATTTTTATTTCCTCTAAAGAACCCTCCAGCTTGATTTACACTTAATGCAAATAATCCCTTTTTGAATAGAACATAATTTATTGCTGTTTTTGCCTTTCCCCATAATGAGTTAAGATCATCATTTAAGGTTTTAACGTTAGCTTCAAAGTAAAGACTAGCACAAATATGATCTTGGAGATTTTTACCAACTGCATTTAACTCATGTATGATTTCTATACCGTGTTTATTAAGTAAATCGCGCGGACCAATACCTGATAATTGGAGTAATAAAGGGCTGTGAACGGCACCAGAGCTTAAGATAACTTCCTGATTCGCTGTTATACTCTCAATATTACCATCTTTACTAACATTAACCCCGCTAGCGCGTTTATCTGTAAAATTAATTTTAGTAACAATTGTATCTAACATTATAGTTAGGTTAGATCGTCCTTTAGCTTTTGCTAAAAATTCATAGTTACTTGATGAACGATAACCTTTATTTACATTAATATCATAAATTCCACCACCATAAGGGTTCTCACCATTAAAGTCTTCATTTGCTGGTACGCCAATTTCCTTACATGCATTCAAATAATGACTACAGATAGGATGCGCCCCTGTTTTCATCTGAGTTATTTTTATTGGTCCATTACCACCATGATATTCTGTTTCCCCATCCGGATGAGTTTCAAGCTGTTTAAAAAAAGGTAGTACCTTATCATATGTCCAAAGAGGATTACCATTTTCAGCCCAATCCGTAAAATCATTCTTAAACCCTCTGACATAAATCATTGCATTAATAGCACCTGAGCCACCCAAGATTTTACCTCGTGGACAATAGATATTACGGTTATTTAGCTGAGGCTCTGGTTCACTATAAAACATCCAGTTAACTTTAGGGTCGTAATAAGATTTAGCATAACCAATTGGTACCTTATACCATAACGACTTATCACTTCCTCCTGCTTCAATCAATAATACTGTATGTTTGCCTGATTCAGAAAGTTTGTCGGCTAAAATACAACCAGCCGAACCGCCACCAACTATAATATAATCAAAATTCATAAAATTTTCCTAATTAACACGACTTATCTATTATCCTTTGGCAGGAGCATCATCTTTAACATCAAACGGTGTTGGCGACATTTGTAAATGAAGCCTAGCGCCAGTGTAAGGGGAGTGCTTTTTTACCACCTCCATATTTAATTCAACACCAAGCCCTGGTTTAGTAGAAGGGATTATATAGCCGTCTTCCCATTGAATCGGTTCTTGTAAAATCTCTGAGTAAAAACCACCCCAAGTCATGATACTTTCCTGAATTAGAAAATTTGGCGTAGCTGTAGCTAGCTGGAAACTTGCTGCAGCTCCGATTGGTCCATTATATAAATGCGGTGCTATTTGCGCATAATAGGCTTCGGCAATACCAGCAATTTTTTTTGCTTCAAGTATCCCACCTACACGCCCAATATTCATTTGTAAAATTCGGGATGCGCCACTCTCAAGTAGGCGATGAAACTCATATTTAGTTGTTAAGCGTTCACCTGCCGCAATAGGGATGCTAGTTTTTGCTGCAACTTCTGCCATTGCCGACTCTTGTCCTGGAGGTACTGGTTCTTCAAACCATAGTGGATCATATTTTTCAAGCCGCTTAGCAAGGCGAATCGCTGAAGAAGGTACCATCTGACCATGAGTACCAAATAAAATATCACACTTAGAACCAACTGCCTCACGAACTTTATGGCAAAACTCTTCGCAACGATCCATTACTGCCAAAGAGATTTGGTGTCCTGAAAATGCTGTATATGGACCAGCAGGATCAAATTTAACGGCAGTAAATCCCATTGCTGCACATCTGGCAGCTTCTTCGGCAGCTAAGTCTGGATCACTATAATCATATTCTCCTTTGCTATTTTTAGGATATAAATAGGTATAGCTTCTTAATTTATCATTTACCCGTCCACCGATTAATTCATAAACTGGTTTGTTTGCAGCTTTACCAATAATATCCCAACAGGCTATCTCAAAACCACTAATAATTCCCATCATGGTTAAATCTGGACGTTGGGTGAATCCACTTGAATATGCCTGACGCCAGAATTTTTCAATATGATGAGGATCTTGATCCAATAAATAACGCTCAAAAACATCACGAATCAAATGCTCCATTCCACTAGGGTGGAAAGTAGCCGAGTAAATTTCGCCAACACCTTCTATTCCACATGCAGTTCTCAATTTAACAAATATCCAGTACATCCCACCAATATGTGGCGGTGGTACTGCTACTATATGTGATTCCATTGAAATTAGTTTCATTTAATCGACCCCTTTTTTGAACTAATACGTTTAAGAGTAAAGGCTGCAATAGCACCAATGAGCCCCATAATTGCAATATACACAAAGAATATACGGTATCCTGACAACCCTGGGTATTTGTCTGAAAGATAGCCACTAATTGCTGGTAGAAATGCGTCTGGCGTATAAGCAATAACTGAAATTACCCCAATAGCTAAACCTTTAACATGATTTGGAACATGACATAAATCAAATATTGCCCAATAAATTCCACGAATTACATAAGTTAATAAACCACAAAATACTACAAGAAATATAATCATGTAAACTGAATGAAGCGCAGATACCATGGATAAGGCTAATAGACTTACTGAGGATATTAGCATCACCACTACCAGAACACTAATATTTGAAAATTTATCACCAAGGATACCGCCACCAATGCCACCAATTGGACGCATCCATAGTTTAACTGCAACAATAAATCCTGCCGCAACCGCACTTAAACCAAAGCCACCTTCTTGCATATAACCAGAAAAAAGATAGGTAGCCCAAAACTGCTGATACCCGCAAAAAATTATCAACGCTATTAGCCAAAGCTCTTTAATCACTGCTATTGATTTCAAATCCTGCCACAAATTAGAATCCCCAGTATTTTTATCTGCTTTCTGAATTTTTGTTTCTTTTCCCTTTAATAAGTAAACAAGAATACCAACAATTATACATGTAATTGCATAAATGTAAATTACGCTACGAAGACCACTAGCAACGTCATTATTTGTTGATTTAGAGTTTAAGTAAGCGAAAACAGATACTGCAATTGTTGCCAGTAGTGCTTCTACCAAGCCCCTGCCGCCATCTAGCGCGCCATAGAAGCGTCCCTGCTCATCTTCAGATGAAATAAGATTAACCTGTTTGATTAAAGCACCCCAAAAAGTTAGCCCGGCAGTAATCCCCCAGCCACTAAAAATAATCAGTAGGGAACTAAACCCTGGAAATTGTGCGTACCAAACCCCAAGTAATCCAGTTCCTACCAGCGAGAAACTAATTAATTTGCGTGGAAGAAAGCGATCAGCTAACCAGCCACTTGGTAAATAGCAAATAAAAAAGAATATCCCGAGTATTGAATAGAGATACCCCAACTGGGTAGGAGTTATACCAAATACATGCTCCATAGAAGTTTGGTAATTTTGCCGTAAGTAAAGCATCGGATAAATTACCCCGGCAGCCACAATTAATACACCTAGTTGCAGATATTTTTGTAGTTTGCCTTCATCTCTTTGTGGTGATGAATTATTATCAATTTCAGTCATATCATGTCCCTTTAATAATTCATAATTACCAAGCGAGTTTGGGTAAATTCAAGCATACCATGTTTACCATCATCTCCCCCTAGTCCAGAACGTTTCCAGCCGGCATGATAACCTTGATATGGGTCAGCTGGAGTACGATTTATGTAAAGCTCTCCAGCTTCAATATTATTGGCAAACTGCATGATAGTGCGATAATTTTCAGTAAAAAGTACCGAAGCCAGTCCATATTGATGATCATTAGCCATAGCTAACGCTTCTTCAACGGTCTTATATTTGACAACTGGAAGCACTGGACCAAAAAGTTCTTCTTGAATAATTTCCATTTTCTGATGACAGTTAGTTACAAGTGTTGGCGGGTAATAAAACCCGTGCTGTGTTGGGATAAATCCTCCAACAATAACCGTTGTTCCTTCTGCTTTGGCTCTCTCAACCATAGCATGCAAATTATCCCGCGATTTTTTACTAATCTGTGGTCCCATTAATTGGGCATTTAAGGAACGATCGCCAAAACCTTTTTGTTCCATCTCAGCTTTTAATAATTCAATAAATTTATCATGGATACTTTCATGAACATAAACCCGTTCAATAGCAGTACATAATTGTCCGCAGTTAGTAGTTTTAGACATTACAATTAAGCGAGCTGCTTTTTCCAGATCAGCATCTGGTTCGACAATAGCTGGAGTTTTTCCACCCAACTCAAGAGAAGCTTTGGCAATATTTGCTTTGGAATACTCTAATATCTGACGTCCAGCATTTACACTCCCAGTAAGTGTAATAATTCCAACCCTTGAGTCAGTGCATGCTTTCTCGGCTACTTTATGTCCCATGACCAAAATATTAATAACTCCTGCAGGAATACCTGACTCTTGAACAGCTTTAGCAATTTCAAGAGCTGAACAAGGGGTATTATTGCTTGGACGAACAATAACTGTATTTCCAGTAATTAATGCTGGTGCAATTTTACGCAATAAAGTATATACAGGATAGTTAAATGGAATTAGGCAAGCTGCAACGCCAATTGGTTCACGAAATAGCATTAAATTTTCATTTGGTGTATCACTTGGGATAATTTCCCCTTCAATACGACGTGCCCACCCAGCATGATAGCGAGTAACTTCAGCTGCATAGATGGTTTCATTAGTTGCGTCTTCGAGGCTTTTACCGCTTTCCAGCGCTAAAATTTTACCAATTACTTCTGATTTCTCAACTAGTTTATCAGCTAATTTATTTAGATAGTTACCACGCTCAATACTAGTTAATTTCTTCCACTCTTTTTGGGCTTCATTGGCTACAGATAAGGCATATTCTACTTCAGTTTCATTAGCATTAATTATTGTTGCTACTATATCTTCATTTGCCGGATTTATTACTTTTAACACATCTTCTGAGTTTGAATTGATAAATTCATTTTTTATAAAGCTTGTATAATTTAACATACTTTCCCCCACCTAAAAATTAATATATTAGCATAGTTTTAAGAATAACTTCGTTAAAATAGTTTCATTTAGTCTAAGTTACTATAATGTAATAATTTTTCATGGTTTTAATCAGATTTAGTTCATAATATCTTGTCTTATCAACTACACTAAAATCTTGACATTAGAGCTAATATCCATGCAAAAACGCGGTTTTAAAAATCTTTGCCTTCATTTATACTCTCGTCGTGTAAAACAAATTTAACTCAAGGGAGACTTTAATGAAACATTCAAAATTACCGTTATTAGTTGCTTTAGTTACAGGTTTAGCTGCATGCAATAGCGGTGGTGGAAATAATAACTCCAACAATCAAGTGCAAAATACAGCAAGTGTTAATGCACTATCTTCTAAATCGAATTTTGCCTCTGCATCAAATAATATTCTTTTACCATATGTGCAATTAAATGTTGATGAGCAGGATCGCTTTTACTGGTATAAAGGAGCACCTTCACCAGATACCAATAATGCGGTTGCAACTTTTGGCAGCTACTTTCCCGAAAGTAGTGATGCTACGCCAGCAAGTTCTTTTAGTGTTAGTGGAGATAATAATCTACAAGCTTTCTTTAATACAGCTGAAAGTATGTCTCTTTATCAAACTAAACCGTTAATGAAGGCTGATTTTGCTAATTTTGCCAAAGACTCCAACTGTCAAATATTAGATAGTGACCCCAATAAATTAGCCTGTAATCTTACGATAAATGCTAGTGCAGGACTTTATGGCACGACTGGAAATCTTCCGGTAATTCTTTATGCTGGTTTACGTGCCTATAATGTAGAAGAAATGATTCGTGATTTTTCCGGCTCTGCTGATACTAATGGTAAATTTGATGGTAACTCAATTCGTCAAGGTAGATGGGATAAAGATAATAATGCAGATAATACCAACCAGCCGTATTATATGGAAATCTCGGCAACACCAGCTGATTTTTCTTCAAAAACGACTATTGTTGACCTGCATAAATATTTTTACAGCCCAGATAATCAGGAAACATTTTCATTTGATGCTAGTAAATTAAATGCAGGAGTGGCAACTAGCTGTAATATAGTTAAAATTACCGGAGTTGACTCAGAGGCTAAAGCGAATCCGGTACAATGTTCAGACAGTTTATTTAGCATTGATGGTAGCGGTAATCTACAGGCGAGTAGCCTAACTGCAGGTGTTTATCAAATTAATGTCAAAGCAAGTGAGAAGAATGAACAAGACTGGCAAACATTTTATCTAAATGTAGCTACTACTAATCCTAGTCTTTCAGCATGGAGAAATGGTACAGTTGCAACATCAAATCTGGTAGGTGATTTCCCATCAATTTATGTTTATTCAAGTCAAGATCCAGATAAAAAAGGTGCAAATCCACAAACTACTTGGCCAACTGATTATCAGACCTATGGTTCAGACTTGCAAAAAATAAATACAACTGCAATGACTACCCACCCGATTAAAACTGCTTTGGCTGAGATTATTAGTATGACATATACCTTTACGCCGGCAGAATCTTCGGAATATAAAATAAGTTTCTGGAAACTTAGCCCAAATAGTAATCCTGAAAGTCAAATTACAGCAACAGGTGTTGGTACTAATCGTTCGGATAGTGATTTTGCCGGATGGATTGGTGATCTTGTTGATCCAACAAGAGGAGCTTTCGCTAGTAAAGGGGTTGGCTTAACGCTTAATTATGATTTTGATAATCAGGTTAAAGCAGACTTAGTTGGCTTTAATCCAGAACAACAAGATATAGTTGCCGATACAATTGTTCATCCTATTGTCTATGCTTCACAAGTTAACCCAAGTTATAAAATCGATGGCTTGGCAATGGATCTTGAAGCTGGTTTTAATCAGATTAATGCCGCAGTAACATTTAAAAAAGTTGCTGATCGTTTGGCATATCATGGTAAATGGTTTAACTATTTCTACTTTTCAGATGTGTTTAATCCATTACTTGTTTCATCTTTTGGTCCGCTTGGTGTTGCTAATTTCTCAACTTATGATGTTGGTCAATACCGTGCACCACAGTCAACTCCTGATCAAACAGGAATGGTTCCTTATACAGCGGATACCTATCAGGGAGCATTTAACACAGCTGAAGCAGCTGGCATTTACAATGCTTTCACAACTGATTCAAGTGGTGGACTATGTGACCAAATAAAAGGTAGCGACATGTTGCCAGTTGGTTATTGTAGCCTTAGTCTAAATGATTCTATCTCAGAAAATAATCGTAGATTTAATGGTAACTACCATACAGTATCAACTGAGCAGGCAATGACTGATTTTGATGGTAAATATTCACCAATTCTGCCATTAGCAGCTTCAGCAACCGAATGGAATAATGTAGAAATATGGAATCCTGATTTCACAACTCCAGCTGGTAGCGAACATGTTTCTGGTGTTTTGATAAATAATAGTGCTTGTACTGAAATTAGTAATCAATTTTTACAAGCACATGAAAGTGATTTGAATAATCAATCATCACCTGCTTATGGTCAATTAGCAAAATGCTTAATGGCTGATACTATGGTTGGCTCAGTTCCAGTACAAACTTTTAGCCACTGTGGTACGCAAATGGGAAGTAGCGAATCAATTCCATATGCACAATGTATTTTGGTCTCAAACATTCCGGGTAAAGGGATAGATGATCAGGATGTTAAGCATCCAGTATCAATTGATTATGCTAAAAACAATCTGCAAGTGTATGAAAGCACTATCCAGCATCAAACTGGTTACTCAGTATTTGCGCTAGAAACTCCTGCTGCAGCTACTTCTGGAGCATTTGGTTCGGCAGCCCTACCAAACAAAAATGTTCAAGAACCTTGGTATATTGGCTATAACTATACTCCATCTGCAAATCCGAAAGATGGCGAACCATATGATCCACAATATAGCCCACAGGCTAGCGATCAGGAATGGCAAGCATTTGCATCTGTGATTAATAGTTACTATGCGAATAAATAATAGACCTATATTTTATAAATAATTTCCCCTGTTTAGACGCCGATAATTCGGCGTCATCTTTTTTTCTTAAATTAAACCTCGTTTTGATTACATTAATATAAATAACTCACCATTAGGGGTTGTGCAAAAATAACTTTTACATATAA
>FRDC01002092.1_pt1 | contig 31346 bp, 33 predicted proteins | sample 1106171 | NCBI WGS metagenome assembly FRDC01 (sample SAMEA3930566, study PRJEB13176) | freshwater metagenome | biome: Drinking water system; feature: drinking water; material: water | place: Singapore | collected 2014-12-20 | reverse complement strand
AGCTCAACGTCAGTCATTAGGTAAATCCGAAGAATTGATCAAATCACCTCTACCTTATACTGACTATGATTCATATATTGCTGAGAGAGAGGGATTACCAGATTTGATGCATAATGATCAAGACTATACCCACCTTAAATCAGTTAAGTTACCTAACGGATTAGAATATCGTAAATTTAAGCAAAAAAGATCACTGCCTGAATCACAGAGATTAGTCCATGCATTGTATGACCCAAAACAGCCGTGGGAGCCATTGGCTTACATGGAAACAGCGCATGAAGAAGATGCTAGTCAAAAAGCTGGATATCACCCTCATGCCGTTAAATGGTCTGAAGTATCACCTGAGCATCGAGGTAAGGGTTTAGGTCGTCAATTGTATTTAGCTACATTGGTACACGGTACTCATAAATTAACTTCTGATGATCGTATTAGTCCTGATGCACATAAAATGTGGACTTCATTTAAGAACACCCCTGGTCTTGGCGGCAAAATCTCTATGTATCCTCAAAACAATGAGCTATTGTTTAGACCAGGGTTAACAGATAAAGCATCAGAGCGTCATCGTGTGTTTATTCGAGACGCCACAAAGCTTGATCATAATAAAATGTTTCCACCTGTTAATTTAGCTCCAAAAGAAAAATTAGCGGCTTCTGAAGACACAGAACAGTGGTTATTGAAAGCTATTGACGATAAGGCATGGAAACGTATTAACGATAAGCATAATAAGGCTGTTGTTGATGCTAAGTCTGTTGTTGATGACGTTGGTCATATAAAATCATTTAAAAATACTCATAAGCAGTATGCTAAAGAAATCCTAGACTCCCCAGATAAAATACCAGCCGAAAGACACAATCCTGATCTCGGAGTATCTGCTAAAGTCATTCATCAAATGCCAATGGATACAGATGATCATCATGACAGATATATGGCTAAGCCCTATCATGCACCTAACGAACGATGGGCCACTAAATGGGGTAAACATCCGATTAAAGGATGGGCTAGTCTCACTACTCGTAAGCTGTTTGATGCCGCTGATATGTCTGATAACTGTGAGGACATTGCAGCTCACTGGCATAAGGGTGTGCCGATAGTTGTTAGTAAGTTTCATCCAGAAGCCCAAGAAACCTACGATCATCCTGACTTGTTTCCTACTGATTTGGCTAAAATTGGTATTTTAGATTTTTTAACCAACAACCAAGATCGCCATCGTGGAAATATGATGCATATTAATGGCATACCTCTTGCTATTGACCATGAGCGTAATTTTCAATATTTTGGAGCTAAGCCAGGATTTGAGCCAGGAAGTATTACACCTCAACACGCATTACAGCAATTTGGATATGAAGATGCTAGGCAAATAAGCAATATGGCTCAAAATGGATCGCTTTCTGATCATTTAGTTGACTGGTGGGGCAAAACAGGTCATAATATAAAGAAAGAGATGCAGAAGAATCTTAAGTATATCAAAGATCCTGCAATCAAAAGGCACATTGAAGATAACTTCAATAAGCGATGGGATTGGGTTCATGACCATATGCAAAATGACCCAAGTATGCTTTATAGCAAAGATAATTTCCCAGGAGTCCATACGCTGCCTTATGTAAAAGCGAGGAAGAAAAAATGATAACGCTAGTGCTACATAGCCATATGACAAAGAAAGATCGCCAATACAAGATTGAGCGCATGTATGACTTTGATGAATTAATCAAAGACTTTGGCCCACATATTGCCGCAATTGTTGGCGAATTTAAGTCTATCCGACCTGCCGCAGAAGCTATTGTAGACTATTTGTCGAACCATCATATGGATGTAGATTTAATTGACACAGAAGACCACGAAGAAATATATAACCCTGATATCGAACAGGCTGATAAAAAATCTGACAATCCCAAAAATGCAGTAGACTTGAAAGATGTTCTAGAGACATACAATCAAGCTGAGAATGTTGACATTCCAGATATGCATGTAATGGATGCTGCCACTCATCGCTGGGAAAAGTAATATGAAACATGATGAGCGTGAAAAATTAGTATTTGACTATATTCGTAATGGCGATTGGGATAAAGCAATTGCTCATGCGAAACACGTCCCATCTAATTGGGATATATGGCAGCGTTTACCTTCAGCAGCAGAAGATGGTATGCCTAATGATGCCATACATAAAGTTTTAGATCATCTCGACCTTAACGGACTGAATAATAGCAGTTTTCTCTATGAAATGTCTCAGAATTTGATGGGGCATCACGACACACCAACAGTTAAAAGACTTGCTAATGCAGCAAATAGCCTTGGTGGTTCATATTTAGAACAAGCAGCGTTTACCAAACATCCAAACTATAAATTATCCGAAGATGAACAAGGGCTACAAGAAGCCTTTAAATTTTGGAATGCCTATGAGCGCAAGGTTCATCCATCTCATTTTGCTGCTGTTGCGTCCTTACACAGTGGTCAACCAGAAATATACGATGACCATAGAGGTTCTGGCTCTGGACTTTCTGACGATTGGGATTTAGCAATACCACATTTAAGAGATTATGCTAAAAAAACCCAAGATGCGGTATTAAACGATCATGATATCTATAAGCGCAATTACAATGGCGAACCATATATTAAATTATATCGTGGCGTTGGTGGTCATTATGCCAAGGCAATCCGTGGTGCTGCTAAATTTAATCCAAAAACACAAGAGCATGATCATAAATATTTAAACATTCCAGTAACTCCATTTTCTTCCTGGACGACTGATAGAGAAATGGCTGAAGCCTTTGCTCGTGGTCGTGGTGTCGATTTTAATATGAAGGGTGATGGTTTATTAATGGCCAAATGGGTGCCAGTAAGAAACATTCTTCATTCTGGAGTACACAGTGTATTGCCTGGACAAATGGGTGCCCACCCAAATGAGAACGAGTTTGTTGTTGCTCATCCAACTGGAAAAATTAAAGTTCATACTAACGAGTTCCAATACGAAACATTGCCTGATACAGACCATACCACTCCTGAATTTAAACCAGGAGTCAAGAGAGAGAAAGCTGAAAAAGGTCTGAAAGATAAGGCCGTTGCTTTAGGCGTGGCAGCTGCTATGATGGGTATGCCACAAACACTATCTACTGAACAGCAAACAAATCAGTTTGAATACGCTAACCCAACAGCTGAGCTACACGTCCAGCCATTGCCTGGATTAAAATATATCGAAATGATCGAAAGTTCTGGTGGGAAAAACACTAAGCATAAGCTGGTTACTTCAGGTCTTAATGCTGGAACAAAAGCTATTGGTAAATACGGCCTAATGCCTTTGCAAGTTTTAGAAACTATTCGTAAGGAACCTAAACTAGCCGAGAAGTATCCTGATTTTGTAAACTATCATCACGTTAGAGATCAAAACAAGATTGCACAAAAATTCAAAGAAGACCCTAATTTTGAAAACGAAATCGCTAATACTCACTGGCAAAAGCTACATAGTAAGTTTGATGGTAATGAGTCAAAGATGGCCCATGCATGGCTTAATGGTATTCAAGGTACTATTGATGCCAGTCTTGATCAAATATCCAATCATGATTATGTAAAAAAATATAAGAAATATAAAAAAATGATGCAGCTTGAAATAAAACCAGCTGCCTCATTGAAAAAAGCCGATGGACAATTACCTCCTGAAATTTCTAATATTAGAGAATTTCAGTATGTAGGCAATAAAACGCCAGACGAAATCAACAACGTAAAACAAATCAATCAACTTATTGACAATAGATCATTCCATGAAATTCCTAGCGTAGGTCAATTTACTCGTGGTAGTTTTGTTATCGGTACAAACCATGACAACGCATGGTTGATTAAAATAGATGACGGCCATAGACCTGCAATTATGTCAGCCAAGGCAGGCTTACAAGTAATTAAAGAAGTTGCTTTTTATGAAATTGCCAAAGAAGTTTTTGGACTAGGCGAATATGTACCCTACGCTTTACTGGGTGAAATCAAAACGATCAATGAAAATAAGCCAGCAGCTGCTATTAAAATGCTCGGAGATCGCTATAAACTAGCCGTAGACCAAGAAGATCAAAAGCCAGGTTCTATGAAGGGTATCTTAGAAAAATACCGCAAATCAGGCTTATTGCATCGAATGGGACTATTGCTGTATGTCCTGGGTGATGGAGATTCTCACGGTCGCAATGTTATGACTGATGGCTATTTGATTAGATTAATTGATCATGGCTCTAGTTTTGCTGATGAGAAATTTGACCCAGCGAAAGACCAGAACATTTTTATCCCTTATGTTTTAAGGGTAGGTCGTATTCGTGAACGGATGTCGCCAGCTGAAAAACTAGAAAAGATGCCTAAAATCGATAACTTCCGTGTGAAAGAACAGCTTAAGTCTTGGATATTGTCCATAGATTCTCATAGTTTAGCTCAAAAACTTAATAGTTATCAGATAGACCCTAAACCCATTATTGACCGTTTGAAAAAATTACAAAATCAAGTAAGTCAAGGTGGGGAGCCAGATCAAGTTATTAATCAGGCATGGGTTGGAGCGATTGATTAAGAGGACTTATGTCTATTACAAAAAAAGACGTTAAAAACATTGAACTTGTCGGTAAAGCCGCTGACGATAGCGAAGTCTATCATGTTGAAACTAAAGGCGGTTTACATAAAATGCTTAAGAAGCGCAGGTCTGGTGATTTTACCATTCTTGGCCAAGGAAATCATAGGGCAGTTGCTCGTGTTCTGGCTAATCAAATGGAAAAAAACATTGCCTGGCATGAATCTTTGTTCAAGTCAGAAGATGTGGAATATCTGAAAAAGGCCGAACAAGAAAGCAAACTTGTTCCTGAGTCAACTACTGAAAATCACATAGCTCAAGCTGTATGGCATACACATATGCACAATACAGGTGAGTCTTTGGATAAGATTTACCACGGTCTACAGGCTATCGCCCACTATCAAGCTGCTGGTCTTGATAAAAGCAAAGCACTTCAAGCTGCTAATAACACCTTGAAAAAACTAAACAAAAGTTATACAATGGACCGTCCGTTTGACGAATCTCTTTTGAAATTCGCCTATGAACAAAAAACAGGTAAACCTTTTCCATCTGGTGAATAATGAGTGATAATTTTAAGGGCAGCAGTAGCCGTAAGGGTCAAACCGCTGTTCCGATTGGCTACAATCAACCCTGGGAGCAAGTAAAAAGCTCTGCCCCTGCCTGGAATGACTTCATTTCAGGACTTGGTATGCGTATGCAGCATTGGGCATTTTTGCCTTATGTGATTGGGGCTATTGATACAGGATCTATTCGTAATTATGACGAACAGAGAGTGAAAAAAGCCAATGATAAGTTTGTATATGACAATAATGGTATGTACAAATACATGGGTGATGTTCATGTGATTTGGCAAAGTAATAGCAAACAGCACACTCAGATACCCCCTGGCTATTACCCTGATTCAACAGCTACCTTGACCATTAATCGTAATTATATTGATACCAATGAATTAGTGGCGATTAGTGAATTTGATAAAATGATTCCAGTTATTGAAGGCGATCCATTAGAGTATGCCTCTGTAAATTGGGAGCAACTGAAACATAATCCAACAGGAATTGACAGGGCTATGTTTCATATGGTAAAAGTAGACCACCTTTCTGATGCAAATGGTGTTGATTATGTAGTTAATCAAGATTTTGTGATCGAAGAAGGTAATATTAAATGGCTTCAAGGTGGTAACAGACCTGGGTTTGACAATCTTTCTAACGAAGGTATGGTCTTGTCGGTAAGATATCGATATATCCCAAGTTTTTATATTAAATATGCAGCTCATGAATTGCGGTCCCATGTCACCATTAACCCCAACACAGGCGAACAATCCCCTGTTAGAGGGCCAATGACAGCAGCTGTCCAAATTGATTGGGTTTTCCTACAGTCTCTTAAAAATCAAGAGAATGGTGGAGATTCTACTCCTAATTTTGGAACAGGTGGAAACACAGGACCACGATAAGTTAGTGAAATCACAAGGTTAGTTGAAAAACTTAATATTATAGGATAATTAAAAGAGGAAAAGTATGAGTCAAACTAAAAGGTCGCCTAAAAAGAACGCTACCCTGGGTTCAGGTGATATTGCCAGTAATGCGTACAACAACCGTGCTGGTGCTATTAAAAATCTACCTGTAGGCCCAGAATTGGCTTTAACTAATGGTGCGGTTCAAGTACAAGGTTTAACTGCCAATGCAGCTGACTTAAGACTTGCTCCTGGAACGCTTGTTGCCCTATTTAACAATGCAGCTACGGTTGCATGGGCTACTATGTCCCCAGCTGCTATCGCAACAGCACCTACAGGAATTGCAAACGCTATTCCTTTGAAGCCAAACGACTGGACAGTATTAAGTATGGGTGAGAATAACTTCTTACGTACTTCAACTGCAACAGTTGGCGTTTATATCATCGTTGATGATACGACATTCCAAGTTATTCCAGACGATCAAGCTCAGTAATAGGTGCAGAGATGTACAGTAATCAGAAGCTGGTCAAATCCATTCTCGGCGATCAAGTTTTCGAGGCTTTAAATAAGTCCATCGTAAAGCTTGGTACTCGTAGTGTTGTTGATATTGGCGAGCTTCATGCTGCACTAAATATCGCCCCTAAATCTATTGTTGCCTTCTTGATGAAAAATATTGCTTCAATGAAAGTAAATGAAGCCAAGGAAATTAATCTACCCTGGGATGACAAAGCTTTCATGCTGGTAAACAAAAAAGCTCAAGATGTGTATATGGGGCACATCGCTAAAAATGGTCAAATTGAACATGAATTTGACAATTGTTCAATCCCACAGCTTTCAGCCCATATATTATCTGCATTTGAATTATACGATGAAGTTCCTGGCCACGAAAAACAAGAAGAAAAACATAGCCCAGATGAAGTAGCAGGAATTAAAGCTCATCTCCAAGCTCTTGAAGCAAAAATTAATGCCTTGATTATGTTGGCTGTATCGGCACCACCACAGCAGTTGATACAAAAAAGCCAAAAAGAAGAAATGATCAAAGCGATTCACGCTTTAAAAAAAGCAGGCATAGCCCCTAGTATGCCAAAGCCTCCTAGACCAGGAGTACATTCTGGAAGTCAACAGGGAATTGCCCAGTCTGGCTTTCATGGTGACAAAACAGCTAGTACCGATTCTCACCCTAACAAGGTACAATCAGCGGTTAAGTTAAACCCCCAGCTTAAGACTGGTGATAAGCTAGCAGCGAAGAATGGATTACCTCAACAACCTAAACAGCCAAAACTAGCAATGACTTTAAAATCTGAAAATGCTAGTAGTAAATGTCTAGACTGTGGTGAACCAGATTTTGTAAATGGTAAATTTCAAAAATGCTCGTGCTTTAAGGCAATGTCTAACCCAACGGTAAAAAAGAGTGAGGCTTCGGTTACTTTTAGTTTCGGCTCTGATTGGGATGACGATAATCGTATTGCATTGTGGCATTCACTTAAAAAAGTAAGAAAATAATGGAAAAAGTAATAGCAGCTATTAGATTCAAAGAGTTAGATTCAGCAACAGCTTCAGATATTGAACTGTTAATGAATCACAATAAAATAAAGGAAACGGCTAAGCGTCATGCTGTTTCTATGACTCTTGCTGCTGGCGGTCGTGAAATCGGCGAACATGAATCGGATATCATCATTGAACTTCCTATCGAACAAGCTGACGTGATTAGAGATATTCACAGTCGTATTCAAGATGACCTAGAAACATCTACAACTATTGGCGTTGGGGATGAACTTAAAGATGCAAAACTCGCTTTAGATTGGGCAGTAAAAAATCGTCCAGGTACTATTAAAGTTATGGAGCCGATGATTGCTGAGACCAAGGCGTCTTCTGACGATGAAGATAAATATGACTATCAAGAGCCAGAGCAGGTAGCTATTGAGCAAGAATCACGTCCAATTCCTATTCATAAGTCTGAAGACGACAAGGAAGACTGGGCTGATGATTCAGAGTCTATTGCTCCAGAAACAAAAGAAAAGATTGCAACGATAGTTAAGATGCTACAGGAAAAACGTGAGTATTTGCAGCAATTACAGCAAACCAATCCTGATATTTATGCAGGGGTTGTCGGTGTTGTTCAATCGATTTCTGCAATGGCTCAAGCAGCTAAAGACCAAGACGCCAAGAAACACAGTAAAATGATGACTAAGATAGCTCGTCATATTGATAAGGCATCTGAAGACAGTCTTGACAGCGAAGCCGCTAATGTTTTGGAAATGCTTATTGAAGCACAAAAAGATGCCGATGAAGAACATAAAGCTCATGTTGATATGTTATATCGTAAACATAAGCAAAAATATGACTACAGACACAAACATGCAAGGGATCATGCTGCAAAAACTGGCATAGACGCCAAGTTCTTATTGAATTTACATAAATTAACTAGAGGTTAAGATGCCAGCAAGAACAGAAAAAAAGATTTTAGCTCATCCTCTGTTAAATCCAGAAGGTAACTCTTATAGTTATCAAACACCAGAAGCTGATGCTCTTAAGGGCTTAAGTGCTAAAGAGGTTATTAACTTAATCACTGGTCGTTATGGACATTGGGCGCACGGTAAAAAAGACATTGCAGAATCACTACAGGGACATCCAGCAGTCACTCCTAAAAATATTGATATTGCTTTGCGCAGTTTGGGTAGTGACGATGACTCACTACAGCATAAGCGAGAGATTGCTAGACATTTCCCACTGTCCCCTAAGACTATTCATAAAATGATCGAAAATCCAGATGATTATGGGTTAGATTACGCAGCTGAAACAGGCTCTGGTAAAAAACCTTCCATTAATCATGCTGCTCAGATTTTAGCTAATCAAGACCTCACTCCTGAACATAAAGATAAAATCATTAGTCAAGAAAATCCATTTTACGTGGAAGCTCCGTTTGCTAATCAATTAGACATAAATCAACAGAAAAAACTTATTCATAATCCCCATGCTAAGATAGACCCTTCTGCAATCAAAGCATTGTTAGATGGTTCGGCAGTTACTGGTCATTTAAACCACGATGATCTCGAAACAATAATCAATAATCACCGTGTTCGTTTGCCTGCTAGTACCTTTGAGGATTTGATTGGCAGAATGAAGCCAGAGCATCGAGAGGATTATCTTAATAAAATTCTTGGTATTAAAGGCGGTAAGCACTCTGATGAGGATTATGCGAATGACCCAGAAGCAAATTGGGATAATTGGGATCATGGTCTTGATCATGACTCAAAACTGCAAGAATTAGCAGCTGAATCTAAATATCTATCGCCCGATCAAGCCGAACACTTGATGCGCCATAGTAATGATTTCGATACTCGTTGGAATTTATTTCATAATAAAAATTTAGGTAGTCATTATGCTGATCAGATGTATTCTAAATGGTTAGATGATGATCATAGGCATGGGTATGATCTCGATGAATTTAAGGAAAGACTTAAAGAAGAAAACCCAATGGACTACGATGATTGGTACGAAGAAGCTCGTGAAAAAGCTGAGGAAGAGTATCCAATCAGTGATTATATCAAAGATAACTACCGAGATGATGACTACGAAGGTTTAGTCGGAACATCTCGACAAGATCATATTGATTCCAAACTAGAAGATCACGATTGGGAAAGAGAATTGGACCCACACGAATGGGTGCAAAAAATTCAAGAACATGACACTCGAAATCAAGATTGGCAAAAGATGTTAAAACTTGCCAAAGATAAGGATACTATTCATAAAAAAGATATGGAAGAAGCTGGTATTAATCCAGACTATTTCCCATATAGTTTTGATGACGAAAACGAAGATGACTCCATTACTTCTGACGATCTATTAGAAGAAATCAAAAAAGAACATCCTCCAGTTATTGATCATGCTTATGAAGGTACAATAGATGAACATCCAGAGTATCAAGATAGGTACGATGAGGCAGATGCAGATTTTGATGCGAAGATTGAAGATGCTAAGCGTCATCCACCAGATCATGTGTATGATGGATATAGCGATAGCATTAGTGAACGTGAAAGCGAACTAGCCAGAGAGTTGTATGATGAGAAAATGGACAATGCTCATGAAGATGAAGAGTTCCTTCCAGATCATCTAAGTGCTGTTTCTCAGATTAGAGCTAAGCGAGCAGAAGAAGAAGCAAAGAAAGCACAAGAAAAAGCCAAAGCTAAAGAGCTTGCCGATAAACCACATTTAGATAAATACATTCCAAATCGTCCTAATACTCATGAATACGGCGAAGGGCAGCATCATATTGAACTTGCCAAGGAATATGCTGATGCTAACGGCGGTAAGGTTGATGTAGGTTATTTGAATAAAATGCACCCTAATATGGTAGAGCGTTGGAAAAAGATTTTTAATGGCAAAGGGAAGCTTTCTTCTGAAGAATTACAACAAAAAATTGACGAATTGCCTAAGCAAAAATACAATTTAAGCTATCAGCACTGGAAGCCAGATGATATGCAGAATTTGAATGGTCAAGATGAAATGGTCATTCGCTTAGATCATTCGCCTGAGACTTTGGCTGAAATTAAGAAAGATCCAGAAGCTTTTGATGTTTTTAATAAAATCAACGAGGCATCGCAACGATCAGGGCATCCTACTAATCATAATACAATTGGTTGGGTTCGTGCTGATTTTACAGACCCCAAGCATCCATTTATTGACGAATTACAGTCAGACTTCGGATCAGCTGTTCGTGACTACTTAAAGGAACATGGCGGCGAAGCAGGTGCTGAAAAAGCTAAACATTTAGATAAAATTATTGCAATTAATAAAAACTGGCGTGAAACACTGATCAATGCTGTTAAGAAAATAGCCAAGCAGCATGGAGCCGAGACTTTATCGACACATAGTCCAGAGTCTAAATCAGCACATACAGGTGCATCTAAAGTGCATTCTGTATATAAAGATTCATATGAAAAAATCCCAAGACAGATGGGTTTCAAACCAGCTGACATGGACTCATTGCCATTAAGCACTGAAGGTAAGAAGACTTTTACTGAAGGACGTACTGGTAAGGATGCCGATGAATTAATCAGTCAGCATTTAGAGGGTATGGGCACTCATGGCTTTTTAGCTAACGCACATCGACAGCTTTCTGTTGCAGATGTACCAGTAGATGGCAGTCCGTCTGATCTGACTGATATTCACAAAGAAATGGCTGATGCTCATCAAGAAAAATTCAAAGCTCATCTAGAGAGAATTAAACAACTCGACCCAACACATGAGGCAGCTAAATTTAGAACATTCAATGATTATTCTAAATGGCACATGAAGGGGTTAGAGGGCGGCGAAGAAGAAAAAAACATTCATTCTATGAACCTAGAAGACGCAGCGAAACATGCTCAAGCCAATAAAGACGGTTCTTTGGTCGGCATCCCTGTTTATGGGTTTGACAGTGCCTTAAAAGAACAAACAAAAGTTGATGGATACCACGGACATTCATTGCCCCTGAACCAAGAAGCTTTTAAGAAAAGTATAGCTGTTGCAGATTTTTTAATGAAATCTATGGGCAACAACGACAAGATGGCTGTAGCTCAGGCTTTATCTGGTATTCAACAACAACAAGAGCAAATTGAAGCATTGAAAGAAGTTAATCCAGAAGCATACCAAGCTATTGCTGAATTAACTCAGGTTTTGGTTGATTTATTTAAAGAACTGAATGATGAACCGATTGAAGCAGTGCAGCATGAACTTGAAGCACAACAGCAAATGCAAGAGCAGCAACCTCAACAAGCTCAGCAGCAAGAGCAAGGTGCCCAGCAAGAAGTAGCTCCACCGCCACAAGATCAACCTATTACACATGGAGATAAAACCTTACCTCCAGGAGCAATTAGAGATTACCAAGGATCTACTGGAGCCATTCGTCAGAAAACACCAGATGGTAACTGGATTGGTATTAAATCTGGTGAGAAGAAAGAAGATTTTCAATAATGGGTAATGGATTTAAGAAGTACGACCTCGAAGAACAGCTGAAGGCTTTGGGTGTCGAAATCAAACAATTAACTACCGAGATCGAAAGCCGTGCTAAACAAAGCATGGGACTTTTGCAACAGCAAATCTATGGTAAAATTGTTGAAAAAGCCCAAGATAAACTTAAATCTACTCGTAGTACGTATATTGCAAATCTTGGCATGTTGAACGAGTCTGATAACTTATATGTTGTTTATTTAAAAAAAGAAGCTGCATGGATTGAAGATGGCATGGAAGCTCATGAGATGATCGATGATCTAACTCAGGGGCCGAAAGCTAAGACTGCTAAAGATGGATCAAGGTATAATATTATTCCGTTTAAACACAATAAGAGTCCACAGAATACTTCTAGGGCTCAGATGCAGATTCAGAATGTAGTAAAGAAAGAATTAAAAGCCAGGGGATTAGACAAAACAATTATGGTCAATGGTCGCCCTGCAACTGGACGAGTAGCTACCTTGGATTTAGTTGGCAAGAATATGCCCACTAATAAATTCAATAAACCTATATTGGCTGGATTAACTATTTATCAGCGTGAGGTTAAAACTAAAGCTGGCAAGTCGATGATTAAACGAGATGTAATGACTTTTAGGGTTGCATCTACTAAACAAAAAGGTTCTGGCATGTGGTTCCACCCAGGTTCTAAAGGTGCCAATATCTTTAAAGAAGTTGAGCAAGAAGTAGATCAAATGTGGCAACAAATGATGAAAGATATTCTTGATCAAGTTAAGATTGAAGTAAAAACGGAGTAATTGTGATAAGAGCAACAGACCTTTATATGACAAGAGCCCTCCAGCTGATGTTGAAAGATATCAGACAGAATCGCTTTTTAATTGACGATATTCTATGTGACGTAACCTCAGATCCTATCTTAAAAGACCTTTATGGTAAAAAAGAGGTAGACAAGTTTAACCTTTTGATTGATAAAGAAATTCAAATCAATGTTGAGCATACTATAGATGTAGCCAAACTGCCTGCTATTGCGGTACGTGTTGGCGGCGGTACAGAAGATGCTTCTAAAACAGGTGATGCAATCGGTGATGGATACCGTCAAGAAGAAGTGAAGTCTAATACCCTTGGCGGTGTAATGGTTACACCACGAGTAATAATTGGACCAACCACCCCAGAGTCTTTTGATTACATGACTGGAAAGATAGTTTTTCCAGATAATATCGATCTATCTCGTGTTTATGATGAAATGATTGTTTACGACGAAATCAATAAAAAGGGATACCCAATCATTACAGTAATGAATGAAAGCACCTTATTTATTGAAGGCGGTCATCGGCCTAATCTGACTAGAATGACTATTCGGTCGAAAAATGACAATGCCTTACATACTCGTAAGGAATATTTTGCCAATGAGCAGGTGACTTTTATTTGTTGTGCCACAGACCCTGTTGAAGTTATTTATCTATATCAATTTGTTCTATATATGATCGGTCGTCATCGATTAAACCTGTTCGAGACTAAGAACTTCCGAACAGGAACTATTCAATACACTCCTATCTATAAGTTGGCAGATGAGCCCAATCTCGTGTTCGCCAGAGACATCACTATCAGTGGTACTGTTGAGCATAGCTATATCGAGAATACATCTCGACCTATCGATGGTTTGGGTACAAATGTACGTATTGCAGATGCAGGAACCACACCAGCTGGATATATAAATGAAGTTAGCGGTCAGGGATGGAAGTTAGAAGATGACGAATAATGCTGTTATTTATATTATTCAAGATCCAGACACTTTCGACATTAGGTATGTGGGATTAAGTTTAAACCACCCTCAGAGATTTAAAGAGCATATTCATCGATTGAAGAGTCGGAAGTATTTTCACCTACCCCTCTATTGCTGGATGAAGACATTAAAGAAACTGCCTATTTTTACTCCTATTTATTTTACAACTAAAACTTATATCGCAGCAGCTGAGATTTATTGGATTAAATACTTTCGTAGTATAGGGTGTCGATTATTAAATTGTACTGATGGTGGTGGACTATATTTGCCTACACCTGAAGTAAGACAAAAAATCAGTAAAGCAAAAAAGAAATTATATCGTCAAAATCCATTTGCCAACCCAGCAAAAGGGAAACCTAAACCCAACCGTAAACCATTTGTCGATATGTTTGGTAAAACTTGGGAACATACTAGACAGGCAGCTGTATATTACAAAGTAGACCGTGCTTCTATTATGCGAGTATTAAAAGGTAAGCAGCGTCAGGTTGGTGGTATAACCTTCCAATATCTTTCTGTAAAAAATTCGTAATTTCAATAGGTTAGACTAAAAACTTAATATATATCGGTATGGCTGAAGATACAAAAGAACTCTACAAAAAAGTAAGTGCCTTTAAGGACCTAAAACAGGCCATTAAAGAAGTTAAGAAGGCTACTCCTGCCCCTGAAGCTGTAAAAGTTACAAAGGCAGAAGATAAACCAGAAGAACAAAAGGCTACTGAACCTAAAAGCGCATTGCAATATCTTGGCCGTAAAAAGCTATTAGATGGCGTTTTATCTCATTTAATCGGTACAGGTGCCGATGGACATAACCATTATCAAATGGACGTTCATCTGGAAAAACATTCAAAAGGTATTCCTTGCATTACCTTGTCTCTAATCTCACCGAAAGGAGAGGTTTTAGATCATTCGCCCGATCATCACAAAGATATGAAGGCGGCGATTAAGGCTATCGTTAGTCATAATCAGAAAAAGGCTTGGAAATAATATGTCTGATCTAAAAAAAGGCCGTGATGTTTTAGCAGACGAAGTAACTTCCCAACCAGGCGTATCTGATGTTGGCATTGAAGTACGGCGAGCAGATAAAAGAAATCCAGGCGTTGTATCGCATGGATATGCAAGAGTAACTGACCCTGAAAGCCATAAGCAAAGGGCTGTAAGACATTTAAAACATTTGGTGGATACTATTAAAACACAACCTAAACCCAATCTTACACGATCAGAGATCACAGAAGCCGATCTGCGCAAAGATGATTTCTACAGTAAAAAAATTGGACAATTAAGACAAGAAAAACACGCTGCCAAACAAAAAGCATTAGAAGCACACTTTGGAGCCAAAGGTCAAGCAGTACCTGAACATTTGAAAAATCCACAGCCTACGAATTTGAACTACAAACAGATGAAACAAGAATTTCAGGCTAAGAATAAACCAGGAGCTGCGTCAAATAGCGCAGCCGCTCCAGCTAAACCAGCCGCTGCACCAGCAGCTGCATCCTCACCTAGATATGGAAAATTGTTTGATCCAGATCGTAGTGGTGTTATGAATTACAAGCAACCTAAAAAACTCACAGCCTCTGAAGATAAAAAATCAGCTGGCGAAGTATTGAAACGTATGAGTCGTGGACTTAAAAAAGTAGATCCTAAGACTCGCCTGCCTGGAGTTCTGGTTAATAAATCAGAAGAAGTCCAGAAGAATATTAATATTAATCCACCTCTGTCTATGTCAGAGGGTATGAAAAAGATGTGCGCATATTTGAAAAAATGTGGCATGTCCAAAACATTAACTGCTTCTGAAAAGCCTGCTAAATTGGATATTGGTAAAAAACCACATAAAAAAGATCCAATCTTAAATAGCAAGCCAGCAGCACCTAAACCACCAAGCGCAGAATATACCAAAAAGGTACAGGCATATATGAAAGAAAAAGTGTCGAAAGCTGAATTGGAAAAATTTGACCAAGAACTTGCAAAGTCTTGGGGTAAGGCTCAAGTAGATAAAGCTGAAGGGGCACCTGCTCCTGCACCATCTCCAGCCAAACCAGCTATGCCAAAAATGCAAGCTCCAAAGATTAAACAACCTAAACCTCAAATGCCTAAACAGAAAATGCCTGAAATGCAAATGAGTGAAATGAAGAAGGATGATGTCGCTCATCCAGCTGGTAGTCCCGAAGAACGATCTCATGCAGTAGCAGAAGGTCAGGCTTCATTGCCAGAAGCTATCCATAGTCTTCCTGGTTCGGATGCTAAAAAGCGATTTTTTGATCATTTAAAAACTTTAAAAGATAAAAGTAAACATCGAAGCCCAGAAAACGTCATGAAGTCTGAGGAGTCTAGCAAGAGGCTGGTAAAAGCTTTGAAGTCACTGAAGAAATAGGTGTCTTATGTCTAGAAAAAATAGACTTGATAAAACAGGATTAGAAACCGAAGTTGAAATCGAAAAGGAAGTAGAACAGGAAGAAACGGTAGAGAATACTACCCCAATTACTGAATGGCAAACCTTTGATCAATTTTGGGCAGCGTGTGTAAAAAATGGAACTCCAGCTATTAAAAGTGCCTGTATAGCACATTTAAAAGCGATTAAGTGTTGGGAAGATTCTAGCAAATGGGTAGATGGTGCCCGACACTTTGGAATACCAGTAGAAAAATAGTAAGTAAAATCGATAAGTTAGATACAAAACTTAATAATTGATTGTAATAATTAGGAGATAATAAATGGCTCGCACATTTACAGATTCAAACGGAGTAACTCTGATCATTCCCGATAGCTCGGTGAATATCAATGTTGTTTCTCAGCCTACAGGCATCGCAACAACTGGTATCATCGCACTCGTAGGTGAGGCCGACGAAGGTCAGCATTGGTCTGAAGAAGCTAAATTGTCTGACAATAGCTTTGGACCTGGAGATTTGGCACGTGTTACCGCTAAGTACGGTTCAGGTCGCCTTGTTGACGCTTTCCGAGGTTTGATTGGTGCTTCCAATTCGCCACGTATTCAAGGTTCTTTTCAACGAGCTATCCTTGTAAAAAGTAACGCAGGAACAAAAGCTTCTAAAGCTACCGCTGATGGACATGGAACTCTTCAGGCTCGATTAGCTGGTGCTAAAGGTAACAACATCAAAGAAACAATCTCTACGAACACTGCAGAGGCAGCTCCTACTACTGGAAGCCTTTCTTATGTTCCTTCGGCTTCAGCTTCTTCTATGGCTGCACGAGTTAACGGTGGAGCTAAGCAAACCTTGGCTATTACTGCTAATATGACCCCTGCTGCTTTGGCTTCAGCTATCACTAACCTTCAAAATTTGAATGCAGTTGGTGGTGTTGACCGTGTTATCACTCAAGGTCTTAATGCTTCTAATAATATCGAACTTGATGTAGTTTCTGGACAAAACGTCAATATCAAATTGGCTTCTCCTGCTGTTTGGGGTAATTCACCTCAAGCAGGCGACACTGTTCGCATTCCTTCTGGTTCAGTTATTGCTGGTGGTTCAAACGAGAACGTCGGTTGGTACTTAGTTACTGCCGCTTCTAATTCAGCTACTTTGGCTCAGATTTCTGCTAAGAAAATCACGACTGGAGCCCCTGCCGCTGTTGCATCTACTGCTCTTTCTTCTACACCAGCTAGCGATATCGTTGGATACAGCTCTATGCGTATCGACAATATGTCTGGTAAGGACCGAGCTGTATTGACTGGTTTGACTGGTCAAAACGCAGCAGTTTCTGTTGCTGGATCTAATCTTACTTTCACATTGTCTGGTTCTAACGTATTTGCTGCTGCTCCTAAAGTTGGTGATTTGGTTCACATTCCTTCTGGCTCAGCTTATCAAGGTGCTGGAAATGCTAACGTAGGTTGGTATCAAGTTACTTCAGCTAGCAATTTTGCTGGTTCTGCTTTCTTGACTGCTGCTCGTTTGTCTAACGGTTCTCCTGTTGCGGTTGCTTCTACTGCTATCGCTGCAGCTTCTGATGTTCAGGTTCTGAGCAAACAGATTGCTGGTTCTGGTAAATCTTTAGAAATCACTGACAACGCAGGTGCAGTAAACATCAACACAGTTCTTAAACAACTTGGTGCTGACGCCGCTGCTGCTTGGCTTGAAACTTTGATTACTTCTGCTGCAGAACTTAAAAAACAAATTGATCTTTCTCGTCCAAATCCTCTTGTGACTGAATCTTTCATCCACGGTGGTAACATTGTTATCCAACTTGGATATAATGGTACTTCAGCTACTGCTACTATTGTTACTACTTCTGGAATTAAACGACTTCAGACTTCAGTGAGCGGTGGTGTTGGTGCTAATCTTGATATCGCCTTGAAAGATTACAATTCAATCTCTGACCTTGTTGATTATTTGAATGCTCAACCTGGATATGCCGCTGCTGCAATTTCTGCACAAGAATCTCAGCGTAATCCTGCTGCTGTATTGGATGAAGTTTCTGCAATCGGAATCGCTTCTAATATTGCTTCCGCTAAACCAGGCCGAATCAAACGTGATATCTATGATATGACTGCTGGTTTGGGCAATATTGCTCAAAACTCAGTATTGGTCACTTATTCTGCTGCTGCTAAAGCTGGTCTTCCAGAGGATGAAGGTCCTTTGTTCTTGACTGGTGGTGCTAAAGGTGGATCTACTGGATTGGCTATGAGTCAAGCAGTTGACGCTTTGGCTAATGTTCGAGCAAACTTCGTGGTTCCTCTTGTGAGCCGTGATGCTGATGCCGATAAAGCAGAAAACGCTACAGACGCTTCTTCTACTTATACAGTAGATGCTATCAATGCGGCTGTTAGAGCACACTGTTTGGCAATGTCTACTCCTAAAGTTAAACGTAACCGTATCGGATTTGTTTCTAAAAAAGGTACGTTTGCTGAAGCGAAGGCTTCTGCTCAATCAATGTCAAGCCATCGTATCGCTCACTTGTTCCAAGATGTTAAGGATTTGGATTCTAACGGTAATATCGTACAATTCCAACCTTGGATGGCATCTTGTAAAGCTGCTTCTATGCAAGCCGCTGGATTCTACAAGTCGATCTTTAATAAAGCAATCACAATCTCTGGTGTTGTTAACCCAGCAGATTTCAGCGACGAATCACAATCTCAATGTGAAGATGCTATCTTGGCTGGATTGGTTACATTGCAACGTCAAGAAGACGGTTCTACTGTATTCTTGAGCGATCAATTGACTTATGGTTTGGACAACAACTTTGTCTATAACTCTATCCAAGCTGTGTATGTTGCTGATATTATTGCCTTGACTCTTGCTGAGTCTCTGAAAAAAGCTTTCGTCGGTGAATCTGTTGCTGACGTTACTCCTTCAGTGGCAGTATCCTTCATCAAAGGCAAAATGGCAGAGTTCCTCGATAAGAAACTTATCGTTGGTTCTAAAGATTGGCCGTCTGGATGGAAGTCTATCAATGTAAGCATTAACCAAGGCGTTATGGAAGTTCGTTGCGTAGTTATCGAAGCTACTTCAATCTACTTCATCCCAATCAATGTTGACATCGAAGGCTTACGAGATAGCGCAGCCGCTTAATATATAAGAAATCTATAGGAGATAATAATGGGTAACCCACATGTAATTTTAACTGGTGCAAGAGCACAACTAATCGTCAATGGTAAGATTGTCGGTTTGTTTACTCAATGCTCTTACAACATCACTTATGATGCAAATCCTGCGTTTATCTTGGGACGATATAGCGCCGCTGAAATCACTTATACCGCACAGGATGTGATCTCGGTAGATGCTACTGGATTCCGAGTTATTGATTCTGGCCCTCATGCCGTTGCATCTGTACCTAAGCTGCAAGAATTGCTTAACCACGAAGATATTTCACTTTCTTTGATCGACCGCAAAACAGGCAAAAACTTTATGACAGTTGTTGGAGTAAGACCTATGGGTTATAGCTCAAGCGTATCTGCTCGTGGAGTTGTTGAAGTTTCTGCACGATTCATGGGATTAAGAGCCGAAGACGAATCTGGAACTCAAAATGAGTCTGGTGGAGCTTCAAGCCTCTTGAGTGGAACATAATATAAACTGAAACTCCGACTGATTAATTTCTGTAGGAACCGAAACCCAGGTCAAAAGCCTGGGTTTTTTATTTTTACGGCTTAGGATTCTCAGAAGATTCTGCTGTGTTTATCACATTAGATGGTCTTCTGATAATAGTTGTTGGAACAGCAGGTCGATTATTCGCATTTATTGCTTGATCAAACTTCACGCTAAGCGCACTTAAAGTATTTTGCATGGAGATTTGCGTTTTAATAACTTGCTCAACTAATGACTCAAGCTTTGTAAGTCTGTGTCTTAATCTTTCTTGTTCGTTTAAAACTGCTGAATAACTAGCTGATACTTCACCTAAGAACTTACTAAGATCTGTTTTTTCAGTAGTTTTAACAGATGGCTTTTCTTTTACTACTGATTCTGTGGAGTTTTTAGCAAACATCTTAAGAATTTGTTGTTCCCCATGTGGAGTCACAACAATTCGCCCACCCTTGGGACCATATCTAAAGCCTTCAATTTCTTTGCTGGTAACTTTTTGTCCGATGGTTTGTCGGCTGACATTTAACTTATATTTCTCTTTTAAGAGTTTTGATACATCACCAGTGGTTGCAAAATCCATAGCATCAATCCACTTAAAAATATCATTCGGCTTAGCATAGCTATCACCATCTTCTGATGTGATGCCTTTGATTTTACCGCTTTTAATTAAAGATGCCAACATTGTTTTTGGCATGTAATAATATTTGTATAGCGTTGCAGCATCCTGCACAATGTTTGGGTCCAGTTCTTTTAGTTTTGATCGTACCATTTGTACTCCTTTGTTGTATGTGGTGATTTTGTTTATATCACGTTAAAAATTTTTTTGCAATATCACAGTATATCATTTTATTACTAAAATTAAAAAATCCTATCAATAATTGTTGCCAGGTAGGTACTTTCAACTTTAAAGTCAGGATTTTCTTCCTGCTTAGCCTTTAAAGCATCAATCAGCATTCCGAAATAAGCCGAATCAACACCTACAAGCTGATCTTCAAGTACGGCGATATTACCCAAATCAAGCTCTGAGACTTGAAACAACATCTTTAAATATTGGCCAGCGTTGATATGAAAACCACGCTTGATAAATTTTCTTGTACGAATTACAGAACAGAGCGGATATTTACTACCGATGTATTTTAGCTCTTTGGCCATCAAAGACTCAAGGGCTTCCTGTCTTAATACTAATTCATTCTTACCGTAATCATAGTAATTTGTACAATGAACGAAGTCGTAGTTCTTATGAATCTCTTCTGCCTCACCGTAAAACCGAATCACAATCTGAATCTTATCAGACAGTGTAATTGCATTGCTGCTTAGAAAGATAGGGCGATATTTATCTTTACCGTCGTCTTCCAGCATTTTTTCGTCAATTTGATCAGCATCGCTAATTGCCTCGACAGCATCTTCAAAGGGTTTGTCCAAAAGCCCAGGGTCTTCAGAAGCTACACCTTTTGATTTAACGATAATTTTTACACGATCTTGATCAATGTTTGTAACCATTACAGATTTACTACCAGTCAGATCACCTGCTGGACCTACGGCTCCATCTAATACCTGAGCATCGTAGCCATTCGCTGTATTGAACCAATTTACATAATAATTGGCTACAGCCAGAACAGTTTCTTTGTTTCTGAAATAAATATCGAAATCCTTAACTTCTTCATTCAAAAGCATGTTAGCAATGGACCCACCTGTAAGAATGGTATTTTTTTCAACCAATTCTTTCACTTTTGGGTCAGTAATGCTTTTCATCCAGTGGCTGAGCTTATTTTTGGCATAGCTTTTAACGGACTTGCGATTCATTGTACACCCCAAATCATTCTAAACTCATTTGTTTCTTGAATAGACTTAACCCTACATTTATCGACCATTGCTTTAGTTGGCAGGGGCTCTGTTTTAGTAGCTTCTAGGCATCCGACAAAGTAAAAATCTCTGGCCGTTCGGACCATACCTTTACCTACGAAATCGAGTTCTTTATTAGTATAGGCCATAGTCAACAAAAAAGCTAAGAACAGTCCTATTGTAAAATATCCAAGACGGCCAAGTAAATTATTCATTACTTGCCTTCCGATGCATATACCGCCAATTTGTTATACACTGTTTTGGTACTGACCCCAAGTACAATAGCAGCTTTCTCTTTGCTACCGCCGACAGCCTCTAATACCCGAACAATATACTCTTTCTCGATTTGAGCCAAAGTAGGCATAATTGGCAGATCAAGTGATTTATTGCTTGCCCCAATAGGCAAACTGACCTCTGAAGTAGTTGTATTTTCTTGCTTTTCGCTCATTTGAGTCTCCTCTTGTTTTGAATCATTTTCACCTCAAATATAGAATATTCTACAATTTGTACAAAAGCAAGTGTTTTTTACAAAGTGTACTTTTTATATGTTTTACTTAAAAAAGCTCAATAAAATCACTAGGTTGTAAAAAGAACATAATAATAGGTTTGTAATATGGGTAATCTTTTGCCCGAAACTATTAGTTTAAAGTTAATTAACAAGACAAAGGAGATCAATAATGTCTACTATTGCTAAAGCTCAAGCAATTATGCGAGAATTGAAAGAGCGACTTCAAAAGAAGCTGCCTTCAACCTACGTTTTCACTGAATCCAGCGATGTTCAAGGTTCACGCCTTCTAATTTCTGCTGATGCTACACCTGCTGCTGGCGAACAAGTTGTCGCTATCCGCATCCTTTCTGAGCAAACCGCTCATAAAGATGTCCTTGGAAATGCACAGCGAGTATATGCTCCCCTTCGTGCCCAAGTGATCGAAGAAGCTTCTACTATTTCTGGTGTATCTTTGATTACTCTTGCAAACCGCTTGCAAATCGACCTTGAAATGGCTCGTATGGGTCTTAAACAAGATCGTTACATGAATGCTAATACTACTGTTCCAGCAGTTTCTCAGTTTGCCGCTGATGGTACTGTTTCTGGTTCTACTCTGATCGCTTCTCTGCCTTTTGATATGTACTGGCCTCTTTCTGGTCAATAATAAACGTCAAGCAATTAACCCTAAAGGAGTTAAACATGAGCTTAGATATTAATAAGCTGCTTGACGAGGTTGAAGCAGATGTAAAAAATCTGCTTAAATCAGCTCAAACTGATGCTGCCAACCTAAAGAAAGCAGAAGAAAAATCAAAAGAAGAGTCTTCTAAGGAAGAATCTTCTAAAGAAGCTTCAAAAAAAGAAGCTTCTGCGCTTGAGAAATCTGGCGTGGCTAAAGCCGAAGATATTAAAAAAGATGATGCTGCTCCCAAAGAAGATTCTGGCTACGAAAGTCAAGCCCCTGAAGCTTCTGAACAACAAGAATCTGCCCCTGAAGCTGCTGCTGAAGCCGCTCCAGAAGCCCATCAAGGCGAAGAACAGGTTGAAGACGTTGCTGGCATTATGAAGGATCTTGATGACGATATGCTCCATGAGTTGTATCAGAAAATCAAGATGGAACTTATGGCTCGTATGCAAGGACAAGAAGCTTCTGCTGATCAATCAGCTGCTGCTCCTGAAGCCGCTGCTGCTCAACAAGCAGCTCCAGCTGCCGATATGCAAATGGCTATGAAGTCTCAAAAAGAGGAAGGCGAAAAGCTGTCAAAAGCTCAAGCTGAATCTAAAGCTAAAGATGATGAAATCGCAAAATTGAAGAAATCTCTTGAAGAGACTGAAAAAGGTCTTGGCGAGATGACTGATATGTTGCAAATGCTGATTGCTCGTCCTGTTCAAAGAGCCGTTACCGATATTCAATTCGTTGATAAAGACGGTGGTGGTTTGAAGAAATCTGAGTCAGAACTTTCTGATGAAGAAATCAAAAAAGCAGTTGACAGTATTTCTAGCGACAGAAAGAAACTCTCTACTCTGACTAAATCAGAGCGAGATGTTATCTTAGATTTCTATGCTGGTAAAAACGTAAAAGAAAAAGTAATTAAGGTTATTAATAAATAATAAAGGAGAAATGCCGTGTTAGAAAAAATTCAAGAACTAAGAAAGTCATTGGAGGCTGGTAATTATAGCGCAGCTCCTGGTGCTTTGACTCAAGGTTCCGCACTTCAGATGGAAGACCTGTCAAACATCATGAATGTTGCTACATTCCAGGACAGTGCGATTAAGTTGCAGAAGGAATTTAAAGTTGTTCCTGCTAAAGGTACACTTGTACAATTCAATCGTCAACTTGATTATGGTATCTTCGGAGGTTCAGCTGTACTTGAGGGTGCTGTTGGCCAAGAAGAGACAAGTAACTATGTACGTGTCGTAGTGCCTATGGCTTACTATGTACATGTTCGTCGTGTTACATTGCAAGCCGAAATGGTACAAACATTTGACGGTGTTAAAGCTGAAGACCGAGTAGCTGCTGATGCGGCTGTTAAGTTGGCAGCTGACATCGAGTTCCACTTGTTCCGTGGACGTTCAGCTTACTCAAATGCTGGATTGTTTGATGGAAATCCTCTTGCTGCTTCAGATAATGAACCAGGCATGCATGGATTGGATATGCAAATTCGTCAATCAGACGCTCAATCGAACACCAAAGATTTGATGTTCCAAGAGTATGGTGCTGATACTTCGGTTGCTATCAATCAAAATGGTGTTCTTACACAGTCTACTGTTGAAGACATCTATAGCCGTGCGCAAATGAACCACGGTGCCCCTGAGAAGCTTTATATGGACCCTTTGACTCATGGAGCATATAACAAAATTGCTCATGGTAAAGAGCGTATCGTACTTGCTGGTTCACCCCAACAAGCTACTGGTGCTAGCTTGAAAGAACAATGGGTTGCTGGTGGTGCTATCAGTATCGAATCTAGCCGATTCCTTTCTGGTAAAACTGCTCCTGCTCGTCCTCGTTTGAATACTCCTGGAGCCCCTTCAGCTGCTGCTGCTGCTTCAGCTGGATCTACTAGCTTCTTGGCTGGTGAAGTTTACAGCTACCAAATCACTGCTTGTAACGAAGTTGGTGAGTCAGTTGCTTCTGCTGCTGCTTCAGCTACTATCGGTGCAAACGGAGATCAAATTGCAGTGACTATCACTCCTGCTTCTGGTATCTCTGCTCTGTATTTCAACGTATATCGTTCTGCTGCTGGTGGTTCTGTTCGCAGATTCATCGGACGTGTTAAGAACTCTGGTGCAGCTACAACTGTATTCACAGACCTTAACGGACGTATCCCAGCTTTCGTAACTGGTTACGCTCTTGATATGCGTGGAATCGAATTGAATGAGCTTAGCTCTTTCAAATCAGTTGAACTTGCTATGACTGATCTTTCTAAGCCAAAAGCTTTCTACAGATTCTGTTCATTGGCAGTTAAATTGCCACGATTCAACATCCTTGTTGATAACCTTTCTCAGTAATCCTGAGTTAGATACTCTCCCACTTGACCCTGTAAGGTTACGCCTTACAGGGTTTTTTATTTTAAAGACCTCTATGCCACTTACGGTAGCCTTCGCATCCATCTAAAATCCATTTAGCAATCTTGTCAACTTTGACATGCTCTAGTGTCCAGACTTCATCCCATCGCTCTGCTCCGATTTCGAGAAGCTTCTTAGCCTTACGCTTGGTACTGAACATACCCATAATCACACCGTCTTTATTGTTCACTACATAAATCTTCATACACCCTCCATATGTTTCTGTACATTCAGAAGATAATATCCACTCATAAACCCTTTTGAATAATTGCTGTTTTTTCTGTAAAATGCCAGGTATGTTGTGTTTGGAAAGAATAATTTAGCCAACTCACGTCCACGGTACTCTGTAAATACCTCAGCTCTATGACAGTAATCCACCATATGATTAAAGCTATGGAAATGCTTGGCAATCCCAAAGATATCTTTGTTGTGATATAGAGGATATCTCCCTTCAATCCAATTAATATAATGTGCTAATTCATGGCAGAAAACAGATACAAATCGTGCCTTATTAGCAAAAGCACCAGATACATATATCTTATTCTGCGCAGTCGGCCAACAACCACCTGTATCTTCTTTTTCTTTGGTGATTTTTAGGTTAGCACCAAACATAGCAGAAATAGCTTCGGCGTACTCTATTAGCTCACGTCTTTCTTTTTTAGTCATTGTGCCTTCTTTATGTCGCAATGTTCGCAGTATTCATAATAACTAAATCCACTGTCGTAAACTTTCCAATTATGATTACAAACCTTCTTTTCTTCTGGCTCAGGTAAGTTATGTGAGGTATCTAGCCAAGGTGAACCCATCAGGCTTTTGTGTTGATGGAACAGAGCTGTAGCTGCTTGTTGAATACTATTGTTGATCGAGCTATGGGTCCACAAATGATCTACTTCTGCTGCCCTGTAAGTGTCGTAGAGCCCTGTTTGAACCCATCTTACCCTATATGATACATCAGGAATAAACCCCTGTACGATATGAGTATCCACACTCTCGATAATACCTATATTAAAAGTACCTGGATCTTGTTGAGACTCAACTTGAATAATGTCGGTTTCTTTAAACTTGCTCATATCTTACCTCGAATTTGCATTTCGTAGATTTGACAAATAAAATCATCGATCCATTTTTGGTCTGGTTTTTCAGGTAGTCTTGTAATTTGCTGTGCTGCCTTAAGTTCATCAAGTCCGTTCACAATAATCTCAGCAACTTCTTTGTAGTGTTTCTGACCTTTTCTAATGGCCAGGAGTAAGTCTGCTTCAGGTCGTGGGAATGTAATATGTCCAGACAATAGAAGCTCTTTAGCCTCTTGACATACCCTTACTGCATGCATTAAGGCTTTCCAGTCAACACCATCATTAGTCTCTGCTTGTTTAGCACGTTCACCGTATTTATCAAACTGCTGTTGGAAGATTTCAACTGCCAGTCCAGCATGTGCTGTCATAGGCACTTTGGTTTTAGGACCAACTTGCAAATACTCTTCCATCACACCTCGTACCTTGTGTTCGATTTGTACAAACTTAATCAAAGGCTCGGTCTTTGTATTGTATTGAGCATCTAAAACTGCTTGATTGGTTAGTCCATCAACAATTTGATCTCTCATATGCTCAAGCTTCATACGGCTTGGCTTAGATTTAAAAAACTCCACGGCATTTCTATATGCAGCAAGATTCGAGCCCTTAAGAGAGTATTTAGCCGCTTGACTTTGGCAATATCCAGCAAATGCAGATATTTGACTGTTCACAAGCTTATCACGATTACGTTGGATAACATTCCAGATTGGGTATTCAGTACCACTGGGGTCTACAAAGTATTTATCAGGAGTAAATAACATATCATAACAGAGGGTCTGTCCTTCTGTTAGAAGCTTAAACCAGTAGTGCAGAGCAAAAATTTCATGATCAATATCGTCTTTGGTGTTCTTACCAGTACCGATTTTGGTGCCTTGTTTAGTGACTTTAGGCGTGGTTTGCAACAGAATATCACGACTTGATGGTATAATAATAGACTTATAGTCGTGATCACTCGTCGGCGTGTTGGTTCCGTAAACGTGTGACCCGAACTGCATTTTCACTAACGTAGTCATCTGGCACCTCTCTAGGAATTTGACCTACTTTAAGAATATAGCAAATTTCTCTCATTTGGAAGCTAAATCGTTTTATCAGGTCCTCAAGTGTCTCAAGCTGAGATTTGAGTTTGTCTAATTCTTCCATTGCAAGAATGCCTTTCTCAAAGTGATTATATCCGCTTTCAGCTGTTCGTGATTGAGGGCACTTAAAAATAACATAAATTGATTAGTTAGCTCGTCGTTGGAAGCCAAGATGTATCCTGGATTTTTATACATTTGCTCTTTCACTCCACGCATGTATTTCCAGAAATTATAGTACGGCAGCTTAATCTTAAACATAAAACCAGCTGAGTCTTCAATTACAAAACCCTCCAGATCCTCTACTTTAACCGTTTCTAATTCAACCAAGCTGGTTACTAAGGTATCTAATCCTTCTGGTGTACGGATTTCAGGCACTGATTCCCAAGCCTGCTTTACTTCAAGATTCCACATACGACCGACTACCTTCAAATATTCATAAGGGGCTTTGTCGAATTTAATCTCATTATAGATAATGTCCAGCAATACGAGTTTTGATTCGGGGTATTCAATAATGTGTGGATCGTTTTTGACATCAATAACTTCAAACACCAAAGAAAAATTCTTATCCTTTATCCAATCACGCATTTCATTTAGGTTCACTTGTTTTTCAAGTAGTGATTTGAAGTACCCAGCAAAGTCGCTTTTAGTGGTACTCTTACTGGCAATAATCAGTTCGTCTGAAGCCTTATCATAACCCAAGATGCCAAGAAAGCCATTTTCCTTTTTCCATACAGTCAAGGGGTATTTAAGATCGGCCATCAACCGTTCTGTCTTAGTAAACTCCATTTCATTCAAATTAAAAAACTTTTCATAGCTTCGAGCAACTATTTGCTTTGTGGCTGTGTTTACAAACAATCCACGAGCTTTGACAGATTGCTTATTCCAGAGCTTATCATAAAAGGTATCTCGGTCAAAATTAAAGGAAGATATATTCCCACCCAAGTTCTTTTCGATGATGTTGCGATTGCCTTTTAATAGAGTTAAGAAATTACCATCGTTCAAATCAATGTTTGGATGATGAGCCCTTTCTTGGCGGTCATCAAATATTTCATTCGGAATCTCAATGGTTTTCCAGCCTGCTTCAGACAGCTCAGCAATCCGCAGGGCACCGCCAAACTCTACCCCACCTTCTAGGTTGAAAGACTTTTGACTATCCTTTAATGGTCGCATATGTGCATTGCGATGGCCATGTACCTGATATTCATAATGCTTACAAGACTGCTCCCAAATAGCATCAATATCTATCTCGTAAGCTCCAACACCCTTAATAAACTGTCGTGTAGGAATCGTGGTCATTTGTTCATTGCTAGGGAAATGTGGCAGACCTGCATGGCTGACCAACACTTTCGTACCTTTAAATGTATAAGATAGCATTTGGCGTGATTTACGATACATTTGACGTACTGCTTTTTTATCGACACCTGCTGCTTCCAATTGAGCCTTTGTTTTATTTGCAAATTCATCACTTACAATCGGCTCGTCGTTGGACCAGCACTTCAGATGATGTTCGTGATTCCCTTCAACTAAAATTATATTTGGTTTTCGATAGTTTTCGATAAACCACTGTACTACTTCTACATTTTGGATACCACGATCAACCAGATCCCCTACAAATACGTAAAGATTTTTTTCAGAGTAGGGGTTATTTTCAAAATATTGACGCAGTGGTTCATAGCAACCTTGAAGATCGCCAAAGTGTACGATTTTTTCATATTGATCAAATGCAATCGACTCCCACTTCATTACATCTTTAAATTGATCTGGAGTAATAGTCTCAGTCCATCCAGGATTTTTATCTGGCATTTGCTGATACATACGACTAATTACCAAGGTTCCTACTTGCTTATATTCTGGACGCATCTGATCTCGCTGATTAGCTTCAGCCACAGTAGCCTCAAATCGTATAATAAATACACGGTATCGATACTTATCAACCAGTCCTTTGTATTTGGCAATAGTATCTTTATTGCAATGTGTCGCATCTACAATTGTTAAATCCCCATTCTTCATCCGTGCTTCTAACAATTCAAACAATAATCCCCATGCCTTACCAGACAGTTTCTGGTCAATTGTCATATTTCCATGCTCAGTCATAACTGGACTACCATATAAAAGACGCAATTGGTCTGTAGATATAGTGTATGGTTCTAATCCATTCTGTTGGATAAATGTGCTTTTCCCAGACCCAGGAATACCTTGCAATAGAAATAATAACTTCATTTTTGACCTCCCATGCTGGCACTGTTACCCTTCACAGCATGATGAGATAATTGTAATCTTGAATTGTGGTCCATTGCAAGCAAGAACTGATCAAGTAGGCTGTATTCGACTACGTAGGTGTATTTCCCGACTTGAATCATTTTATAGTCTTTGCCAGTAATTGCTTCTCGTTTTCTAATTTTGATAATCTGACTGATAATATACCCAGCTTGATCAACACCGCCGATAAACTGAGGCATATCAATCCAAATAGCATTCGTATCTTCTTTATCCAGCAGATTAGGAATATCAAGGTCAGAGCTAACAAACACGTTAGCACCTTTATTTAAAGCAGCTGGAACCCATACTTCATCTGCTTCATGTCTGGCATGGAACACTACTTCAAATCCCTGACTTCTTAATTGCTGAGCCGCTTTTCTGGATATAGGTCCATCTAAAGCAAGCTTAATGTCAATAGCCATAAAACCTCCAATAATATTAATGCAAAAGCGACATTAGGAAAGATGGGGGCTGACTGGCTGGTTTTAGCCATTGCAACCGCTACCTTCATAACGTCTTCTTTTGTTACTTCGTTACATGTCAATAAATTATGCTCTGCTTTCATCTGTTCGTATGTTCTGGTCATTCTGTAATACTCTGTTGGATTAGGACACATTAAGCCAGCGTACACAAATGTACGAACCTCGATCACCTTCTTTAGTGCTGGCATTAATAACTTTCATAAGTAATTCCACCATGACTTGAAACGGCTTTATATCTGTTACCATCTTTAGTAACCAAGGCTCCCCATTGATCACATTCCCAGCCTTGATAATAACAGGCAATTAGTTTTTTAATTGTAAATCCATCGACAAGGAGTAGGAATCTAAAAGAAGCACTTGGATCATAGCCATCTAGATCACGCTCAAATTTGACTTTTTTACGTAATGCAGCTTTTTCAGCTTTTGTTGCTTTGGGGTTTATATGTGTAAAATAAGCTTCCCATCGTTCTTTGGTGATTGTCACTGTATTTAACTCTTTTAATGTCACGCCAGTAATGGGCTTTTCTATTTTACTAGGTAATTTACTTAGTGCTTTCGACAGTTTCTTCATTTTCGTCCTCCACTCCAAAATCATCCTTAGCATCATTGTAGCCTGTTTCATATGCTTCTTGCAACTCTTCTTCAAAAATGCCATAAACAACTTCAGCCTTCACGGTAGGGTATGAAACTTTATTTCCTGTGGCTAGGCAATATAATGTAGATAAGTGTTCGATTAGCATACTAAAATCACTTAACTCTTTCATCACCTGTTCTTTGTTGATCGAGCCATCTGTATTTTCCACAATCGACTTCCAATGCGATTCATAATCTTTAACATAATCTCTTGGTTCAGTTTTTAATCCCATAATATCTCCTAGTATGTTTGCCATGATTCAAACAGTGGGAAACCTGGCATAACCGCTGTTGTATAGTTAATTGTACGCACCCCTGTACCATTTGTTGTTAGATTAAATCCACAGTGCTGCGTATCAGTAGTGCTATATCCCACACCGTCTTTAATGTAAGACAGCCTCGATGTAAGGGCACTGCTATTTTCGGTAAATAATGCCACAACCGCACCGCTGGCCATCCTTAAAAAGACTTCATCTTGGCCCCCACTTGGTCCACACGGATCAATGCTGCCAACAATCGTATATGCTGCTGCATCTGCGCCAGCTGCCCCATTAATCACAATAGCCGAGCTGCTGCCACAAGTCACTTGTGCGCCTCCAGTAGGGTTATCGTGGCTAGGTAACAGCGTGGTTACAGAACAAGATGTACCAGGCAAACCTACTGCTCCTGTTGGCCCAGTCGCTCCATCATGTCCATC